>Ga0209025_1002161_pt1 | contig 21908 bp, 18 predicted proteins | sample AraplaMF_Col_mLB_FD_184256 | JGI IMG/M metagenome (GOLD analysis project Ga0209025, IMG submission 184256) | Arabidopsis root microbial communities from the University of North Carolina, USA - plate scrape MF_Col_mLB (SPAdes) (version 2) | ecosystem: Host-associated > Plants > Roots > Endosphere... | reverse complement strand
GCTTCATCGTCGTGCTCGAGCAGATTCCGGCCAACGCCAAATTCGACAAGGAAGCGCGCGAGCAGCTGCTCGACATCTTCCGGGATGCCTCGGACTACTGGGCGGATCGCAAGATACCGTTCAGATGCTTCTATTCTTTTCTGTAGCCCGCTCCCCAGACATCGGCCAAGGGGATCGGGCGAATGAGGCCCAGCAAGCAGTTGCAGAAGGTGAAGAAGTCATGCCCACCGACAAACTGGTGGACGTGTCACCTCTGGCATTGCGCATGAGCAGCCCGTTTAATGCGGGTTACTGGCTCGCCGCTGCTTGAGATAAACCAGAGTTAAACCACTTGGGCGCCGCACAAGCAGGCGCCACAAAAAAGCCCGTCATTGACGGGCTTTTTTTATGTCTTATGCGAAAGGCTCCGGACTTCAGGCCTGCAATGCCTGCACCAGCGCCACGTATTCAGCCACCGGCACTTCCTCGGCGCGGCGCTGCACGTCAAAGTTGCCGCCAAATCCGCGAGCCGCCAGCCACTGGCCCAGTGTGTGGCGCAGCAGCTTGCGGCGCTGGCTGAACGCCACCTGCACCATCTCGCTGAGCAGCTTGACGTCCAGTGCCGCCGGCACCGCATATGGCACCATGCGCACCACCGCGCTGTCCACGCGCGGCGGCGGATCAAAGCTCTGCGGCGGCACGAACAGCACGTTTTCCATGGCGTAGCGCCACTGCAGCATCACGCTGAGCCGGCTGTAGTCGCCAGTGGCGGGCGCGGCCACCATGCGGTCTATGACTTCCTTTTGCAGCATGAAGTGCTGGTCTTCAATGACATCCACGGCCCCCAGCAGGTGAAACAGGATGGGCGTGGAGATGTTGTAAGGAAGGTTGCCCACAACCCGAAGTTTTTGGCCCGCCCCGCAGGTATCGCGCGCCAGCGCACGCATGTCCACCTTAAGGATGTCGGACTCCACCACACTGAGCTGTGGATGCTCGCGCAGCTGCCGGGCCAGGTCGCGGTCCAGCTCGATCACCGTCAGGTTCCCAAGACGCTCGACGAGCGGCTGGGTCAGCGCCGCCAGTCCGGGGCCGATTTCGACCACAGCCTGGCCAGGCCGCGGCGCGATAGCCTGGACTATGCCTTCAATGATGCCCTGGTCGGTCAGAAAGTGCTGGCCAAAGCGTTTGCGAGGGATGTGCTTCACGATGTAGCAGCCTTACCCATTAAACCAACAGGGGCCGCGGAACCGGCTTAGCCGGGCCGCAGGCGCAGCGGCCCCCTCGGGGGGCAGCGCAGTACGCGAAGCGACAAGCGTGGGGGCCACACTATTGCGGCGGCTCACGGTACTCCACATAAGCACGGCCGCGAACCTCCTGGGCCCAGAGCGCGTAGGCTTCGCCCTGCTTCTTCTCGCGCAGTATGTTGCGCGCAATTTCACGCTGGTCGCGCTGCGAGAGCTGGGTGTCACGGCGCTCCAGCACCTGGATGATGTGCACGCCGAAACGCGATACCAGCGGATCGGAAACCTGGCCGGGCGCCAGGCTGTTCATGACTTTCTCAAACTCAGGCACAAACATGCCGGGGCTGGCCCAGCCGAGATCGCCGCCTTCCTTGGCGGAGCCGTCATCGCTGTTCTCGCGGGCAACGGTGGCGAAATCAACCCCCGCCTGGATGCGTTTCTTGAACTCGGCGAGTTTTTCGGTCGCGGCAGCTTCTGTCATCTTGGGGTTCAGCCGCAGCAGGATGTGGCGGGCGTGGGTCTGCGTCACCGTCGCGCTGGGCATGCCCCCCTGCCGCTTTTCGATCACCTTGAGGATGTGAAAGCCCGCGCCGCTTCGCACGGGGCCGGCCAGCCCACCAACCTGCAGGTTTTTCGTTGCCTCGACAAAGAGGGGTGGATAGCGGTCCGCAGTGCGCATGCCCATCTGGCCGCCGGTCGAACGTGTGCCGGAGGCAGAGAATTCAGCGGCCAGCGCAGCGAAGTCGCCGCCCGCGCGGGCTCGGTCAACCACCTGCTGGGCCCGGGCTTGCAGCGCCGCAACCTGGTCGGCCGTGGCGTTCTCGGGTACCGCTACCAGGATTTCACCCAGGTTGAGGGCCAGCGCGGAAGCATCAGCGGCGCCACCGCCTTCCTGGTCGCGCAGGAATTGGTCGATCTCCTGCTCGGTCACGGTGACGCGCGACTCGAGTTCGCGCTGGCGCAGGCGACCCACCAGAAGTTCGTCCCGCACTTCCGAGCGGAATTGCGTGTAGTCGATGCCGTCGGCCTTCAGGCGGCTGCGCAGCTCGTCCACCGAGATCTGGTTCTGGCTGGCCACGGTCTGGACCGCGGTCTGGATCGCGCTTTCGTCGATGCGCACACCGGAGCTGCGTGCCAGCTGCAGTTGCGCCTTGTCGCTGATCATGCGTTCCAGCACCTGCACCACCAGCTCGCTGCGTGGCGGCAGCGCCGTGCCCTGTTGGAGGATTTGCTGCTCGGTGCGGATCAGCTTCAGGCGGACTTCGCTGTTGGTGATGGGCTCGGAGTTCACCACCGCGACGATGTAATCGGCCTGGCGTTGCCCGCCTTGGGCCGGAGCCCGCGAGACGGTCGGTTCGGAGGACAGGCGCAGGGGACTGGACGGCTTGAGCCCCTGGGCTTGGCCCTGCGCCGCCAGCATCGAGAGCGCGAGCGCTACCCCGGCCAGACGCGGCAGGCTCGGGAAAAATTCTGGAACAAAGCGATGATTAGTCATAAGTGGTAAAGCGGCTTGGAGCCTCGATTTTCTCACGCAGGTACTGGTAGCGCGGGACATTTGACTTGAGGGTTTCCAGGGGGTTGGCGCCCAGGCGGGAGAAGCCAACCAGCTCCAGCTGGAACATGATCCGGGTGTCCGAAGTGCCGGTGCCGGTCTGCGAGCGTTGCAGCACGACGCGGCCTATCCAGCAGCAGCCGTCGTATTCGACGCCGATGATGGAGTCGACCAGCCGCTTGTCCAGCACGCTGTAATTCAGCCGGCCGACCGCGTAGTAGCGCCCGGGGCCTTGGCCCTGGCCGGGGCCCAGGTTCTTGCCCTTGTCGCCCCACAAGTCGTTGATGGGCCACTGCCAGCCCACATCGATCTGCTCACTGACATTGCGCTGGCGCCGGAACGCGGCGCTGATAACGCGGTAGTTGCCCGGGTTGTAGCGCACGCCGAAAGAAGCGCGCTCGGATTGCTTGGTCTTGGGGTTGTACTGCACCGTGCTGTCAAAAGACCACTGGGGCACCCAGTTGACGGATGCGCCGACCAGAATATCGCTGATGCGGTCGGTGACGGGCAGCGCGCCGGGCAGCGTCACGCGCTGGTCTTCAAAACGCAGGCGCTGCGCAATGCCCACGCGCATGGCCTCGGCACCGGTTGCGGGGTCCAGCAAGCGAGACGTCACGCCCAGCGTCAGCAGGTTGGCATCTGAAATGCGGTCATTGCCGACAAAAGCGTTCTCGGTGAATACCGTTGCGAAATTGAAATCGTTGACGCCGGAGTCGTAATTGGGCAAACGGCTCTGGTCCCGGAAGGGCGTGCGCACGTAAAAAGCGCGCGGCTCCAGCGTCTGGGTAAAGTCGCGGCCCAGGAAGCTGGCCTGGCGCTCAAACTGCAGGCCGCTGTCCAGGCTGAAGGTCGGGACCACGCGCGAGGCCGAACGCGCGCCGTCAATCAACGGCGCGTCGAACTGATAGCTGGTGGCATGCAATTGCACCTTGGGCGTGATGAAACCCGCCGCGGACAACCAGGGGCGGCTGACCTGCAGCTTGGTGTAGGCCCGGTTGCTGTTGGGCTGGTTCGTCAGGACCCGATCCGCCGAGAACCGGGTGTAGTCGCCCTCAATCGACCAGTCGTAACCATTGCCCAGCCCCAGCAGCGGTGCATCCACCCGCGTGTAGTTGGCCGTGAGCTGCGGCAAACGGTCATAGGGCGGTGTGATGGGTGAGGTCGCGTCCTGCAACGTCTGCCATTTGAGCGTACGCACCGAAGTCGAGAAAAAGCCCTGGCCCCATGAAAGAATCGCATCATTGGCAAGCAGGCGCTGTGTCGTTGAAGGCGTGGTGACCGGAAAGTCCTTCCAGTAGTCATTGTCACTCACGCGATTGAGGTTGAGGCTGGCGCTGAGGTTGCCGATGGCCTTGATACCGGTATTGATGGTTCCCGTGTGTTGATAACCATAGGACCAGCGGTCCCGATCGCGCAATTTGTCATTCGGCAGGTAGTTGGCGCGCAACTGCCCCTGGTAGGTGGGTTCCAGGTAACGGAACTCGCCGGCCAGGTCTACCCCGCGCTTGGTCATGATCGCCGGGGAGAAGGTTGCATCCCGGTTGGGCGCGATGTCGAAGTAATAGGGCTGGCGCAATTCGAAGCCGTCGGTCGAACCCATGCTCACACTGGGCGGCAGCAAGCCCGACTTGCGCTTGTCGCTCAACGGGAAGCTCACCTTGGGAAAAGCCAGGATGGGCACGTCCTTGAAACGAATAACGGCATTGCGGGCCACACCAACTTCCGACTCAAAATCGAACTCGAAGCTTTTGGCGCGCAGCACCCAGGCAGGTTCCCAGCTCGCTTCATCGTCGCGCTCGCAAGTGGAATAGGTGGCGCGTTGGGCCGTCAGGTGGTTTTCATCCAGGAAATCGACCCGCTCCGCCCGGCCGTTGCCGCCGTTGCTCAGGAAGCGATAGCCGGGCGTGGTGAAAAAGCCTTCGAAGCGGTCCAGCTTGAGCTCCAGCTCGGGACCTTCAAAACGATTGCCGGCCCGGTTGATACGAACATTGCCGCGGCTTTTGAGCTGGTCGTCGGGCTGGTAATACTCGATGCGGTCGGCGCGGATGGAGGTGGCCCCGCGCCGCAGTTCCGCATTGCCGTCAACCACCGTCTCAAGGTCCGGGCGGCCCGAGACGCGGTCGCCAAAGACAAAGGTCGGGCCCCGGTTCTGCGGGTCGTTGGAGACTTCCTCGGCCAACTTGGGCGTAGGCTTGAGCTTCAGCCCGCCGCCGGGCTCCGCCGGTGTGGCCGACGCGCCCTGCGCGCTCGCAGGCGCCCCGGGCACCTCCTGGGCGTGGGCCGTCCCCGCAACAGTCATCCCCAAGGTGGCGCAAAACACGGCCAGCCTGGAGACAGCAAGAGCTACCGGGGAGAGAATAAAAGGCGAGGGGGATGCGCGGCGCATCGTTTATGTGAGATAAACCCGTTTGTAAAATCAGGCCTGATTATCCATGACCCTCCATCCCCTCCCCACAACACCGAAGCCGAACCCCGCCACACGCCCGGCGAAGGCTTCGCAAGCATGAGCGCACCATCCATCGCCTGGGCTGACCCGGCACGCGCCGCAGCCTTCGACCAGTGGCTGGCAGCCACCGCCCGCCAGCACCAGCTGCAAGTCGGTACCCTGAGGCCGGCCTCCGCCGACGCGAGCTTTCGCCGCTATTTCAGGGTGGATGCCGCATCGGGCGTGGGCAGCTTCATCATCATGGACGCGCCGCCCGCGCAGGAAGACTGCAAGCCCTTCGTCAAGATTGCCGGCCTGATGGCGAACGCCGGCCTGCATGCGCCCCGCGTGCTGGCATGGGACGAATCCCTGGGCTTTATACTGCTGAGCGACCTGGGCGCGCAGACCATGATGGAAGTGATCGCGCCGCCCGCCGCCGTTGACGCGATTGCCAGCCCCACGCCTGCGCACTACGACTTGTATATGGACGCAGTGGAGGCCTTGATCCGCTGGCAGCTCGCATCGCAGCCCGGTGTGCTTCCTCCTTATGACGACGCGCTGCTGTCGCGTGAACTTTCGCTGTTTCCGGACTGGTATGTCGCCAAACACCGCGGCCTCGCGCTGGATACCGGCCTGCGGGACAAACTCGACGTCCTGTTCGCACAGATCAAAGCCAGCAACCTGAATTCGCTGGACGGCGCACGCGTTTTCGTGCACCGCGACTTCATGCCCCGCAACCTGATGATTCCGGATGGCGCATCAACAGCGCCCGCCGATGCGCCGCCACTGGGCGTACTAGATTTCCAGGACGCGGTCTACGGCCCCATCACCTATGACATCGCCAGCCTGATGCGCGATGCGTTTCTGAGCTGGGAAGAGGATTTCGTGCTCGACATCACCGTGCGCTACTGGCAGAAAGCGCGCAAGGCGGGCCTTCCGGTCGGCGACGATTTCGGCGAGTTTTACCGGGCCGTGGAATGGATGGGCCTGCAGCGCCACCTCAAGGTGCTGGGCATCTTCGCGCGCCTGACGCTGCGCGACGGCAAGCCCAAGTACCTGGCCGACACCCCGCGCTTCATCAAATATGCCCGCAACACCGCCGCACGCTACCGACAGCTGGGCCCACTCATGGTGCTGCTCGACGAGATCGAAGGCAATGAGACCCGCGTCGGCTACACGTTCTGAGTCCCTGCCGTGAGCGCCCGTTTCTACGCTGACATGGCGCTGGTGCCGGGCACAACGGTCCAGCTGCCCGCGGCCGCCGCACGCCATGTGCAAGTGCTGCGGATGCAGCCGGGAGACACGCTTTCGCTGTTCAACGGCCTGGGCGACGACCAGCCCGGCAGTGAAGGGGAGTTCGAGGCCACGGTCGCGCGCATGGGCCGCAGCGAAGTCGAAGTCGTCGTCGGCCCCTACACGCCCACCGCACGCGAGGCCGGCCGTGCCATTCACCTGGCGGTGGTTATGCCGGCCAACGAGCGCATGGACTGGCTGGTTGAAAAAGCCGCCGAACTGGGCGCGGCCAGCATACAGCCCCTGATGAGCGAGCGCAGTGTGCTGCGCCTGAAGGGCGAGCGCGCCGACAAAAAGATCTCGCACTGGCGGGGCGTTGCCGTTGCCGCTTGCGAACAGTGCGGCCGTAGCCGCGTCCCTTTGATTCACGACGTCGCCAACCTGGCCGACTGGTTCAAGAATGGCGCCCCCACGAGTGCGGACGCGAGCCGTCTGCTGCTGTCGCTGCGCGAGGGCAGCCGCCCGCTGGCCCAGGCTGTGCCGGGCAACGGTGCCGTCACGTTTTTGAGTGGTCCCGAGGGCGGCCTCAGCCCCGCCGAGGAAGCCTCGGCCATCGCCAGCGGCTTTAGCCCCGTCACGCTGGGCCCGCGCGTGCTGCGGGCCGAAACCGCGCCCCTGGCCTGCCTGTCCCTGTTGACACTAGGTGCGGCCGCATGAACCGCAACCTCTGGCTGCTGGCCGTCTGCCAAGGCCTGTTCCTGACCAACAACGTCACCTTCATCGCCATCAACGGCCTGGTCGGCCTGAACCTGGCTCCGCTGGGCTGGATGGCCACCCTGCCCGTCATGGGCTATGTGGTGGGCGGGGCGCTGTCGACCCCGGCGGTGGCGCGCACGCAGTCACGCTTCGGGCGCAAAATTTCATTCCAGTTGGGCCTGCTGGTCGCGGTGGCTTCAGCCCTGCTGTGCTGCTATGCCGCCTACAGCCGCAACTTCTGGCTGCTGGTAACGGCCACGGTGGTGGCAGGCTACTACAGCGCCAATGCGCAACTCTACCGATTCGCCGCAGCCGAGCTGGCCCTGCCAGCCTTTCGCGAGAAAGCCATTTCGCTGGTCATGGCCGGCGGCCTGCTGGGCGCCATCGCCGGGCCCAACCTCGCGGCCCGCACGCGGGAGCTGACCGCCGTGCCTTTTGCCGGGGCCTACCTCGCGCTGGCCGGCGTGGCACTGCTGTCCATGGCGCTGCTGGCTTTCATCCAGTTTCCGCCGCCGCCCGAGGCGCATGCGGCCCGCGGCGGAAGGCCGCTTGGCGAGATCATGCGCCAGCCGGTCTTTGTCGTGGCCGCGGCCGCTGGCGCCCTGGGTTTTGGCGTGATGAATCTGCTGATGGCCGCCACGCCTATCGCCATGCAGGTCTGCGGCCTGCCGTTTTCCAGCGTCGCGCTGGTGCTGGAGTGGCATGTGATCGGCATGTTCGCGCCGGGGTTTTTCACCGGCCACCTGATTCGGCGCTTCGGCACCCTGCCCATCATGGCGACGGGCCTGCTACTCAACGTGCTGTGCGTGCTGATCGCGCTCTCGGGCGTGGACCTCAAGCAGTTCCTGGGGGCGCTTTTCCTGCTGGGACTGGGCTGGAATTTCCTGTTCACCGGCGCCACCACGCTGGCGCTCACGGCCTACCGCCCCGAAGAAAAAGACAAAGCACAGGGCGCGCTCAATTTCTGCATTTTTGCCGTGCTGGCGGTTTCTTCGCTGGCCTCGGGTGTGCTGGTCACGACCCAGGGCTGGGCCTTGCTCAACCTCGGTTCGCTGCTGCCGCTTGGCCTGACCGGCGCATTGCTGGCCTGGCTTGCAGTAGGCCGGCGCAAGGAACAGAATGCCTGAGGCCTTCCGCATTTTTTCTCCCGCTTTCTCTCGTGTCCTCCCGTTTTCACTTCACCCTCACTTGAGGAGTTCGTCATGGGTTTACTTGATTCCGTCCTGGGCAGCGTCCTCAACAACAACGGCCAGCAGGGCCAGGCCGGCGCAGGCCTGGGCGGCCTCATCGGCATGCTGGCAAGCAATCCGCAGCTGATCCAGGTCGCCACGGACATGCTGGCCAACAACGGCGGCCAGGGCGGCCTCGGTGGGCTGGTCAGCAAGTTCGAACAAGCCGGCCTGGGCGACGCCATCCAGTCATGGATAGGCAGCGGGCCCAACCAGCCCGTCTCCGGTGACCAGGTCACCAGCGCGCTGGGTGCCGGCACCGTGTCCGACATCGCCGCGAAGCTGGGACTGGAGCCGGGCGACGCTGCCAGCCAGCTTTCCCACATACTCCCGGGCCTCATCAATCACCTGACGCCCGAAGGCCAGGCGCCCGAGCAGGGCCTGGGCAACGGTGAGGACCTGATGGGCATGCTGGGCGGCCTGCTGCGGCAGGCGCGCTGACTTTTTGGGCTGGCGCAAACCTAGAAACGCGCGTCCAGCCAGGATTTGAGCGTGTCAAACACCTGGGCTGAATCGGTTTCGTTGAAGATCTCGTGGTAGAGGTCTTCAAAGCAGCGCGCGGTCACTGTGCCGGGCATGACGGCGCGTGAGTTCGCGGCGCTTTCCGCGAAAGCGCCGCTGCCGGCCGGGTCGACGAGGCGGTCCGCGCCCGCGTACATCAGCAGTGTGGGCGTGCGCCACTGCGAGGCGGCCGCAATCGTGGCAGGGCCGGCCGTCGCGATGAACTTGCCCAGCCGGGGCGAGATCCTGTTGTGCACCAGCTTGTCAGCCAGGTATTTCCTCACCACTTCCGGGTCGTGCGAAAGGTAGTGCGGATCCAGGCCGTTGCCCACGCAAAAGTCGGGGGCCAGCCTGGGCATGAATGCCAGCAGCAGTTTCTGCAGCGGATTGAGGCCCGCATCCAGCGCCGGAGAAGACATCACCAGGCCCTCTACCGGGCGTATGCCCAGCGAGACAAAACGGCTCACCACAAGGCCGCCCAGGCTATGGCCCAGCAGCACCAGCGGGATCTGGTCGGGTTCGGCCGATGCATGATGCGAAGGAGATTCCCTCAGCAAGCGCATGCAGCGCAGCCGCGTGTCGTCGACCACCTCGGCCAGGTCGTCGAGCAAGGTGCCGTCAGCGGGCAGCACGCCGCGCGCGCCGCCGGACTCGCCGTGGCCGCGCTGGTCATAGGCGCGCACGGCAAAACCCCATTCCATCAGCTGGCGCGCCACATGGTCATAGCGGATGGCATGTTCACCCAGGCCGTGCACCAGCAGCACGACGGCGCGCGGCGGCGGCGCATACTGGCCCATTTCGTCGGCCCAGGCGTCCAGCGGCCACTCGTACAGGGCCAGGTTCTCGCCGTCGCGGGCGGTGAAGGGTGCTAGAACGGTCGAGTGCATGCGGCGGCGAAAGCCTGGCCTGTGGCAAGCGCGGGCGGCGGGCCGCGGCGCTGGATGAAAGGACTGCGCACCCGAGTCAACCGGGGACGCGGGCCATGACGTGCGCGACCGCGGCGGTCAGCTTCTTGGCATAGGGCACGTTCAGGAATTCGTTGGGGCCGTGGGCATTGCTCTTGGGGCCCAGCACGCCGCAGACCATCATCTGCGCCTTGGGAAAGCCCTTGCTCAGCATGTTCATCAGCGGAATGGTGCCGCCCTGGCCTATGGTGCCGCAGGGCGCGCCGAAAAAGCTTTGCGACGCGTCGTTGAGCGCGTTCTCAAACCATGGCACGGTGCTGGGTGCATTCCAGCCGGTGGCGCCGCCATTGCTCTCGAAAGTCACTTTGGCCTGGTAAGGCGCGTTGTCTTCCAGCAGGGTCTTGAGTTCCTGCACCGCTGCACCGGCATCGATCAGGGGCGGAAAGCGCAGCGACAGCTTGAAGGCGGTGTAAGGGCGCAGCACATTGCCCGCGTCCCTGAGCGCCGGGAATCCCTCGGCGCCCGTCACGCTCAGCGTGGGACGCCAGGTGCGGTTGAGCAGGGCCTCGACCGGATCGGTGGTGGTTGGCAGCGCAAAGGTGCTGGAGCCCTCGCAGTCATAGTGGGCCCACGGAAAGCGCTTGTAGATCTCGTCGCCGAGGATTTTGGCGGTGGCCTGCGCCTGGGCCAGGCGGTCGGCCGGGATTTCGCAGTGAAAGCTCTGCGGCAGCAGGCGCCCGGTCTTGCTGTCTTCAAGGCGGTCCAGCACCTGGCGCATGATGCGAAAGCTCGAGGGCACCAGGCCGCTCGCGTCACCGGAGTGCACGCCCTCCGTGAGGACTTCCACCTTCAAAACACCCGCGGCGTTGCCGCGCAGGCTGGTGGTCAGCCACAGCTGGTCGTAGTTGCCCGCGCCGGAATCCAGGCACACCACCAGCGCAACGTCGCCGAGGCGCCCGCGCAGCGCGTCGACGTAGGGCAGCAAATCGTAAGAGCCACTTTCCTCGCAGGTTTCGATCAGGCCGACGATGCGCGGGTGCGGCACGTTCTGGCTTTTCAGCGCCTGCACCGCGGCAATGCTGGCGTACACGGCATAGCCGTCATCGGCGGCACCGCGACCATAGAGCTTGCCGTCTTCGTACTTGGCCGCCCAGGGGCTCAGATCATTGCGCCAACCGCTGAACTCGGGCTGCTTGTCGAGGTGGCCGTACATCAGCACCGTTTGCGTCGAACCGGCGCGCGTGGCCGGGATTTCAAAGAACAGCACCGGGGTGCGGCCTTCCAGGCGCACGACCTCCAGCTTCAGGCCCTCGACCTTCTGCGCCTCGACCCAGGCCGCCGCATTGCGCATGACAGTGTCGATGAAGCCGTGCTGCGCCCAGTCGCTGTCAAAGGTGGGGGATTTGGCCGGGATGGAAATGTAGTCGGTGATCTGTTTGACGATGTCGCCGTCCCACTGGGCCGTGACCTGAGACAGGGCCTGGGCGGCGTTGAGGATGCTGGCGGGGATTTCGCGGTGCAGGGGGGCGTTCATGGGGAAAGGCTCCGGGAGAAAGGGGTCGGCTTTTAGGACAGCGTTTTGCTGCAGCACCTGCTACTGTACGCTTCCGGCACAGACCGCGCCACATAGAGCCTGTCTACGATCTAAAAGGGGCCGCGCAAGCGCCTTTTAGATCGTAGACAGGCTCCAATGGAAGACCCGCAACTGGAGGATTCCACCTACACAGCCTGCGGCCGGCGGGGGCAAAGATATCTTCACCGATTTCTCCCCTGTTTAAACGGGTTGGACGAGTCAACAGACCAGCAAGCACACCACGGAGCCGCTACCGCCATGACACCCGCAAGCCGCGCACAAGCCCCTCTTTTTGCCGCACAGCCGGCCGCAGCCCATCCCCGCATACGCGCCGGCGTGGGCGGCTGGACCTTCGAACCCTGGCGCGACAACTTTTTTCCAGCCGGCCTGCCGCACAGCCGGGAGCTTGAATACGCCAGCCGCCAGCTGAGCGCCATCGAGGTCAACGGCACCTACTACGGCACGCTCAAGCCGGCCAGCTTTAAAAAGTGGCGCGACGAGACCCCCGACAACTTCGTGTTCTCCCTCAAGGCCACGCGCTACGCCACCAACCGCCGCGTGCTGGCCGAGGCGGGCGAGTCCATCCAGCGGTTCATCGAAAGCGGCATCAGCGAACTGGGCGACAAGCTGGGGCCCATCGTCTGGCAGTTCATGCCCGGCAAGGTGTTTGACGCGGAAGATTTCGAAGCCTTTCTGGCACTGCTGCCCAAACAGGTGGACAACCGGGCGCTGCGCCATGTGGTCGACGTACGCAACGAGAGCTTTATGTCGCCGGCCTACCTCGCGCTAGCGCGGCGTTACAAGGTCGCCACGGTGTTTACCGACGCTGACAAATTCCCGTCCTTTGCCGACCTCACGGGCGACTTTGCCTATGCCCGGCTGATGATGAGCGACGCACAGCAGGAAACCGGCTACGAGGAAGGCGCGCTGGACGCCTGGGCTGAACGTGCAAGGCAATGGGCCGCAGGCGGTGCACCCGGGGACCTGCCAACACTGGAAGAAGCCCCAGCGCAGGGAAAGCCGCGCGACGTGTTTGTGTACTTCATCAACGGCGCCAAGGAAAGGGCGCCTGCCGCGGCCATGGCGTTTTTAAAGCGGCTGGGCTTTACGCCCCCGGCTCAGGGGTAAGAGGCCATGGCCTCGCCCAGCCGGATCTCGCGGCCAGGCGCCCACTCGGGGTTGAACTGCAACGGCCCCTTGGGAAACAGCATGACCACGGTGGAGCCCAGCAGGAAGCGGCCCATTTCCTCGCCTTGCTTCAGGCGTATCGCGGAGGTCGGCTCGTTGGGGTAATCCCACTGCCGCACGGTTTTGCCGCGCGGCGGGTTGACCACGCCGTGCCACACCGTAGCCATGCTGCCGACGATGGTCGCGCCGACCAGCACCAGCACAAAAGGCCCGCGCGCCGACTCAAAGACGCAGACCACACGCTCGTTGCGCGCGAACAGCCCGGGCACGCCGCGCGCGGTGACGGGGTTGACCGAAAACAGCTCGCCGGGCACATAGATCATGCGCGTCAGCCGGCCGTCACAGGGCATGTGGATGCGGTGGTAATCCCTGGGGCTCAGGTAGAGCGTGGCGAAATGGCCGTCCTGGTAGTGGGCCGCCAGCGCCGCATCGCCGCCCACCAGTGCGGTGGTGGAGTAATGATGCCCTTTGGCCTGGAATATCTGGTCTTTTTCGATGGGGCCGAACTGGCTGATCGCGCCGTCCACCGGCGAGACGAGGTCGACATTCGCCAGCGGCCGCACGCCGGGCTTGAGCGCGCGTGTGAAAAAGTCGTTAAAGGTCGCGTAGCTCGCAATGTCCGGGTTCAGGGCCTCGTCCATATTGACCTGGTACTTGGCCACAAAGCGGCGGATGATCTCCGTCGTGACCCAGCCGCGCTCGCGCGAAGCCACAAAACCAGCAAAGGAAGTCAACGCCTGCTTGGGAAACAGGTACTGGGGAAGGACGGCGAATCGGTCGGACACTAGGCGGCTTGAAGAATGGCGGAGGAGCCATTCTATCGACGCCCACTTGCCCCGCCGTCGCGCCTGGATGCCCTTACTGTGCGGGATAACCCGCCTGCGCAAGCGCCGCCGCCACGGCCCGCTGGTCCTGCGAGGACTGGATGACGACTTTTTTGGCCGCCAGGTCCACATCGACCTGCGCGGCGGGGTCCAGCGCCTTGACGGCCTGGGTGATGGTGCTGGCGCAATGGCCGCAGCTCATGGCGGGGATATTGAATTCCATATCGATTCCTTGAAGATTGTTAGGGGCCTGGGCAGAAGTCTGGACCTTTCCATGGGGGCAAGGTCCAGCAGGGACGGCCAAACCCGCCCTGCAACTGTGGCTATTGTCCGGCGGGGCTTGACCCTCCCATGGTGGTAAGGTTCAGACTGCCAGCATGAACACCACCACCTCCCCCTCGAAAACACCGTCCGCCGTGGCCGCGCTGGCCGACTGGCAGTTTCCCGTCCAGGGCATGAGCTGCGCGTCCTGCGTGGCGCGCGTGGAACGCTCGCTGGCCGATGTTCCCGGCGTCCAGGACGTCAGCGTGAACTTCGCGACAGAGCAGGCCAGCGTCAAGGCGCTCGGTGACGTCGGCATGGACACGCTGAAGGCGGCCGTCGCGAAAGCGGGCTACAGCGTGGGCGAACAAAGCCTGAGCTTGGCGATTGAAGGCATGACCTGCGCCTCCTGCGTGTCGCGCGTGGAAAAGGCGCTCAAGCAGGTGCCGGGCGTGCTCTCGGCCAGTGTCAACCTCGCGACTGAAACCGCCGAAGTCAGCGTGGCTCGCAATACCGCCACGCTCCCCGCGTTAATAGCGGCCGTGGCCAAAGCCGGTTATCAGGCGCGGGAAATTCCCGCTGCAGGCGCAAGCCCCGCGAACAAACCCTCCGCCCCCCCCTGGTGGCCTGTCGCGCTGGCCGCGATCCTGTCGGCGCCGCTGGCCCTGCCCATGGCGGGCACGCTGTTCGGCAGGGAGTGGATGCTCGACGGCTGGCTGCAGTGGCTGCTCGCCACGCCGGTGCAGTTCTGGCTGGGTGCGCGTTTTTACCGCGCGGGCTGGAAGGCCTTGCGTGCCCGCACCGGCAATATGGACCTGCTGGTGGCCCTGGGCACCTCGGCGGCCTACGGCCTCAGCGTCTACCAGCTGTGGCGGCATGGCGGCCACGGCATGGCCCACCTGTATTTCGAGGCCTCGGCCGTCGTCATCACCCTGGTACTGCTGGGCAAATGGATGGAGGCCCGCGCCAAGCACCAGACCACCGCCGCCATCCGCGCACTCCAGGCGCTTCGGCCCGACACCGCGCGCCGGCGGCGGGATGGGAAGGATGAAGATGTGCCCCTGCAGGAAATCCAGCTGGGCGACCTGGTCGTGGTCCGGCCCGGCGAACGCATCGCAGTCGATGGCGAGGTCGTCGAAGGCGCCACCCAGGTGGACGAGTCCCTGATCACCGGTGAAAGCCTGCCAGTGGCCAAACACGCAGGCGAGCGCGTCACGGGCGGCGCGGTCAATGGAGAAGGCCTGATCGTGGTGCGCACCACGGCCATAGGCGCGGAGTCCACGCTGGCGCGCATTGTGCGCATGGTGGAGTCGGCCCAGGCCAAAAAAGCGCCTATCCAGCGGCTGGTCGACCAGGTCAGCGCCGTCTTCGTGCCGGTGGTCATAGGCATTGCCGTGCTGACGCTGCTGGGCTGGGGCCTGGCAACACAGAATTGGGAAGCCGCCATCCTGAACGCCGTCGCCGTGCTGGTGATTGCCTGCCCCTGCGCGCTGGGCCTGGCCACGCCCACCGCCATCATGGTGGGCACGGGGGCCGCGGCCCGGGCGGGCATCCTGATCAAGGACGCCGAGGCGCTGGAGGTGGCGCACAGCCTCAAGGTCGTGGCTTTTGACAAAACCGGCACCCTGACCGAAGGCAAACCCGAACTCGTGGCGCTGCAGCCGCAGGGCATTGCAGAGGATGAACTGCTGGCCTGGGCCGCCGCCATCCAGTCGGGCAGCGAACACCCGCTGGCCCGCGCGGTGATGCGGCGCGCGACAGAGCAGCAGCTCGGAATTCCCGCGGCCGCACAGCTGCGCGCCGTCGCCGGGCGAGGTATGGCCGCCGTCGTGGCGGGCCGTGAGCTCCGACTCGGAAGCCCGCGCTTCATGCAGGAGCTGGGCCTGGACCTCACCAGTTTTGCGAGCCTGAATGCGCGCGCCAAGGCGCTCGAAGCCGAGGGCCGGACCGTGTCCTGGCTTGCCGACGTCTCTGGCGCTCCGCAACTGCTCGGGCTGCTGGCCTTTGGCGACACGCTGAAAAACAGCGCGGCGCAAGCCATGGCTCGCCTGCATGCGCTGGGCATACAAACCGCCCTGGTAACCGGCGACAACCGCGGCAGTGCCGAAACCGTGGCGCGCCAGCTCGGCATAGACCTGGTGCACAGCCAGGTGCTGCCCGAAGACAAGGCCGCCATCATGGGCCGGCTCAAGGCCGGCGTGCAGGCACAGGGCGGGCGCGTGGCCATGGTCGGCGACGGCATCAACGATGCGCCGGCCCTGGCTGCAGCCGACGTGGGCATTGCGATGTCGACCGGCACCGACGTGGCCATGCACGCGGCCGGCATCACGCTGATGCGCGGCGATCCGGCGCTGGTGGCCGGCGCGGTCGACATATCGCGCCGCACCTACGCCAAGATTCGCCAGAACCTGTTCTGGGCCTTTGTCTACAACGTGGTCGGCATCCCGCTGGCCGCACTGGGCCTGCTGAGCCCGGTGATCGCCGGCGCCGCGATGGCGCTGAGCAGCGCCAGCGTGGTGATGAATGCCTTGCTGCTGCGCCGCTGGAAAGGAAGCACCCATGACTGACATCAACCAGGCCGGCCCCCTCAACATCGGCCAGGCCGCCGCGCTATCCGGCGTGTCGGCCAAGATGGTTCGCCACTACGAGTCGTTGGGCCTGCTGCCCACGGTGCACCGCACGGATGCGGGCTACCGCCAGTACGGCGAAAAAGAAGTGCACACCCTGCGCTTCATACGGCGTGCCCGCGCGCTGGGCTTCAGCATGGCCGAAATCACCGAGCTGCTCAAGCTCTGGCAGAACAAGCGCCGCGCCAGCGCGGACGTCAAACGCATCGCACTGGCCCATGTGGCCGACCTGGAACGCCGCATTGCCGAGATGGAAGCGATGAAGCAGACCCTGGGCCACCTGGCGCATTGCTGCCAGGGCAACAGCCGGCCTGACTGCCCTATCTTGACCGAACTGGCGGCCTGACAGAGGCTGAATGGAATGTCCGGATCCGGCGAGCGCTAGCGAGCCGGCGGATTTATCCTGGGGGTATTGATGGCCCTTCCATCGCCTCACGATCCGCCATATGCCTCTTGTCACCGAAGCACCGACCCTGTTGCCCGACGCCACAAGCGCAGATGATTGGAGCGACACCACGGCCACCCTGAACCGCCATGGCAGCGCCGTGCTATCGCAATTGCTGAGCGCGCACGAATGCGAAGCCGTGGCCGGCCTGTATGCCGACGCGCGCCATTTCCGCAGCCGCGTGCTGATGCAGCGCCACGGCTTCGGCCAGGGCGAATACCAGTACTTCAGCTACCCGCTGCCGGACATCGTGGCGCGGCTGCGCGCAACGCTTTATCCGCGCCTGGTCGGCGTGGCCAATGCCTGGAACGAAGCCATGGGCATAGATGTGCGCTATCCACCCGACCATGCCGATTTCCTCGCGCGCTGCCACCAGGCCGGCCAGCAACGGCCCACGCCGCTGCTCTTGCAATACGGGCCCGGCGACTACAACTGCCTGCACCAGGACCTGTATGGCGAGCATGTGTTCCCTGTCCAGGTCGCGGTGCTGCTGTCGCGTCCGGGCGAAGACTTCAGTGGCGGCGAGTTTGTGCTGACCGAGCAGCGCCCGCGCATGCAGTCGCGGCCCGAGGTGGTGCCCTTGCAGCAGGGCGACGCCGTGGTGTTTGCCGTGCACCACCGGCCGGTGCATGGCAGCCGGGGCTTTTACCGCGTCAACATGCGGCACGGTGTGAGCACGGTGCGCAGCGGCCACCGGCATACGCTGGGGATTATTTTTCATGACGCCGAGTGATTACCGCTCGCGCCGCAAAACGATCAAGGAGATGGTGTGACCCTGGGGCTTTTTGATGATGCACCGGCGCCTTATGCCGCGCCAGAAGCCATCGCGCCGGGCGCGGCGCTGCTGCGCGGCTTTGCTCTGGAGATGGATGACGCCTTGCTGCAAGCCGTGGAAGCGGTCACCGCGGCCGCGCCGCTGCGACACCTGGTCACGCCGGGCGGCTACACCATGTCGGTCGCGATGAGCAACTGCGGCGCGCTGGGCTGGGTGTCGGACCGCAGCGGCTACCGCTATGACGCGAAAGATCCGCTCTCGGGCAGGCCCTGGCCGCCCATGCCGGATTGCTTCGCCGACCTCGCTTTACGCGCTGCTGCAGAAGCGGGTTTTGCCAGCTTCCAGCCGGACGCCTGTTTGATCAACCGCTATGAACCTGGCGCGCGGCTTTCACTGCACCAGGATAAGGACGAGGGCAGCATGGACGCGCCCATTGTGTCGGTGTCGCTGGGCCTGCCGGCCGTGTTTTTGTTCGGCGGCTTGAAACGCAGCGACAAGCCTATGCGCTACCGGCTGCTTCATGGCGACGTGGTGGTGTGGGGCGGCCCATCGCGGCTGGCCTATCACGGTGTGGCGCCCCTGGCTGAGTGCGAGCATGCGCACCTGGGCCGGCAGCGTATCAATTTGACGTTTCGCCGCGCGCGCTGAGCGCGCACCCGATCAGTTCGAACGCGTTCAGGCGCGCTCGCGAAATTTTTTCAGCCAGCCCAGCCCGTCGCTTGTGGCGCCGGCCTGGGCGCCGCGCAGCGGTTTGTATTCGCAGCCGACCCAACCGCCGTAGCCGAGTTCATCCAGCAGCGCCAGCAGGTAGGGATAATTGATTTCGCCGACGTCGGGCTCGTTACGGCCCGGCGCACCGGCGATCTGCAGGTGGCCGACACGGCCGGTGGGCAGGTATTTGCGCAGCTTCATGGCCAGGTCGCCTTCGACGATCTGGCAATGGTAGAGGTCCATCTGCACCTTGAGGTTGGCCGCGCCCACCTCGCGGATGATTTCATGCGCATGGTCCTGCCGGTTCAAAAAGAAGCGCGGGATATCGCGTGTGTTGATCGGCTCTATCAGCAGCTCCACACCCACCCTGGCGGCCAGCGCGGCTGCCTCGCGCAGGTTGTTCACATAGGTGGGTTGCACCGCCTCGCGCTCCATGCCGGCGGGCAGCACGCCCGCCATCACATGGATGCGCGGGCAACCCAGCGCTTGTGCGTATTCGAGCGCTATCGCGATGCCGGCGCGGAACTCGGCCTCACGGCCGGGCAGGCAGGCCGTGCCTTTTTGCGAGGAAGCCCAGGCTTTTTCGATGCCGGCCGGGTCCACGCCGCCCGGCGGCGCATTGAACAGCACCAGCTGCTGGCCGTGGCGCTGCAGGATAGCCTTGAGTTCATCCGGCGCCCAGATGTAGGGCGAGAGGATTTCCACTGCCGTGAAGCCGTCGCGCGCGGCAGCGGCAAAGCGTTCGGCCATGGGAAGCTCGGCATACATCCAGCTGAGGTTGGCGGCGAATTGGGGCATGGGCATCAGGCGGCGGGTGCGGCGGCTGTGTCGGGACCGGGCGCGGTTTTGCATTCCCAGAATATGCGCGCCGTGCAGCGCCGGCAAATTTCCGGGTCCAGCTTGTTGAAGATGGTGGCGATCGCGGTGAACTTGTCGGGGAACTGGTGTTCCGGCCCCAGCACGCTGGTGAAGCCTGTCTTGCGCCACATGCGTATGACCTCAGGCCGCGGCCTGTGGAAGTACAGGTCGCCGCCCATGGCACGGCGCGCGGCGAGTTCGGCCTCCCAGAGCTCGGCACCGGCCAGGTCGATGAAGTTCATGCTCTTGCCCATGACCAGCAGGTGTTTTTGCGGCTGCGGCTGGGAGCGCAATGCGTGCAGGATGTCGGCCACGTGCTGGGTGGCGCCGAAGTAGACCTCGCCCTCCATGCGCAGCAGCTTCAATTGCGGGCATTCAGGCAGTGCCTGACGCGGCGCTTCTTCCGACCCCTCAGGCCCCGGCGCCTTTTTGGCTTCCAGCCCCGCATCGGGCGAGTTGTCTATCACCACGAACTGGCGGTCCAGGCCGCGGCTGTCAAAGCCCATGGTGCGCATCGCGGGCTTTGAGGTGCGGTAGAGAAAGGACATCAGCGACAAAATCATGCCCAGCAGGATGGCAATCTCCAGCCGTATGGTGACCGTCGCCGCCATGGTGGCCAGCGCGACGCCGAAGTCGCTGCGGCTCAGCGTGAACAGCTGGCGCCAGCGCGCGCCATCCAGCAGCGCGAAGGCCACCAGCACCAGCAACGCCGCCAGCGCCGCCATGGGAATCTGCGCCAGCAACGGCGCACTGACGGCCACCAGCGCCAGCAGCAGCACGGCGGAGAACACCGAGGCCAGCGGCGTGCGCGCGCCGGCTTCCAGATTGGGCATGGAGCGGTTCATGGAGCCGCAGGACACATAGCTTGAGAAAAAACCGCCAACGATATTGGACAGGCCCTGGCCGCGGAACTCGCGGTTCGCGTCTATGCGCTGGCCCGAGCGCAAGGCCACCGTCTTGGCGATCGAGATCGCCTGGCCCAGCGCGACGATGGTCAGCGCGAAGGCCAGGCCGACCAGGTCTGCCGCCTGTGCCCAGCTGATGCGGGGCACTTCAAAACGCGGCCAGGGCACGGGGATCTGGCCTACGGTGCGCAGCGAGGCCGAGGGTGTGGCATCGGGATGCAGCCAGCGGCCCCACGCCCAGGCCAGGACAGTTGCGACTACCAGTCCGATCAGCATGTAGGGCCAGTTGCGGCGCCAGCGGCGCAGCAGCAACGCCACGGCCAGCGTGATGGCCGCGACACCCAGTGCCTGCGGCTGGGCCGCGCCAAGTTGTGTGAGCACATACGCAAGCACAGATGCCGCACTGTGCTCGGGCGCGGCTGCCAAGCCCAGCAAGTCGGGCAGCGCATGCACGGCGATCAGCAGCGCGGCGCCCGAAGTAAAACCGAAGAGCACCGCCGGCGAGATGAAATTGGCCAGCACGCCCAGGCGCAACGCGCCAATCAGCCACTGCATGACACCCACCATCACGGTGACGGCCAGCGCGAGCTGGATGTACAGCGGGCTGAACGCCACGGCCAGCGGCGAGAGCATGGCGAACAGGGCCAGCGAGTTGGCGTTGGTCGGGCCCGACATGACATGCCGGCTGGAGCCGAACAGCGCGGCGATGATGCAGGGAATGACCGCGGTGTAAAGCCCGTAGGCCGGCGGCAGACCGGCCAGCGTCGCGAAGGCGATGCCTTGCGGCAGCACCAGTACCGCGCCCAGCAGGCCGGCCATCGCGTCGGCTCGTACGCTGGCGGGCGACACTTCGCGCACCCAATCGCCGAACAGGCGTTCCAGGAGCGGAGTCGATGACCGGGGTGCTGGGGCGGCTGAAGATTCCATCACGAAGGCTTGAGCATACCGCGCCCGGCGCGCGGCGTACCCGCGGCCAGCATGGCGTTCAAGCCAGGGCGGACAGGCCGCCGACACGCGATCAAATCTGCTCTAAACGACGTTGCACAGCCAGAACCAGTGGCTGAATCGCAGAGTCCGGGAACGGCGCTACGCTGCTGACGTTAATCTCGCAAAGTACATAGTGCTCAGAGGCATCGGCGAGGGGCTCACCGAACATGAAGTCGCAATCCCAGAGGAACGGAAGCTGCTCGCGCGAAAGGCCGACGCATGCACGCAGCAACTCGACCCATTCAGTCTCTAGCCGTTCCTTCAAGAACTGGAACTGCGGCAGATTCGCAGGGTAATAAAGCCTCGGGCCAGGCGGCGGTGGCGGCTCCCCAGGCTTGGCGGGATAGAGCGCGTTCACCGACTGGTGGCCGAACCCCTCGACCCGGTCTTCCACCAGATAGGCTCGAACCATGCCTTCCACCAACCGCGCTTGCCATGCCTGGTCGATCATGTGTCCGCCATTCGCCGGCTCGAGGTAAGGGGCCAGTCTTGCCAGGAGCGCCGGAAGCCCCATCAGCTCCTCGTCGCTGCCACGCTGGGCATGGCGCACACGCAGGCACGTGGGTGTGCCAATGGGGCTCACCAGTTCCACACGCCAGACACCGATCCCACTATGGCCCCGGTATTGCTTGAGCACCCGTGGGCCCTGGCGGAGTCGTTCCGGCAATTCCTCCTCAAGCTGTTTGAGGCTTTCGATTCGGCAAACGTCGCTGCCGAACGGGAGATCGCGCGTGTGGAACAACACGTCCTTGGTTCCCAGCTTCAGGATGGTCTCGGGGTGCGCACTGACCACAGCCCCCGAGTCAGCAACCCGTCGCAGCATGGCATCCAGAACATCCCGCCTTCGTCCACCTTCGATGGGGTTGCACCAGGTCAGCACAAGGCGGCAGTCGCGCAACTGCGCCTCCACCTCCTCGGCGAAGGCGTCGTTGT
>Ga0209025_1002155_pt1 | contig 21963 bp, 22 predicted proteins | sample AraplaMF_Col_mLB_FD_184256 | JGI IMG/M metagenome (GOLD analysis project Ga0209025, IMG submission 184256) | Arabidopsis root microbial communities from the University of North Carolina, USA - plate scrape MF_Col_mLB (SPAdes) (version 2) | ecosystem: Host-associated > Plants > Roots > Endosphere... | reverse complement strand
TATATAAGGTTGCTGAAGCTACAAAACTAGCAGATGTTGTAATGGTATTGCTTCCAGATGAACTACAGCCGGAAGTATATGAAGCAGAAATTGCACCGAATTTGCAAGAAGGAAATGCACTTGTGTTTGCTCATGGATTTAACGTTCATTTTAATCAAATTACACCGCCGGAAGATGTAGATGTATTCCTTGTAGCGCCAAAAGGACCGGGGCATCTTGTCCGCCGCACATTTGTAGAAGGTGCAGCCGTGCCAGCGTTATTTGCAGTTTATCAAGATGCAACAGGAACGGCTTATGAAAAAGCACTATCGTATGCAGATGGAATCGGAGCAACTCGCGCCGGTGTACTCCAAACAACGTTTAAAGAAGAAACAGAAACAGATTTATTCGGAGAGCAAGCAGTACTTTGCGGAGGAGCAACGGCTCTTGTAAAAGCAGGTTTTGAAACGTTAGTAGAAGCAGGCTATCAACCAGAACTCGCCTATTTTGAATGTTTACATGAACTAAAGCTTATTGTCGATCTTATGTATGAAGGCGGATTAGAAAATATGCGCTATTCAGTTTCGGACACAGCGCAGTGGGGAGATTTTGTATCGGGGCCGCGTGTTGTAACAGAGCATACAAAGCAAGCGATGCAAGAAGTATTAAAAGATATTCAAGATGGAACATTTGCTAGAGGTTGGATTGCGGAACATAAAACAGGAAGACAAAAATTCCATGCGATTAATACAGCGGAGAATGCGCACCAAATTGAAGAAGTAGGTCGAAAACTACGTGAGATGATGCCATTTGTGAAGCCGAGAGTGAAAATGGAGGTTAAGTAATATGAAGCAAATTTTGTTCATGGATACGACGCTTCGTGATGGGGAGCAATCACCTGGAGTAAATTTAAATGAACAAGAAAAATTACAAATTGCACGGCAGTTAGAGAGGCTTGGAATTCATGTGATGGAGGCGGGCTTTGCGTCCGCTTCCGAAGGTGATTTTTGCTCAGTAAAACGGATTGCCGAAACAATTCAAAATGCTTCTGTTATGAGTTTAGCCCGTGCTAAGGAAAGTGATATTCGTACTGCATATGAAGCGTTAAAAGGAGGCGTTTCCCCTCGGTTACATGTCTTTCTGGCAACGAGTGATATTCATATGAAATATAAGCTCCGTATGTCAAAGGATGAAGTATTAAATACAATTTATCGCTCAGTAAAGCTTGGGAAATCATTATTTCCAGCAGTGCAGTTTTCTGCAGAAGATGCAACGCGAACAACCTCTTCTTTTTTAGCGGAAGCTGTAGAAGTTGCGATTCGCGCCGGCGCAGATGTCATTAACATTCCTGATACAGTAGGATATACCAATCCGGAAGAATATTATTCTCTTTTTCAATATTTGCAAGAACATGTTCAATCTTATGAGAAAGCTATTTTCTCTTGTCATTGTCACGATGATCTCGGCATGGCAGTAGCCAACTCACTAGCGGCAATTGAAGGCGGTGCCCTTCAAGTAGAAGGGACGATTAATGGTATTGGAGAACGTGCTGGTAATGCTGCTCTTGAAGAAATTGCAGTTGCACTTCATATTCGAAATGATTACTACGAGGCGTCATCTTCCATACAATTAAAAGAAATTAAAACGACGAGTACACTTGTAAGTCGATTAACAGGAATGGTTGTTCCAAAAAACAAAGCAATAGTTGGTGCCAATGCGTTTGCCCATGAATCTGGTATTCATCAAGATGGGGTTTTAAAAGAAGCATCTACTTACGAAATTATTTCACCTTCTCTAGTAGGAGAAGAGCGAAATCAATTTGTACTTGGGAAACATTCCGGACGCCACGCATTTACAGAGAAGATGAGAGAGTTAGGTTATGATTTTACAGAAGAAGAGAGGGACATAGCATTTCGTGCTTTTAAACGATTAGCGGATCGAAAGAAAGAAATTACAGAAGAAGATTTACGAGCGCTTGTATTAGGGGAAACTGCATTTGCTAAGCAGCAGTATGATATTAAACAATTGCAAGTTCATTTTGTATCAAACAGTATTCAAAGTGCAACCGTCTGCTTAGAAGATACTGAGGGGAATGAGCTGGAGGATGCTACGACTGGAGCAGGTAGCATTGAAGCGATTTATAATGCAATTCAAAGAATTCTTCATTTACAATGTGAACTCGCTGACTATCGTATTCAATCGATTACACAAGGACAAGATGCATTAGCTCATGTTCATGTTGAATTGAAAGAAGATGGGCATCAAGTTTCTGGTTTTGGCGTAGCGCAAGATGTACTAGAAGCTTCGGCCCGTGCTTACGTATATGCAGCAGGGAAATTAAAAGCATTACGATCACTTACAAAATCGTAAAGGAGTGCTTGAAGATGGAAAAACGAATCGTTTGTTTAGCCGGTGATGGAGTTGGGCCAGAAATTATGGCGAGTGCGAAGCAAGTGTTAGAGATGGTAGAAAGGTTATTCGGTCATAAATTTTATTTGCAAGAAGAATTGTTTGGAGGCGCAGCAATTGACGTATACGGCCAGCCTCTTCCTCCCCGCACATTAACGGCATGTTTAGCAAGTGATGCAGTATTACTAGGGGCAGTTGGAGGCCCGTATTGGGATCATAAAAAAGAACGTCCTGAACAAGGACTTCTTACACTGCGAAAAGGGTTAGGAGTTTTTGCAAACGTTCGCCCAGTTTCTGTAGAAGAAGCGACGGCGCACTTATCACCGCTAAAAACAGCCGAGCAAGTTGATTTTGTTGTCGTTCGTGAATTAACAGGCGGAATCTATTTTTCGTTTCCGAAAGAACGAACAGAAGAAATGGCAACAGATACACTTACTTATCACCGGCGTGAAGTAGAACGAATTGTTTCTTATGCATTTCAATTAGCGAAAAAGCGCCGGAAAAAAGTAACTTCTATTGATAAGGCAAATGTTTTAGAATCTAGTAAACTATGGCGACAAGTAACAGAAGAAGTAGCAGTACACCACCCCGAGGTCGAGTTAGAGCACTTATTAGTAGATGCTGCCGCAATGGAACTCATTCGCAATCCAAGCCGATTTGATGTAATCGTTACAGAAAATTTATTTGGTGATATTTTAAGTGATGAAGCATCTGTACTAGCCGGTTCATTAGGAATGTTACCGTCTGCAAGTCATGCGGAGAACGGTCCGTCTCTGTACGAACCAATTCATGGATCGGCGCCAGATATTGCTGGGAAAAATAAAGTAAATCCAATCGCTATGCTTCGCTCCGTTGCAATGATGCTTGGACAATCATTTGGGTTAAGAATAGAAGGAGAAGCAATTGAAGAAGCCATTTCTACAGTTCTTCGCTCTGGAAAATGTACAGCCGATTTGGGCGGGAATGAAACGACAACTTCGTTTACAAAGTGTGTATTACAAGCGCTGGAAGAGCAGGCGCTTGTGGGGAGATGGCGATAATGGGGAAGACACTATTCGATAAACTATGGGAACGACATGTTGTAGCAACAGATGACAATGGATTGGATTTATTATATATTGACCTTCATCTCGTTCATGAAGTAACGTCACCGCAAGCCTTTGAGGGCTTACGGCTTGCAAAGAGAACGGTGCGGCGACCGGATTTAACGTTTGCGACAATGGATCATAATGTGCCAACAAAGGATGTATGGAACGTTACAGATCATATCGCAAAACAACAGATGGATACGCTTCGTCATAATTGCGAGCAATTTCATGTACGATTAGCGGATATAGGAGATGAAGTGCAAGGGATTGTCCATGTGATTGGACCGGAACTTGGATTAACACAACCGGGAAAAACAATTGTGTGCGGTGATAGTCATACAGCGACACACGGAGCGTTTGGTGCTCTGGCGTTTGGGATTGGTACGAGTGAGGTTGAACATGTATTAGCGACCCAAACTTTATGGCAACGGAAGCCAAAAGCGATGGGAGTAGAATTAAAAGGAACATTGCCAAAAGGTGTATATGCAAAAGATATTATTCTACATTTACTCGCCATATACGGTGTTTCTGTTGGAACAGGACATGTGATAGAGTTCTATGGAGATACTGTACAAGAAATGACAATGGAAGAGCGAATGACACTTTGTAATATGGCGATTGAAGGAGGAGCAAAAGCAGGTATGATTGCTCCGGATGAAACGACGTTTGCGTATGTAAGAGGGCGCCAATATGCACCGAAAGAGTTTGAACAAGCAGTGGGAAAATGGCGTGAATTATATACGGATGAAGATGCGGTGTATGACACGGTCCTTACAGTCGATGTGACAAAATTGGCACCATATGTAACATGGGGGACTAATCCAGGAATGGGACTTCGCGTCGATGAAATGCTTCCGGCGGCAACTGATAAAAATGCTGAACGTGCCTATGCGTATATGGATCTTCAACCGGGTCAACGTGTAATGGATATTCCAATTCAACACGTGTTTATTGGTTCTTGTACAAATTCCCGTTTATCTGATTTAGAAATTGCTGCTGCGGTTGTGAAAGGGAAGAAAGTAAAAGAAGGAGTAAGGGCTCTTGTTGTCCCTGGATCAAAACAAGTGAGAGATGCAGCAATGAAAAAAGGATTGCACCTTATTTTTGAAGAAGCGGGATTTGAGTGGCGGGAACCTGGATGTTCGATGTGTCTTGGCATGAATCCAGATCAAGTGCCAGAAGGTGAACATTGCGCTTCTACTTCAAACCGTAATTTTGAAGGAAGACAAGGAAAGGGAGCGAGAACGCATCTCGTTAGCCCAGCTATGGCTGCAGCCGCTGCAGTTTACGGTCATTTTGTTGATGTGAGAAAGGAGAACTACGATGGAGCCATTTCGTATTCATAAAGGTACGACTGCAGTATTGATGCATGATAATATCGATACCGATCAAATTATTCCGAAGCAGTATTTAAAGCGGATTGAAAGAACCGGATTTGGAAAGTTTTTATTTGATGAATGGCGCTATTTAGATAATCGTCAAGAAAACCCTGACTTTCCATTGAACGCTTCTGAGCAAAATGGCGCTACAATTTTAATTACAGGAGAAAACTTCGGTTGCGGTTCTTCTCGAGAACATGCCCCGTGGGCTCTTGCGGATTATGGATTTCGCGTAATCATTGCAGGAAGTTTTGCAGATATTTTTTATATGAATTGTACGAAAAATGGAATACTTCCGATTGTAATGGAAAAGGAGATTCGTAAGCAACTTGCGGCTACTCAGCCGCAGACGATGATAGAAATAGATTTAGAGAATGAAGTAATAATAACTCCTAAGATGAGCTTTTCTTTTTCTATTGAACGCATGTGGAAAGAAAAATTGCTAAGTGGTTTAGATGATATTGGGGTTACACTTCAGTATGAGAATGCGATTACAGAATATGAGATAAAAATATGTGTGAATGGATAGAAATACAAAATAAATAACTAATTTTGTAAAAAAAATTAAATGAAAATGATTTACTTTCAATTTAATTGGTAGTATACTGACTTAAAACTAAGAGGAGAAAGGGAGTAATGAGAATGTTTACTTTCCAATCAGTCATTTTATTTACACAACATCATCATACATAAACCCTTGAACCTAGCGTGAAAAAACGTGTAGGTACAAGGGTTATTCCTGTTGTACCTACATTCTCCAAAGAGCTATGTAGGTATTTTTATCTACATAGCTCTTTTTTTCGTTTATAAGCGCTATGTTATGAATGTATGAGTATTGACGAAGATGAACTCGTAGCAAATCTGTCGGAATATTCCTAATTTTATCGTGTTACAAGGGATAGCTGAGTGTTGAGTTGGAGAAGTTCAAGAAGTTAAAAATGGACATATAAAAGAAGCATAATAGACATGTTATCATTGTAGATTTTTTGTATATATGTGCCGAGAAAGTAGGGGGGGTAATGATGAAAAAATGGAAACGAGCCAATCCGAATGGAACAAGAGATTTTTTATTTCAAGAATGTACAATAATGGAAGAAATTGAACAAAGATTAAGACGAACATTTATCGATAGGGGATATGAAGAAATCCGGACACCTATGATTGAATTTTATGATGTATTTGCATTTCAAAATCGTCCTGTTGATGAGGAAAAAATGTATAAGTTTTTTGATTCTGAAGGACGTATCCTCGTTCTGAGACCAGATATGACAATTCCGTTAGCACGTGTAATTGGGACAAAAAAGATGAAAACACCATTTAAATTAACATATAGTGGAAATGTTTTTAGAGCAAATGAATCTTTAACGGGAAAATATAATGAAATTACACAAACTGGAATTGAAATTATAGGTATTGGTAATATACGTGCGGAAGTTGAGTGTATTGTAAGCACGATTGCAGCTTTACAATCAGCTGGTATTCAATCATTTAAAATTGAAATTGGCCAAGTGGAGCTCTATAAATCTATTGTGAAAAAATTATCTTTGCGAGAAGAAGATGAATATGCATTGCGAGAGTATATTGAAAGTAAAAACCTTGCTGCTTTGTCCCGCTTTTTACAAGAAAAGCAGTTAGATATGCAAGACGAAACAGTGCGATTATTACAAAAGTTGCCTCGTTTATTTGGAGGATTAGAAGTAGTTGAAGAGGCCGAAAAACTTGCTGTGAGTAAAGAAATGAAAAGAGCCATTACGAGAATAAAAAATATATATGAAAACATTGATCGTCTTGGTTATGGTCAATATATATCTATTGATTTGGGGATGATTCAACATCTTAATTATTATACCGGTGTAATCTTTCGAGGATATATATGTGATGTTGGAGAAGAGATTGTGAGCGGCGGGAGATATGATGAATTGATTGGGAATTTTGGTGAGTCTTTACCGGCTGTAGGCCTAGCGATTCAAGTAAATCAAATTGTACGTACTTTACAAGAACGTAAAGAAAATTCATACAAAAAACAAATAGATTCCCTCATATATTATTCGTTAGATATGATTTCAGAAGCAGAAAAATTACGTATTTTACTTGGGAAAGATGGTATAAAGGTAGAACTGTCCATGTTAGAAAATTTACAAGATACATTTCAATTTGCAAGAGCACATGATGTGAAAACTGTAATTGATGTATCAGGAGATACTTTAGTTGAATATGTTTGGCAAGGTAAATGGATCATGCAGAAAAAAGGAGAATCCTCATGCGTAGCATTCAAATTGCGTTAACGAAAGGGAGATTAGAAAAATATGCGATTTCGTTATTCGAACGAATCGGCATGGATTGCTCAGAGCTAAAGGATAAAGGAAGGAAGCTTGTATTTCAAAGTAAAAACTCACAAGTTTCATTCATTCTTGTAAAAGCAGTTGATGTCGTAACATATGTCGAGCATGGTATCGCGGATATTGGTGTTGTTGGGAAAGATATTTTGCTTGAATATGAAAACGATGTATATGAAATGATTGATTTAGGGGTAGGACGTTGTAGATTTTGCGTTGCTTCCGTCTCGTCGTATAGTCCAAACGGTTATAACAAAAAGAGGATTGCAACAAAGTATCCGAATATTACTTCTGCATATTTCCGTAAGAAGGGAGAAGATGTAGAGATTATTAAAATAGAAGGTTCTGTAGAGATTGCCCCTCTGTTAGGATTAGCAGATGCAATCGTTGATATTGTAGAAACGGGACAAACGTTGAAAGAAAATGGATTACTAGTGTTTGAAGAAATTTGTGACATTTCAGCACGTTTAATTGTAAACAAAGCATCTTTAAAAATGAAAAAAGACGAAATATTCAATATTATAAATAAAATGGAAGGTGTTCTAGTAGAAAAGAAATAATAGGAGGATAGATATGGGAATTATATATGAGGATTATTCAAATATTTTATGGAAGGTAAAACAACTAAGAGAACAGGCTAATACAATAGAAGAAAAAATACAACAAGATGTAAGGGAAATTGTCGTAAATGTAAAAGAAAAGAAAGATGATGCGCTATTTTCGTATACGAAGGCTTTTGACAAAGTAGAGTTGACCCAATTTCAAGTTTCGGAAGAAGAACTAGAGTTAGCTTATCAAAGTGTTGAACCAGCATTTTTAGCAGCATTGGAAGAAGCAAAGAAGAATATCATTTCCTATCACGAAAAGCAAAAAAGACAAGCTTTTATTGATACAGAGAAAGAAGGGATTATTCGCGGGCAGCTTGTTCGGCCATTGCAAACTGTTGGTGTATATGTACCAGGAGGAACGGCAGCGTATCCATCATCAGTGCTCATGAATGTCTTACCAGCAAAAATTGCGGGCGTCAATAAGATTGTCATGGTAACACCGCCGAATTGTGAAGGCGTAGATCCACATATTTTAGCTGCGGCAAAAGTTGCTGGAGTTGATGAGGTATATACAGTAGGGGGAGCACAAGCAATTGCTGCGTTAGCATACGGGACGGAATCGATTCCGTGTGTTGATAAGATTGTAGGACCAGGAAATATATATGTTGCATTAGCGAAGCGAGAAGTATTTGGTTCTGTTCATATCGATATGATTGCTGGTCCGTCTGAAATTGTTGTTATTTCTGATGAAACGGGAAATGCAGCGTATATTGCTGCTGATTTATTATCGCAAGCAGAACACGATGTACAGGCAACTGCTATTTGTATCACAACTAGTTTAGAATTAGCACAGAAAGTGAATAGAGAAATAGAAAAACAATTGATGAGCCTTCCGAGAAGCGAAATAGCTCGTGAATCCATTAATAGAAACGGAGCGATTCTTGTTGCAGATTCATTGGAACAAGCATTTCAGCTCTCAAATGAAATTGCTCCGGAACATCTAGAGTTACATGTAAAAGAACCGATGACCGCTCTTCCGTATATTCAACATGCAGGCTCTATCTTTTTAGGCCCGTATGCTCCGGAACCATTAGGTGATTATATGGCAGGTCCGAATCACGTGTTACCAACGAGTGGAACAGCAAGGTTTTTTTCTCCATTATCTGTTGATGATTTTGTGAAAAAATCGAGTTTTTTATTTTATACAAAAGAGGCTCTTGGAAAAGTGCAACAACATATTGTCAATCTAGCAGAAAAAGAAGGATTACAAGCTCATGCAAGAGCAATTGAAATTCGCTTTGAAGGAGGGGAAAAGTAATGCGTGCTGCCAAACAAACGAGAAGTACGACGGAAACAAAAATTTCTGTAGCACTGCAATTAGATGATAATCAAGAAGTTTCAATTCAAACGGGAGTTGGTTTTTTTGATCATATGTTGACATTATTTGCAAGGCACGGCCGCTTCGGGTTGCAGATTGAAGCTGATGGCGATGTGTATATTGATGCTCATCATACGGTAGAAGATGTTGGCATTGTTCTTGGAAACTGTTTAAAAGAAGCGCTTGGTGATAAAGCAGGAATTAATCGTTACGGCACAGCCTATGTACCGATGGACGAAGCGTTAGGATTTGTTACTGTTGATATAAGTGGAAGGTCCTACCTCGTGTTTGACGGTGAATTTACAAATCCAAAATTGGGTGATTTTGACACGGAGCTAGCTGAAGAATTTTTTCGCGCGGTAGCTCATGCAGCAAACATAACTTTACATGCACGAGTTATATATGGAAGTAATACGCATCACAAAATTGAAGCACTTTTTAAAGCGTTTGGACGTGCACTACGTGATGCAACCGAAAAAAACGAAAAAATTATAGGGGTAAATTCCACGAAAGGACTGTTGTAATATGATTGCGATTGTAGATTATGGAATGGGCAACATTCGCAGCGTAGAGCAAGCGTTAAGACATATTGGAGCAGAGTATATTGTAACAGATGAAGTAGAAGCATTTCTAAATAGCGACGGCGTTATTTTGCCGGGGGTTGGTGCGTTTCCAAGGGCGATGCGTTGTTTAGAAGAGAAAGGACTAATTTCTGTTTTGAAGCAAGTTGCGATTGCAGGAAAACCGCTATTTGGAATTTGTTTAGGGATGCAGCTATTATTTGAAGGAAGTGAAGAGATTGAAAGAACGAAAGGGTTAGGGCTGCTTCCAGGAACGGTAAAGAAACTAGATGTACCATATAAAATTCCTCATATGGGATGGAATAAGTTGGAGAAGAAAAAAGAACATCCTTTATGGAATAAAATAGAGGATGGTGCTTTCGTCTATTATGTTCATTCTTATTATGCACAATGTCCGAGTGACGTTGTAGTAGGTGCTAGTGATTATGGTGTTCTCGTACCGGGAATTGTTTCAAAAGGAAATGTATTTGGGGCTCAGTTCCATCCTGAAAAAAGTGGTGAAATAGGAATTCAAATATTACGAAATTTTAAGGAGGTTATAGAAACATGGAAATCTTCCCAGCTATTGATTTAAAAAATGGCCGCTGCGTTCGGTTGTATCAAGGACAATTTCAACAAGAAACAGTAATGAATGAAAACCCAGTTGCCCAAGCATTACTATTTGAACAACTTGGTGCACGTGTACTACACATTGTCGATTTGGACGGAGCTGTTGCTGGTCGTTCAGAGAATTTGTCTGTCATTGAAGATATTTGCAAAGCAGTGCGAATTCCAGTGCAAGTAGGGGGCGGGATTCGCTTGGTTGCTGCAATTGAAACACTGTTATCAGTTGGAGTAATGAAAGTAATTCTTGGAACAGCAGCATTGTATGATCGTCCATTTGTAGAAGAAGCAGTTCGATTATATGGCGATAAAATTATTATAGGAATTGATGCGAAAAATGGCTATGTAGCAACGCGAGGATGGCTAGATGTGTCTGAAACGTCTTACATACAACTCGCAAAGGAAATGGAGATAATAGGTGTACAGACGCTTGTTTTTACTGACATTTCTAGAGATGGAACACTTGCAGGCCCAAATTTCGAACAATTACAAAAATTGCAAGATGAAGTATCGATTCAAATTGTTGCTTCCGGCGGTGTGAGTTCGCTTGCTGATGTTGAGAAGTTACAGGATATGAACTTATATGGCGTTATTATTGGGAAGGCATTATATGATAAAAAAGTTATGTTAGAAGAAGCATTGCAGGTGACAGGCATATGCTAACAAAGCGAATTATTCCATGTTTGGATGTGAAAAATGGTCGTGTTGTAAAAGGAATAAATTTTGCCTTGTTACAAGATGTTGGTGATCCTGTTGCAATTGCCGCAGTATACAATCAAGCAGGTGCAGATGAACTTGTGTTTTTAGATATTACAGCAACGTATGAAGAACGAAAAACAATGATTGATGTTGTAGAACGTACAGCAAATCAAGTATTTATTCCTCTAACCGTTGGAGGTGGAATCTCGTCTGTTCAAGATATGTATGCATTACTTCGAGCAGGTGCCGATAAAGTTTCATTAAATTCAGCGGCAGTACGAAGACCAGAATTAATACAAGAAGGAGCAGAGCAATTTGGTTCTCAATGTATAGTCGTTGCAATTGATGCAAGAAAGGTCGAAGAAAACAAGTGGAATGTATATGTAAATGGAGGCCGCAATGATACAGGAATAGATGTAATCGAATGGGCAAAACGCGTGGAAAGTTTAGGCGCCGGGGAATTACTTTTAACGAGTATGGATGCAGATGGGACGAAAGATGGCTATGATTTACTTTTAACAGAAACAGTTTCAAAATCAGTTGGTATTCCGGTAATTGCTTCGGGTGGATGCGGGGCAATTGAACATATTGCAGAAGTTTTTCAGCAAACATCAGCAAATGCAGCGTTAGCGGCTTCTATTTTTCATTACGGCATGGCAACCATTCAAGAAACGAAGCAAAAGTTACAAGAAGCGCAAATTGAGGTGAGATTGTGAAGCCGGATTTTTCAAAAGGATTATTGCCAGCTATTGTGATAGAAGAAGGAACAAAAGAAGTTTTGATGCTAGCTTATATGAATAAAGAAGCGTATGAAAAAACATTAGACACAAAAATGACCTGGTTTTATTCTCGCTCACGAAGCAGTTTGTGGAATAAGGGGGAAACATCAGGACATGTCCAACATGTGAAATCATTATATTTAGATTGCGATCAAGATTCTATTATGGTAGTTGTTCAGCAAGTTGGTGTAGCTTGCCATACAGGAGAAAAGTCATGTTTTCATAATAAGGTGTTATAGGGGGAAAAGGAAATGAGCGATGTGTTGCAACAGTTATATGAAACACTTCTACAGCGAAAAGAGAATCCTATTTCTGAGTCGTATACAAATTACTTATTTACAAAAGGTGAAGACAAAATATTAAAGAAATTAGGAGAAGAATGTACTGAAATTGTAATTGCAGTGAAAAATGATGAGAAAGACGAGCTTATAAAAGAAATTGCTGATTTTACGTATCATTGCTTAGTGTTACTAGTAGAAAAAAATGTCTCATTACAAGAGATAGTAGAAGAATTAAATAAACGCCAAGGACAATTGTCAAGAGTGGGCGAAAGAAAAGAAATTGATACATTATAGGAGGGGAGAAAGATGAGAGTAGATTATCACCTTCACTTAGAAGAAGGGCCGTATTCAATGCGGTGGTTATCACGCACAAATGAAGCGCTCGAGTATTTTGCACCGATTGAGGAAGAGAAACATTCAATGGAATGGATCTTAAAGATAGGGGAACGTTTGCAAAAGCGGGTAAAGGAAGGTGCGTTTTCACAGGAGTGGATTGATTTATACTTAGAGGAAGCAGTGCGCAAAGGAATACGGGAAGTTGGAATCGTTGACCACTTATATCGTTTTTCTGAAGCGAAAGAATACTATGAGCGCTATGTCGATATTAGTGATTCTGAACTTGGACATCTGCAAAAAGAATGGCTAGATCAAGTAAGAGTAGAGTCGATTGGAAACTTTACGAAAGCAATTGAAGATGCGAAAGAAAGATGGAAAAAACGAGGCGTGACATTACGCCTTGGGATAGAAGCAGATTATTTCATTGGCGGGGAAGAAGAACTGTCACAGTTATTAACGTTAGGGAATTGGGATTATGTGATTGGTTCTGTTCATTTTATTAATGGATGGGGATTTGATAATCCGGATACAGACAATTATTTTAGACAACACGATTTACGTATGTTATATCAGACATTTTTTCAAACGTTAGAAAAAGCAATACGTTCTGGCTTATTTGATATTGTTGCACATTTAGATAATATAAAAGTGTTTAATTATCGCTTAGATGAAAATGAACAATTACCGTATTATGAGAAAATTGCCCAGGCTTTAATCGAAACAAATACAGCTACGGAAGTGAATGCTGGTTTATATTATCGATACCCTGTAAGAGAAATGTGTCCAAGCCCCTTGTTTTTACAGCGCTTAGTACATTATGGTGTTCCGATTACAATTTCGTCAGATGCACATTTCCCGAATGATTTAGGAAGTTACGTAAAAGAAAATATAGAAACACTTCGTAATCATGGTGTAACGCACATTGCAACATTTGAAAAACGAATCCGAAACATGAAATCGATTGAATATGTAAAAGAGAATGCATTGTGATTTTTATTAGTAGGGGATTTACCCCTTACTGTCCGTTAATACGGGATGAAAACTGCTTTTTTTGTTTACACTAACGTTGAACAAAAAAGGAGGCTCTTCTTATGGCGAAACAACAATATAAAGATACTGGAAAGTTAACGAATCAGAGCAATGCTTTGCAAAAAGATCAATCAGAGCAAGCAATTATACAAGAACAAATTAGTGATACAGTAGCAGAAGGAACAATTGATGTGAAGCTAGGACAAGGAAAAGATGAATAAAGTGAGATTTCTATGAAAAGAGGCTGAATGTATTCAGCCTCTTTTCATATTTTTATAAAGAACGGTGATAAAACAAAAAGAAAAACGAGTGCATATCATCTTTTGTTCCACATAACTGCAACGTAAATGTAGAACAATCAAAACGGATTTATATAGTTTAATCAAATTCCTTGTCTTTTTTCTACGGAATTTTTTACAATAATATTGAATGGGCATATTTTTATGTAAAAAAGAAAGGATGCTTAAACATGGCGAAAATTTTAATAGCAGGACAAATTCCAGAAATCGGACTACAGTTGTTACGAGGTCATGAAGTAGAAATGTATGATAAGGAAGAGTTAATTGGCACAGAAGAACTAGTGAAACGTGTGCAAGATAAAGACGCATTATTAAGCTTACTTTCAACAAAAGTTACGGAAGAAGTTATTGATGCTGCACCGCATTTGAAAATTATTGCAAACTACGGTGCTGGATATGACAATATTGATTATAAATATGCAGTAGAAAAAGACATAGCGGTAACAAACACGCCAAAAGTTTCAACGGAGGCAACGGCAGAGCTAACGTTTGCAATTCTTTTAGCAGCAGCACGTCGTATTCCAGAAGGCGATACACTATGTCGTACAGTTGGTTTTAATGGCTGGGCACCGCTCTTTTTCTTAGGGCGTGAAGTATATGGTAAAACAATCGGTATTATTGGTCTTGGAGAAATTGGAAAAGCGGTAGCGAAACGAGCAAAGGCATTTGGTATGAATATTGTGTATACAGGGCCAAGTCGTAAGTATGAGGCGGAGCAAGAATTAGAAGCAACATATGTAACGCTAGAAGAACTATTACAAACAGCAGATTTTATTACAATTAACTGTGCGTATAATCCAAAGTTGCATCATATGATTGATGAAGAACAGTTTAGAATGATGAAAAAAACTGCTTATATTATTAATGCGGCACGTGGTCCAATTATGAATGAAGAAGCACTTGCTCATGCTTTAGAGACAAAGGAAATTGAAGGAGCGGCACTTGATGTGTTCGAGTTCGAACCGGAAATTACAGAAAAATTAAAAGGATTAACAAACGTTGTGTTAACACCTCATATTGGAAATGCAACGATTGAAACACGTGATGCAATGGCAGAAATGGCAATGCGCAATATTTTAGAGGTGCTAGAAGGGAATGAACCATTAACTCCGGTGTATAAAAAAGAACTGGTGACGAAATAAAGTGAAACTTTAATCAGTGGGGGGTTCTTTCTCACCCACTGATTATCAGCCCTCACCAATCGGGCTTTTACGGGCAGTTTATCTCCCACCTAACTTCTTTGCTTTTGCTGAGTTTTGAGGCGGGAGTATTACTGCCCGTTAATGCGGGATAAAAAAGAACCTTCCTATCAAGGAAGGCTTCGCTATTTTATTCTTTGTTTGCTCGTTTTTTTTGTGATGGTCGCTGTCTAAGAAATTGAGATAGCATATACAAAATATAAAGTGGAATAGCAATGAATAAAAACACTGAAATATTGCCGACACTCGTTTTATACATCGTATAAATGATTCCAACTAAAAAGAGTGTAACGATAATACTATATTTTGGAATCGGTACATCTTTCATACTTGGAATACGAATGCGACTAACCATAAGAAAAGCGAATGTTACGAATACTGTAATAAGTACGATTTTTGGAATCGTATGTGAAAATAAAGTAAGGAAGGCAACAAGACCACCTGCAGCTGTAATTGGTACACCAGTAAAATATTTCATTGATGTTGATGATGGTGTAACATTGAAGCGAGCTAATCTGTATGCTCCAAATAGAGGGAAAAGTCCTGCTATGTATAATCCGATAATACCGTAATTAGAGAAAGATGTGTAATACATCAATACAGCGGGTGCAGCACCAAATGTAACGACATCTGCTAATGAATCAAGTTCTTTTCCGAGCTGTGAATCGACGCGAAGTAAGCGTGCGATTCTTCCATCAAGGCTATCTAGCATCATTCCGATCAAAACTAAAATTGCCGCTGATTTGTAGTATCCTAATGAGGCGTAGCCGATGGATAGAAATCCACTATATAAATTTCCGAGCGTAAATAAGTTTGGAATGGCTGCTCTGTACAAAATCTGATCCCTTGCTTTCTATTATAGATTCTTGAATAGTTTATGAAAGTTTATCTTTTTTATCATAACATAAATTTCCTATAATCGTCGAAAAAATTCTTCGTTTTGAGAAAGATTTTAGCGTATTTTTTCTTTGTTTAATTCAAAACTATTATATATATTATTTTTAAAATATACAAGTCGCTGCTATGTAGAAAAAATAAGCCCCGCTACTCGCCTGCTCCCTCTGTTTTAAACCCCGCACGTGGCAGAAAAAGACCCTGACCGCTTCAATGTATGGCCAGATGCTTTCGTCCCTCCTAAAAAGAAAAGGGTTTTATGTTTGTATTTTAATTTAGATATATATCTAAATTAAAATAACCCTCGAATCGTTATCGTTCGAAGGTTATTTCCTTATTCAAATTTCGTTGTCATCGTACCAGTTTTATATTGATTATGTGGATCAAATCGTAACAAATCACCGTAAATGAGCTTATCAGAGTAATTCAACTCTGTTTTTGCCTTTTCGATATACGGTTGACAAATAGAAATATCAGTCGGTTCACCAGTTTTTTTGTTATAGCAGACATTTTTTGTATACAGATAATCATTTGTGACGAAGCTTCCGTCACGCATAATCATAAGAGGATCATTATTTGAATCAAATAAATCTGTTCCAAATTCAATAGAATTGTTTGTTTTTATACCGAGTAAATGTAGAAGTGTTGGTTTCACATCAATTTGCCCAGAAACTTTTGAAATGACTTGTCCTTTTTGACCAGGTATGTGAATGATGAGTGGCACTCGTTGTAGCTGCATCGTATCAAAAGGAGTAAGTGCTTCTTTTCCTAAAAATTGGGCCATAGCTGCATTATGATTTTCAGAAATACCATAATGATCTCCGTAAATAATGATAATAGAATTATCGTATAACCCTTCTTCTTTTAATTGTTCAACAAAATGTTTTAATGCTTCATCTGTATAACGTACAGTTGGAAAATAACGATTTACAACGCCGCTTTCTGAATTGTATTCACCAATGAATTGATCTTCTGGTTGCAGCAAAAATGGAAAATGATTTGTTAATGTAATGAATTTCGTATAGAACGGTTGTGGTAAAGATTTTAATTTCGGAATAGATTGCTCGAAAAATTCTTTATCTTTTAATCCCCAACCAACAGACATTTGTTCTGCATTTGTATAGTCTTGCAAATTGAAATAGCGATCATATCCAAGTGTAGGATACATCAAATCACGGTTCCAAAATGATTTATCATTTGAATGAAATACAGCGGAGTAATATCCGTGTTTTTTTAGTTGTTCTGGTGTAGCTGTATATTCATTATTCGCATGTGTAAAGAAAGCAGAGCCGCGATCAAGCGGATATAAAGAGTTTTCAATAATAAATTCGGCGTCTGATGTTTTTCCTTGTCCGGTTTGATGATAAAAGTTATTGAAGTAATAGCTTTCTTTAATAAAGTTATTTAAAAATGGTGTAATTTCTTTTCCATCTATTTTTTGATTGATAACAAAATTTTGTGTAGATTCCATTGAAATTAAAATGACATTCTTTCCTTTTGCCACGCCGAACAAATCTTTATTTGCTTGTCTATCTTTTGTTTTCACATAGTTATCAATTTCAGAAAAAGCATCTCCACTTGCAAAGGCACGCTGAGCAGATGATTTCGATTGCAGCGCAATATCATAAATATGATATGTATATAAACCAAGATTTTTCACAACTGTTTGGCGATCAAATGAATGCGAAAAGAGTTGTGGTTTATAAATAACTGAGATAACCATTTGCAAGGCTAATATTGCTGTTACACCGCTAAAAAATGTTTGTTTTTCTTTTCGCGATAGAGAAGCTTTGTCACAAAAATTAGGGAATTTCCGTGATAATATGACTAAAATAATGGTATCTGCAAATAAAAGGAGTGTTTTATATGTAAATAATTCTTTTATACTTGTTCCTAAATCAGCCATGTTATTCGTTTGAAATAATACTGGGAATGTTACAAAATCATTGTAAAATCCGTAAAACATCGCGTTGCCAAATAAAATAAAAGATAACACTATACTAATGCTAATAATGATACGATTTCGATGTTTTGCTGCTAATAAAGCGAAACCGAAAAATAATAATAATGAAGCTAACGGATTAAAGAACAACATGATTTGTTCGAAAGCGTTATTAATCTTCATATCAAAAGCTAATTTGTATACAATAAATGTTTTGATCCATAATAGAACGACTGCTAAGAGAGCGAATCGTACTTTTGGAAACAAGCGTTGCATCATATTTGGTTCCTCCTACTACCTATAAGTAACCGTCTTTTTTTATGTATATAACCGGTTACATCTCTCTATATTTTTTTACTATGTGTACTATTATATAAAAACATAGTGAATTTGTGGATGCTTTTCTCATAATTGGGTAGAAAAAGGGAAGATGGATAAAATAATGTCATCTTTGGAAATGTGGAGGAGTACTATGAGGAAAATAAGTTGTTTTATATTGAGTTGCTTCATTTTACTTGGAAACCCAGCTCCTTTTTTGGCTGAACATGAACCATTATTATTAGAAGATGCCCTTTATTCGGTGCTGTTTCCGAGAATAAATGAAGCGATTCAAAAGTATTATGGGAAGCAAAAGCCATATGAGTGCCCGAAAATCATTAGTATGAAAAAAATGTACAGCGGTACATATTTGTTCCGTGCTTCTATTGAAATCATTAAATATGAGCCAGGAGTAGGAGGGAAAAAACTTCCGCCATTTGAAAAAGTAACAATCACGTTTGAAAATGATGAGGGGGAATGGTCCGTGAAGAATATAGATGTGAAGCGCTTACCAGATAATACAAAAATAAATTGTCGTAAACCAGTATGAAAAAAGTATTTGACAAATAAATCAGTCATTTGCTATTGTTAATAGCAATAAAAAGATGCTTGAAAATTAAATAGACTTACCTCATCTACACTCAAAGGTAGAGGCCGCGATAATCAAGAGTAAGCTATAGGAAATATAGTGGGATTCATGATTATAGTCTGAAAGGGATTATCGCCGAAATATATGAATAGCCACTTTATTCATATATTGGGACTGCATTGAATAAATGTAGTACTGTCATAAGTTTTTGACTTATGGAGAGCTATTTGGAGATGTTTGATGCGGTTTCTTATTTGAGAAAATAACAACAAGTTTATTTTTTCATCATATATTCTTCCAATAAGAAACGCGTGTGAACATTGTTCCGCGCGTTTTTTGTTTACCTTATTTGGAATAATATGAACAAATAAGGGACGTCATATATACAAGTTAGAAACCTCCTTTCTTTTTAATGGATGTCAAGAGCATCTGGCCGCGTATAGAAACGATCAGAACCTTTTCTTACCACATGCAGTGTTTAAAACAAAAGGAGGAAGCAAGTAGCGATCATGTTGTATGCTGCATAACAGTGACTTATCTGTCAAAAAATTAAAATGGATATATATATGGTTTTGAGAAAAAAAGGGAGGAATTCACATGTATTTACACGGCACAAGCCGCATTAATGAGCAAGGACATTTAGAAATTGGGGGATGCGATGCTACTGAACTTACAGCGACATATGGAACACCTCTTTATGTATATGATGAAGCAGCAATTCGTGAGAAATGTCGTGCATTTCATCGTGCTTTTAGAGAGAGTGGGTTCTCTTATCAAGTAGCATATGCAAGCAAAGCGTTCTTGTGCATGGAAATGTGCCGACTAGCTGCAGAAGAAAATATGTCGCTTGATGTTGTGTCTAGCGGAGAGTTATATACGGCGCTGCAAGCAGGATTTCCGGCTGAACGTATCCATTTCCATGGCAATAATAAAACAGAAGAAGAGATAAGAATGGCGCTAGAAGCTAACATTGGGTGTTTCGTTGTAGATAATTTTTTGGAACTAGAAATATTGCATGATTTGGCAAAAGAATACGGAAAAGTTGTCAGTGTTCTACTTCGTGTGACTCCAGGAGTAGAAGCGCATACACATGAATATATTACAACAGGTCAAGATGATTCCAAGTTTGGTTTTGGTATTTCAACGGGGCATGCATTACAAGCAATGAAAAGTGCATTAGAAAAATCAAATTACCATGTGTTAGGAATTCATTCTCATATTGGATCGCAAATTTTTGAAACAGCAGGATTTGTTCGTGCAATTGAAGTGCTTCACAAATTTTTAGAATTAGTGAGAAAAGAAACGGATTACGTAGCTCCCGTATTAAATGTAGGCGGTGGCTTTGGAATTCGTTATACGGAAGGAGATACCCCGCTTGCTCTTGGTGATTATGTGCAAGCTGTAACAGATGCAGTACGCGAGCAGTTTACAGCTTATGGATACCCACTGCCAGAAATTTGGGTAGAACCAGGTCGTAGTATTGTTGGTGATGCAGGAACAACTTTGTACACAGTGGGTGCAACTAAAGATATTCCAGGCATTCGCAAGTACGTATCGGTTGATGGGGGTATGACAGATAACCTTCGACCAGCACTTTACGGAGCTCGTTATGAAGCATTGCTAGCAAACCGAGCAAATGAATCTGCCGAAGAAGTGGTTTCCATTGCAGGGAAGTGTTGTGAAAGCGGCGATATGCTCATTTGGGATGTCGCGCTCCCAAAAGTTGTTTCTTGTGATCTCTTGGCTATTTCTTGTACAGGGGCATATGGTTATTCCATGGCGAATAATTATAATCGTATTCGTCGACCAGCAGTTGTGTTTGTGAAAAGTGGAAAATCTCATGTTGTTGTTGAGAGAGAATCGTATGAGAATATTATCGGGAACGATCGCATACGTATAAAGGAATTTGTATAAAATGAAACTTCTATCAATGACGACTTCATCCCGCTACTGATGGTTAGCCCAAGAAGGAGTTTTTTAGGTGAATAACTCCTTCTTCTTAAAAAAATAAATTTTATCGGAAAACTAGGATTGAAAAAATTCAGAATTGTGTTAAAGTGAAGATATAATTAAATTCTTATCAAGAGCGGCGGAGGGAACTGGCCCGAAGAAGCCCGGCAACCTACTTTATAAAAGTAAGGTGCTACTTCCAGCAAAATGGAATCCATTTTGGAAGATAAGGTAGATACGTTACCGGAACAGTCTTTTCGAAATGGGAAAGATTTTTTTTATGAAAAAAGGGGGGCTGTTCATGGGGAGACGCGAACAATTTGAGGAAGTAGCAAGTAAGATTCAAGCGATGCTTGCTGATATGAAATATGGTTCAATTACAATTGTTGTGCAAGATGGTAAAGTGATTCAACTTGAAAAAAGTGAAAAAGTACGTTTGAAATAAGCATGCTGACTAGAAAAACTAGAGGCGGCTTTAATCTATTAAAAATAGATTAAAGCCGCCTTTTTATATGATTTATATGTAGGAGGAGAACGATGTTAACGTATGAAAATTGGCAAGATAATTTTGTTTCATTTCCAGAGGATGATGAAACGAAAGGTGCTTTAGCGACGGTGCGCTGGGCCTATGAACATTATAGGCAGGATATTGTGTATGCATGCAGTTTTGGGGTAGAAGGAATGGTCTTATTGCATATTATTAACCAAGTAAATCCATCTGCAAATGTTGTATTTTTAGATACAAATGTTCATTTTCAAGAAACGTATGACTTAATTAAAAAAGTACGAGAACGATTTCCTCAGTTGAATATTATTGAAAAGCAACCGAACCTTACACTTGGAGAACAAGCTAAAGAGCATGGTGATAAATTATGGGAACATAATCCAAACCTTTGTTGTCAATTAAGAAAAATTAAGCCGTTAGAAGAAGGACTAACAGGTAGGAAAGCATGGATATCAGGTTTAAGAAGAGAGCAGTCTGAAACGAGAAAAAATACGCAGTTTATTAATCAAGATCATCGATTTCAATTTGTTAAAATTTGTCCGCTTATTCATTGGACTTGGAAAGAGGTTTGGCGTTATGTATACAAGCATAATTTGCCATACAATCCACTTCATGATATTGGATATCCGAGCATCGGATGTGAAACGTGCACAGTACGAGTACAAGAAGGCAGTGATTTAAGAGATGGACGGTGGGCTGGCATGACAAAAACGGAATGCGGTCTTCATATCGATAAAAGCTGATAAAGTGAAACTTTAATCAGTGGGGGTTTTCTTCATCCCCCACTGATTATTAGTTGAACCAATCGGGCTTTTACGGGCAGTTTATCTCCCGCCTAACTT
>Ga0209025_1002153_pt1 | contig 22000 bp, 17 predicted proteins | sample AraplaMF_Col_mLB_FD_184256 | JGI IMG/M metagenome (GOLD analysis project Ga0209025, IMG submission 184256) | Arabidopsis root microbial communities from the University of North Carolina, USA - plate scrape MF_Col_mLB (SPAdes) (version 2) | ecosystem: Host-associated > Plants > Roots > Endosphere... | reverse complement strand
CACCGGCAAGGTCGTGGAAGGTGCAGGCAATACGGTCGTGGCAACGGGCAACGCCGTGAGCCAGATCGGCCAGCAGATCAAGGACACCAATGTGCCGCTGCTGCCGGCTGGTGCGAAGAACGCCACGGGCGACGTGGTGATCAACGCGGGCAATACGGTCGCCACGCTCGGTGAAGGCGTGCGCGATGGCCTGGGCAAGATGGGCGCTGTCGAGAATCCGCTGGGTGTGACCGTTGCCAACACCGGCAACGTGGTATCGAAGGCCGGCGTGACCGTGGTCAGCGCGGGCGATCTGGTGAAGGCCATCGGCAGCGATCAGCTCGCGCCGCTGGCTGCGGTGACGAACCCCGTGGGCGGCCTCGTGCAACAAGTGGGTGGTGTGGTGATGACGGGTGGCGACAAGCTCGGCCAGGCGCTGTCCACCGGTCCCGTCGCGCAACTGACCGGCGGCGTCAGCAAGGCCATCGTCCCGTTGACGACGCAAGTGACCAGCACCACGCAGACGCTGGGCGCCGCAACGGGCCTGGGCTCACCGGTGAACAACCTCCTGACGCAACTCGGCAATACGTTGGCCACCGGTGGCGACCTGATTGCCGGCAAGAACTTCCCGATCGTCTCGCCGCTGGGTGGTGTCGTGAACGAAGCCGGCAAGACCGTCGCGGTGACCGGCGTGCTGCTGCATGGCAACGGCACCGTCGGCGGCAATCCGCTTGGCGGCCTGCTAAATACCCTGCCGCTCGGTGGTGCATCGAATGGATCGGGTCCGCTGGCACCTGTGACCGGTTTGCTCGGCAATCTGACGGGCGCGTTGGGTGGAGTGGGTGGTGCCGCATCGGGCAATGGCGCGAGTCCGCTCGCACCGGTGACGGGTCTGCTCGGCACGGTGACCGGCACGATCACCACGACCACCACCACGTCGACTACGAGTGCGACGGGTGCGGCGTCGGGCAACAACGCCAGCAATCCGCTCGCGCCGTTGACGGGTCTACTCGGCGGACTGACGCGCCACTGATACACGCTGGGCCCTGGATGACCGGGGACTTTCCCTGTCATCCAATTCGATTACTTTACGGTGCGTTGTCGTCCTTACCCCGCGCGGCGCATCCTTTTATTTCGTGCCGTGCGGTGAGTCTGTGCCAGCAGGTGCAGGCCTCCGCACGGCATACCGCTTTTATTGCGCGCTCTTTAACAATTAGCTTCCACTCAACCGAAGAGTGGAGGGCGTCCTGCATTGTTTCAAACGTCTGTCCGCCGTTAAGCTGATTCAACCATGCCTCGTTTGGGGGGTATGGATGAAACAAGCCATGTCTTATAAATTGTTCACCAGCAGCAAAAACAACATAAGCGCCACAAATAGCAATTAGATGGCAATCGGATTGGGGTCAGAAAGCACTGCTGGAATCCACTCAGGGGTAACTCACTTTTCGGGAGTGAACATCATGAAGCATCTGGCGCGCATCCACACCAACAAGCTCACCAAACGCACCCAGCGCGGTGCCACGGCTATCGAGTATGGCCTCATCGTCGGACTCATCGCACTCGGGGTAGTCACCGGTGCGACGAGCCTCGGCACGAATCTCGGCACGGGTTTCGACACACTCGCGACCAAGGTTTCAGGTTTGTTCGCCGCGAAGCCGTAGCAGGCGTCCCCAGGTACACCATTCGCTGACACACGGGTTGCAGTACCGTCCGCGGCTTCCGCTCGCGGCGGTGGCTGCTCGCGCCGTGCGTCAACACTGATCTCGACCGGCTGGCAGCCGCACGCGGGGGCGGTTGCCGGACGGAAGAGTCTTGCAGCAAGGCAACTGAAGAAGTGGTAGCTCGGCACTGGCCGCAGGCAATCACGGACGGCCAGGCAAGGACAGTAAGAGTGGTTCCAAGTCGCGAAGCGTAGTGCGAGTACGCCCAATGGGCACACCGTCCCCGGGGCCGGCCATGCCGGCCCCGGCGGAACGGTGCCGGGTCGCCATCGGGTTGGCGCATCGAACATGTCTGGGTGAAGCATGGCATCACGGGGAAACGCGCATCGTCATCGCGACGACGGTGCCGTAGCGCTTGAGTTCGCATTGGTATTTCCGCTCCTGCTGGCAGTGGTCCTGGGCATCGTCTATTACGGCGTGATCCTGGCCATGCAGCAGGTGCTTACGCTCGCCGCCGAGGAAGGTGCGCGGGCTGCCTTGCGTTATCCCCTCACAACGAACAACGGCACGCTGGCCGATACCGTGGCCCTGCGTGTTTCTGCCGCGGAACAGACGGCGCGCGGCACGCTGCCTGCCACCGTAGAGTCCAACCTGACCAAGGGTGCCGTGGCCCAGGCCGTGGCCTGCACCGCGCCCGCCGGGCAGCAATGTGTGCAGGTCACGCTGAACCTGCCGACCAATTCGCTGCTGCCGGTGATGCCATTTGTTCCCGTGCCTGCCTCGCTGACCGGGCAGGCCATCGTCCAGCTTTCTCCCGATACGTGAATTCATGGAGCCGCCTCGTTCGACGCGCACCGCGTTGCCTTCCAACACTTCGTACAGGAGACCGACATGAGCAGTAAACAGATACGGATACTCGCCGTCGTCCTGCTGGTGCTGGCCGGACTGCTGGCGTTGATGGCCTGGCGCGTTGCACGGCATCAGCCGCTGCCCGCTGTCAGCACGGAGCAAGCGGCCTCGCACGCGGTGGTGGTCACCACGCGCGCGGTAGAAGCGGGCAAGCCGCTGCCGGCCGATGCGCTGACCGTGATGCAGTTGCCGATGGACCCGGCAGGCGGCTATCGAGACATCTCGCGCGTGGCGGGACAGGTGCCGCTGGTCAATCTCGGCGCCCATGTGCCCGTGCTCGAAAGCCAGTTGCTGGCAGGACTGGCGAGGCAGATTCCCGAGGGCGACCGCGCGTTGGCCGTGGCGGTGGATGAAGTGGTGGGCGTGGGCCACCAGGTGCAGCCGGGCGATTTCGTGGATGTGTTCGTGATCCTGCGTCGCGACAGCCAGGAAATCACCGACAGCCAGACCCGGCTGCTGCTCTCGCACCTGCGCGTGCTGGCTTACGGCGCGGGTGCGGTGAACGAATCGGCCAAGGCGCAGGGCGAACAGATGATGGCGCGGCGTGAAGGGGCCAAGACGGCGGTGCTGTCGGTGCCGGTGGATCAGGTGGGCAAGCTCGCGATGGCGCAGCAGGCCGGCCGCTTGATCCTGGCGCTGCGCAATCCCAAAGATGAATCGGTGCCGAGCGAAGGCATGTACAGCGAGCCGCCGCCCGTGTTGCAGGCCCGTGCCGGTGTGCCGCCGCCTGCGGAGCGCGCGCCGGTGGACAGGGCCATGGCGGGCGTGAGCCTGGCGGGGCTGGTGGGCAGCGATGCATCGCGTCCCGCCGCAGCAGGCGTGCGGCAGGTGTCGGCGCCGGTGCAGACGCCGATGGCACGACGCGACAACCCGGACAACCGCAGCGGCGTGGAAGTGATCCGCGCCGGCAAGCGAGACATCGAATAACGGACCACACGGCATGAGCAAACTGATCGAAGACCGTGTTTTGGCGCGCATGCGCAAGAAGACGAATGCCCTGGCATGGGCCGCGCTGATGGCGCTGGCGGCGGCCTCGGCCCTCACCATGCGTCCGGCCGACGCGCAACTGGCCACGGATGCGCCGCCGGTGACATCCACGACCTCCATCCGCACGCTGCGCCTGATGGCCGGCGCGCAGCAGGAGATCCGGCCCGGCCAGGCGCTGGAGCGTGTGGCGGTGGGCAATCCGGCGGTGGCCGATGCGCTGCTGCTGAAGAACAAGGGCGGCGTGCCGACGGTGCTTGTGGTGGCGAAGAAGCCGGGCACCACGGACCTGATGCTCTGGACCCGCAACGGACCGCCCGTGAGCTACACGGTACAGGTGGATGCCGTGGCGCAAGATGCGGGCGGCGCAAAGATCGAGACGTCCGCTGCCGGTGCCACGATCAGCGGCGAGTCGCCAAACTCCGCGGCTGCCGCGCGTGCGCAGATGGCAGCGCGTGCGGCGGTGGCCGGCGCCGATGGCAAGGGCGGCGTGGTTGTGGATCGGTCCATCGTGCCGGTATCGGGCACGGTGCAGGTCGATGTGAAAGTCGTGGAGATCAGCCGCACCGTGCTGAAGGAGGTGGGACTGAACTTCCTGCGCAGCAAGAACGGTTTCGCGTTCGGCTCGTTCAGCCCGTCGTCGCTGACCAAGGCGGACAACATCACGATGCCGAATCCGGTGATCGAGACCGTGTCGCCCATCAGCAGCGCGTTCAACCTCGTCGCGGCGTCGGCATCGAAAGGCATTTTCGCGAACCTGAGCCTGCTGGAGTCCAACGGTCTGGTGCGCGTGCTGGCGGAGCCGAGTCTTGTTGCGCTGTCGGGCCAGAGTGCGAGTTTCCTCGCCGGTGGCGAAATCCCGATTCCCGTGCCGCAGGCGCTGGGCACGACGACGATCCAGTTCAAGCCGTTTGGTATCGGTTTGACGGTGTCGCCCACGGTGTTGTCCAGCGATCGCATCGCGTTGAAGGTGGCGCCCGAGGCAAGCGATCTCGATCCGTCGCGCGGCATCTCGATCAATGGCGCATCGGTGCCGGCCATCGTCACGCGGCGCGCTGACACGATGATCGAACTGGGCGATGGAGAGAGCTTTGTGATCGGCGGGCTGGTCAGCCGCAACACGGTGAGCAACGTGAGCAAGGTGCCGTTCCTGGGAGACCTGCCCGTGCTGGGTGCGTTCTTCAAGAACCTGAATTTCCACCAGGAGGACCGCGAACTGATGATCGTGGTGACGCCGCATCTGGTGAAGCCGCTGGCCCGCGATTCGCAGGCGGCGGCCAATGTGGCCAACGACGGCCGCACGACGTCGAGCCCCAACGTCTGGGGCCGCTTCGTGATGGGCGAGTACGTGGACCGGACACTGCCGGGATTCTCCCGGTAACCGTCAACTGCATGGCTGATGGAGCGAGACAGGCGGATGGATGACTTTCTGCTGAACACCACGCACGAGGAAGTGCGCCACTGGCTGGGCCACGCGCTCCAGGGTGCTGGCAGGCTCGTCGCCGAGGATGGCGCACAGGAGGCGTTCATCGACCAGATCGGCGCGCTGCGCCCGGGGCTGGTCTTCCTCGATTTCACGGCGGCACACGCGAGCGCGTCGGCGCGGCTGGCCGAACAGGTGGTGCGGCTGTTTCCGCAACTGCCGATGGTGGCGGTGGGCCATGCGGCCGAATCCGAGACCATGCTCACGGCGATGCGCGCCGGCGTGCGCGATTTCATCGACCTGCGCGGCGCACCCGCACAGGCCACGGCCGCCGTGAAGCGGCTGGTGGTGCCGCGCGCCCAGGTGCGTGCCGTGACGCACAAGGATCGGCACGGCAAGGTAGTGGCGCTGCTCGGCGCACGGCCCGGTGTGGGCGTGACGAGTCTCGCGGTCAACCTTGCCGCGGCGGTGCGGCAGCGGCAGGACGCAGAAGTGCTGCTGCTCGATCTTGGACTGCCCGCACGCGATGGCGCGCTGTACCTCAACATCGCGCCGGAATTCCATTTCGTTGAGGCCGTGCGCAATGTGCGCCGCTTCGATCATGTGTTCGTGCAGACGGCGCTCGCGCGCCACGCCAACGGCGTGTCCGTGCTGCCGCTGCCGGCCACGCTGGCCGAACTGCGCGACATCTCGTACTCCGAAGCCCTCACGCTGTTCGACCGCCTGCGCGCGTTCTTCGATCTTCAGGTGATCGACCTCGGCGGCTTCACCAATGCGGAGTTCATGGCACAGATCGTCAAGGCGGCCGATGCCGTGGTGCTGGTGGCCGAGCAGAGCGTGGGCGCGATCGTGTCCGCAGCCGAAGTCGTGCAGGAGTTGCACAAGCGCGAAGTGGAGCGGCAGGACATGCATCTGCTGGTCTCGCGTTTCGATCCCGAGTTGGGCGTGGAGGCGCAGCAGATCGCCGAGCGCATCGGTGTGTCGAGCGTTGGGACGCTGCCCGACCGGCGCGCGGCGCTGCTGCAGGCCGCCAATCGTGGCGTGGTGCTGGCCGACGAGGCACCCGCCGATCCCTACGTGCGCGCCCTGGGCGCGTTGATGGAGCGGCTGGGATACCACGCCGGACAACTGTCCGAGCGCGGCATCCTGGCACGGATCAAGGACAAACTGCCCGATGCGCTGCGTGTGGCGCGCACTGCCCGGGCCGGGAACTGACATGACCGACGCGATTGAATTCTCGGACAACACCGCCGCTCCGTTTCCTGTTTCGCAGGAGTTCCACAAGATCAAGGAGGCCGCGCACGAGCACCTGCTCACCCGCATCGAGGAACTGGGCGCGGAGTTCGGGCGATGGTCGCGCGCGGCCATCCAGCGCTTTGTCGATCTGGAACTGGAGAGCTTCACGCGCTTGCGCCGCATCCCGATCAACGAGGCGGAACTGAAGCAGATCTCCGAGGCCCTGACCAAGGAGCTGGCGGGCTTCGGTCCCATCGAGGATCTGCTGCACGATCCCGCCGTGGAAGACATCCTCGTCAACGGCCATCACGACGTGTACGTGTCGCGCCATGGCGTGCTGGAGCGCATACCGGTGCGCTTCGCGGACAACGGCCACTTGCTGCGCATCGTGCGTCGCATCCTGGCGCCGATTGGCCGCCGGCTGGACGAGTCGAACCCGATGGTCGATGCGCGTCTGCCCGACGGGGGCCGCATCAACGTGATCATCCCGCCGCTGGCATTGGCCGGCCCCGTGGTCTCGATTCGCAAGTTCCGCAAGGACCCGCTCACGCCCGCAGACCTGCAGGGGCTTGGCACGATGAGCCCGGAGATCACCGAACTGCTCGAAGCCGCCGTGCGGGCGCGCTGCAACATCCTGGTGAGCGGCGGCACAAGTTCGGGCAAGACCTCGCTGCTCAACGCGCTGGCCACGTTCATCCCCGTCACCGAGCGCGTGATCACGATCGAGGACACGGCCGAGTTGGCACTGAACCATCCGCACGTGGTGCGGCTGGAGAGCCGGCCCGGCGGCTTCGAGGGCACGGGCACGGTGACGATTCGCGACCTGCTGCGCAACAGCCTGCGGATGCGGCCGGACCGCATCATCGTGGGCGAAGTGCGCGGCGGCGAGGTGCTGGAGATGCTGCAGGCGATGAGCACGGGGCACGATGGCTCGATGGGCACCATCCACGCGAGCAGTCCACGCGAATGCCTGTACCGGCTGGAGATGCTGGCGGGCTTTGCAGGCTTCCAGGGCAGCGAGGTGAGCCTGCGCCGCCAGATAGCCAACGCGGTGGATTTCATCGTGCAGATCGGGCGGCTGTCGAGTGGCCGGCGTCGCATCGTGTCGATCACCGAGGTCACAGGGCTGGGGGACAACATCATCTCCACGCAGGAGCTGTATCGGCACGAGCCCGTGCAGAACCCGGACGGCACCGAGACCGATCGCTGGCAGGCGCTCGGCATCCTGCCGCATTCGCCCAAGCTGGCGCGCTTGCGCCCGGCCGGCTTCGCGCTGGATGACCGCTTTGATCTCTAGCGCCAGCCTCCTCATCGCCGCGTGTGCCCTGGTGCTGCTGGGGCTGGGCCTGCTGATGCTGGCCACGGCGCGCGCGCGCGGCCACGCCGAACACGCGCGTGCGCACCTGACGGCGCAGACCGAGCAGGTCCGTGCGCGCTACGCCGTGGCGTCGGAGCCGGCACAGCCGGGCACGACGCGCGACCTGCGCCGCCGCTGGACGGAACTGCTGCGCCGCGCCGACCTGACACCGGCACGTGGCACCTACCTGCGCTGGGGCGCGCCGCCGCTGGTACTGGTGCTGATCGGCGCGCTGGCGGGTGGCCTGATCGGCGCGGTGTCGATGTTGCTGACCGGCGGGGCGCTGCTCGTGTTCGTGCTGTCGATGCGCATTCGCCGCATCAAGGACAAGATGCTGCGCCAGTTGCCCGGCTTTCTCGATGGCGTGGTGCGGTTGATGACCATCGGCAGCAGTGTGCCGGCAGCGTTCCAGAACTCCGTAGCCAATACCGAGCCGCCTTTGCGCCAGTGTCTGGTGCAGGCCATCCATCTGCAGCGTGCGGGCAAGGAACTCGATCAGGCGGTGCTGCACGTAGGACGCGCGTACCGGCTCGACGAACTGGTCATCGTGTCGTCCGTGCTGCGGCTGTCGCAACGCTATGGCGGACGGGCCGACGTGGTCATGGAGCGCACGGCCACATTCATGCGCGACCGGGAGGAAGCGCAGCGTGAACTGCTGGCGCTGTCGGCAGAGACGCGCCTCTCGGCATGGGTGCTGGGGCTGTTGCCGCTGGTGGTGGCGGGCGGGTTGTTCGTGATGAATGCGGGCTACATCATGCTGATGTGGCGCGATCCGTCGGGCCGTTCGATGCTGATCGGCGCGGGCATGCTGGAGATCATCGGCGTGCTGCTGCTGTACCGGCTGGCAAAGTCGATCTAGGGGCGCGCGATGCAGATCGAACTCTCGCTCCTGGTGTCTGCCAGCCTGTTCGTCGCAGCCGGTGCGCTCGCGCTGCTGGCGTGGCCGCTGATGCAGCAGTGGCGGCAGCGGCGGACGGCCACGCGCACGATCGATGCCGCACTGCAAAGGCAGGCAGCGCACGTAGCGCAGGTTGCGCAGGCTGCGGCCGGCGCAGCGCCGGCAGTCACGATGCCTTCATCGCCTGCCACGACCTCGGCAGCGCAGACGCCGCAGATGTCTGCCCGCGCCGCGTCGGCGGCTGCGGCCATTGCAAAGGGCGCCACGCCTGGTGCTCCCGCCTCGCTCGGCACGAAGATCGGTGCCGAATTCGGCGAGCGCTTCAACCAGCGCTGGCTGGAGTCGCGGCTCGGGCGCGCGGTGGTCACGCAGGAAGAGCAGTTGCTGCTGGAGCAGAGCGGCTTCTACGGCGTGCAGCCGCGTGCGGTGTTCGGGGGCATTCGCGTGCTGGTGCCCACTGTGCTGGCCGTGTGCGTATTTGCGTGGCGGATCGACAAGGGACTGATGCCGGCATTGGTGTCGGCGTTCGTTGCGTTCGCATTGCTGTTCCTGCTCCCCAAGTTCATCCTGCGGCGCCGCGTGCGCAACCGCGTGGCACAGGTGGCGGAAGAACTGCCGGTGCTGATCGACATGCTGCGGTTGCTGCAGGGCGTGGGATTGTCGATCGACCAGAGCCTGCAGATCATCGTGGTGGAGTTCGGCACGATGCTGCGCGTGCTGGGTCCGGAATTGCAACGCGCCAACCAGCAGTTTGCATCGGGCCGCTCGCGGGAGCAGACGTTGATGCGGATTGGCAAGCTGTTCGATGACGAGGACCTCAAGAGCCTGATCACGCTGCTGACGCAGGTGGATCGCCATGGCGGCGCGGTGCAGGAGCCGCTGAGGCAGTTTGGCGAGCGACTGCAAGTGGCACGCAAGGCGCGCCTGAAGGACAAGATCGGCCGGCTCACCGTCAAGATGACCGGCGTGATGGTGGTCAGCTTGCTGCCGGTGCTGCTGATCCTGACAGCGGGCCCCGGTTTCCTGGGCGTGATACGCATGCTTTCGCGCATGAACGGAGGACATTGATGACGCAACAGATCACGGCGCCGTGGATGTTGGCTGCGCTGGCCGCATTGATGACCACGCTCGTGCTGGGCGGCTGTGCCACGCCACCCGGCAGTGCCGACGCACTGGCACGCCAGACCGAGGCGCAGATCGAACTTGCGCGCCTGCAGGAGAAGGAGGCACGCGCCGAGTACAACGACCAGGGCGTGTACCTGGGATTGATCGGCCGCATGCAGCAGGAGGGGATGTATTACGCGTCGCTGGCCCACGTCGACGCGTTTCAGAAGAAGTTCGGCAGCAACACCGCGCTGCAGGTCCTGCGCGCCGATGCGTTACGCGAGACGGGTCAGGATGACGCGGCGCTGCAGGCTTATCGCGACCTGCTGAACACGGATCGCGCTGCGCGTGCACGCCATGGCATGGGTCTGGTGCTGGGCCGGCAGGGCGATTTCATGCGCGCCGCCGTGGAGTTGCGGCAGGCCGCCGCGCTCGATCCCGTCAATGCACAGGTTGCCAACGATCTCGGATACGCGTTGATGCGCGGCGGCGCCCTGCAGGAGGCGCGCGTGCCGGTGATGCAGGCGCTGGAACTCGATGCCAACAATCCGCGCGCCATCAGCAACGCGGTGGTGTGGATGCTGGCCACGGGCAAGCGCTCGGAAGCCAACGCGATGATGCAGCGCGCGGCAATGCCGGAGCCGACGCGCGCCGCCGTGCGCAAGGAAGCGGATCGCGTGGCAAAGGCCGCGCAACAGCGCGAGAAAGCCGCGCCGCGCGGCACCGCCAGCGCGGTAGTGAATTCACATGCCACGCAAGCCGTGGCGCTCAACGCAGGAGCCCGGCCATGAGGCATGTATCGATTCTCGCGAAACTTGCGGTAACCGTGGCGATGGCCGCCGCATCGCTGGCAGCAGGCGCACAGACCACACAAGCGCCACAGACGGAAACGATGCCCGACGCATCGGCCAGCCAGTATCGGCCCAACGATGTGCCGGTTGGCGACACCACGCGCAACCTGCTCGCCATCCAGCGCAGCGGTACGCAGGCGGGCAAGATGCTGCCGATGACCGGCGAGCAGGCGGCACTCGGTTATGCGCGATACATGCAGAGCTTCAACTACGCGCTGCCGGAATATTTCACCAGCCAGTCCACGGGCAGCCCATTGCGCAGCGGCTCGGCAGCCCAGTCCATCAACGGGCGGTAGCCAGAGACGCGCCATGGTCCGCCCCGCCGTTCTCCTTGCTCAGCAACGCGGTGCCATCAGCGTGATGGCGGCCGTGCTGATTGCCACCATCGCCATCGGTGCGCTGGTGTCGATCGACGTCGGCTATGTGTTCTACAGCCAGCGGCAGTTGCAGAAGACGGTGGATCTCGCGGCGTTGTCTGGCGCGCAGCAACTGAAACGGGCTGACGACCTGGCCACTACCTCGACCAATGTCCTGGCGTCCGTCAGTGCGGCGGCAAGCCAGAACGGATACGGCAGTGCCGTTGCGGCCAACTGCGCCGATGCAGCGGTTGGCGCAGCGGATGGCATGCGTACCTGCCTGGGCCTGTGGGACCCCGCCAATCCGGACAATGGTGACAGCGTGCGGCACTTCACGGGCGCGTACGACGCCGCCCTGGTCTCTCCCAATGCGGTACGCGTGCAGGCCACGCATACCGTGCCGATGATGTTCGTGCTGCCGGGCGGACAGTCGCGGCAACTGCGGGCCGAGGCGATCGCGGCGGGGAGTCCGCCGGTTGCTTCGCTGTCGCTTGGTAGCGGGCTATTGAACCTGAGCACGGCCAGCAGCGTGCTGGGGCTGCTACTGGGCAACACGGTCAACCTTTCGATAGCAGACTGGAATGGGCTGGCGAACGCCAATGTCACGCTGGAGCAGTTGCGCCTCAGGCTCGGTGCCGGGACGGTCGATCAACTACTGAACACCACGTTGTCGATCCAGGACTTTTATGCGCTGGTGCTGAACGCCGCGAGCAAGCAGGCGCTGCTTGGTGCCGCGCTGGGCAGCCCCGTGACGCAGCTTGGACTCAATGGCATCGGTACGAAGCTGACGTTGCAGCAGTTGCTCGATTTAGGCGTGCTGACGCCTGCGGCATCGTCGGCGGCGGAAGTGGGACTGAATGTGGCGTCGCTGCTGACGGCTGCAGCGTATGTGGCGCGGGGGACGGATGCTGCGGCGTTGAATATTCCGGGGCTCAAAGTTGATCTCGGCATCGTCCAGATTTCGGCGGCCACGGGATTGACGGTCATCCAGCCGCCGCAGGTGGCGGTGGGTCCCGCCCGGCGATTGCCCAACGGCACCTGGCGCACCACGGCAAGCGCGGCCCAAGTAGGTCTGCAGCTTCGCGTGAGTGCGACCGTCAATCTGCTACTGGCCAGGGCAGACGTGGATCTGCCGATCCTGGTCCGCGCGGCCACGGCGCGCGCGGATCTCACGGGCCTGCAGTGCGCGGCTGTGCCGGCTCAACGGCGTGCAACGGTCAACGTATCGACCGGCTTGCTGGAGGCTTGCCTGAGCGAGGATGGACGTAGTTGCCCGCCCAAATCGTTCAGCATTGCCAAGGTCTCGACACCGCTCGGCCTGCAGTTGGCGGGAATCAAGGCCACTCCGACGGCGCAGAACGCTGCGGCCCAGCCATCCAGTGAACTGACGCTCGCACCCGGAGCCAGCGCGCAGGTCTCTTCGAGCAGGGCTGTGGGGAGTGCGGTCGATTCGCTGCTCAACAATCTCAATCCGTCGCTGGAGTTCGGCACGCTACCGGTGCCAATTGGCGACCTGCTGATGCCCTTGGTGAAACCCGTCGTCGGATTGGTAGACCCGATAGTGAACGTGTTGGCTTCCACCCTCGGCATCAACCTCGCCAACGCCGACCTGCAAGTCAACAGCATCGATTGCAACAACGCCGAACTGGTGTACTGAACCGAATTGAACTGAACCATCATGAAAGCAGAGCGCTGGGCTTACGAGACCCTCGAGGTCTATGTCTGGGAGGGCCAGTACGAGATTGCCGATCGCGTGGCGCGCTTCCTGACGCCGCTGGGCGCCGAAGTGATTCGCGCCGGGGCGCTCGATGCGCTGCCGCCCGGCGAGGCGCGTGCAAAGCCGTGCATCGCGGTGATCAGCGCGTCGGTCATCGGGTCCGCCAAGTTCACGCTGGACGGGGAGGCCGCGCACGGCATGCCTGTGATCTGGGTGGGCGCGCCGGACCGCGAGACCGATCCCGGTCGCTTCCCGGCCGAGTACGCGCACATCCTGCCGCACGACTTTACGGGCGCGGATTTGCGCACGCAGATCGCCAAGCTGATGCCGCAACTGCTGGCGGCGGCGGAGTCGCGTCCCGACGTGGCGGATCTTGTGGCGGGTTCGCCCGCGATGCTGCAACTGCTGGAGCAGGTGGATACGTTCGCGCGCTTCGACAGCAACGTCATGCTCTACGGCGAGACCGGCGCGGGCAAGGAGCGCATCGCGCGGCTGTTCCACGAGCGCAACGGCACCTACGGCAAGGGGCCGTTCGTGGCAGTCAACTGCGGGGCGATTCCGGACGGGCTGTTCGAGTCGCAGTTCTTCGGCCATGCCAAGGGTGCGTTCACGGGCGCGATGTTCGCGCATCGCGGCTACTTCGAGCAGGCCACGGGCGGCACGCTGTTCCTCGACGAAATCGGCGACCTGCCCATGTTCCAGCAGGTCAAGCTGCTGCGCGTGCTGGAAGAAAACGCGCTGACGCGGCTCGGCTCCACGATGGCCGTGAAGCTCGACTTCCGGTTGGTAGCTGCTACCAACAAGGATCTTCGCGAAGCCGTGAGTCAGGGACGCTTCCGCGCCGACCTGTACTTCCGGCTGGCCGTGATCGAGTTGCGCATTCCGACGCTGGAAGAACGCGGCCCGGCAGACAAGGTGGGGCTGCTGCAGTCGTTCCTGCGCCACATGATCGGTGCGGCCACGTACGATGCGCTGCCACCGATGCCGGACTGGCTCAAGGGCGCCGTGGGGACCGCGTTCTTTATCGGCAATGTGCGCGAGCTGCGCAACCTGGCCGAACGCGTGGGCATCACGGTGCAGCACTGTGGCGAGTGGGACGAGGAACGCATCCGCCCGTTGTTTCGCGCCCTGCGTCCTGGCGCATTCGATGGCACCGAGCGCGCCGATCCGCGTGGCGATGCCGAGGAACGGCGTCGCATCATCGCGGCGCTCGATGCCAATGGCTGGCGGCGTCAGGACACGGCGGCCTGCCTGGGCATCAGCCGCAAGGTGCTCTGGGAAAAGATGCGCAAATTCCAGATTGCGGACAGTGAAGCGGAGCCAGTCTGAGGGGCGCGCCGGCCCGGCGACGTTATGATGCGGGACCGCGCGGCATTGCCGTGCCTGCTGCGCCACTGCGCCCGCCGTTGCGCCCACCGTTGCGCCACTACGCCCCAAGGAACCGAATTGCGTTTTCTGCACACCGCCGACTGGCATCTGGGTCGGCTTTTCCATGCGCGCAGCCTGATCGAGGATCAGGCTTATGTGCTCGACCAGTTTGTCGCGCTCGTCCGTGACGTGCGTCCTGACGCCGTGCTGATTGCCGGCGATGTCTATGACCGTGCCGTTCCGCCGCCCGAGGCCGTGGCACTGCTGGACGACGTGCTGGCCCGCATCGTGATTGGCGAGGGAGTGCCCGTGGTGATGATCGCCGGCAACCACGATAGCGCGCAGCGGCTCGATTTCGGCGCGCGCCTGATGGCGGGGCGCGGATTGCATGTGGCGGGCCGCGTCGGTGCGGCCACCACCTGCGTGACGCTGCAGGATGCGCATGGCGAAGTCCGTATCTATGCGCTGCCTTACGCCGAACCGGCCGTGGTACGCGATGCGCTGGGCGTTGACCTGCCATCGCACGAGGCCGCGCTAGGCGCGCAACTGGATGCCATCCGCGCGGAACACCCGGCTGGTGTGCGATCCGTGGCGGTTGCCCATGCCTTCGTGGTGGGCGGCGCGGTCAGCGAATCGGAGCGCCCGCTGTCAGTGGGCGGCAGCGGCGCGGTGGCTGCCGAACTGTTCCATGGGTTCGATTTCGTGGCGCTCGGCCACCTGCACCGGCCCCAGACCATTGGCGGGCGGGTGCATTATTCAGGCTCGCTGCTCAAGTATTCGCTGTCGGAAGCCGATCACAGCAAGAGCGTGTCGCTGATCGAACTTGATGAAGCGGGCGGCGTACGCATCGAACAAATGGCCTTGCAACCGCGCCGCAACCTGCGCATTCTGAACGGGGAGCTGGCGGCGTTGATCGCGGCCGGTGCCGGAGACGCGCACCGCGACGATTATGTCCACGCCGTGCTGACCGATATCGGCGCGCTGCTGGACCCCATGGCGCGGCTGCGCGAGGTGTACCCCAACGCGCTGGCCATCGAACGTGCCATCCTCGCCCGCAGTGGGCAGGCGGGCGAGGCCGGGCGCCAGCTTCGCGAACTCGACACAGGCAGTCTGTTCGCCAATTTTTTCCGCGAAGTGTCTGACGCGGACCTGAACGGCGACCAGCGCCGCGCACTCGACGATCTGCTCGCGAGCCTGGAGGCATCGGAAAGGGAATCGGCATGAAACCGCTTTACCTGAAGCTGCAGGCGTTCGGACCGTTCGCCGCCACGGAAACCATCGACTTCACCCAGCTGGGTGATCAGGCATTCTTCCTGATCCACGGCCCCACGGGCGCAGGCAAGACCACGCTGCTCGATGCCATCTGCTTTGCGCTCTATGGCGATACGTCGGGTGGCGAGCGTAGTCCGCAGGACATGCGCAGTGCGAACGCCGACCCCGCGCTGCGCACGGAGGTCACGCTGGAGTTCGCGCTGGGATCGATGCACTACCGCGTCACGCGATCGCCCACGCAGGATCGGCCCAGCCAGCGCGCGGCGGGTGGGTTCGTCAAGGAGACGCCCAAGGCCCAGCTCGACGTGCAGCTCGACGGCGCGTGGAAGAGCCACGCCAGCCAACCCAACCGGGTGAGCGATGCCGTGCGCGACCTGCTCGGCTTCGACAGCGCGCAGTTCCGGCAGGTCATCGTGCTGCCGCAGGGGCGCTTCCGCGAACTGCTGACGGCGGATTCGCGCGCGCGCCAGAACATTCTGGAGCGACTGTTCCACACCGAGCTCTATCGCCGCGTGGAGGAACTGCTCAAGGAGCAGGCCGCTGGCATCCGCCGCGAAGCAGAGAACATCACGCTGCGGCGCAAGGCGCTGCTGGACCAGTACAAGATGGAATCGGTCGAGGTCATGGCCGGCCAGATCGGCGCACTGCAGGAGACATTGATCGAACTGCTGCGCCGTGAGGATATGGCGCGCGCCGCCAGCGAGGCCGCGCAGGCGTCGCTGCGCCGCGGCGAACTGGAGAGCACGCAGATCCAGGCGTGGCGCGAGGCCGAAGGCGTTCACGCGGTGTTGTCCGCGAAGGTGGCCGCCGTGGACGCCGATCGCACGCGTCTGCAGGCTGCGCGGCGCGCGGCGACTGTCACGCCGACCGTGCAGCATCTGGCGTCCGCGCAGCAAGAGCGTACGGAGGCGGCGTCCGCACTGGTACGCGCCGAAGCGTCGGCAGCAGGTGCCGCGCAGGCTGCCGATGCCGCCGCGCGCACGCTGCAGGCCGAACAGGCCCGCCACGGCGCACGCCTGGCCGCGCAGCGCACCGTCACCACGCTCGAAAACCTGTTGCCGCAGGCGTGCAAGCTTGGCGTGCTGCGCAATGCCGTGGCGCAGGCCGGGACGGAACTGGCGATGTCGCAGGCCGCCTGCACCAAGAAGGTGGAGCAGTTCCAGACGGCCACCGCCGCACTGAAAACCATCGAAGCCGACGCCGAACACGCCCGTGCAGCCAGTGCGGGACTGCAGGCATTGGAGTTGCGCATCGCCCATGCCCGCGAGCGCGCCGCGCGCATCGGCAAGTGCCGGCAGATCGAGGCCGGACTGGCTCCGCTGAGACAGGCACTGCTGGGTGCCGCCACCCTCAAGCGCACGGCAACCGAGGCGCGTGATGCGGCGCGGGCCGCCGTGCAGCAGGCCGAGGTCGACTGGCGATTCGGGCAGGCCGCGCGGCTGGCGGCTGGGTTGCGCCGGGGCGAGCAGTGCCCGGTCTGCGGCGGCAAGGACCACCCCGCACTGGCGCAACAGACGCTGGCGCTGGTGAGCGATGACGATCTGGATACCGTGCGCGCCACGCTGCGGCAGGCGGAAGACAAACTGGCCGAAGCGGTAGCGGCGCATCAGCAGGCCGACACACAGGTGCAGCAGGCGCAGGCGCGGCTCGCAGACTTGTCCGAGGCCGCTGGCGATGTTTCGGATGCTGGCGCGCAGGCGCTGGATGCGGAAGTCGCCGCGCTGGCGCAGTCCGTTGCCGTGGCCGCGCAGGCGGCAAAGCGCGCCGAGACGCTGGTCGCACAACTCGCGCAGGCCCGGACGCATCGCGAGGCATCGGAGGCCGCCGCACAGGCTGCCGATCATGCCGTGCGGGTCGCCGTGGCCCAACACGCGCGCCTCGAAGGGGAATGGCAGGCCCAATGCGAGCAGGTGCCCGAAGAATCGCGCGATCCCGATGTCATGCGCGCCACGCTGGAGGCCGCGCGTCGCGAGGCAGGCGCACTGGAAGCAGCGCTACAGGCCGCACAGGGAGCCGAGCGAGATGCCGTAGCCTTGCGTGCCGCCACGGCAGCGGCGCTGGCATCGGCCAATGCGGGGCTAGCGCAAGCCGACGCGCGACAAGCCCAACGCGAGGGCGCGTTGGCCGAGGCATTGCAGGTCGCGGCTTTCGCCCATCTCGATGCCTATCGCGCGGCATGCCTGCCCGACGACGAACTGGCGGCGCTGGACGAGTCCATCCGCGTGTTCGATGTGGAGTTGGCCAAGGCTACCGAATGGCGCGCCCGCACGGCCGCCATCGCGCAGCCTTTGCAGACACCAGACCTGCCCGCGCTGCTGGCCACGCGCGACGAGGGCGCGGTCCGGCTGGAAGCCGCTATCCGCGAGCGCAGCGAAGTGGCCGCCCAGCGCGATGCGCTGCTGCATTGCAAGGGTCAGGTCGATTCGCTGGCGGCGGAAGGCCGCGAGGTGGAGACGCGCTACGCGGTGCTCGGCCGCCTGTCCGAAGTGGCCAACGGCAACAATCCGCGCCGCATGACCTTCCAGCGCTTTGTGCTGGCCACGCTGCTCGACGAGGTGCTCGAGGCGGCCACGCTGCGGCTGATGCGCATGAGCCGAGGCCGCTACGCATTGCAGCGCGTGCGCGAGCAGGGTGACCAGCGTGTGGCGGGCGGACTCGAACTGGAAGTCTTCGATCACGATACCGGCGCCACGCGCCCGGCCAATACGCTGTCTGGCGGCGAAGGCTTCCTGGCCTCGCTGTCGCTGGCGCTGGGACTGGCAGACGTGGTGCAGTCGCGCGCCGGCGGCATGCAACTCGACACCCTGTTCGTGGACGAAGGCTTTGGCACGCTCGATCCCGAAAGCCTCGATTTTGCGATCCGCACCTTGCTGGATCTGCAGCAGGCCGGGCGCCTGGTGGGGATCATTTCCCACGTGACGGAGCTGCGGGAACGGATCGATGTAAGGCTGGAAGTCAGGCCGGGGGTGAGTGGGAGCCAGGCGGTGTTGAGGATGCCTTGACGTCCGTTGTCTCGCTCTGTTGTTGCTCCCCTCTCCCGCCTAATCTTTCTCCCCTCTCCCGCTTGCGGGAGAGGGGCGGGGGAGAGGGCCAGCAGTTCAAATTGCGACGCGTCGGCAAGCAGAACCTCCAGCCCTCTCCCCCAACCCCTCTCCCAAAGGGAGAGGGGAGCAAAGAATAAGCGGGACAGCGGAGTAACCCCCGCCACATTGCTGCACCGCAAAACGTCCGCTGCGCGATTATCGCCCTTCCCGCGCCAACCCTTATTGCCGCGCGGGAGGGTGGCGTGTAACCTTTGTTCATTCTGCGAATTGGAGTTCGTATAGCGAACGCGCTTGCGAGCCGTCCCAATAACGCGCAGATTCTCGCAAGGCCGCCAAGAAGACGGCCGTCAAGACAACTGCAAGTTGGACCCTGTCCTCGTGTGTGATCGGAACGGATCGGCGCACGGACTGGACGCCCGTCTGAGCAGACCACCGGAGACACTCTTTGCGTGCCGCACTTTGTGGCCGGTCCCGGTGCGATGTCGGACCCCTTCCGTACTGGAACGCAAGTGATCAACAAGCTATATGACTCGGTGGAAGCGGCAGTGGCCGGTATCCACGATGGCGCCACGATCCTGATCGGTGGTTTTGGCCTGGCAGGTATGCCGGCGGAGCTGATCGATGCACTGATCGCCTCGGGTGCGCGCGACCTCACCATCGTCAACAACAACGCCGGCAACGGCGATACGGGCCTGGCGGCGCTGCTCAAGACCAAGCGCGTACGCAAGATCATTTGCTCGTTCCCGCGCCAGGCGGATTCGTATGTGTTCGATTCGCTGTACCACGCAGGCGAAATCGAGCTGGAACTGGTGCCGCAGGGCAACCTGGCCGAGCGCATCCGCGCGGCGGGTGCCGGCATCGGCGGTTTCTTCACGCGCACGGCCTACGGTACCCCGTTGGCTGACGGCAAGGAAACGCGCATCATCGACGGCCAGGGCTACGTGTTCGAAAGCCCGATCCACGCCGACTTCGCACTGATCAAGGCCGATACCGCCGACCGTTGGGGCAACCTCACTTACCGCAAGACGGCCCGCAACTTCGGCCCGATCATGGCGATGGCCGCCAAGTGCGCCATCGTTCAGGTCAGCCATGTGGTGGAGCTGGGCGAGATGGACCCCGAGCACATCGTCACGCCGGGCCTGTTCGTCAAGCGTGTGGTGAAGGTTGCTGGCGCCGCCGCCAAGGCCGCCTGAGCGCAAGGAGAAAAATACGATGCAACGCCTGACCCGCGATCAGATGGCCGCCCGCGTGGCCAAAGACATTCCGGAAGGTGCCGTGGTGAACCTCGGCATCGGCCTGCCCACCCTCGTCGGCAATCACCTGCCGGCCGACCGTGAAATCCTGCTGCACAGCGAGAACGGCCTGCTCGGCATGGGCTCCGCACCGCCTGCTGGCGAAGAAGACGGTGACCTGATCAACGCCGGCAAGCAGCCCGTGACGATCAAGGCCGGCGGTTCGTACTTCCACCACGCCGATTCGTTTGCAATGATGCGCGGCGGCCACCTCGACTTCTGCGTGCTGGGCGCCTTCCAGGTGTCGCAGCGCGGCGACCTCGCCAACTGGCATACCGGCGCGCCGGGCGCCATCCCCGCCGTGGGCGGTGCGATGGACCTCGCCATCGGCGCCAAGCAGGTGTTCGTGATGATGGAACACCAGACCAAGCAGGGCGAGAGCAAGGTCGTGGCCGAATGCACGTATCCGCTGACCGGCATCGGCTGCGTGACGCGTATCTATACGGACCTGGCCACCATCGACGTGACGCCCGATGGCCTGGTGGCCCGCGATCTCGTCGACGGCCTGTCGTTCGACGAACTGCAACGCCTGACCGGCGTGCCCCTGAAGCAGGCCGTAGCCGCCTGACCCTCCACCCAGAACGAGTGAGACAGAACATGAGCGACGCATTTATCGTTGACGCCATCCGTACCCCGATCGGTCGCTACGGCGGCAGCCTGTCCGCCGTGCGCGCGGACGATCTGGGCGCAGTGCCGCTGAAGGCCCTGATGGCACGCAATCCGAACCTGGACTGGAAGGCCATCGACGACGTGATCTTCGGCAACGCCAACCAGGCCGGCGAAGACAACCGCAACGTGGCGCGCATGTCGTCGCTGCTGGCCGGCCTGCCGCAGGACGTGCCGGGCTCGACGATCAACCGCCTGTGCGGTTCGGGCATGGATGCCACCGGCACGGCAGCGCGCGCGCTGAAGTCCGGCGAGACCAACCTGATGATCTCGGGCGGCGTGGAAAGCATGAGCCGCGCCCCGTTCGTGATGGGCAAGGCCACGTCGGCCTTCTCGCGCGATGCGCAGATTTTCGACACCACCATCGGCTGGCGCTTCATCAACCCGGCGATGCGTGCGGCCTACGGCGTGGACTCGATGCCCGAGACCGCCGAGAACGTGGCCACCGACTACAAGATCAGCCGCGAAGACCAGGATCTGATGGCGCTTCGCAGCCAGGAAAAGGCTTCGCGCGCACAGGCCGACGGTACGCTGGCGCAGGAAATCACCGCCGTGACGATCGCCCAGAAGAAGGGCGACCCGCTGGTGGTGGATCGTGACGAGCACCCGCGTGCCACGAGCATGGAAGCGCTGGCCAAGCTGCGCGGCGTGGTGCGTCCGGACGGCACCGTCACGGCCGGCAATGCGTCGGGCGTGAACGATGGCGCCTGCGCCATCCTGCTGGCAAGCGAAGCCGGCCTGAAGCAGCACAACCTGAAGCCGCGCGCCCGCATCGTGGGCATGGCCACGGCTGGCGTGGCACCGCGCGTGATGGGCATCGGCCCGGCACCGGCCACCCAGAAGCTGATGAAGCAACTGGGCATGACGCTGGACCAGATCGACGTGATCGAACTGAACGAAGCCTTTGCCGCACAGGGCCTGGCCGTGCTGCGCGAACTGGGCATCGCCGACGATGACAAGCGCGTGAACCCGAACGGCGGCGCCATCGCCCTGGGCCACCCGCTGGGCATGAGCGGCGCGCGTCTGGTGACGACTGCGCTGTACCAACTGGAGCGTACCAATGGCCGCTTCGCGCTGTGCACGATGTGCATCGGCGTGGGCCAGGGTATTGCGATGGTGATCGAGCGGGTTTGAGGTTGTTGATTGCCTGACGTTTTGCTCCCCTCTCCCATGGAATGGGAGAGGGGTTGGGGGAGAGGGCTGGAGGTTCTGCTTGCCGATCATTGGCAATTGCACCGCTGGCCCTCTCCCCCGCCCCTCTCCCGCTCGCGGGAGAGGGGAGAAAGACAAACAAGGCAGAGAACGCAATACCTCAAAGCGCTTAATTTCCGACATTTCCCGCCGTTAGTTTGAGCGGGAAGTTTCAGTGGTGTCTCTTCCCCAACGAGGTAGAGCATTGCGGCCAGACCGACGGGCTCGCCGGTCTTGCCGCATCTTTTTCCGTATGTCCCGGCGCTTGATGCCGGTGGAGTATCGAGATGTCCCTTCCCGTTGCCACGCTTGTCACCGGCGCCAGTTCCGGTATTGGCCGTGCCATTGCCGAAATGCTGCTCGCCGACGGCGTGACGCGTGTGATCAACGTCGACTATGCTGAACCGACGTGGTCACATCCGAACCTGACCTTCTTCCAGGCCGACCTGACCAACGCCGACGCCACGCGCGCGGTGGCGGCGCAGGTGACCTCGCAATACGCGGTGACGCGGCTGGTGAACAACGCCGGCGCTACCCGCCCCGGCACGGCCGATACGGCCACCGCCGCGGATCTCGACTATGTCGTGGGCCTCACGTTGCAGGCCACGATGCTGCTGACCCAGGCCTGCCTGCCCGCGATGCGCGCGGCCGGCTTTGGCCGCATCGTCAACATGGCCTCGCGCGCGGCGCTG
>Ga0209025_1002148_pt1 | contig 22047 bp, 22 predicted proteins | sample AraplaMF_Col_mLB_FD_184256 | JGI IMG/M metagenome (GOLD analysis project Ga0209025, IMG submission 184256) | Arabidopsis root microbial communities from the University of North Carolina, USA - plate scrape MF_Col_mLB (SPAdes) (version 2) | ecosystem: Host-associated > Plants > Roots > Endosphere... | reverse complement strand
ACGATAACTCCTTTTCCCCAATACAGTGGGTTAATAACAGCTCCTAAAGAAGCGCTACTGTGTGGTAATTTCCAGATGCCACAGGTTCCAATAGCTTTTTGATCACCCTTAAAGATAATAGACCATATGAAGGAATTACCTTTCTTACCTGCTTCCATTGTGTTTTCTAAAAAAATACGAGTTTCATCTTTATTTTTGTGTACCTCTCGAGGTACATATGTAGTTGTTTGAGGATCCGAATAGACTTCAAATAAATCATCTAAATCATGAAAATCTAGTTTTTTTAATAAAAGGCGCTTTGTTTCTAATTTGGGGATTTCATATGTATTTTCGATAATCTCACCTCAGTTAATCGTTATTTTTATATTATATATCTTATTCATATGAAGTTAACATAACCTCACTTATCAGTAGTCGCTGTATCTAGAAAAAACCCCTTCAATTTACTTGCTGAAGGGGTTTCATATTTACATAATTTTCGTTATTGGAAGTAGAATAGTGGTCTTAAAATAATGTATAAGAGATAAAGTCCAAGAAGAACGGTAGTAATCATACGTGATGTTTTTGCCAATCTTTGGTTCTCGTACAATTTATTCAAGAAAAAGAAGAACAAGACTATCCAAATTCCTTTTGAAAAAAAGTCATACAATATACTGAATATAGCATCAAAAACTTTTATGAAATTCATTGAGCTTCCCCTCTCTTTTTCCTTATTATACCATTCGAGAGAGGTGATACATCGTGTAATTTTGATTGTATAGGATATTCATATCAGGTTAACATAACGTCTCATTATCGGTAGCAAGAAAAAGACGGATCCCTACTCTTACAAGGAATCCACCTTTTTCTTTTTCTATGACTCTATTCATTTTTTTATACATCCCTATCCTGACGTAGGTTTTAGAGTTCTCGTTTGTTACTGGACTGGCCGAAAAACTGTATAAAATCTTGCATACTCTTAGCCTGTTTCTTTTCCGAAATGCTAGCGGTACCCTTTTATATATCATTCATGAAAAAGTGAATATAAGTCAATACAAATGAATACAACTTAATACTTATCAATATAAAAAATGCTGGTATTTTAATACTTTCTATGAAGTTTTTCTGATATTTTTGTATTGACTTGTATTCAGTTATATTTATTTGTATGAAATTGTATTGACTTTTTCGTTATATTTAGCATATAATGGAATTAACTTAGTAAATAATAAAAAATCTTTTGGGAGGTTTTATATATGACAATTTTAAAAGCTGGTGCAGACGCGGGGAACAGTGGTTTAAAATTAGCGGTTTTAGGGCAAGATCCTTTATTCATATCAAGTATCTATTCACATCACATTGGAGAAGCTACAAATATTTTAAGTGAGGAAGATATTTCAATTGAGGAATTAGAAAATAACCTTGATGTGACTATTTCATCACCTGCCTTATCAGTAAATAATATGCGTTATATCATTGGCCAAAAGGTGATTGATGAAAACATCAAAGGAATTGAAATGGAAAAGAAATCCGATAAGTCAAAGGATGATCTTGTAGTCCTGGTAACATTAGCTGGTCTAGCAGTTAGTGCAATGAAAAAGCAACCAAATAAAGATAAAATTGATGTAACTTTTGATCTTTCTGTTGCATTACCTGTCGCAACAATCACACCTAAAACGGCCGAAGAATTTGCACAACGCTATATGAATCATCATAAAGTAACATACCATCATCCAAGCGGACGTGAAGTAACAGTTAATATCCAGGTAGAGTATTGCAAATGCTTGCCAGAAGGTGCTGCTGGAGCATGGGGAATTGTATATGATGAAAAAGGGAAAACAATTAAGCGTAAAGTAGAAGTTGGAGAAGATAAAGTTGTAGAAACAGATTTTGTTGACAAGACATTATTATCTTTTGATATTGGCGCTGGTACGACAGAAGAAGTAGTTTCTCAGGGTGTTAGCTTTAAACATAAAATGAGTCGTGGCTTACCTTACGGTGTTAAAGAAACCTTACTAGATATTATCAAAGTTTGGAACTTAAATAACAAACAAAAAACAATTGATAGTATCGCTGAGTTTAATGCTATTTATTTAGATTCAGAACATCCTCGCCATACACGTTTAAAAGAAGCATCACGCGGCGCATTATTGGGTTTAGCGAATCGAATTGCAACTGATATTATTAATAAAATAGACGATATGAAAGATGATCCATATGTATTTATTTATGGTGGTGGTGCTGCAATCGTAAAAGAAAGTCTACAGCAAATTTTAGAACAAAAAGGACGTTTAACAAATGTTATTTTCTTAAAAGATCCGTTATTTGTAAACGCACGTGGGTTGCTTGTATACACTTGCTCTCCACGATTTGAAGCGTTAAAAGAAAAAGCATTGACTCCTGCTGGTGAATAATAATGGCTCGTAAAGTATACAAACCAGGAGACAGAGCAAATGTCTATATCAAAAAAGACGTTTCACATGAAATGCTTGATTTTATTAATAAACAAAGTGATTTAACAATGTTCTTTTTGTATGCTGCACAACAACTCCATAAGCAAATTGGTAATACAGATGTAGCTGAAATTCTACCACGTAAATATAATTTTTCTTTAGATGCTGAAACAAAGCCTTTAACAATAAAGAAAGATGAGGAACAGAAACCTGTTCCTTCATCAGATTTAAACCAAATACAAGTCGAATCAAACACAGAAATAGCGAAGCCTAGGGAAACCCATGAAGAACAAGAAGAGAAATCTTGGGGATCACTAAATGATTTAGACGATGATCCGTATGCATAATACAGTGAAATAAAAAGAGTTGTTCTTTTATAAGAGCAACTCTTTTTTATTAAAAATGACGAGAATTAAGAAGACCCTAATTTTTAAACGGAAGGATCTCCCTTTAGTATAGAAATATAAAGGCGAGGTCCTTTTTATTTGCTCCTAAAATGAGCGACTGTAAACACAAGGAATAGAAGCATGAAAGGTGCCGTGCCATGAGAGCACGGCTACTGGACACATGAGATATCCGAAAAACTCCACTTGTCTAACAGCGCTTTATAATGTGGGATTAATGAGCTATATATGAGCGGTTATGGATTTACAAAAGGAGTAAATTGAAGTCGTGCATTTATCGCTCATGATTCACTAACCTAAGAGGAATATAAATATCTAATTAAGAATCAAAAAAATAAAAGGAAGAAGTTCTATCTATTTCTACAAAATCAAAATCTAGACCGATTGGGCGCCCCTCGCCCAATCGGTCTAGATTTTGATTTTGACAGCTCACAAACCGCCCAAAAGATTCGAATTCTTACGGAGTATTCAAAACACATGACCAAATAATGAAATACTCGGTTAAGTGATTTCAAGACCCTTCTTTTTATTAAATAATATACGGATTTCATTTAATTCCCAAAAGGTTTATATGTGCGAATAAAAGTATTTAAAGAAAATAGTTTGAAAGTCTTGATAAAAAAAGAATTTCACTTCAAAATTAAAGGAAGTCAGATTTTTTCTGTTTAATCTCAAAATGAGCGACAATGAACCAGGAGGGATAAAACAATGACAAATTCCATGTCACAAGAGCGCGCCTACTGGACACATGAGATATCCGAAAAACTCCAGATATCCGATAGTACATTAAAACGTTGGGCTAATGAACTAGAAATGAGCGGATATGAATTTACAAAAGGATCAAATGAAAGTCGCGCATTCACCGCTCATGATCTATTAGCGTTAGAAAAATACAAGTATCTAATCAAAAATCAAAAAGTTAAAAAGGATGAAGCAGCATCTATTGTTACAGAAGAGTTCGGTAAAAAAATGAACGATTGGGCGCCCCTCGCTCACCAAGAAAATAACTTAATTTCAAACAGCTCACAAGTCGCCCAGACGATTCAACTCCTTATGGAACAATTCCAAAAACAAGAAGAAACAAATAGGCAGATCCTTCAAGAGTTAAAATCAGCTAATGAGTTAAATAAAACTCTCTTATCACAATATGAACAACTAAAAAAAGAATTTGATGATATGCGTGAAACTCAAAAACTCATAGCATCCACACAAGAGCAAAAACAAGGGTTCTGGTCTAAGCTCTTTTCTAAAAATAAAGACGTATGATGAAAACTACATCATACGTCTTTATTTTTGTTCTAACAGAACAAAATCCGCTTCTTTAGATGGTTCTATCCCTAATTCGTTTAATTTAGCTTCTAATAAAAGTATTTGTTTTTCAAATCCATCTTTTAAAATAATGTCTGTAATTCGAATCACTTTCCATCCATTTGCTTTCATATATTTGTCCCGTCTTCTATCCCGTTTGATTCCCTCAGGTGTTCGATGAAATGGTCCATCAATTTCTAGGTCTATTTTTGAGCCAGTTGAGGAAAAGAATGCAAAATCTAATTTGAAACGTGTATTTGATACCTTATATTGCACAGTTGGACAATATCCTTTAGAACGCAAAGCATCATATACTCGCTTTTCTAATTTATTTGAGCATTTCATTCGTTGCGGATCGCTATGTGGATTGTAACTAGATGAAGGAGTGGTAATTTGCGCTAAAAGAAAAAATATAACTGTGCAAACCAATACAACTAATAAACCCATCATACTTTCACACTCCATTAAAAAATTTTGAGTTAGTTCTCAAATGTAATATGGCCAATCCCTTCTAATTTATCCGCTTTTCAATCACGTATACCCTATACGAGTAAAATAAAAATGCCACCCTCCTTATTATCTACGGATAGGGTATGTTGAGATTTTTTGGAAACTGCCTTGCAAAGATTTGTTGTATGATGCGTAAGTCAAATCTTTGCATTGTATGTATACCTCATTCCAAGTGAAAATATCAATAAATCGTTCGTGTAAATAATCTATGAATCTCGTTCTCTTGCATTGTACTTAAATTTAGCTTGAATTGAATTGTATATGAATTTAACTTCCTGTCCATAATTGTAAATAAAAAATTACGGACAGGAGAGTGAAATAAATGTTTTTCCGCAAAAACAGAACCAAACTAAAAAAATGGCTAGATCGACAGGGAATTGAACAACAAGAGTTAGCCAAAAAGTCTAAGGTGTCTGTTCAAACCATAAGTAAAGCATGTAGAGATAACGATTATATTCCCAAACCTCAAATTATGAAAAAAATATTAAACACTATCAGAAAAATTGATCCTCATGCCAAAACACATGATTTTTGGGACATGTAAAAAGCACAAGAAACAAGGTCTTGTGCTTTTCTTCACTATTAAAATTGTTTTCTTGATGATCCAACTTGCACAGAAATGGTTTTTGCCTTTGGCTTCACCTGTTCAAGAAATTGTTGAATAGAAGTTGCTTGGAAGATACGGAAATTAGAACTTGAGATAGGATATTGAAAGTCTGTGAGAATGAGAAGGGAAGGAAATACAGTGGTATGTTTGGGCTGCCAGGATTCTTTTTGCCATTCCATACTACGAAAATAGGCTTCATAGCGTTTTATCTTTGTTTGCATAACAGCCTTGCTATAAATTGATTTCTGTACTTCAATAAAAAATGGACTTTTTCGCCAGATTGTAAAAATATCTGGTTCCATATATCCTTTTTTATATTTCGGTTCTACCTGAAATACTTTTGGCTTTTCTACCTTTAATAATTGTTTATAAACATCCAAAATGGCTAAAAAATGCCGGATCTTTTGGCTATTTTTACGAATAGGACTTGGATAGGGGAAATAGACATATGGGCGCTGTGAAGTGTCTACATCAACGTATTCTTCACGACATAAACGTTTCATGACAGTATTACAACAAGTTACCTCATTTTTTAAGTTCTTAAAATGAAGATCAATAATATCATCTCGTGACATGCAGCGGAACTGTTGTAAATGGCTTAGAATCTGTTTATCTCTATTGGTTGTCATCTTCCAACACTCCAAATACTTCTTGTGTTTGAGTCTTCAGGTCTTCATTTACAGCACTTTGTTCTTTGGATAAACGAAAAGGTTCTACAATCTCTTTCGCTTGCTCTAAAGCTAAGAAAGGAGCTTGCACCTTGCGTAAACCATCTAGCTTCAAAATCATTTGACCAGATTGTTCTAGTTTTTCTGATCCAGGCGTCCCTATGATATTACTATTAATGGAATCCGCACATTTAAATCCCATTCGTACTGTCATATTGAGTTTTAACTTACCATCTAATACTTTTGCATCTGGACGTTGCATACTAAGCATAAGAAATACACCAAGTGATCGGCCGACAGCTGATATTTTTTCTATCATTGTGATACATTCCTTTTCATCTTGTAGCATTGCTACCTCATCAATCGCGATTAAAATATAAGGAAGTTGTTCTTTCGTCGTTATTTGATTGTATTCATCGATATGCCCCAGTTCATATTCCTCCATTAACTTCCTTCTATACAATATTTCTTTCCATAGCTTTGATAACATGTTTGCCATTTCATGCTCTTCCATACAGACTTCTTTTACATGTTTCACTCTTCGTAAAAAATGAAACTCTGAATTTTTGAGATCTCCTAAGTACAAATGAAGTTGTTCTGGTGACATGTATTGTATCAATGAAGACAAAACAACACGTACCATGCTGCTTTTTCCGCTTCCGGTTTGCCCAGCAATCAATAAATGCGGTGTATTTGCATCCACCATATCGTACACAATCTTCTTACCAAACTGATCTCTTCCAACTACGACTGGTAATCGACAATTCTTCAATAATGGCAACCATTGTTTATAGTGATACGTATATTGCTTTAAACCAGCGTGAGAATGAAACACATGGAGTACAAACTTCTTAATATCTCCCTCAATCATAAGATTTTTCCCTAGAATCTGTTGAAAACAAAACCATTTCTTTTGAATTTGAGCTGGATCCACGCCGTTAGGCAAGGTGAAAGTGTATCGTACACTTTCTTTTTCTTCAAACACATCATGAATCTTCGGGTATATAGGTATTTTCCCACCTCTTGTGACATGTTCCTCAAATAGCTTTGCTTTCTTGAATACCTCCTCTAATTGGTATCTATATTTTCGCTTTTTTAACCACTCTTTCACTGTTTCTCCCCCTCTATAGCATGATGAAAATACGAATCAATACATAACCAATCAATCCCATTCCACCAAGCTTCATCCCATAATATAGACCGTCTGAAACGAGCTTTGCTGAAAAAACATGATTGTTTCGTATCAGGTATTTTTCCAACAATACAGCACCAATTGTCACGCCTCCTAAGATGCCCAGCGCCATATACGTATTCGCAATAGGTTGTGACATATGAAAAAAGGAAAATGGACTGATTGCGCCAATACTGTACAAATGTACAGATTTTTTTCTTTTATAAGACTGATCCATAAATGAACGAAATGAGATTACCTCTTTTTTAGAGAACATAGTCTTAGCTCCTTTAATGTTTATCAAAATGTGCGCAAGATTCAGAGCAATATTTCTTCCCCCGATACTCCCAAAACAACCAAGCTGATAAAAGGCATTTACAATACTCACATATTTCTTCTGTTGCCATCTTGTTGTTCATTACCTTTCCTCCCTTTATAAACACGACTCAAAAACGCCTACAAACATACAGCAATGAGTGATTTCTTTTGATAGTGCTACCATGATAGATTCTTTGGTTTTGAACATGGTATTCACTTTGATAAGTACCTTGGTAAAGAGTATTCAATTCTGATTGTCTGATATGCACTTTCAAATGTTGTTTAATTAAAAATAAAAAATCACATCCTCAAGGGCAATATTCAAAATTTTCTTTCATATATGATAAGATGACTATATAGTTCATATAATGGATGCTACATACAGAATCTTTTAGTTTATCGCACAGATAAAACATAAAAGGAGGAGAACAAGGTGATTCAACTTACAGTAAAAGGTCAGCCTTCTCATATTCGTCATTTAGCTCATGATCCGGAATATCTATTTGCAATAGAATTCCATGATGTTACAAAGCAAATGACATCTATTAATAAAGAAGAACGGTCAGTTAAAGTAACAGCACTAATTCGTTCAGAACAATGGAACCAATTATTACAGATGATTGCAGAGGCAGGAGATTCATTAGCTGATGCAAATGAAATTATAATGGAAGGGACGATGGACCATACACCGGAAGAGGTGTATACTTTCGCTCCTGTTCATATTACGTATCGCTCTCATTTACAACAGAAACAGGAAGAGAAAGAAGCCGAAGTAGCTGAGAAAAAGCCAGAGAGAACAGCTTCAAAAACTAAACACATTGTATCCAAGCGTGTAGAACAGCTACATGCAAAATACGATGGAGTTTGTCAAAAGTGTGGTCAACGGTGTGATAAGCGAGTAGTGTCTATCAAAAAAATACAATCTAAAATGGGGATTGTTTGTCCAGATTGCAAGAATGGAACAACATTTTTAATTAGAGAAGTGAAAGGTGAGTTGCAACAAGAGCTTCTTCAACAAAATTTATTTTCTACAGAACAGGAAATGCTATCTTATTTCCAAAAGTTTTGTTCTCAATTTGCATTTGTAAATCATCAAGAAACATACCGCATGTATTGGTCATGGGATAAGAAACAACTATGTAGAGAAGTTCATATTTCAAAAGAGGGCACTGTATATAAAGTAAGACTAAACGAAGGAGGACGATATATTCCTACAAAATCCCCTTCTCAAATTACCATTAAAGAAAATACATTTCAGGTGTACCATCCATCCACAGAAATGCGGATGGACAGAATCAGGGCACTGTCAGATGCACAAAAAACAAGTATTGAAGAGGCAGAAATCGAAAAGCAAATTCATTGCTATGAGACTACGAAGATGTTCTCAGAAAAAATCATTGTTAAACGTGCAGATAATTCTAAACGATATCAAGTATTATCTGGATACGCAGCCTATCAAGCTGCAAAGAAGCTAAAACCTAGACATATTTATGTAATGGTTGTTATTGATGTGTGTAATGAAGTTTTACAGAGCATCTAAAACAGAAATAGTTTTAGATAAATTAGTTATATAAGCCTATTTTTGTTTGTTGGGGTTAATATATCTATAGCTTTTTTAAAGGGTTACAAGAAACTAAGAAATTCTTTCAAAAGCATTTAACAAAACGAAATCCCTCATTCATTAAGAAAGAAAATCAACTCCATATATGATTATGCATTAGTAAAAAATGATATATATTCAATTTTTTGGTGTTCTTATATTTAAAAAAAATGATTTTTAGTGTATTCTCTTTATTGGAGTTATTTACTTGAATAGGAATATTTAAGACAAGACTGTCGTTAACGGTCTTGTTTTTTTATTTGAATATTTTTCTTATTAAAATGATATGTATAAAGGAGTTTGTAAATGGAATTAACACTATTGCATAGTTTGATAGAAGACAAAAAGAATGAATTAGTTCAACTTGCTATCAAATATGGTATGAATCATGAAAAAGTACTTTTATTAAGCCAAGAATTAGATTATTTGATTTTTAGATTCATGAAAAAACAAAATAGAATTCTTTTATGAACATTCATACTCACTATATATTTTTTCTTGAAATCTAATTGTAGATTGTTATAACATTAAAAAGGAATTGAGTGGTCAGAGACTCAATTCCTTATGGTGAAAGCTCATTTGCCAACAGAATTACCTGGTAAAGGAATCCTGCTTTTGTGTAGGGTTCTTTTACTTTGCTTTCAGCATGAAATGTAACACTGTATATGCCATTTTTCTTGCTGAACATCCTCTTTTGATTGCTAATTGTTGTAATAACTTTTGTTGAAAATAGGATAACTCAATTTCTACAAAATGTTGAAATGCATGATACTCATAGATTGGAACATCCTCCATATAAATGTACTCTAGCCCTTCCATCACAAGCTCAGAAGCAATATGACCTGGTTCCTCATTATAAACTGCCAATTCTTCCAGTTTTCCATACAAATGTGGTTCTAGAGAGATGAGTAATTTTTTACTGTTTTTCCGATGGATCGTTCTTTGCTCTTTCCAATACGTTTGTTCTTGTAATGCTACATTTAACATTTTTAATTTCCCCTTTATAAATGGATTTAATATTCAGTCTTCTGGAGTTTCATTCTCCTAAAACAATTATCAATCTTTAATTAATCCCTATTTCTTACACTATTGACCGCCGCTAAACATGCAGCTATTCCAAGGCGTTCCTCACTATATATTTGTTTGTTCACTGTTAAATACCAGCAGCCGTTCTCTATTACTGTAAAAAGATCTTTGTAGCGTCTACCTAACGTTTCTAAAATCAATGTAGATTCTTCAACGGCATTAAAGTATTCAATTGGCATACGAATGAATGGGGTATTGTTTTTTCCCCAATACGCTCCACATTTCTCTAAGCCTAGAAATTCCTTTGCAATCACATGATCTAGCTTTTCGGTTGCAATCGATAAATCGTGATACGGGACCCACCAACCAGAGGAGCTCATGGCAACAAATTCTTTTGTAATTCCGTTATAAAGAATTTGACCAGGGATGATGCAATTCAAATGTCATTGTTCGAAGATACTTCCCAAAAAGATACTAAAAGGAAATTAGCAAAGACGATGGATGGTATCCGGCATAAGTATGGTAAAAATTCAATTATGCGTGGTATTAGCTATATTCCAGGGGCTACACAACGTGATAGAAATAATAAAATTGGTGGACATAAAGCATAAGGAGGAATACAGATCATGATAGATAGAGGTATGATGCGATGGGTCCCATTTTCAGCAATCAAAGAACAATTTGAAGGAATAAATGAATTGCATGAAAAACAAAGCCATATTGCAATGCCAATTTTAGATGAACAGCAATTAGAATCTTTGAACCTTACTGTCTGTGAAGCAATTGCTGAAAATAAGCAAGTAAGCATTTCATATCAAAAACAAAACAAAGCACATTCAGAAATTGGTTATATTCATTATTATGATATGTCTCGTAACGAGTTACGAGTTATCGATAGGTCTGAGAAAGTATTGTACATAAATATTAATTACATTACAGATATGAAATGTACATGAAGTACACACCGTTTATATTGAAGTTTTATAATAGTGAATGTAGTTATTTATATTAAATTCGTTTTATAATTATAGCAAGAAAAGAAATCTGATTTCATAAATATATCAGGACGTATCTAAGTTAATCTTAAAAGGGAGAGAAGTGTATAATGGAAATAAAAATTTATGATCGTATAGCATTTAATAAAGATCATTTGGCACAACAAATAGAAAAATATTTAAAAGAAGAACTAAAGGATTCGGAAGCAACAGCGTATTATCAAGAGCCTGATTATTATACTCCGTCAAACATTTTACCGACATTTACAATAATTTCTAAAAAATACGGTGTATTAATCATAAAAGCTTATCCCTATCATCATGATACTTTGACAGAGATTAATGATAAGTTTTGGTTACTAAATGAGCATAAAAAGAAAAATGAACTTTTAGATTTTGAAGATTATTGTTATAGATTAAAAAATGATATTGAGATGCCGTCTAATGAGATATTTGATGACATACCTATTAAATGTTTTGCGATTTTTCCATTTGTTGCTCAAGATGAAATTAAAAACAATGTTAAACGTAGTAGGATAAAATTATTATTTTCTAATTACCGTTCGAACAAATTAAAAAATCATTTAAGTGAAGTTCAAATTGAAGATGAGAGTTGGAAAAAATTAAAAGGTATTTTACAAAAGTCTAATATTTTAACTAAAGAAACTAATCATTTTGTTGATACGCCTATAGAAAATTTAAGAGACGCTATAGCTTATAACAATCAGCAAATAAATTTATTTGATGAAGAACAATTAGATGCGAGTATGACTATTACAGAGGGTGCGCAACGAATTCGAGGATTGGCGGGAAGTGGTAAGACTGTAATTCTTTCCATTAAAGCGGCTAGATTACATAGGAAAGATCATAATGCTAAAATTGCTTATGTTTTTTCTACTCATAGTTTATATAAACAAGTAACAGAATTAGTAAATAAATATTATGGTAAGCTTACAGGTGAAAAACCTAATCCAGACAGATTACAAATTGGCCATGCCTGGGGTGGAAAAAGCTCAGGGGCGGGATTTTACTATAATATTTGCAAATCAAATGGTATTCAAGCACTAGCTGTCAAAGATTTATTGGAATATGAAAATAGATTTGAAGAAGCATGTAAAAGGTTATTGAAGTTTGACCTTAAAGAAGAATATGATCAAGTATTAATTGATGAAGCACAAGATATGCCACTTAGCTTTTTCAAATTAGTCGAGAAAGTTACAAAGAAACCCAAAAATATAATTTGGGCTTATGATGACTTACAAACAACAAATGATGTGAAAATCCCAGAACCAGCAGAACTTTTTGGTTTAGATCAAGATGGTAACGAAAAGGTCCCTCTAATTAAAGAAAATGATTATATTTTAAATAAGTCATATAGAAATCATAAAGATGTTTTGATGTCGGCAGTTGCGTTAGGTTTTGGTTTTTATTCAAATGATGGAATTATACAAATAATAAATGACGCTAATACGTGGAAAGCATTGGGTTTTAAAGTGGAAGGGACATTAGATTTTAATTCAAACGTGAAAATCATTAGACCTAAACTTAATAGTCCGAATAATCCTGATTTAGAATATAAAAAATACCCAATAATTAACATTGATACTTCTTATACGGAATTTAGAGGTGAGATTATTGATGTGTCAACAAAGATACGCGACCTAATATCTATAGAAAAAGTAAGACCTGAAGATATAATGGTTATCGACATGAATAATAGAGCTAGGGATAGGTTATTAGATTTACAAGGACTTTTATATCAAAATCAAATTGAAAGTACTATTCCAGGAATTATAGATGGAGCAAAAGATTTCTTTAAAGAAGATAGTGTTACTTTAACGACTGTGAGACGTGCAAAGGGAAATGAAGTTCCTATTGTATTTATTATAGGTTGTGAAAAGGCATATGAAGTTAATACACTTTACAGAAAACGAATATTACGAAATATGCTTTTTATCTCTATGACTCGTTCAAAAGGATGGCTATTCATCTCTGGATACGGAAATGGAGCAAAGGAATTTAATGAAGAATTTAGAAGAATGAAAGAGGATATAAGCAAAGGGGAATTTAATTTTATATTCCCAAGTAAAGAACAGTATGAATCAATAAATAATTTAAACTTACTAACATTAGATACTAAGAAGGCAGAAAAGTTACAAGGACAGGCTGATTTAATAAATGATATTGTAGCAAGTGGCGATTTATCTGCTTTGAAAATGTTCTTAGATGAAGGAGTAATGAAGAAACTTCAGAATGAATTATTTAGAGGAAAAAAAAATGACTGAGGTTAAATTTAAAAAAATGACGGCTGAGGTTTATAATTTAATTAAGGATGATATAAAGGACACTATTAGTAATCTAATGAAACATCAACTTATTATCAATCCTTCTTTCTCAGATAAAAAATCTTGTACAGTCAATCAAATATCAAGTCGTTTAAACGGTCCAAAGATTGATAAAACTAAAACTTATGTAGAAAATTTTTTGAAGTTTTATAATGATAATGAGTATTTATTCCTATTTCAAGATAGTAGTTTTATTCAAGTTAATTATGAATTTACGCAACATCCTTCAGCGAAACAGCAAATTGTATGTAAAGCTAATTTGAACTTTTACCCTAATCCAGGTTTATATGACGAAGGAATTCTTGAAATGATGAAATTAGATATTCCTGAGGAGGAACAAATTGAATTTTGGAATGATTTAAAAATGGATATGGAAAATGACTTTACTTATCACTCAAACTATATGAGGTTAGATTATTCTAATAAAGTAGAGGATTTCACGGAACTAACTCATCCAAGGTGTCATATTCATTTTGGATTAAATAATGATTTTCGATTAGCGGCTAATAAATTACCTTTACTTTCTGATTTTGTAGATCTAGTCCTATTTACATCTTATATAGAAGATTGGAAGAAACTACATGAGGACGAATTAAGTAATCTAGATATTTATTCAAGAAGAAGAATGGATAGAATTCGAAGTTACAAGCAATTAACGGAGTTTGATGAAGTATTGACCGATGTTGAAAGAATGGGATATGCATTAAATATTCTTTAAATTAGTAACTTAGTATGTTAATTCTGTTTTTGTGGTGGAATAAAATGTTATTTAAATAGGAGGGATACTTTGAAGGTATATTTAAAATATCAGAAGACAAGTTCCATAGATACAGTGAATAAATTACAATCTGAAAAGTGGGAAGTAATTGAAACATTAAAAGAAACTTGTATGGATACACATTCTGAAACTGTATATTTTATTTTGGGATATCCTCTAGCAGAACAATTGCGAAAACTTCAAAATATCATTAGTTCTTATGAACAGTATGGGTTTAAAGACGAATTATTTAAGTGTATTGCGAATGCTAATTCTGAAAATTACGATGATATAGAAGAAGGAACAAACTATCTTGGTGAAGAGATAACTCCTACAGCAAAATTTATACAGGAATATGAAGAATTTGTACATGGAAAACAGGTAACATATTTTAATAAAAGTAAGAAAAAGTATTCATTTTAAAGAGTGGAGTCCTGTATATCTCAGGACTCTATTTCCATGGTTTCTATACAAGGAGTAGTACCAGCTGTAAAATTATTTAACTCTTAATGAACAAACGTATCTGTTAGTTTAAGTTCATTTCTTCACAACTTTTAACCTCATTAAAACAAAAATCTAATAGTAGCCATACATATTATACCCACTATATAATTTAAATTAGATTCGGAACGTATCAAGTACATTATCTTTTTCTTCTTTATTAATACCGATGTATCTTAGAGTAATTTGTGGTGTACTGTGATTCAATATTTCTTGTAGCATAGCAATATCTTTTGTTTGCTTGTAAAACCAATATCCAAATGTTTTACGCATGGTATGGGTGCCTAAAGATTCGACTCCGGCAAAATCCCCGGCTTTTTGTAACTGTCGATAGGCTTGAATTTTACTAATGGGTTTATCCCCTTTACGAGAAGGGAACAACCAGATACTTTTTAGATCTTCAGCGTATGGAAGTACTTCCTCAAAAATGGAGGTAATATTTATGATACGCTCCTTTTTTGTCTTTCCTTCTTTCACTTTAAATTCTTTCCGTTTTTTTCGCTTCAGTTTTAAAATTTCACTCGTTTCCATTTTAAGTAAATCACTTACACGTAACCCTGTATTAATACCAATCAGAAATAAAATGTAATCACGATCTGAGCAATGACGTTTAAGAGACCATTTCATGTCTTCGAGCTGTTCTTTACTTCGAATTGGTTGTACATCAATTAAATGTTGCATTTTATTCATCCGCTTTTCAATTCCTCTATTTTCAATGATTTGAATGTATACTTTTTTATATATTTTTAGGATATCAATAAAAATAGAGTAAAGTCAATATTTAAAGGGAAATGAAAGTAAACTTTTGGGTAAAAGTTTACTTTCGGATTTTGAATCATTTATAGATAACTTTGTAATAAATTCCTCAATATAGATATATCTGTAATATATGATTTTGTATAGAAAATTAACAAAAAAACATAATATTTTAAAAATTAAGATGATTTATTTCATTTGTTTTTCCCTTATGCTAAAGATAAGATCATACTCTCCAATCTTATCTTTTTCATTTGTAGATTCGTAATACAAAAAAGAGAATCCTTATAACAAGACAAGGATTCTGCAACAGGTAATAAAAAAATTACTTATATTATAGTTTATATGGTGACTCTTTTTTTGGTATATGACATTTTCTTTTATTTATTATTATCAACTGCTAATAAGTGAAAATTAATTAACGCTTGGTCTACACTATCAATAAGTTCATATATTAATTTAGAGTTCTCTATAATTGCATGAAATACTTCAAAATCCATTACTTCTTTATATTGTGATGATAAAAAATTTTGAGTTGTAAGAAGATGAAAGTGATCCTGACGGGATTTATAAACCTTCTTAAAAGCTGAATGACTTAAAATACGATTGCATATTTTCATTGGTGGAAGACTAGTTAAAAATCCTTCATTTAAGCGCACATACTCAATAGTGCCTTCAAAAGTTTTTCTTTTTGGTTCAGCTTCGAAAAATTCTTGAATTACAATGGCTAATTTATCGTATGCAGAGTATACACGAAGTAATGAACTTAGCAAGAAGTATCTGTAATTCAGTCCTTCAAAATAAAGCCAGTATTTATCTGGATCATTATAGCGGTCTATACTAATGGTATACATATCAAGCATTTGGGCGAGACTTCGAGCAGATTCATGTAATCTGACTGTTACATCAAATAAACGGAAGTATAGTAATTCAATAGGTGGAGCTGAGTATTTAATATTCCAACTACGTGCTTCTTTTAATCTTGCTTCGTATTTAAATAGAGAATTTATAGATTTCTCTTGGAACAGTTCCACGTCCTTAATATTTACTTTTTTCTGAACCTGAACACTTTTCTTTTTGTATAATTTTTTATTTGCTACGGGTAACTTGAACTGAAAATCATTAACGAATTTTTCTGAAACGATTCGCATACTTTTTTGAAATAAGTCGATACAATCCTCAATGCACTTATATAATGAACTACAGTGATGCGATAATGCCAAAACAATGTTAGTTATGTCAGAAATGCTTTTTCCGGCTTCGTAAGATAACCTGTGATCATAACTTTTTCTAGTTTCATCAATTTGTTTAAACAGCCCTTTACTCCTCAAGGAATATAGCTCCTTGAAGGTTGTTGTTTTTTTACAATCGGTTTTACCTAACTTCTTTGAAAGATGCAATAATGTGTTCTTTTTCTTATTTTCGTTTAATTCAATACCGAAATAAATTGCATGAAACCGTATTACTTTCTCCCAAGCTCCAATTACCTTATAAACAGCATTTCTTTGAAAAAAACGATCGGAGAAAAATCTTCTATCTACTGATTCAAAGAGATCACAGTACATAATACATTCAAAACTTGCCTCGTATGCAAAACGATGGATTTCTTCTATCATTGAAAACATATATTTGCGCAATTCAATCGAGCCACTAAATAATTTGCTTTTAGGCTGCTTAGAAATATCATCAATGAGTTCCAGTTCAGAATGAGCAACTGCGTCTAACATAGTATTTATTTCTTTATTTTTTTGTATGTTACCTAAAGATTCCTTTCGTATATCCGAAAGGAATTTCAACTGTTTATCTTTACATGCCTCACAGCAATGATTAATAGTACTATCATTTCTAGGAATGATAGGCGCGATAGGTTTTAAACAACATAAGCATTGAGTTAATGGCTCCATAGGTTTATTCTCCTTGTTTATAAAAAATCAATTATCTCCTTTTACTAGCAAAACGAATATATAACTATCGTATCACATTTAAATTGAAGTACTTGAAATTATTATATTTAGGCGTACCGCCAACATTTTAACGAAAATATACGCTAAGAAAAATTCGACATGAGAACACGGTGATTTTACTACTCTAAGCGATATCATCAATAGGTATTTGAGACAAATGTAAAAGGTGCTGAAAAGAGCTTAAATAGTGTCTCAAAACTCATCTTTAAATCAAATCCTCAATTCAACTCGTGTTATGAAGTTTTGAGAATCCCTTAGCGTATAAAAACGTTAAAATGTGCGTCCTACCCCTATATAAATATTTAACTAACTATTTTACAAGTTTTGAACTAATAAAAAAGCTATCTACAATAAGATAGCTTTTGATTAAATAACTATATAGAATGCCTGGATGGTTACATAATATCCAGGGTTAACCCTTGCGTGAGTGGAAGAATCCCTCCGCCTTAGGACGCTGAATCGCCCTAGCCATGTTAAAACAGGCTTTTAAATGTATCTTATAACCACTTTAAACTTGCTTCTTAAGCGCATTGAACATAAATTCATATTCTACATAGTTTATTCAAAACTATAACGCGTTCAAATCATTTTCGCATTTCTGACTTATTCACATTCTACATAGTTTATTCAAAACCTTACAATACCTATAGGTTTAAACACTCCAGCCGCATTCACATTCTACATAGTTTATTCAAAACCTTTGCACAAGATTCAAATTGTATTACAATATCCGTATTCACATTCTACATAGTTTATTCAAAACCCCATTTACATGTTTTCAAAGAACATGATTGTAGCACTATTTATATACTTCATGATTCAAAGGTAAATTTCCTTTTTTGCAGCAAACCTCTAATAAGATTTTTACTTCTCTCATAAAATACCTACAATTCCATTGATATCAATACTTTGCATTAACATCCTCTATTCGGTAGTATGCTGCAATTTTTTAAAATACTCACTTTGATTTTTATTTGTAATATATTTTGTACTATGAGCAATATTTTGTGATGCATTATAGTCTGCATTGATTTCCAAATGACATGATTTACAAATAAACTTTTCCTGTGATTCCCTTTGTCCTGGTTCATAATTCCTACATTTTGAGCACATTTGACTTGTACGGTATGGATCTACATACTTCACATCGATTCCTTCTCGCTTAGCTTTATCCTCTACAAATTGTTGCAACTGATAGTAAGACCAGTTTCTTAAAATTATATTTTTATCTTCACCCGCTAGTGCAAGAAATTCCATATTAATTTGTTCGGCAAGATTGTCTTTTGCAAACTTAACGATGTTATAACTCAAAAAATGATTGTAAGTTGTTGCAAAGTTCTTTTCTTTTTCTTTTAAGCGATCTAATGCTTGTAATTTTTTCTCTCTACCTTTTCCGCCTTTTACACTCACTAATGTCTTGTGTAAATTTCTTCTTCTTTTTTGCATTTGTACACGGATTCTTAAAAAATCATCTAAACTTCCTAATGATTTTCGAATATACGGTTTGTCATTTATAGACATATAAGCTGGTACCTTCATACCCAAGTCAACACCTAGAACACGTCCTTTTTTACAGGAGACATTGGAATTAACTTCTCCAATATCTAAGGATATGTTAAGAATTAGTTCCTTTCCTACTGAAATACTGCTATCACATACCTTATAAGATCCTTCTAACACTTTATTTAAAGTCGCTTTTAACTCTTGAGCATTATTTTTATGTTGCCCAAGCATACATTTGAAAATAATACCTCCAAACCACTTAATCATTACATCTTTTCCTTCACGATAAAAATTCAATGCACGCCCTCTTATTAACAATGGATTATTCTTTTTATATGTACGTAATACACGTTCACCGCTCAATAAACCGTTTTTTAAATCAGATTTAAAGTCTTGGTATACTTTTTGTGTAATCCGATCCTTTGTATCACTTATCAAGTCAAACTGTTTACTGATTACTTCACGTGTTGTGCTAGAAAGATTAATTTTAATCGCTTCTTGTAAAATCTTATCCGCTTCTTTATTACCTTTACTTCGCAACTTCTTTAATTCATTTGTTTGTTTCTCTATTTTCTTTTCTAGTTCATTTCTTTTTTTTCCATCTTTTATAACCTTCTTTTCAGCATAAAGCTTTTTAATGCCTTCTTGTAGTTTCTTTTCATCCTGTAAAAATTTATTATCTAACAATCGAATTTTCTCTTTTGCAACATGAAGAAAGTACAAATGATTCATTGCTACATTTAAAGCTTTATTTTGTTTATATCGTTCTTCACGAATAAATTTATACTGGGTATCCCGATCTTCACCAATAATAATAAGCTTAATTTTCCTAGCGATAATCATGTTTTATCACTCCTTGATTAGAAAGCTTGTATTGCATATATCTTAAAAGGACTTGTTCATCATAATTCGTGAAGTACCTCATTTTCCCCTGTCTGTTTTTTCTTATATTCAGCTCTTCATTTTTGAAACAAGTATTCATACAAAATAAAAATTAATAACAATAAAGCTTTTTAAAATTTCAGCATATCACTGAATATAGAAGGATAATGAAAAGCACTGATATCAATGGGATTGTAAGTGTTTTATGAGAGAAGTAAAAATCTTATTAGAGGTTTGCTGCAAAAAAGGAAATTTACCTTTGAATCATGAAGTATATAAATAGTGCTATAATCATGTTCTTTGAAAACATATAAATGGGGTTTTAAATGAACTATGTAGAATGTGAATACGATCATTATCAGTTTCTTTAAGACGCTGCTTCAGCTTTGATTGAACTATGTGGGGTCACCTTATTATCAAAAAAAGAAAATTGTACGTTACGACACAATTTGGACATAATTTAACCGGTTCCTTGTACGTTAAGGGGGTTCAGCCGAGATACATTTAAAAATGCATCACAAGGATACTCTATTTACTAATAAACAACTTTCGATGACACAGCAAAAGCAGAAGGAGTAGTCTATGGGTTTACAAATCAAAACCATTTAAATGCTCATTTACAGAGTGCTGTTGTTGAAAGTGAAAAGGATATTAAGAGCAATATGGTTACACCCCAAGCTGTTTACTACAGTTCATATTTTTATGAACACTCTAACTTTGGAGGAAGTTCTTTTGGAGCTTCTAGTAATATTAGTTGGATGGGCTCATATTGGAACGACAAAATCTCTTCATTGACGGCAGGTTCCAATCATAACTGGACAGTTTTGTGTTGGGATATTAACTACGGAGGAGCAAGATTCTGGGTGCAATCCGGTATCAATGTCAGCTATGTCGGGTCAACTTGGAATGATAAGGCATCTTCTATCTTCTTTACTAATTAGACTGAAAAAATAATTAACATACTATGCTCTACCTTAAACAAGCTCTCTGTTATGAGGGGTTGTTTAAGGTAGAGCATATTTTGGTACACAGTAATTACCTTATTAATAAAAGGAAATTGTACGTTACCCGATATAAAAGCATACTTTCCCATTGTTAAACAGACACGAAATACAGCAGTTTACTGCTATAAAACTATAACTATGGAGGAACTACTTATGAATAATTTTTTTAAAACAAATGAAACAGATATTGGGTGTAGTAAAGTTAAATGTAATGATTGCAATGGTTTTTACATTTTACGTTCAAGTGATTATGGTGAATTTGGTGGATGTACTAATTTTCCAAAATGCAAATCTAAATTATCTAAATCCAATTTTATACTATCTTTCATAAAAGAAAATGGAATGAATATTTACAAATGGGAAAGGCTATGTTGGAAATGCGGTAAAAATACAGAAGTCTATTCATACTACTTACATTATCAATTATTAAAAAGTTCAACAAAAACTAATGTAGTAGTATTTGCTGGTATCGGGGACATTGAATCAGTTGATAACTATCTAACTAATAAATACCCATCAATTCAACTAAAATACAGCAAAACAATTAATTCCATATATATAGCTAATTCTTGTATTCATTGTAATGCGCTCCAAGGAAAAAATTATATTGTTGACGACCCTCATGAGATTTTCAATGATATATACATTCAAAAATGTATGGAAAAGTATTTTGTTGAAAATGTCCCAAAGCAGTTATTAAATATTAAACGCGAAGAAATTGATAGACTTGGGATAGTTTATATAAGTTAATAAAATATACATAGGGGTACGGCAACACATCCATCAACTTAAGAAGAATAAACACCACCAAAACAAAAAAAGCCCCAAATTTTTCTTGAAAATAAGTTGGGGCTTTTGAACCAGAAAAGTATATTTTTAACTATGAAAACTACGATGAATTTTTCCTTTTTTCCTACTTGCTAAATTCAGCAAGTAAAATATTTTTAAAAGGATTAGGACTGTCAGTTCTACCCAAACTGTTCCAATTGACGACCAACGTATGCTTGCCTCCAAGTGTACCTCCAACAAGAGTAGTAAACCCTAGAATGCCACCTGTGTGTCCCCATATCGAGACACCGTTCGGAAGCTTAGTTTCATAGATTCCAAGACCATATCCATCGATTCCTTCTCTTCCTGTAGGAACTGTAGTAAGCATTTGTTTTAGTTGTTGTTCTTTCAGTAATTTGCCACCGAGCAAGTAAGAGAAGAATTTGTTTAAGTCGTCAGCAGTAGAAATCATATCTCCAGCAGAGCTACCTGCACTTGGGTTATAATAAGTAACGTCTTTTAGCTCAC
>Ga0209025_1002146_pt1 | contig 22064 bp, 19 predicted proteins | sample AraplaMF_Col_mLB_FD_184256 | JGI IMG/M metagenome (GOLD analysis project Ga0209025, IMG submission 184256) | Arabidopsis root microbial communities from the University of North Carolina, USA - plate scrape MF_Col_mLB (SPAdes) (version 2) | ecosystem: Host-associated > Plants > Roots > Endosphere... | reverse complement strand
TCAAGGTATTATGTGCTTTTCACCTAGAGAGATTTTATTTTTAATAGAACAAGGATTTAATGATTTATTGCTTGGATATCCTGCTTACGATGAAAGAGCTCTGTATGAAATTAGTTTGTTAACAAAGAAAGGTTTCATTATAACTTGTATGGTGGATTGTGAAGAGCATATTGTGTATTTAGAAAGCATTGCTGAGAAATCTAAAGGATGTTTTCGTGTTTGTTTGGATATTGATATGAGTAGTCGTTTCTTTCAATTTCATTTTGGTGTACAAAGGTCCCCAGTAAAAAATGTGCAGGATGCGTTGAAAGTAGTAGAAAAGGTGAGAAGGTCATCATATTTAATGTTAGATGGTGTAATGGGTTATGAAGCTCAAATTGCTGGGGTGGGAGATCATATACCGAATCAATGGTTGAAAAGTAAAATAATTTCATATTTAAAGCAGAAATCAGTGCTAGAAGTGAAAGAAAGAAGAGAACATATTGTAAAAGCAATACAAAACCTTGGTATTGAGCTAAGGTTTGTAAATGGAGGCGGAACAGGAAGTATAAAAACAACCGAGAAAGATAATTCAGTTTCAGAGATTACAATAGGTTCTGCTTTTTATTCTCCGAAGCTGTTTGATTATTATAAAGAGGTGAAATTTTATCCAGCGGTCGGATTTGCCTTACCAGTTGTGCGTAAACCAGTCCCGTTTATTTACACTTGCCTAGGTGGTGGATATATTGCTTCAGGAGTAGTTGGAAAAGATAAAGAGCCTGAAGTTTGGAGACCGAAGGGTGCAAAACTATTAGCTTTAGAAGGTGCTGGCGAGGTACAAACGCCAATTTTTTATAAAGGTGAGGAACGAGTGGATATAGGAGAGTCCATTTTGTTTCGCCATAGTAAAGCTGGTGAGTTATGTGAGCGTTTTCCCTTTTTGTATCGTGTTAAAAAAGGAGAGATTGTTGGGGAGTATTCAACATATCGGGGGGATGGCCAATGCTTTCTATAAAGGGACAAAAGTGGAGAAATTGGACAGGGAATGTAGAAGGAACGCCGCATTATACGATGTATCCAGAAAGTATACAAGATGTAGTAGAAGTTGTGGGACTTGCGCGAAAAAAGGGGAAGAAAATTCGTGTTGTCGGTTCAGGACATTCGTTTACACCCCTTGTGCAAACGGAAGAAGTTTTAGTTTCTTTAGATGAATTGAAGGGTATTGTGAATATTGATGCAGAGAAGATGGTTGCTGAAGTATGGGCAGGAACAAAGTTATATGATTTAGGGAAGTTACTTGAGGAAAAAGGGTATGCGCAAGAAAATTTAGGGGATATTGATTCGCAATCTATTGCAGGAGCGATTAGTACGGGGACTCATGGAACGGGTATTACCTTTGGGAGCTTATCAACACAAGTTATAGAGATTACGGCAGTTCTATCTAATGGTGAGAGTATAGTTTGTTCGGAAGCTGAGAACGTAGAATATTGGAGAGCGTTTCAGTTGTCACTTGGAATGTTAGGTATCATTGTAAAGATAAAATTGAAGGTTATTCCAGCGTATTCACTCGTTTATGAAAGTGAAAAACAGTCATTATCCACTGTAATGAACAAACTAGAAGAATATAAGAAGCATCGTCATTTTGAATTTTTCGTTTTTCCTTATTCTGATGAAGTACAAGTAAAACTTACGAACGAAACAACGAATCAAGGCAGTGATTTGAAATGGCATAAACTAAAGGTGGAGTTACTTGAAAATAGGATGTTCTCTTTACTATCTAAAGGGTGTAAATGGTTTCCTTCTATAAGTAAAGGAGTGAGTCGATTATCAGCTAAAGCTGTACCAAACACAAAAATAATTGGCCCGAGCTATGAAGTATTTGCTACATCACGTACGGTACCATTTTATGAAATGGAGTATAGCATTCCTTCAAAGTATATGAGGACGGTTGTAGAAGAAATCTCAAATCTTATTGAAAAGAAAAAGTATAAGGTGCACTTTCCGATCGAATGCCGCTATGTAAAAGGGGATGATATATGGCTTAGTCCAGCCTATGGAAGAGATTCAGCGTATATCGCTGTTCATATGTATAAAGGTATGAAATATGCTGCTTACTTTGGCGAAGTGGAAAAAATTTTTCTGAAGTATGAAGGGCGTCCGCATTGGGGGAAAATGCATACATTATCATATGAGCAATTACAAGATATATATCCAGAGTTTCATTCGTTTTTACAGGTGAGGAAATCTCTAGATGAACTTGGAATGTTTTTTAATCCTTATGCAGAAAAGTTATTTATCCCGCTATTTGCCGGGCAGTAAGACCCCCACTGATTAAAGTTTCATATTATGTATATAAAAAAGCTGACAAATAATTATTTGTCAGCTTTTTTTAGTGTAATTGCATTTCTTGTATGACTAATATGTTCATAAAATAGTAGTTTATCACGGCTAAATACATGCAGTAAAATATGAATAATGAATAGGCCGTTAATGATAAATAGGAATAACAATGTAACGAGTAATACTAAAGGCTCTGTGTGATTTAAAATAGAGCTACTAGAAAGAATATAATTGATTCCGCCTAGCGCAAAATAAAATATACCGTAGCGAATAAATAGTTCTTTTAATGTAATACGATTTGATTTTCCTTTCACGTGAATGCGAAGCAATGCTTTCCCAATTGTTTTTCCATTCGTAAAGTATGGAATAATAATAAAGTAAATAAGGATTGAACACGTAATGAAAATGAGTTCATACATATTGGTGTAAGATTGCATATTAGAAACGAAGAAAGAATTTCCTTTGTTTTTAACGACAGGTACGACGATAGATAAGAAAATCCAATCAATTTGCATCGCGATAAGGCGACGAATGAATCCGACTGGTTTCGTTTCCAAATCAATATGACTATCTAACTCGTTTGTCTTCGGAAGGAAGTACGTAAATATTGGTGCAATGATAAAACCAATTACGCCACCTAATGTATTTAAAAACAAATCATCGATATCAAATAATCGGTATGCACAATTGTATATACCGTATAATCCAGTCACTTGTGTTAGCTCGAAAAATAGTGAAAGGAAAAAGGAAATGCAAATTGTTTGTAAGAAACTACGTCGGAAATAATAACGTAAGTAAATACCGAATGGAACAGTTAATAGAACGTTAAAGGCAACTTGTAAAAACGCAGACTCTTTTAATAAGTAGAAATAAGTAGCTGGTTTCGTTAAAACTGCCGATGTATGACTACTAATCTCTTGTATGAAATAAAATGGTGCGAGTTGCATGTGTTGTGTATTAGCCGGTTGTAGGCTACAAGTATCAAACGTTTGTGGCAACGGCAAAATAACAAGAAAATAGGCATTTAATAAGTAAAGTAATAATGAGTATAAAATAAATGAGCGCCATTTATTTAAATAACCGTATTTTCGATAATTAAATATTAAAAAAGGAATTAAAAGAAACATTGCTAAAAAGGGAAATAAAATAAATGCTGTTTTCACTGGAAATAAATATGCAGTCAAAGTAAAACTCCTTTCAATAAAAATTCGTTTATCATTATAGCGCTAAAAATATTTAAATACAAAGTTAAAATCTTTCGAAATAGAAATAATTACTAATTTTATAGGAATTAAGTTATAATAAATTTAATATAAGGATATTATGATTATATAAGTTGAGAGAGGGTACAAGAGATGCGATATGAACTTTTTTCTGTAAGTGGGGATCATATTACGACTTTTGAAAGTGCATGGCGTTTTCAGGAGGGAGAACAGATTTTTGTTCATGATGATCAAACAAAACGAAACTTTATTATTATTCGGCTGACGCATGATGTATTTCAACAAAATAAACATGTTATTCGTTTGTATTGTCAAGAGAAGAAAGTGTATGCATAAGAGAAGCCCTCTTACAGTATGAAAAGTAAGAGGGTCCTTACCTCGTTATTTGTGAACAGCCCAATTGATGAGGGCTGATTAAAGTTTCGCTTTATCATTTTATCCCTCGTAAGGAATAAAAAGAGAAGGGTTAATGCACATAGGTAGCATTTGATTTGGAAGAAAGGATATAGCCTTGTATTTTTTGCTTCAAAGTTTCATTGCCTTCTTTTTGAGAAAGCCATGTATGGTAATCTTGTTGTGTTTTCCATAACATACGAATCATATATTCTGCCTTATCATTTGTACGATGAACATGTGAAAACTCTATGTTAATACAACCGTTCGTTCCAGGGGAAGGATAATATTGTTTAAGCCCATAAAATAGCTCATTTTCATATCCGTACTTAATGTGAATGAGTTTAGTAACTATAAACATATAAACACCTCTTTTACGATAATAGTAGGAAAGATAAAATTACTGTAATAGTGAACTTAAGTAATATTATACTATTCAGAAAATTCTAAGTAAATAATAGGTTTTAACTTAATAGAGGTATAAAAAAGCGAGTCATTCTATTACACTAGATGACTCGCTTTCAATTTGTAAGTTTTACTTTATAAGAAAATAAGAGTAAGTACACCTACGATAATACAATAGAAAGAGAAATATTTTAAATTTCCTTTTGCCATAATGTTCATAAACCATTTTAGTGAAATATACGTCATGATAAATGTTGCGATGAATGCAACGACATATGGTACGAATAATGTGTCTAGATTTGGATCATTTGCAATGTCTGTAATGCTTAACAATAAGCCACCTAAGCTAACAGGAATGTATAGTAAGAATGAGAAGCGAAGAGCTGTTTCTTGCTTCATACCAAGTAACATTGCTGCTACGATTGTGGCACCAGATCGGCTTATTCCGGGAATCAGTGCGCAAGCTTGTGCTAATCCGACGATGATTGCATCTTTTATAGAAAGGTCGCCATCATTTTTACGACCGCGTAAATTTCTAATAATCCAAAGGCCGACAGCAGTAATAAGAAGGGAAACCCCAACCATCTTCACACCTTTTAAGTACTGATCGATGTAATCTTTAAATAAAACACCAATAACACCTGCTGGAATGGTTGCAATAACAAGATAAATAATAAAGAAGAAATCTGATTTTGCGTCTTCTGCTCTTGTAAATATATAAGAGAGACCATTCTTTGTTAGACGAATTAAATCATTTCTATAAATAAGTAATACAGCTAATAATGAAGCTGAATTAACAAGTAGTTCGAAGCTAAACCCTTCTATTTTTAGTCCTAGCAAATGTTGTGCTAAAACGAGATGACCACTTGAAGAAATCGGAATTGGTTCTGTTAGTCCTTGGAACAGACCGAGAATTAAATATTTTAAAACGTAGTAAAATTGTTCCATAATAACCTCCTTGTTTATTAGTTGAAAGAAACAACTTTTCCATTATAACAAAGATATGGATGAATATTGAAAAGAAATAAATATTCAAAATAAAATAAAAATCCCTTATAGAAGTATAAGGGATTTTTATTTTTAATTAAGAAGTTACTGTTTCTTGAAGACTTTTAGACAATTGAACATCGACTTTTTCAGCATCATGAATATGATTCATAATAGTAGTATTTAATTTTTGGAACATTTGTTGTGTGTTAGCGAATTCTCGTAATATGTCATCATTACAAGACTTTTGGTTTTCAATAGCTTTAATAACATTTGTAGCACCATTTTGTAACGTTTGAATCATAACTAAAATATTTTCAATTCTAGCGTTTGTATCGGCGCTCATTTCTACACCTTCATCGACTAAATGTAAATTATCTTTTGTGTTATCGTATGCTTTTTCAATTTCTTCTTGAATTTTTTTCGTTAAGTTGCCTATGTTTTTTGTACTTTCTGCTGTACTTTCTGCTAGTTTTCTTACTTCATTGGCAACGACAGCGAATCCTTTACCGTGTTCTCCAGCACGTGCGGCTTCAATACTCGCATTTAAAGCAAGTAAATTTGTTTGTGCTGCAATGTTTTGAATGACTTCTACAATTTGCTCGATTTCCTTTGAGCGTTCGCTTAGATGATTCATACTATTAGACGTGCGTTGAGATTGTTCACCTAATTTATTAATTACAATAAGTAAGCGGTGAACGGATTCTTTTCCTTCATTAGAGCAGTCAATAATTTCTGCAATAGACTGAATTAAGCTTTGTTCCTTTTGTAACATTTCATTATTTAACTCATTGGAATGTGTCGTACGTGTTGAAACATTTTCGAAACATGAACTTAATTGTTGAACTAAATTTTGAAGTGTATTATGTTGGTTATTTACAAGTTGATGCTCTTGGATAACGCTTTGTACACGATCGTGGATAGTAGAAATAGTCTCTTGCTTTTCGATATCTTTTTGTTTTAATTCTGCTTCTAATTCTTGTATACGCTCTTGTAATTGAGCAATTGTATGTTGGAGTGATTTTTTTTGAGTAAACATGTATTTATTTCAACCGCCTTCGAAAGTTATATTTTCTCTATATTTGGATTTTAGCATCTTTTGTATTTTTTAAATATAGGAATTGTTAAATATTTAAGAATCTATTACATTTTATTCATAATTCTCTTTTTTTTGTCACGAAAAATAAACTGTATTTAATCGTTTTGTAAACAAACTGTAAAATAAATCATGTATAACTGTATAAGAAGGGAGTCGGATTATGAACTATTTTAAGCGAATCAGTAGTCTAGTATTAGCAGGAATTATCGGTCTTTCTAGTACAGTCGCTGTAAAAGCAGAGTCAAACGACGAGAAACTTAACAACATGCAACAGCAATTGCAACAAAACGATGCAGAAATGCAAAAGAAAGAGCAAGAGAAGCAAGCTGTTAGTAAAGAAATTAAAGGTATCGAAAACGAACTACATAATTTAAATAATACAATTGCAAAAAATAAAGAGGATCAAGCTGCTATTCAACGTAAAATCGATGAAACACATAAGCAGATTGAGCAAAAAAAGCAAGAAATTGTCGTTTTGGAGGATAAAGTCCTTGCTCGTAAAGATATTATGAGAAAACGTATGGTTTCTGTTCAAAACAGTTCAAATACAAGTTTAGTAGTAGAAGTTGTAGTAGAGTCAAAAAACTTTGCAGACTTCTTACAACGTATGAACGCAGTTTCTACTATTCTAGAAGCTGATAAAGAAATTTTACGTCTACAAGAACAAGATCTTCGTCAAATTGAAGAAGATAAGAAAACAATTGACGAAAAAGAAGCATCTTTAGTAGTAGACAAACAAAAATTAGCAAAAGCGCAAGCTGAACTGCAAGATAACTTGAAAAAGCGTCAAGATAACTTACAAACAGTTCAAGCTAAATATAATGAAGTTGCAAGTCAACTTAATTTAGCAGCGGAAGAAAAAGCTAAAATTGAATCAAATATGAAGACAGTACAAGAAACGATTGCTCGTGAGCAAGAAGCAGCAAGAATCGCAGCGGAAGAGCGTGCAAAAGCAGAAGCGGCTGCAAAAGCAGAGCAAGAAGCTTTAGCGAAAGCACAAGCAGAAATTGCTGAAAAGCAAAAGCAGGAAAAAGCTAGTAAACCAGCTGAACCAGTTGCTAATAATAATTCGAAGGTACAACCTACCAAACCTGCACAACCTGAACCACCTTCTAAGCCAACTGCTGGTGGGAAAGAAATTTATGTAGAAGCTACAGCTTATACAGCTGATCCAGCGGAAAATGGTTATGCACCAGGTCAACAAGTATTTTCTGCATGGGGACACTATAACTTAACTGCAAACCCAGGAATGAAATTAATTGCTGTAGATCCAAATGTTATTCCATTAGGTAAGACTGTAAATGTTGAAGGTTATGGAGTAGCAATTGCAGCCGATACTGGTGGAGCTATTAAGGGGCATAGAATTGATGTTTTAATGCCAGATAAAGGTTCATCAAGTAGTTGGGGCAGAAGAACAGTTAAAGTTACAATTTTAAACTAAAGCGAAATCCAACTTTACAATATGTAAAGTTGGATTTTTTTATAATAATAATGTTAAGTTGAGTTTACATTTTGTTAAGGATAGCATACAATAATGGTGAGAGGTGGTAAATTTGACCATTTTAAACAGAGTAAAAGAATTAAGAGCTCGTTTTAACTTTACGCAAAGCGTATTAGCAGAAAAGGTTGGAGTAACGAGACAAACAATTGCAGCAATTGAAAAAGGGGATTACGTTCCTTCGTTGTTATTAGCACTTACGATTTGTGATGTGTTTCAGTTAAAGATGGAAGATGTGTTTGTTTTAAATAAGGAGGGGGAAGAGGATGAATAGAATTGTTTTTTCTTATATCATAAACGTGCTTTATACTGCTTTAGCATGCTGGACATTTGTTGAATTTTATAGTGTCATTACAGAGTTAGCAGATATAATTAAAAACGAGAAATTCCCATTTGAAGTATGGTTTAATGGAGTACCATTCATTTTATTATTTATTGGAGCAATTATAGTTACAATTTTTTATAGAATTCAAAAGAAAAAATATAAGAATTTATCTTTTTGGATGTATCCATTATTATTTCCACTAGAAGATGAACGTGAAAAAGCGATTACGGATAAAGCTTGCCGAACAACATTTGTATCGTTATGGTTTGTGTTACCTTGTGCAGTTGGATTTTTAACTTTTTCGCCTATTATTAATGAATATCTTCCTGGATACCCATTATATATTATATTTTCGATTTTCTTTATTCAAATGACAGTATTTCACGTATCACTATACAGAAATAAATTAGCATAAAAAGAAACCTTCTTGCACCGGCAAGAAGGTTTCTTTTCAGCTAATACTTGTACATATGGCGATATTATTTTATCATTTTATATAGAGTAAGATTTTGTAAGGGAAAGGAATTGTATATGAATAAGCAAAGAATTTATAGTATAGTAGCAATCCTTCTATTTGTTGTAGGTGGCGTGTTAATTGGAAAGCCATTTTATGATGGATATCAGGCTGAAAAGAAACAGACTGAAAATGTGCAGGCTGTTCAAAAGATGGATTATGAAAAGCATGAGACGGAATTTGTAGATGCTTCCAAAATTAATCAACCAGACTTGGCGGAAGTAGCGAATGCATCATTAGATAAGAAACAAGTAATCGGTCGTATTTCGATTCCAAGTGTTTCAGTAGAACTGCCTGTTTTGAAAGCTTCTACTGAAAAAAACTTATTATCAGGTGCAGCGACAGTAAAAGAGAATCAAGTTATGGGAAAAGGAAATTACGCACTAGCAGGACATAACATGTCTAAAAAAGGTGTTTTATTTAGTGATATAGCTTCTTTGAAAAAAGGCGATAAAATTTATTTGTATGACAATGAAAATGAATATGAGTATACGGTTACTGGTGTATCTGAAGTAACTCCTGATAAGTGGGAAGTTGTAGAGGATCATGGGAAAGATGAGATAACGCTTATTACATGTGTATCTGTAAAGGATAATTCTAAGCGTTATGTTGTTGCTGGTGATTTAGTAGGAACGAAGGCGAAGAAGTAAAAAAGAAGGTGAACTCTTTAAAGAGTTCACCTTCTTTTTTACTAATGTTGAGAAATAATAGAATATTTTGGTTGGTATTTAAGTATTCTTCTATTTATGTATAATAAATTTAGAATTCTATATTTTGGGAGGAACAAGAGTGAGACAACAGGTGAAGAAACTTCTTTTAACAACGAGTATAGCGTTATTGGTAGCTCCAATTTCAGCTTATGCGCATCCAGGGCGTACAGATGCTAATGGCGGACATACGTGTCGTACAAATTGTGAGAAATGGGGATTACAGTACGGGGAATATCATTATCACAATAAACCAGCTTCTAGTAGTGGTGCAACGAGCCCAGCTCCTAGCCAGAATAATAATAGTGCTGTAGAAGCTGAGAGACAAGCAGAAGCACAGCGCAATACTGAGGCTGAAAAACAACGTGCTGCAGAAGCACAGCGTAAAGCTGAAGAAGAGAGACAACGTGTAGCCGAGGAACAAAGAAAAGCTGAAGAGGCACGTAAGCAAGAGGAAGCGCAGCGCCAAGCTGATATGGAAAAAGGTCAACTTGAAGGTCAAAAGAATGGAGAAACTGATTTTAAAGCAGGAAAAAATGATGCAGAAGTACATGTAGCTGGAAAATCTGATGCATATAAACAAGCGTTTAAAACGACTTATGCAGCCGCATGGTCTTTAGAAGAGCAGAAGAAAACGCATTTTGAAAAAGGAAAAGAACAAGGTTTAGCACAAGAGACGATGGACGATAGTCAGGTTGCTCCAGAGTTTAAGGTAAACTTTGCAGACGGGTTCAAAGTAGGGAATAAAGAAAGAACAGAAAAAATTGAAAAAGAGCAAGCTGAGTTAGGGGAAAAGACAGGGAAAGAACTAGCTGAAAAGAATCCTGGAAATAGAGAGAAAGAAGTATACGTGAAGGCATATGAAACAGCGTATGAAAAAGGCTATAAGTCTACAAAAAAGGCAGTAGAAAAGGCTGGCTATAAGTATGCATTTGAAAACTATGATTTAAAAGTTCCTGCTAAGTATGAAAGAAATGAATTGTTAAAGAAATGGTTTACTGAAGGATTTAAATCGAATAAAAAAGCAGCGGAAATTCGAGAAGAAGGGTATAAAAAGGGAGACAGCTGGTTCTCATTCTTCTATAAGAGTTTCGTACCAAGTGAATATAAAGAACATAAAGAGCTGTACGAACAAGCAATTGAAAAAGGTAAAACAGCATAAAAAAAGATGAGGAGAAATTCCTCATCTTTTTTAATCCATCCATTTCACTAATTTTTTAGAAATTAATAATAAAACACAGCCTAGTACAATTGCCACAGCGCCAATAACTGTGAATACTTCAGCGTATCCAAGTGAAGTTGTGAAGCTTGCAAGTTGTCCGCCTAAAATGTTGGCGATACCTGAACTTGCTAGCCATACACCCATTAGTAAAGATGCTAATTTTACCGGAGCAAGCGCACTAACCATTGATAGTCCGACAGGTGATAAGAATAGCTCACCTAACGTATGGAAAAGATACGTAAAGACGATAAATAGTAAGTTTGCTTTTTCTGTAATGTTATGTTCATCACTACCTGTTTTTAATGTAGCGATAACGAGAATGATATAACCGATACCGAGCAAGATCATCCCAAGTCCCATTTTAGTTGGGATTTTTAAATCACCCTGCTTGCGAGTTGCAAGTTTTGCCCATAATGCAGAAATGACTGGAGCAAGTAAAATAATAAATAATGGATTGACCGATTGGAACCAAGATGTTGGAACTTCCCATCCGAACACAGAGCGGTCTACAAATTTGTTTGTATATAATGTTAATGAGCTACCAGCTTGTTCAAAGCCAGCCCAGAAGAAGACAACGAAGCATGTTAAAATGACAATAACTGCGGTACGTTGTTTTTCTTTTTTTGTTAACGGTGTATCTCCTACTGATGGTTGTCCAGCAGCTGTTTGTAAATCACGAGTTGGTTTTTTACCGATATTACCAAGGAAGCGATTTGATAGTGTTGTAAATAAAATTTGTCCAATGATCATTCCGATTGAAGCGGCTAAGAAACCGTAACGGAATCCGTAATGTACAACGCCATCAACTGTTGTTTTGAATAAATTTTCTGATAAAAATCCGCAAACGAGTGGAGCTAAAAATGACCCGACGTTAATACCCATATAGAAAATGGTAAATGCACTATCACGTTTTGGGTCGTTCTCTTCGTATAATTCTCCAACCAGTGTAGAGATGTTCGGTTTGAAGAATCCGTTACCGATAATAATAAGCGCTAATCCGAGGTATAGGCCTAATTGGTTTTGCAAGGCAAATAGTGTAAGGTTACCGATTGCCATTGTTATACCACCAATTGTGATTGCTTTTCGTCTACCTAGAAAACGGTCTGTTAAGTATCCACCAATCATTGGTGTGAAATAACAGGCTCCAGTATAAAATCCGTAAATAGAGAGTGCCCATGCGGGACTAAACCCAAGACCACCGCTTACTAAAGCTGTCGTTAAATATAATGTTAATAATCCTCGTAATCCATAGTAACTAAATCTTTCCCACATTTCTGTAAAGAAGAGTAAGTATAAACCTGGAGGATGTTTCTTTTTTCTTTGTTGTTCTCTTTCTAGTTGTATCGCTGATTCCATGTTATTTTCCTCCTGACACAAACAAAAACAAAGTTAATAATTTTGTACATTTAATATTTTACCTTATTAACTATTATAAGTCAATAAAGGTTGATTTTTCAGAAGAAATTGGAAAAGAGGAATAGCTATAGAATGGGTGTTTCTTTTGTGATAGACTATGGACTATGTTTTCTTTGTAAGGAAGCGGGTTATTGTACTTTTTTATATGTGAAATTGATTTCATAAAAGATGAAATTAAAGAAGGAGAAAGAAATGAAATTGTTACAGAAAAAAGAAATTTTACTTATTAGCCTTATGTTATTCTCTATGTTCTTTGGAGCAGGGAATCTTATATTTCCACCTTTCCTTGGGTATGAAGCAGGAGAACATGTTTGGATTTCATTAGTAGGGTTTATTATATCAGCAACAGGTCTTCCTATATTAGGTGTTATCTCTATTGCAAAAGCAGGAAGTTTTCAAACGTTAGCGGGTAGGGTTCATTCTTCATTTGCAATTATTTTTCCATGTATCGTGTATGTATTTATTGGACCTGGGCTTGGTATACCACGTGCGGGAAGTTTAGCTTTTGAAATGGGGCCAGGTCAGTTATTCCCTGAAACAGGAAACGGATTATTATTGTTTTACACAGTTATTTTCTTTAGTATTGTTTACTGGTTAAGTTTATCCCCATCTAAATTAATGGGGTTGTTTGGAAAAGTATTGACGCCGTTATTATTATGTATGATTGCACTCATTTTTATAAAGAGTATGTTTACAACGGTAGGAGATATGAAAGAACCAATAGGGAACTATGGACAAGCTCCTATGTTTCAAGGGTTTTTAGATGGATATTTAACAATGGATGCGTTAGCTGCTTTAATCTTTGGAATTGTTATTGCAAATGCATTACGTGCAAAGGGTATTGAAGATGATAAAGGTTTAGCGAAATATATGAGTATTGCTGGAATTGGGGCAGGACTATTATTATCTATTATTTATGTCATCCTTGGATATGTGGGGGCAATTAGTGGCTCATTAGGAACATTTGATAACGGTGCGAAAGTGTTAGCACAAGTTATGATTACATTATTTGGACAGGGCGGAGTCGTTTTATTAGGTCTTATTTTTACTATCGCGTGTTTATGTGTTTCAATTGGACTTGTTACGTCTTGTAGTCAATTTTTTGCGAGTGCATTTCCGAAAGTATCTTATAAAGTGTGGGCATTTATAGTAAGCGTTGTTAGTATGATCTTAGCTAATTTAGGATTAACGCAAATTTTAAAAGTATCAGTACCAATTCTTGGATTTATTTATCCAATTGCATTAACGCTTATTATTCTAGGGTTATTCCATAAGTATATTGGGAAGTATGCATACGTATATGCAGTAACTGTTTGGATTGTAGCAATATTTAGTGCAATTGATATTTTAAATAAAAATGTAATGATGAATCAGTGGACGTCAGTATTAAAATACATTCCGTTTTATACAGAAGGTGTTGGGTGGATTGTTCCAGCTATTATAGGCATGTGTCTTGGTTTCATCGTTAGTATTGCTTTAAATAAGAATAAATGAGTAAAAAGGTGTTTTCCTATTTTGGGAAGACACCTTTCTTTTTTTGGAAAAATACTATTGAAAATGAATAGACTAAGAGTATGATAAAGATAATTGGTAATATATAGGTTTAATGAGAGTTACGAATAAGGGGGTAGCATATGAAGAAGGATTTGGATAAGAAAATAGAAGCACTCGAAACGGCAATTGAAACGATTCAAGAAGCACTTGCTGAATTAAAGGTGAAGCAAAGGGAAATAGAAGTAGAAAACGCTCAGCAACATGTTAGTAAGGAAAAGAAGGAATATATTGAAACGGTAATGGAGGAAAAGCCAAAAGAAGAAATAGTTACGATAAAAGAGTCTGTGCAAGAACGTGAGGTAAAACAAGTAGATATATCTGCTTTTAAACCAGAGCCATTTAATATTATTAAGTTTTGTCAAACGTGGTTACCTCGTGTATTTGTCGGTATTATGTTGCTTGGAGTGATCTGGTTATTTAAAGCAGGGGTAGATGCTGGTTTATTAACACCAGCGATACGAATTGTGTTTGGTATCGCATTATCTATCGGGTTGTATTATATAGGAGATATTCAAATTAAAAGAGAGCGGCAAGCGTTAGGATTAGTATTAGCTGGAGGAAGTATTACCGGGATTGTTCTAACGACGTTTGCAGCACATTATTTGTATGCATTTATTCCGGCAAGCGTCGCGTTTCTCTGTAATATTGCATGGGTTATTTTAGGTATTTATTTAGCGAAAAGATATCAATCGGAATATCTCACTATTTTCGTAGCGGTCGGTGCGTTCTTCGTACCATTCTTGTTAAATAGTACGACTCCGAATCCTTATATTTTCTTTGGATATGAGACAGTATTAACACTTAGTTTATTATGGTATGCGTTGAAAAATCGTTATAAATACTTATATATGATTTCTTACGCTGTTGCTGCCATTGTCCTTTTCGTTTTCTTTGCTGTTATGTCAATGTTAGTAGAGAACTTGCAAATACAGTTAACGATTGTATATGGTTTGATTCATTTACTATTATTTTGGCATATGTTTACGGAGAGAAGTTTTATACTAGAGCCACGTTTGGCGATATTTAGTGCGAATGCAGTGTTCTTTATACTAGCTATTTCAAAAATACCTGATTTTACAACATGGGGATTAATTATTAGTGCAATCGTGCATGCCGCTATGTTCGTATTTGAATATAGGAAAAATAGACATTCTACATTTACAAATCTCTTATTTGGTTTCGCAATGGGAGCATTTAGTTTAGCAATTTTATATGAGTATAGTTTAGTGAATGCAGCGATTGTACTATTATTACAAGGTTTCCTCGGCATGGTCACTTCTATTAAAGTAAAACAACAGATAAAATTGTATGTTAGTGCGACGGTTTACGCAATTGGAATGATACAGACTATTTTTAGCCCGTTTGATCAATTTATTTCGGCAGGCTTTGTTGCTCATCTTATTTTAATAGGAACGTTCTATTATTGCATGAGAGAAGTGAAAGAAGTATTAGCGAGCTTCGGCAAATATATGTATTCTATAGTGCTCTATTGGTTTATGATAATTGTATTTATTACAATTACGAGAATCGGTGAAGTTTTATCTACAGATGGAAGCGTAATTAGTGTATCAGTATCGTTATTATGGATGGTATATGCATTATTTGCGGTTTGGTTTGGAAGAAATAGAAATATGAATGAAATATTATATGCTGGTTTAGTCGTTTTAGTCGTAACGGTAGGGAAGTTATTCTTACTTGACTTACCAGAGGTATCGATGATGATTAGGGCAGTGTTATTCCTAATCGTCGGTAGTATAGGTATCGTTATTTCAAGAATGTTTTTCTCGAAGGAAGAGAAGTGAGAAGAAGGCAATCCATGTATGGATTGCCTTTTTTATTATTTCTTATTAATCGTTACAGTTTCATTATATTTCGTTGTTGTATTTTGGCGTAGACGAAGCGTTGCTTGTCCAGTTGTATTTGAATCAATCTGTACATTTACAACTTTCTCAGCAGAGCCTAAGCTGTTTGTTGTGAAAGAAAATGCACTACTATATCCGAAAGTAGATGGCCAAGTGCCGTTTGCATTTTGTACTTTAGCCACTTGTGTTCCACCAGTAGTGAAGATACCTAAAGAATAGTTGTTATAAGTTGTATTAGGTAGTAAGTTGTTTACTTGAATCTTCATTTGGAAAATTTCATTGTTTGGTAGAATGCTAGGGTGTGTAACGACGTAGTCGCTTGTTGTTACCGCACCGTTATAACCGTATGAACCTGGTTTAAAAGTATTTGTATTAAACCATTGATAACCTGCATTTGGTGCGCTCCAAGGTTCAGGTTGTGGTTCTGTTGATAAGCTTGGCTGTTCAAATGTTTGTAGAGCTGTAGGTGAATCAAGTTGTAAACCATTTACTTGATCTAAACTTGTAAATGTCTCTTTATTTGATAACCAATTTACAATGTTTTCTAATAAGATAGCATCGTTTTCTTCTTTATAACCATCGTAAGTTTTCTTTGTTTGGCCAGAATCTTCACGAACGTACTTTGGCGTAGCATCTTCAACAGGAGAAGAGTCACCAATAAAGGCAGCTTTTCCAAGTCCTACTTTTGCAATTGCAGCATATGGGCCTTCTGCAATACCACCGCCATTATAAACGCCGCTATCAACAGCGTTATTCCATTTTGATGGATTTTCTGGAAGGTAAACAAGTCCTTTTGCTAGTTTTGGATTTGTAATTGCCAGAGTAGAACCAGCATGCATTGCTACAGACGAAACACCTTTTGTAATTCCGAAAGATTGTTCAGGCGATACAATTGTTTTCGCTGAAACATCACCAAGTGCATTGTAGCGGAAGCGAATACCGAAGTTGTCAGAGAGCCAATCAGAGCTTTCTACTCCTTGCATAGCTTGTGAATTTGTTTCTTCATTAGACATTCCTTTTGCTGGATTATCCCAAGCACCGCGTCTATATCCATTAAATACTTCAGAAGAGTCCCAGCGATTTTTATTACGATCTGCATTGTAATGATCAGCAATAAAGAAGATACTACCACCATTTTTTACATATTGTAACATAGCGTCCTGCTCAGATTTTTTGTAAGGAATATTAGCTTCTGGAACGATAAATACATTGTAATCTTTTAAATCTTCGTACGTAATAGGTGTTGATTTACGAAGTTCCTTTACGTGATATCCGTTTTTTGCAATGCCGTTTCCGAAGTCAGAAAAGCCGCCGTCAATAACCCAGTCAGCTGTCCCAGCAGTTTGACCGTGTGTATTATCAAATAATACTTTCTTCCCATTGTTTTGATTTACAACTTTTGCAGCAATTTCAGGAGCTGGGTCTACAGAGCTTTCGGCATAAGTAGACGGTATGAACGAGGTCCCTATACTTAGTGTAATTGCTGTTGCTAAAGAAAATGTAATCCATTTTTTATTCTTCATAGAAGAATCCCCCTAATAATAAATATATGTGCTTTAATAATGTAATTTATTTTTCTGTAAAAATAAAGACGGAAAACATAAAAAATATTAAAAAATTGTAAAAATACCGTGAATTTTGTTGAGAAATATTTATATAGATATAAAAACATCCCTTCCAAGTAATAAGGAAGGGATGTTTTGCTTAACTAATTTTTGAGTTAGGTGTTTCATCAATCTTATGAAACCCTTTCATGTAATATACGATTGCTAAGCCGATAAGCCAAATTGGGCCAACAATCAATGCAATTCGTGTATCTTCTGAATACGCCATTATACCTAATACTAATATAAGGAAAACGAGTGAGAAATATGAGCTTAATGGGTATAAAGGCATTTTATACGATAACCTTTGTTTATTTTGAGTAGGCAAGCTTTTACGGAATTTAATTTGAGCAACTAATATAATGCCCCAAGTCCAAATTGCGCCGAAAGTTGAAATGCTAGTAAGCCATGTAAATACCTTTGCAGGTACGAGATAGTTTAATATAACACCAATGAGTAAAACGATAGCAGTTGCTACAATTCCTTGGCTTGGAATGCCATTTTTATTTAAACGACCAAATCTTTCAGGAGCTTTTTTCTGCTGAGCTAATGTATATAGCATACGGCCTGTACTAAATAAACCACCGTTACAAGAAGAAAGAGCTGCTGTTAATACGACAAAGTTAATAATACCTGCTGCTTTTGCGATACCAATTTGCTGGAATGTTAATACAAATGGACTGCCTTTCTCACCAAGTTCGTTCCATGGATAAATTGCCATCATAACGAATAATGCCCCAACGTAAAAGAGTAGAATTCTCCAAAATACGTTATCAATTGCCTTTGCGAGTGTTTTCTTCGGATTTTGAGCCTCACCAGCTGTAACACCGATTAATTCAACGCCTAAGTAAGCGAATAGTACCATCTGCATGGAGAGTAGTAACCCAGAAAATCCATTTGGGAACCAGCCACCATGTGACCAAAGATTTGAAATACCAGTAGCGATACCACCGTTTCCGAATCCGAATAAAATAATACCAGCTCCGACTACTATCATACAGATAATTGTGACAATTTTAATGAGAGCAAACCAAAACTCAAGTTCTCCAAATACTTTTACCGATAAGAAGTTAAAAGCGCTCATTAATAATAGAGCAAGTAATGCCCAAGTCCAGCGCGGGATATCAGGGAACCAGTACTGCATGTAAATGCCAGCTGCTGTAATTTCAGCCATACAAGTAACAACCCATAAGAACCAGTAATTCCAACCAGTAATATAACCAGCGAGTGGTCCAATATAATCATATGCATATTTACTAAAAGAACCAGCAACAGGTTGTTCAATTGCCATTTCCCCAAGCGCTCGCATAATAAAAAAAATAACGAGACCGGCAATCATATAGCCTAGCAAAATAGAAGGACCTGCTAGTTTAATGGCGGAAGCGGATCCTAAAAATAGCCCAACGCCAATAGCTGAGCCCAGTGACATTAAAGTAATATGTCGTTCTTTTAAACCACGATTTAAAGTTCCAGATTTGTTTGTGTGCTGCATAAGAAGAATCCCCCTTGTAGAGTGAACGATATTTGAATGCGTTTACTAAATATTTAACTATTTCAAATTATAAAACATTTCTATCTGTTATGCTACAAAAATAATCATAATGAACTGTACTACATCTGTACTTGTCAGACTTAAACTTAAAATTCGAACTATTAGGGAATATATTGACTCTTCTTTTTATTGATTGTTAAGATTAAGTATTATATTTTCTCACATACTAGTAAGAAAAAGAATGTGTGATAATAATTCAGGTGTAGGAAGGGTACATAAGCATGTTTCAATTACAAAAATATAACACTTCTGTGAAGCAAGAGTTTTTAGCTGGCATCACAACTTTTTTTACATTTGCGTATATTCTTGTCATCAATCCAAAAATATTATCTGATGCAGGTGTACCATTTGACCAAGCGTTTACAGCAACAATTATTGCAACCGTTGTTGGAACAGTAGGTATGGCGATTTTCGCGAATTACCCGATTGTTATTGCTCCAGCTATGGGAATGAATGCATATTTTGCTTATTCTGTTGTACAGAAGGCAGAAGGGATTACATATGTAGTTGCCTTTTCAGCTGTATTTGTAACGGGGATTATTTTTCTTTTATTATCTTTTACTTCGTTTAGGCAAAAGTTAATTTTAGCAATTCCTGATAGTTTAAAGCATGCAATTGCAGGTGGAATTGGACTATTTATTGCTTTTATTGGATTGCGCCTTTCTGGAATTATCGTGGATCATCCGTCTAATTTAGTTACGATTGGTGATTTTCATTCTCCAGCTGTTATTTTAACTTTAATTGGTTTAATATTAGCGGCGGTATTAATGACATTGCGTGTGAGCGGTGCATTATTTATTAGTATGATTGTGACAGGAATTATTGCCTTCTTTACAGGGCAATTGAAGTTTGCTGATAAAATTGTGGCGATGCCTCATTTACCAGAGGGTATCATCGTTTCAAACCCAATCAATGCCTTTTCAGATGTAATTGAATACGGATTATACGGCGTTGTATTTTCATTTTTACTTGTACTTTTATTCGATACAACAGGTGCATTACTTGGTTTAATTAAACAAGCAGGTTTAATTACAGACAATACAGAGAAGCGTTTTGGTAAAGCGTTTATTGCAGATGCAATTGGCGGGACTACAGGTTCTATCTTTGGAACAAGCCCAACAGCAGCGACGATTGAATCGTCAGCAGGTATTGCTGCAGGTGGTAAAACTGGGTTAACAGGGATTGTAGTTGTTGGTCTAACAATTATAACGGCATTTTTTAGTCCTGTTATTGCTTCTTTATCAAGTGTAGCCGCTATTACAGCTCCTTCATTAATTATAGTAGGTAGTTTAATGGCACAAAGCATTCGAGATATTAATTGGAATGAATTTGAAGATGCGTTACCAGCATTTTTAATTTTTATAGGTATTCCGTTAACATCTAGTATTGCAAATGGAATCGCAATTGGATTTTTAGTATATCCAGTCTTGAAAATTGTGAAGGGTAAAGGGATGGAAGTACATCCATTACTATACTTATTTACAATTTTATTTGGATGTCATTTATTCTTATAATATAGGAGAGGGGGCTTCTTATGAGGGGCTCCTTTTTTGTGTATAATAAAGTGAAACTTAAATTAGTAATGTAAAATATAAATTACTTATTGGAATATATATTATAATAAGGGTGGAGGAGAAAGAAACAGTAAACAAAAACATAGACAAAAGTAGGCATATATAGTGAAAAGTAATTATGAAACAATATAAACCGAAAGAATTTTCAGAAATGCTTAATGTCTCTGTTAAGACATTGCAAAGGTGGGACAATCAAGGTGTTTTACCTGCTTACCGGAACCCAAAAGGAAGAAGATATTATACAGAAGAACAGTATAAGAAATATATGGGTATTCAAGAAGAACTTGTTCAGGATTTAATATCTATCATTCATGTATTTAGCTGTAGAATATATGGGTTGAGAAAATACGAAAAGAAAATGTCGGAGGATGAAGACTTATGAAAAGAGCATATTTAATAGAAATCAAACCGACAACTGAACAAATTAGTAAAATCCGTCAAACTATTGGGGTGTGTCGATATGTATATAACCTGTATATCTCTAAAAATAAAGAGGTATATGAGTCGGAGGGGAAATTTCTTAGTGGTTATGACTTTTCCAAATGGTTAAACAACATTCATACAAAAGAGTGTGACCAGTGGATTAAAGAAGTGTCGAGCAAAGCGGTAAAACAAGCGATTATGAATGGAGATAAAGCTTTTAAGCGGTTTTTTAAAGGTTTATCTAAGTTTCCACGATATAAAAAAAAGAAGAAGCAAGATGTGAAGTGCTACTTTCCGAAAAACAACAAAACAGATTGGATAGTAGAAAGACATAGAGTAAAAGTCCCTACAATTGGTTGGATAAGGTTAAAAGAGTATGGATATATTTCAAAAAATACAACTGTAAAAAGTGGTACAGTATATCAAAGAGCAGGAAGATACTATGTGTCTATACTCTGTGAAGTGAAAGAGGTAAAACCAAATGCAACTCTCAATACAGTAGGTCTAGGAATTGATTTGGGAATTAAAGACTTCGCTGTACGTAGCGATGGAAAAACTCACAAAAATATAAATAAAACAGTACAAGTAAAAAAGATAGAAAAACGGTTAAAACGTGAACAACGCTCTTTATCACGCAAATTTGAAAATATAAGAAAGAGAGGTGAACAACCTGTTACTAATAAAAGAGCGAATATAAACAAAAATATTCTTAGGGTGCAACAACTACATGCTAGGCTAGCAAATATTCGATTAGCGTATGTAAAGTCTATTGTAAATGATGTGGTGAAAACCAAGCCAACGTTTATTGTAGTAGAAGATTTGAATGTGAAAGGTATGATGAAGAACAAACATCTATCTAAAGCTGTAGCGCAACAATGTTTTTATGCTTTTACAACATGGTTATTAACGAAATGTAGGGAATATGGAATTGAACTACGGCAAGTGGACAGATTCTATCCATCTTCTAAAATGTGTTCATGTTGCGGTCAAAAAAAGTCGGATTTAAAGCTGTCTGACCGAGTATATACATGTGAATGTGGCAATGTAATAGATAGAGATTTAAATGCGTCAATCAACCTTTTACAAGCAAAAAAATATACAATACTAACGTAAATAGATTGTATATATGTACGGTGGGCTACATCGGAATTTACGCCTGTGAAGTGTCACAGCAAACTGTAGTAGCAAGTGATTAGCGAGGCAGGGCACGTAGAAGCAGGAATACTCTAAGAATATACATTTGTCTATATTTTTAGTAGCAGGAACATGAATGGCTGTAAGTAAAATAAAAGTCGCGCGTGTTCAGTTAGATTTAACACAGCAACAATTAGCAGAAAAAGTAGGCGTTACAAGGCAAACGATTAGTTTAATTGAGAAGGGGAAATAC
>Ga0209025_1002142_pt1 | contig 22132 bp, 27 predicted proteins | sample AraplaMF_Col_mLB_FD_184256 | JGI IMG/M metagenome (GOLD analysis project Ga0209025, IMG submission 184256) | Arabidopsis root microbial communities from the University of North Carolina, USA - plate scrape MF_Col_mLB (SPAdes) (version 2) | ecosystem: Host-associated > Plants > Roots > Endosphere... | reverse complement strand
AATAAACAATTGTTAAGAATAGAGCTGCAATGCTCCCGCAAATAATTGTATATTTTGCAATCGATTTCTTCTCTTGTATACCATTTTGGCGAATTGCATTTACAACAATTGTTGATAATACAAGTGCCCCAATTGCATCTAACGTTAAAAACCCTTCAAGAAATCCTTTGAAAAATGGAATGTCTTTATAGTCACCAACAGGTTCTGTAAATGTTCCTGGTGAAAGAATCGCTTTTGTTGCCATAATTGCAATAATTCCAAGTAAAATTGGCGTTAATATTTTTCCAATATGATCTACTAATTTTGATGGATTTAATGATAAGAAGTAAACGACTGTAAAGAAAATCGCGCTAAAAATTAACATAGAATACCATTGGTCCGGGAAAAGTGGTGCGATTCCAATTTCGTAAGATACAGATCCAGTTCTTGGAATAACAAATAGTGGGCCGATTGAAAGATAAATAATGATAGCGAATATTGCTGCGAATTTTGGATGAACACGGCTTGCTAAAGTGTTAAAACTACCACCGGCAAGGGCAACAGCAACGATAGCTAGTAAAGATAAACCGACGTCTGTAATAATAAAGCCTGTAATGGAGACCCACATATTTTCTCCAGAAGAAAGACCGAGAAGGGGCGGGAAAATCATATTACCAGCACCGAAGAAAACTGCGAATAGTAATAAACTAATCGAAAGTATTTGCGCTGGCTTTAAAGTTGTACGCATATAAAGAAAATCCTCCTAATGAGTGTTTTTGTCGAAAATTCAAATAATTTGTCGAGTAACTGTTACTATTTTAAAGGTCTGATGACTAGAAAGCAATAGGGAATTTTGAAAATATTAAAAAATAATACATTAAATCGAATAAATATACTATTTGTATGTTTAATAAGAAGGATTTAACTTTTAACGTAAAAAAACACATATCGCTAGGATACGTGTTTTAAAAAAATATTTTTTTATCACGTTCTTCTTTTAAAATTTCAACTGCTTCTCGGAAACGTTGTGAATGGACGATTTCACGTTCACGTAAGAAGCGTAGACTATCATTTATATCTGGATCATCGGATAAGTTAATGAGCCATTGATATGTTGCTCGTGCTTTTTCTTCAGCCGCAATATCCTCGTATAGATCGGCGATTGGATCACCTTTAGCCTGTATATACGTTGCAGTAAATGGAACACCAGCTGCATTATGGTAATGAAGTGCACTATCATGATCAGCGTAATGAGGATCAAGTCCAGCAGCTTTCATTTGTTCAGGAGTTGCATCTTTCGTTAGTTTATAAACCATCGTAGCAATCATTTCAAGGTGAGCAAATTCTTCTGTACCAATATCAGTAAGTAGACCAATGACTTTATCAGGAATTGTATAGCGTTGATTTAAGTAACGTAGTGCAGCAGCTAGCTCGCCATCTGCACCGCCGTATTGCTCAATTAATAATTTTGCAAGTGCTGGATTGCAAGTTCCCACTTTAACGGGGTATTGTAATTTCTTTTCATAAATCCACATAGTTTCTCTCCTTTATATTTGCCATGGCCAAGGACCTTTGCTCCATTCCCAAGGGGCATTCGAATAGCTGTTTCCAAACTGTTGGAGTGGTCCGTACTTTTCTTCCATCTTTTGTTTTAATACTCTCCGTTTATAGGAAAAGTCATTAAATTGGTTAATCGCAGCGATGTCATCTGGATGTGTATCTAAATAAAGCGTGAGTTCAACTAGCACAAAGTCCAGTTGTTGAAGCTCCAGTAAAAGCTCATAGTATTCTTCTGGTAGCGATTGATTCACGTCAGTAGTCACCGCCCTTTTTTATAAGGATTTTCATAATAGTCATAAAAAACAGGCCATAAAGTCCCTTTTTGTAGTGCTTCTTTTGGTGTGAATTGCGGCAAGTTTGGCGGTTGAAAGCCTAAAAATAAATTAGGAGGAGTAGAATAATATTTTTTTCCGATAGGAGGACAAGGATCGAGAGGGCTATGATAGGGCACGAATGATCTCATATATTTATTCACGAATAAACCTCCTTACATGTTCATTACTACGTATTGTATTCAGACATAATGAGCATTTATGACACATATAAAAAAGTAATAGGTACGGGGGGAATGACTGTGGAGACTGTGAAACAATTCATTGTATTGGAAGTAAAGAACTTAAAGGAGACTCTGTATTTTTATGAAGGGATTTTAGGGATAACACCTAGTTCTGAGAGGCCACAATTAGATGTTACAGGGGTTTGGTATGATACCGATTCAGCGAGAATTAGTTTTGTGATGAATCGCAGTTTGGGCGGGCGTGAGAAGAGTGTTACGGACTCAGTTGATGTTCTAACATTTTCAATTTCTAACATAGAGAACGTAAAGAAGAGGTTAGTATTTTATAAAATTGTCTATACAGAAAATAAAAGTGAGAAGAGTATTGTAGTACAAGACCCGGATGGATATAAACTTCAAGTGATAGAGAAGAATGAATAGACGGAGGGGATTTAGTGGAGAGAAATTATGAAGAAAGTGCGTTGTTTGAGCATCAATTTTGGCTAAAGGTACTTACTGATCATTCACAATTTTTACTGGATGCATTAGCTCCGAAGGAAAAAGAGGATATAAAGAAAGCAATTTACTTTGTTGAAACATTTACGAATTTGTTAAATAAAGTTCGGAATGTAAATCTGATGGCATTCTCAAAAGAGGCTGAACAAGCTGCTAAGGAAATTCGGGCGTTTAAATTAAATATTATACAGAAGCAGTTGGAAGGGAAAATTACGATTCATTTTACGCCAACTTTTATTAATCATATGGTAAACGAAGTGGAAGAGTATATAACAGTTTTAGAGTTTTTGAAGAAAGGGGAAGTTCCGCCTGTTTTTCATGAACTGCATTATCATCTCGTTTGGTTAACGGATGCGGCTGGTCATGCGGGTTCTATTTCTGGTGGGCTAGATCTTGTTGAAAAAAGATTGAAAGAGAAAAGCGAAGAATTTACGAAGCATTTTGAACAATTTTACTTAAAGGCAGTTGAGATGACTGGGTATTTACGAACGGAGCTTCATCATTTTCCAGCATTAAAGAAGTTTACAAAAGATGTTTCACTTGAATTGAAATTATTTTCACATTTTTTACATGAAGTGGAAGAACTCGAGTTATCGAATGAAGTATTAAGTGTATTATCAGCTAGAATGGCAGATCATATGGCAAGAGAGGAATGTTACTACTTATTAAAACTAGCTCAATCGTCTGGACTTGAAATGCCGAAATGTAATCCGCTTTAAAGAAAAAGAGGTCAATTTTATTTGGCCTCTTTTCCTTTTTTATTTTCTCTTTTTATTTTTGCTTGTTCAATGCTTGCCTGTAATGTCTCCATAATATTAATGATGTTCGGAGCTGGAGAGATTGTTTCAGTTTTTTCCTGTTGTTCAATTTTATTTTCGATTAATTCGGTAAGGGCTTCTTTATATTCATCTGTATACATTTCTTGTTCAAAAGGATTTGTAAGGTGGTGGATTAAATTAATTGCTGCGGTGAGTTCTTGTTTTTGGATAGGATAATTTTCGTTACTTGGTAAGTTAGGTGTACTTGTTATATCGCGAATTTCATTAGGATAGTGAATGGTTTGTAACATAAGTCCATCTTCAAAGTTACGGATAATAGCTAAATGCTGTTTTTTTCTAATAGAAATATGAATAAGCCCAAGTTTATTTGTGCGTTCAAGAGCTTCTTTTAATAATAAATAGGATTTTTCATGTCCTGGGGTAGGACCTATAAAATAAGAACGGTCATAAAGAACAGAATCGATTTCGTTATTTTGGATGAAAGATATAATACGAATGGATCGTGGTTCGTGAGCTTTTTGCAACGCAGCTAATTCCTTTTCATCCATAATAATGTATTTATGAGGTGCATATTCATAGGCTTTTACAATATCTGTATCATCAATTTCTTCATCCGTACAATTAGGAGCAAATTTTTTATATTTAATAGGTGTTAAGCATTCTTTATGGAGACTTAAAAATTTTATATCGTTTTCTTCTACGGTACTGTATAGTTTGATTCCTATATTTAATAGTCCAAGTGAAAGTGCACCTTTCCAGACGGTATGCAAATGAAACATCTCCTTTCGTTCAAAAATGGTTATGTATATTATGAGATAGTAAGAAATTTCCTATACGTTTTTTGTTTTTTACGGAAGGGCTTGGGATATAAAATATATTGACAAGCCCTCTGAAATATTTTAATGTGAGTGTATAAAATTGTGTATAAAGGGGAGTAACTTATTACAATAAAGTCGTCATTACAGGGAGAAACCCTCGGCTTTATTGGCAACGTTTCGTTGTTAGTGAGACCTTTACCAGCAATGGTAGAGGCCCCTTATTGTCTTTTTTAGGACCCTTACCATATTTGGTAGGGTCCTTTTTGTATACAAAGAGAGGAGAAATTATAATGAAAAAACTTATTAGTAGATTAAGAGTTGTATTTCATGTCCGTCGTTTCGTTCCGTTCCTATTTGACTTTTTTACTTCAAAAGAGGTTTCAATAAAGAAGAAAATTTTATCTATTGCCTTTTTAGTTGGGTATGTTGTAATGCCGCTCGATTTAATTCCAGATTTCCTACCGTTTATCGGTATTTTAGATGATATTGGAATTGTGTTATTCATTTTGAACCGAATTGTAAAAATGGCGCCAGTGCAATTACAAGAAAAGCATAACGTAAACGTAGGATAGGAGTTAAAAATATGGAGCAAATTATTTTAGATATAATCGAGTTTTTAAAGCAGTTTTCTTATTTTGGAGTTGTACTAGCATTAACGTTTGAATTTATTCCAGCAGAAGTCGTTTTGCCCATGGTTGGGTATTGGGTGTACGAGGGAGATATGAATTTTTGGTTAGCTGTATTAGCTGGGACACTCGGCGGAACGACAGGGCCATTAACCTTATACGCACTCGGTTATTACGGTGGTCGTCCTCTATTAATAAAGTACGGGAAATACTTCTTTATTAAAGAAGAGCAAATTCAAAAAGCAGATGATTTCTTTGAGAAATATGGACCAGTGGTAGCATTTGTTGGACGCTTTGTACCGGGAGTTCGAACGCTTATTTCTGTTCCATGTGGTATGGCGAAAATGAACATATGGAAATTTAGCATATATACATTTGTAGCAATGTTCCCGTTAACGACTTTATATGTCTATTTTGGCATGAAATTAGGTCCGCATTGGGAGAAGGCTGCAGATGTTGTTGGGCAATATATGCTACCTATATTAGCAGTCGTAGTTATTGTTGTAGGTGGTATATTAATCTATAAATTTATGAAAAAAAGAAATAGAACGGAATCTATCTAGTCATTCGTACAGGAGTTGTCTTATTTTTTGAAAATAGATGAATAGTACAGGCAAAAGACTCTGAAGGACATACACATATAAGGAATAAGTAAGAGAGAGGGGAAACTTCTATGTCTTGTGAATGCTCAGGGGCGGCATTAACGTGTTGTCCAGATAAAAATTATGTACAAGATAAAGTGTGTAGTCCGTGGTCTGCTACTGTAGTTGCAACAGCAATTGATAATGTTCTTTATACAAATAATATTAACCAAAATGTAGTTGGTACTGGTTTTGTTAAATATGATGTTGGTCCAGGTCCAATTACTGTAGAAGCGCTTGATTCTGCTGGGGCTACAATTGATACACAAACATTAAACCCAGGAACGAGTATTGCTTTCACGTATCGTCGCTTTGATAGTATACAAGTTGTGTTACCTGCAACACCTGCTGGAACGTATCAGGGAGAATTTTGTATTACAACACGTTATTCACTTTCATAGCAGAATAGGAGAGAATCAAAATGGGAATGAGAAGTTCCGGTTTGTCTTGTTGTTCTAATAAAACACTTGTGCAAGATCAAGTATGTACAGACTGGTCTATTACAGGTGCTGGTACTCAAATTGTATATACGAATAATATTACACAAGAAGTATATGGTTCAGGTTACGTGAAATATGATGTAGGGGCAGCTCCGATTACAGTTGATTTTTTAGTAGGTGCTACAGTAGTTGATACAATTACTGTACAACCACAAAGTAGTGGTACTTTCACTGTACGATATTTTACGACTGTCCGAATTACTACGACAGGAACAACTGTTAATCAAGGCGAGTTTTGTATTACAGTACGTTATCCAATTTCATAAAAAAGCATACCGTAAATGGTATGCTTTTTTTAATTGAGAAAGTAATGAAATTGGTATTCTATAAGCAACATGTAAATTGGCAACAGTACTTGCCTTCTAAATATAGTGAAGGATTACTTTGTATATTAATAATACTGACAGATTGTAAGTCTTTTCCTGTGTAAGATATCGTATTGCCAGGAAACACAGTGAAAATATTGGTTACTGCTCCAACGATTTGAATTGTAATTGCTTCTGTGCTGCTAGTACTATTGTAAACCGAGACAGTACCTGATATAAGTAGTATCCCATCACTTTGCCACAGTATCATTGATTGTGATGCATCTTTGGCAGAAGGGATGGTGTTATTAGTTATGAGGAAATTTCCTGCAAATTCATTTGTTACTCGCTCGCAATTTGGATTTGGAGGAGGGGGCGGTGGACAAGGGTCTGGACAAATAATAGATAAAGGAGCGAAACAGCCAATATTTTTTTTGTTCTTCAATACAACCCCTCCTTTTAAGTTGTCTTTTACTATTATTAAATGTAGAAGCATGGCCGATGTGTTAAAAAAAGAAGGAAATGTTAAAAATTAAGATTGTCTAATAGGCTAAAACCTTAACTTATCATTAGTGTTATAGAAAAGATTATATGTGAATAGTCATAGGAAAAGAATGATCAGACTCTTTTAGACAAAAGGTGGTTGTATACAATAGTACGAGGAATGTTGGACTTAACTTCTAATTAACTGTATATTTACAAAAATCTAATAAAATTCATTTGTTATTTAAACGAAATTAACATGTTTTAGATAAAATAGCCCTTGTAATGAATCAATTATTATGAGGAGGATTCACGTGGAAAGAACAGCTTTACGAAAAGTAAAAGGTCTTATTGGATTATTAATGGTATTTGTATTAGCATTCGTATCATTTCCGTGGAGTACATCAGTCAAAGCGGAAGAGAAGAAGCAAGAAAAGGCACAAAGTGAAAAGAAGATAGTTTTTCCAGTTGTAAGTGATGTACATATTAAAAATAGTGGAACGGATGATACGTTTCGCTGGAAACGAGCGATTGAACAGCTCAATACGCTTGCACCAAAGCAAGATGCGTTTGTTATCGTAGGTGATTTCACAGATACAGGATCAGTGCAGCAGTATGATCGTTTTATGCAAGTATATAATGAAAATGCAAATAAAGATGCAGTACGCATGAATTCTCTAGGAAACCATGATTATTGGAACGGTTTATCTGTAGAGGGAGCGCAGAAGCGTTTCTTAGAAAAAACAGGAATGGAATCGATTTACTATCATAATGTGGTGAAAGGGTACCACTTCCTAGTTATGTCTCCAGAGAATGGGACAACTCATGGATATTATTCAGACAAGCAAATTAATTGGTTAAAAGAAGAGATGGCAAAAGCGCAAAAAGATGATCCAGAAAAACCAATTTTCGTATTTTTACATCAGCACATTAAAGATACAGTATACGGTAGTCAAGAATGGGGAACGCAAGATAGTGCAAAAATTAATGAGGTATTAAAACAATACCCACAGGTTATTACGTTTTCAGGGCATTCGCATTATCCGTTAGATGACCCAAGATCAATTCATCAAAAAGACTTTACATCAGTTGGTACATCTTCTGTAAGTTATATGGAGGTTGAAGGTGGGAAAGTACAAGGGAATATCCCATCAGGCGCAAGTACATTAAGTCAAGGTTTATTAGTAGAAGTGGATGATAAAGAAGTAACGATTAATCGCCGTGATTTCCATACAAATTCTTGGACAGGCGAACCGTGGAAAATTCAGTTGCCATCAAAGAAAGAAACATTTACACATGTAGAAGATCGTGATAAAGAAAAGCCTTACTTTGCAAAAGATGCGAAGTTATCAGTATCAAATGTAACAGAAAATGCAGCAACAGTAACATTCCAGCAAGCGTTGGACAACCTTCTTGTTCATTCTTACCGTGTACAAGCTAAAGATAAGCAAACAGGTGAAATAAAGAATAAATTGTTGGCATTCTCAGAGTTTTATCGTGATCCAGTGCCGAAAGAACTAACATTTACACTTGCAGGTTTAGATGGCGGGAAAACATATACACTTGAAGTTGTTGCGATTGATTCATTCGGCAATGAAAGTATACAGCCGTTAACAGCAGAAATCACTACGAAAAAAGATAATATTGACCCGAATGTGAAAGTACCAAAGGCAGATGTTTTTGATGTGAACTTTGCAGATGGTACATTTAAAGACAATTCATCATTTGGTACAAAAGGTGATGTTAAAGGCAATGTGACTATTGAATATGATAAAGCATTGAAAAAGAATGTTATGAAGCTAAATGGAAAAGCAAATACATTTGGATACCTTCCGTTTTCAGCAGCACAAAAAGAGAAAGTAGCAAATACGTTTACGTTAGAAACTGTATTTTCAATGAATGAACTCCGTGGACAAGGTATTTTACAAAATACAGAGAGTGGCGGGATTGGCTTTGAATCTACAGGAAGTGGATATGTTGAACTATGGGCTCATATTGGCGGTAGCTATAAACGTGTTGGTGTTCAATTAGCAGCAAATAAAACGTACCATTTAACTGGAACGTATAACGGCAGTGAAGTAGCCATTTACGTAGATGGTAAAAAAGTAAATAGCCAGCCAGCTACAGGGAAAGTATATCACCCGAATGTACCATTTGCACTTGGTGCAGACCCTGATAGCAATGGGAATGGTGGTATTCCGTTAAATGGACAAATTGCGCTTGCGAAATTATATAGTAAAGCGTTAAGTTCTTCAGAAGTATTAGCAGCGTATAATGAGTTTTCTAATCGTACGAAGTTAGAAGAAGTAAACGCGTTATATGAAGAGCTTGGAAAAGTAAAAGAAGTGTTAGCTGGTACGTATGAGTTTGGTGATAAGCCAGGTCAATATTCAAAAGAAGCATTTCAAGCACTAGAGAAAAGCTATAGTGCTGCAAAGCAAGTGTTTGAAAATGTAGCAAGTACGGGAGAACAAGTTGTTCAAACGTATAATGAATTAAAAACAGCTAATGTAACATTTGTACAATCAAAAGTGGCAGAAGAACAACCGAAAACACCGAAAGAAAAATTACAAATTAATATTGCATCTGCAAAAGCAGTAGTGAAAAAAGCGCAAGCTGCAAATGTAACGGACGGTTCAGTGAAATCATTGAGTCAAAAAATTACAGTGGCAGAATCTGTGTTAAAAGATGCGAAAGTAAAAGATGCACAAGTAGAATCGATGAATCGTACGGTAGAATATGCAATTTCACTCGTTGAAAAAAGCATAAACAAATAAGAGAGAAGAAAAAGAAGCTTATCATGATAGGCTTCTTTTTTGTTATACTAAAAGTAGCATAGAATGAAGGAGCGGATAATTTGGAAGAGAAAAAGCTGAAAAGAATTCTTGAATATGTATGGATCGCGGTTGTGCTCCTTGTAGGATATTATTTCTTAAAAGAAAAAAGTATATGGGTTCTATTTTTAATGACGTTTTTATTAGCGGGTTTAGGCACGCTATTTATTAACTTCTTCTTTGATAGTTTAAATGCATGGAAGAAGAAAAAGAAGGGAACGAAGTAAAGGAGGGAATATATGCAAAAGTGGAAGCTCATATATCAGGTGATTATTTTCTTAGTGCTTGTAGGTATTGGAATTATTAAATACGGAACGCCAATCGGAAATTGGGCATCGTTTACAGCTTGCATCGGCATATTTTTCATTTTACAATCGTTAACGAAAAAATATAATCGTACAGAAAGATAGCTCGCCGTTTTACCGGCGAGCTATTTTGTTATGCTTTTTTCTGCTCATCATTTGTTTTTTCAGTAGCTAAATGACTATGTTTTCTAGAGTAGAAGAAATAGAAGCATAAGCCGACTATAAGCCAAGCTATAAAGCTAATCCACGTCGTTTTAGATAAATTAACCATCAAATATAAACAGCAAAGAATTGCGACAACTGGTAATACAGGTACGAAAGGTGTACGGAATCCGCGTTTTAAGTCAGGGTGTGTTTTTCGTAAAATAAGTACCGCACAGCAAACGAATGTAAAGGCTGTTAACGTACCGATGTTCACTAAATTAGCTAATACGTGTAGATCTAAAAGTCCTGCTAATAAAGCTGCAACAAAGCCGGTGATCCACGTGTTTAATAAAGGGATTTTCACTCTGTTATTTACACGTGATAGCGCTTTTGGAAGTAGACCGTCGCGGCTCATCGCATAAGAGACACGAACTTGTCCATACATAACGACGAGGAGAACGGTTGTCATTCCAGTCATCGCTCCAACAGCGAGTAGTCCTGCAATTGTATCTTCACCAACGAAATGTAAGGCAAACGCAACTGGATCAGAAACGTCTAATTGTGTATACGGAACCATACCTGTTAAAACGAAAGATACAATCATATATAAAACAGTACAAATAAGAAGGGAACCGATAATGCCAATTGGTAAATCACGCTGTGGTTTTTTCGTTTCTTCCGCCGCGGTTGCGATTGCATCAAAGCCTAAGAAGGCGAAGAATACAGTGGCAGCTCCGGTAATGATACCGTCGTATCCGAATGGAATGAACGGCGTCCAATTTTCAGGTTTTACATATTTCGCGCCTGCTACGATAAAGGCGATAATAACAGCTAACTTAATAAGAACCATAATATTATTAATGCGTGCGCTTTCGCGTATACCGAAACTTAAAAGACCAGTAATGAGTAGTAAAATACAAACAGCTGGTAAATCAATGAGGCCACCTTTTCCTACGCCAGGGGCCGAGGCGATTATGGCGGGTAGATGGACGTTAAATCCTTGTAGTAAAGATTGTAAATAACCAGACCAACCGACAGCTACTGCGGCGACTGCAAGTAAATATTCTAGCATTAAACACCAGCCGACGATGAAGGCGACGACTTCTCCGACTGTCATATATGCGTAAGTATACACACTTCCTGAGACTGGAATAGAAGAAGCAAATTCGGCATAACAAAAGGCTACACAAGCACAAGTAAATGCAGCAATAAGGAATGATAGCATAATACCAGGACCAGAATGTTTCGCTGCGACAATACCTGTTAATACAAAGATCCCTGTCCCAATTACGGCGCCAATTCCTAAAAACGTTAAATCAAGTGCAGTTAATGTTCTATTTAACTGCCGTGGTGATTCAGTACTAAGCGCTTTTTTTCGTAATAATGACTTCACTTTGGACTCTCCCCCCGTTTTTTCATTTCCATAACTGCGAATATAGTAGGAGCCCACTAGAAAAGAGTATGTAAGTAAATGGAGGTACAGTTATGGTATATAGTTTTTAAAATTGCTGGATTAATCTTAATATAATTCAGAATATTTTGTCAAATAAAAATGTGACAAATAAAATGTGAACGAATAGGGGAAACTACTGGCAGGAATGGACGAGGGTTAACGACCCACTCATTAAAGTTAAAGTAGGAGCAGATGCTATGTTATTTTATTTTGAACTTGTTGTCATTTTACTTTGTACGAAATTAGCTGGCGATATTAGCGTGAGACTCGGCCAGCCTTCTGTACTTGGTAAATTAATTGTCGGTATTATTATCGGTCCAGCTGTACTCGGTATTATTAATAGCTCTGAATTAATTGATGAACTGAGTGAGATTGGTGTTTTACTACTTATGTTTATGGCAGGGCTTGAAACTGATTTAGAAGAGTTGAATCGGAATTTGAAATCGTCATTTGCAGTCGCGGCTGGTGGAATTATTTTTCCTTTCATCGGTGGTTATGTAACAGGATTGTTGTTTGGATTAATACAATCCCATGCCATTTTTTTAGGTTTATTACTTTGCGCAACGTCAGTTAGTATTACGGTGCAAACGCTAAGAGATTTAGGGAAAATGAATACGAGAGAAAGTACAACGATTTTAGGTGCTGCCGTATTTGATGATGTTATCGTCGTTATTTTATTAGCGTTTGTTATGAGTTTTTTAGGAACGCAAGATGTGAATATAACACTTGTTATCGTAAAGAAAATTATTTTCTTCGTCAGCATAGTTTTTATCGCATGGAAAGTTGTTCCGTGGATTATGAAAATGCTTGTACCGCTTCGTGTGACTGAGGCATTAATTAGTGCAGCTCTTATTATTTGTTTCTCTTTTTCGTATTACAGTGAAATGATGGGAATTGCAGGTATTATTGGCGCATTTGCAGCCGGAATTGCCATTTCTCAAACAGAGTATAAGCACGAAGTAGAACATAAAATTGAACCGATTGCGTATGCGATATTTGTACCGGTCTTCTTCGTAAGTATAGGAATGGAAATTACATTTCAAGGCATTGGAAGTCAGCTTTGGTTCATTATCATTATGACGCTTATTGCCATTTTTACAAAGTTAATCGGATCAGGTTTAGGAGCAAGACTAACAGGGTTCAACCTTCAATCTTCTATTAGTATCGGAGCGGGGATGGTATCGCGTGGTGAAGTAGCGCTTATCATCGCTGCAAATGGACTTACGGCAAATTTATTAGCGAAAGAAAATTTCACAGCGATTGTTATTGTTGTTATATTGACGACGATCATTACGCCGCCGCTTTTGAAGAAGTATTTTGTATAGAGAGGAAGAGCTTATCTCATGTAGGTAAGCTCTTTTTTTATTTGGAAAAGCAATGGTCATATAGCGTGAATAGGTTGTAATTATGGTAAAATCTACGTATATGATAAGTCGAGGGGAGAAAATGTGTGAAGATTACGAAGGGGAAGGTTATCGGTGTAATCACACTTATTGCACTATGCATACCATTTACCGCATGGAAAGAATCAAAAGTGAAAGAGTTTCCAGTTTCTATTTTTTCTTCCTATGTAGAAGACGAAAATCAAAAAGACTATAAGTACACTTCTTTTGTACCTGACTTTGCGATTTGGATAGGTGGTTGGGAGAAACAGAAGTCTGAAGGTGAAATAACGGCATATAAAAAAGGGGATCGAACTGTAATCGTTCACCATCCTCCTGGCGATGATGGTTTTTATCTTTTTGAAACAAGAGAAAATAAATGAAAGCAACCGTAAGAAGTGGAGGTTAAATAGTGAAAGCTTCAACGTTACTATTTAAAATTGAAAGTAATATGGATCAATTTTCACCAGCTGAAAAGAAGGTTGCCATGTACATAATGGAGAATGCAGAGATTGTTCCGAACTTAACGACGAAAGAAGTGTCAACGAATGCAGGCGCAAGTGAAGCGAGTGTTGTTCGCTTTTGTAAGTCGATTGGTATTGGGAGCTTTAAAGCATTTAAAATCGCACTCGTTCGTGAATTAACGATTGCTGATTATAATATTAATGATTTTTCAGTGATGAATACGGAAGATGGACCGTACGACTTGTTTAATAAAGTTACGTATGTGAATAAAGCTGCAATTGAGGCGAGCGTTACGGCTATAGATAAGAAGGAGCTGGAGAAAGCAGCGGACCGTATTGTAAATGCAGATAAAATTATCTTTTACGGAGTCGGTGGATCAGCTACTCCGGCGATGGACGGGGCTTATAAATTTACAAGGCTCGGATTTACAGCGATGATGTTATCTGATTTTCACATGATGTTGCCGCTTGTGACGAATTTAAAAGAAGGCGATATATTTGTGGCAATTTCAACATCTGGTCGTACGAAAGATGTACTTGAAATGGCGCAATATGCGAAGAGACAAGGTGCAACAGTTATTGCGATTACGAAGCTTGATCAATCATCGCCGTTATATAAAGAGGCGGATATTCGTCTTTGTATGCCAGATGTAGAACAAGATCACCGTATTGCAAGCATTGCTTCGAGAATGACACAACTCAATATGATTGATGCTTTATATGTCATCACGTTTAATCGCATTGGTAATAAAGTGCTAGATCAATTTATGGAAACAAGAGAAGAAGCTTTGCGATTACGGAAGCTAAAATGAGAAGATGGGGAAACCCATCTTTTTTTGCATACGGACGGACATAAATTCGTCATGAAAAGAAATTAAATTTCATAAAATAATAAAGTAATATTGATTTTAAATTTCTTAAAGTTATAATAAAAGTATGAAATTAAATTTCAAAGTAGGTGGTAATATGTTAGAAAATTTATCGACAGAACATCGTAATGAGAAGACGATGAATTTAGATGAGATGAGCATAAAAGAAGTGTTACAAAGTATGAATGAAGAAGATCGAACTGTTGCGTTAGCAGTTGAAAATGAAATAGAAGAAATTGAAAAAGTTGTACAGATTGTTATTAAATCCTTTGAAGATGAGGGCCGTTTAATTTACATTGGGGCTGGTACGAGTGGCCGTTTAGGTATTTTAGATGCGGTTGAATGCCCGCCGACATTTGGCACAGATGATACAATGGTGCAAGGATTTATAGCAGGTGGATTGAAAGCGTTTACTAAAGCGGTGGAAGGTGCTGAAGACCGCGAAGAGTTAGCAGAAGAAGATTTAAAGAGTATTGGATTAAATGAAAAAGATACAGTGATTGGAATTGCAGCAAGTGGTCGAACTCCTTATGTTATTGGTGGCTTGAAGTACGCGAATAGTGTAGGAGCGAGTACAGCTAGTATCTCCTGTAATAAAAATGCTGAAATAAGTAAATATGCAAACCTAAAAGTGGAAGTAGAAACAGGCGCAGAAATTTTAACAGGATCAACGCGTTTGAAAGCTGGTACAGCGCAAAAATTAGTGCTGAATATGATTTCAACAGCTTCTATGATTGGTGTTGGGAAAGTATATAAAAATTTAATGGTAGATGTGCAATCTACAAATGAAAAATTAGTAGAACGATCAAAACGAATTATTATGGAAGCAACAGGTGTTAGTTATGAAGTAGCGGCAGAGTATTATGAAAAGGCAGAACGTAATGTGAAAGCTGCGATTGTTATGGTGTTATTACAGTGTGAGCATGGGGAAGCACTGCAGAAATTAAAAGAAGCGAAAGGGTTTGTGAAGAAGGCATTATAAAATAATAGGGAGGGGGATTCTATTATGAAGAAAGAAGAGAGAATGGCCAGAGAAATTTCAGAACAACTTGGGGGAGTAAAAAATATTCGCGGCATTGCTCATTGTATGACGAGACTGCGATTAACGCTTCATGATGAACGTAAAGTGAATATGGACCTTTTGAAAAAGGTTGAAGGGGTTATGGGCGTTATTGAAGATGAGACGCTTCAAGTCGTTGTTGGACCAGGGACAGTAAATAAAGTAGCAGCTGAAATGGAAGGTTTAACTGGACTACGAATTGGTGAGGTGGCAGATCATCACCTTGAAGACCTTGGGGAAGAGATGAAGTCAGAGATTAAGAAGAAAAATAATACACCAGTGAAAAACTTTTTAAGAAAAATAGGAAGTATTTTCATTCCATTAATTCCGGGCCTTGTTGCGTCAGGTATTATAAACGGGGTCGCTAACTTTGCGAAAAACGCAGGTGCTGATCCGAATGCAACGTGGTTACAAATGCTACTACTTATTGGCGGCGGTATCTTTACATTCTTAGGCATTTTAGTCGGATGGAATACAGCTAAAGAATTTGGCGGGACTCCAGTTCTTGGGGCAATTGCTGGTATTTTAATTTTTAACCCGGCGATGGCGAATGTGAAATTATTCGGTGAAGCGCTCGTACCCGGACGGGGCGGATTGTTTGCTGTTATTTTTGCAGCGTGGCTTATGGTTGTAGTGGAAAGACAAGTTCGAAAAGCAGTGCCAAATGCAGTTGATATTATTGTGACACCACTCATTACTGTGTTAGTCGTAAGTATCGTAACGATGTTAGCGATTCAGCCGGTAGCAGGTTTCTTATCTGAAGGAATTACAAGCGGCATTAATGGTATTTTAAGTATTGGTGGAGCGTTTGCGGGAGCAGTGCTTGCTGGAACATTTTTACCGCTCGTTATGGTCGGTTTGCATCATGGTTTAACACCGATTCATATGGAGTTTATTAATCAAACGCACGTAACACCTTTATTACCAGTACTCGCAATGGCTGGAGCTGGGCAAGTAGGAGCAGCGATTGCGATTTTTGTAAAAACAAAAAACAAGCGACTTCGTAACGTAATTAAAGGTGCATTACCAGTTGGGTTTTTAGGAATTGGGGAACCGTTATTGTACGGAGTTACACTACCACTTGGGAAACCGTTTCTTACAGCTTGTTTAGGAGCAGCAGTTGGCGGTGCATTCCAAGCAGTTATGAAAACAGCCGCACTCGGAATTGGCGTATCAGGATTATCATTAATTCCGTTAATTGCAGATAATAAATATTTTTTATATTTCCTTGGATTAGTAGTGGCATATACTTTTGGATTTATCTTTACGTACTTCTTCGGATTCAAAGAAGAAATGGCAGAAAACATATAGAGAAAGGGATTCCTTTCTCTTTTTCTATTCATAGAAAGGGAGATTCATATGATCGGAGTTTCAATTTACCTTGCAAAAGAACGAGTAAAGAAGCAAGAAGAGTGGCTAAAAGTAGCGAAGGAAAACGGGTTTACATCTATTTTTACATCATTGCACATTCCTGAAGATGATCCCAATACGTATAAAGAGTTAATTCAAATACTTGGGAAGCAAGCTCTTGAAAATGACATGGAATTAATGGTCGATGTTTCTCCAAAATCGTTACATCATTTAGGAATGACATATGAAAATGTGGAGGAGCTACTGGACTGGGGCATTACTGGCTTACGAATGGACTATGGCATCACGCCGAAAGAAATCGCACGCGTATCTCATCAGATGAAAGTAGCTTTAAATGCGAGTACGATTACAGAATCATTTTGGAAAGAGTTAGTCATAGAAAATATAAAGGTAGGGAATATAGAAGCGTGGCATAATTTTTATCCGCGTCCAGAAACAGGGCTAGCAAAGTCATTCTTACAAAAGCAAAACGAATATTTACATGAGTGCGGAATAAAAACGATGGCATTTATTCCGGGAGATGGTGAAAAACGTGGTCCGCTATATGAAGGTTTACCAACGTTAGAAAAGCACCGCAATATGCGTCCGCTTGAAGCGTACTTAGAACTTGTACAACATTGTGGTGTCGATAAGGTGTTAGTCGGGGATATAAGTGGAAGTGTAGAAAGTGTACAAGAGATAGCAAGTGCGAGTAGAGGGGTTATTCCGCTGCGGTATGAGCCATTGCTAGAGAAAAGTGAAGTGTTAAAAATGGTAGAACAGGTGCATACAAATAGACTAGATCCAGCTCGTGATGTCATTCGCTCTGTAGAATCACGAGAAGAGAATAAGGTGGTTGTACAGCCGATGCATACCATTGTAAGAAAGAAAGGTAGCATTACAATTGATAATGAATTGTACGGTAGATATGCTGGGGAGATACAGGTGGTTGTACAGGATTTGCCTGTAGATAAGAAAGTGAATGTTGTTGGAATGGTTGTAGAGGAGGACTTGTCTTTATTGCCGTATATTGGCGCTGGAAAAATGTTTCAACTTTTTTGTGCAATAGAGTAAAAGCTTGAATTAGCGCCATTTTGTAAGAAAACATTATCCGTAAATGGGATAATGTTTTTTGTTTTCTTTAAAAAAGTATTTGACGAATGAAATGAAATACCGTATTGTTTTGACTTGTAAATAAAAGTTTACCATAACAAAACAAAAAGGAGAGTTCAAAATGAACCAATATATTGGGAATTTAATTATTCGCATCGTGTTAGGAGTGACATTTTTTGCGCACGGTTTAGCGAAGTTTCAATCAGGTATTGATAACGTAGCAGGATGGTTTACAAGCATCGGCTTACCAGGTGGTCTTGCATACGGCGTAGCAACTGTAGAATTAGTTGGTGGTATATTATTAATTATCGGTTTAGGCGTAAAATATGTAGGATTGTTATTTGCACTTATTTTAGCTGGAGCTATTGTAAAGGTAAATGGAGCAGCAGGTTTATTAGGAGATGGAAAAAATCCAGGATATGAATTAGATCTTGCATTACTAGCAATGGGTGCGTATTTATTCGTTGTAAAAGCAGAAGGATATGTAGATCGTTTCTTAAAAGAGAAAGTAATGAAAACGAAGTAAACTTATTTATAAATTGTTGACTTGAATCATTATTGTAACTATAATGATTACAACATGTGGATTAAGAATAAAACAATTTAAATATTTTTTTACACAAGATGTAACTGTATCGATTACATCTTGTGTAAAAAATAAATAAAACGGGAGGAAGTAACATGCCTAAATCAAATTTAGAAATTATTCGAAGTACATATGAAGGATCAGCTTCTTCGAATGCAAAACATTTAGCAGAAGCCCTCTCTGAAAAAGTAGAGTGGACAGAGGCAGAAGGATTCCCATACGGGGGAACTTATATAGGTACAGAAGCAATAATGAAAAATGTATTTAGCCGATTAGGATCAGAATGGAATGATTATAAAGCGAGTGTAAATATGTACCATGAAGTAAACGGAAAAGATGTAATTATTGCTGAAGGTGTTTATTCAGGAGTTTATAAAGAAACGGGAAAATCATTTGAAGCAGAGTTTGTTCACGTATGGCAGCTGGAAAACGGAAAAATCGTGAAGTTTAAGCAGTATGTAGACAGTTATATTGTTAAGGAATCGATGAAGAGATAATGCTTTTTAAATGGAGCGTAGGCATATGTATTACAATTATGGTAATTATCACGTCTATAGTTGGCGGAAATAAATTGCTGGCATATGTAGAAAAAGAAAATAAAAATATTCAAACCCAGCGAGTAGCAAACGAAAAAGAGAAGAAAGTTGCAGAAGAAGCTTCACAAGTTAGCGAAGGTGAAATCATTTCTACTATGCACAAAATGGTACACCAAAAGGTAAAATCCTCTGAGAAATGGGGATTTGTAGAAATGACAACAAAAGAAATTTATAGCATAAAGAAAGGTATTGAAAATAGTATAGGTTTTCAATATAAAACGAAGCTACTTTCTATTATAAATAGATGGGAAAAAGGAGATTTTTCTCAAACTGTTGAGGAGCATAACTTTTTATGGAGCCTTCAAGGTGGAGATACTGGCAAGGCAACTGAACGTTTATCGTCAGAAGAGGAAAAGCAGTATATAAAAGAAATGAAGGCTAAATAAAAACATCGCCACTTGGAGGACGATGTTTTTTCATTAAGAATGTTTTCGAACGAAAGCTCTAGTTGGTTGAACCGTAACTGTTTTGAAATGAGAAAATAAATAACAGCCTGTGACAACGATCATTGTCCCGAAAATTTGTATCCACGTTAGTTCTTCACCGAGGAAAAGGAATGCTAAAATCGCTGTGAAAATCGGGTTGAAGTTTAGAAAAATCCCGGATGTCGTAGCTCCTAATTTTTGTACGCCAATATTCCAAAACACCATGCATAGAACGGTAGAAATAAGTCCTGTATATAAAAGGGATGTGATGAAAGAAGTGTTTATATTTGTAACAGTGAAGCTCCCTATGTTAAATGGTAGTAATAAAATAACACCGAAAATACCAGAGTAAAGCGTCGCCATGAGCGGTGTAGTTGTTTTTGTTGCCCATTTACTACAAACAGAATAGATTCCCCAAATACAAACTGCCGCAATCATCCATAAATCTCCGCTATTAAAGTGTAATGAAAATAAAAGTGAAAAATCACCTTTTAATAGGACAAGAATAACCCCAAAGAATGAAAGAATCATGGATAGAATTTGAAGTGTGTTTACTTTTTCTTTTAGAAATAATACTGAAAATAGTGCAATTGAAATCGCATTTAATGTAGAAATAAGCCCTACATTCGTTGCGGATGTTTTTTCTAGTGCTAAAAATTGAAAGATGTTAAAAAGAGCGACCCCTGAAATCCCCATTAGTAGTAACGGAAGTATTGCAGCACGAGGTGGAATGATTTTCTTTTCTTTAAACCAAACCATCGGTAATAAACAAACAATCGCAATCATCCATCTTAAACTTGTAAGTGTCATCGGAGACGCGTGATCAACGAGCGATTTTCCAACGACGAAATTTCCTCCCCATAATAAGCTCGTTAGTAATAGTAAAAAGACATAAAAATAAGGCATATTAAAATCCCCTTTGTTGTAATCAATGTGAATTGTAAATAATTTTAGCATTTTTCTTTATTATGTAATATATTCTTTTGTATAATGGTTAAAAGTTGATAATATATTTCGTTTTGAAGGGTATTTACAGAAATACATTCGGTTTTACATAGGTTATAAGTTGCTTTTTCGAATAATCATCGGTAATAAAAAGGGGGAATTTTGATGGAGTCTTCAGTTATTAAAGTGTTAGATGATTTGGACGTACAAATTTTAGATATATTGCAGAAGGAGTCTCAAGTAAGTAATGCAGAGCTTGCGCGACGCGTTAATTTATCACCAGCTGCGATGCATGCGAGAATAAAAAGATTAGACGGAGAAGGATTCATTGATAAGCAAGTAGCCATTTTAAATCAAGAAAAGCTTGGTTTTGATTTGTTATGCTTCATTTTTATGAGTACGAATATTCATCAATCGGATAAGCTTGAAGTGTTGGAGAAAGAGTTAGAAGCGATGCCTGAAGTGTTAGAATGTCACTGTTTAACAGGAGAGTATGATTATTTATTAAAAGTTGCAAATCGTGATCGTAAAGAGCTAGAGCAGTTTATTAGAAAGCTGAATAAGCTTGGGATTACAAGGATACAGACGAGTTTAGCACTTCGTGAAATTAAATATTCGACCGTATTACCGATACGAAATGAGGGACCGAGCATCGATTAGGCTGCTTGGTTTTTTGTTTGCACAAAGTGATTGACGGGGAGAAAAGAGAGATGTATTATTATATAAAATTATGTATTAAAATTCATTTCGGTTTATAAATATTAATATCGGGGGCAAGGGGATAGAATATGAAAATCTTTAATGCAGTTACGAGTGATGTGAAAGAAATTTATAGTCTCATTGAAGCTTATGCAAAAGAGGGAGTAGTTTTACCGCGTTCGCTTTTGTCTCTCTATCAATATTTACAATGTTTATATGTTATGAAAGAAGGGGAAGAAATTGTTGGAGTTGCTGGTTTACATGTGTTAGGGGAGGACCTTGCAGAAGTCCGATCATTAGTCGTTTCGCATACATATGCAGGAAAAGGAATCGGACGTATGTTAGTGCATCATGTAATAAATGAGGCAGCGAAAATAAAAGTGAGTAGAGTTATTTCTTTAACATATGAAACGGAATTTTTTCAAAAGTGCGGGTTTGATTTTGTGAATAGAGAGACGTTACCAGAGAAAGTATGGATTGATTGTAGACATTGTCCAAAAGTAGATTATTGTGATGAGGTGGCGATGATTCGGTATGTTGGGTGAAACAAATATAAAAAAGAGCAGCTAGCAAACGCTAACTGCTCTATTAAAGGGATCTCTCCAAGGGGGAGTGGAGAAAATATTATGTTACTAGCAGTATTAACAGATTATTAGGAAATATACAAACCGGATGAAATAAATTTTCAGCATTGACAGATTTTAAAATATTCATGTACAATATTTATGAATGACATTCAGTCATTTTTTTATAACAGGATGTAGTTCGCTTGGAAATGGAACAAATATAACGGTAAATGAGGATGATAGTTGTTTATATAGTAGTGATGAAGGAGTATATTTTTTTAAAACAAAAATGACTGATAGTCAGTCATAAGAGGTGAGAGGTATGAAAAATAAAGCTTGGTTATATGTCATATTAACGTGTATCTTTGAAATTTTTTGGGTGTTTGGTTTTAATACGGCCGATACTTGGTGGCATTGGATTATTATTTTAGGGGTTATCGCTGTTGATTTTCACTTTCTTTCTAAAGCGTGTGAGCATCTTGCGACAGGGACCGTGTATGCCATTTTCGCCGGAGCTGGTACGGTAGGTACTTTCTTAATGGATGTATTCCTTTTCGGCGGAAGTTTCAGTGTAGGGAAATTATTCTTTATCGCAATGGTTGTAGCTGGCGTTATCGGTTTAAAGCTAGCTGATAATA
>Ga0209025_1002141_pt1 | contig 22141 bp, 22 predicted proteins | sample AraplaMF_Col_mLB_FD_184256 | JGI IMG/M metagenome (GOLD analysis project Ga0209025, IMG submission 184256) | Arabidopsis root microbial communities from the University of North Carolina, USA - plate scrape MF_Col_mLB (SPAdes) (version 2) | ecosystem: Host-associated > Plants > Roots > Endosphere... | reverse complement strand
ACGCTGAAGGCCCGCTTCAGCGCATGCATGACGTAGCCGGTGGCATCGAAATGATCGGCAATCTCCCAGGGGGCCTGTTGCTCCAGCTTCTTAACGTCGGCGCGCTCGAGATCGACCGGATACATGTCGAGCATGGGGGCGAGCATGCGGCGGGCGCCCATGCGCTCCAGCGCCGGAATGAGCCACTTCAGTCCGCGTTCCTCATAGCCGTCATAGACGAGATACTCGTCGGAATCGACATTGACGTACCATCGGCCGGTGCCATAGCGCTCGAACAGCGTTTCCCGCCATTCGCGCCCGCGCCGCGCCTCCTTGAAGCGGACGATGGACGACCAGACGTCGACGTCCGGCTGCGCCACCAGATATTCGCGCGTGCCGTCGGACGAGACGTCGTCGATGCAGATGAAGCGTGTCACCCCGAGCTTGCGGTAATGCGCCAGGAACGACGGCATCAGCTTGAGGTCGTTGTGGGTGATGAACATCAACGGGATATCGTCGGGCGACAAGGTCGCCGGCCCCCTAGCGTTCAGGCACGTCAACGCGTGCCGGCGTCTCTTTTTCCTCTCCCGCCGGGCCATCCTTTTCGTTTCCAGCCATGTGCTGAGGCGCTCGAGCGGCGTTCTTCTGAACATCTCCGCCGCCGCCTCCATGGAGGAAAAAGGATATCGCATTTCGCCCACGGCAAGCTCCAGATCGTTTAGATTAGCAGCCTCTACGTGAAAAACCGTCTGCGATCAACTTGCGAAAGTCCTGCCGATCGGAGCCTTCGAAATCAGGGCCGCTCAGGATCGTTGGCGAGCAGGATCGGCTGCCCGTGCGGCGTCGCTTCCGCCGCCCGCTGCCAGCTCAGCGTCAGGTGTTCCAGCTCACGGCCAGACGCGATCGAGAGCTCGGTGACGAGGCGCGAGAGCGCGGCTACCCAGCAATCGTAGTAGTCGCTGGCATCCGCCTTGCGGCCAGGCTTGTAGAGCTCGGCCGAAAGCGCCTCGGCCCATTCCGGCCAGGAGAACACGCCCCTTTCGTGCAGGCGCACGGTCATGGCAAACGCATTCGCCTGCCAGGGCTCGGCAAAGACCGGGTCGCCTTCCGGCGACTTTGGCAGTTCGGCCGAGGCAACGAGCGGCGACGTCACCTTACACGTGTTCAAGGTAGCTCTCCCAGGCATCGATCGAGACCGTCAGCGTCGGGTCGGCGCCCTCGCCCCAGATCTCGGGCCCATCGAAGACGACCGTATAGACCCATTGCGGATTTTCGCCGCGGCCATGGGCGTTATCATCAGGGAACACGAAGACGCCCTGCACCGCCTCCACCCGGCCGAGCTTGGCGCGGGCGTAGCGCGGCAGGCGCGTGTGTGTCTCCGGATTGAAATTCTTCGTCTTCACCCGGTCGCCGGCGGTAAAGCGCGGCTCCGCCGCGACCGGACGGTCGCACGGAGCGCCCTTGGCCAGCACGCCGGCCACCATCTCGGCCGTCAGTACCCGCTTCGGGCTCGCACCCGGCTCCAGCATATGGCCGCCATCGAGCTCGGCTTGGGTGACGAAGCCGTGGCGCTTCAGCAGCGTCTCCAGCGCGCGGGTCCAGATCTCGTAATAGCTCGCCGAAAGATAGGTCGCCGGCGGCAGGCTTTCGCGCGCATGCCGGCTTTCGTCGATCGTCCAGGCGCCGAAGGCGCCGCAGGAGAGCGTGACGCCGAGCGCCCGCTTCTCCCATTCGCCGTGGAAATAGGGCTCGTCCTTTTCCGGCGCCACGGGGCCGAGGCCGTGCGCGCCGCCGAGATCGTGCGGACCGTTCATCGAAGCGTCTCCCCGGAAAGCGCGAGCCCCGTGCCGATCATGGCATCGCGCGTCACCAGCCCCGCGAGTTCCTCCTCGCTGAAACCGTCGGTATCGGCCGGACGCTCTGGGATCACCAGATAGCGCAGCTCCGCCGTCGAGTCCCAGACGCGGATGCGCGTTGTCTCCGGCAAGATCAGACCGAACTCCTGGAGCACCCCGCGCGGATCGATGACCGCGCGCGAGCGATAGGGCGGCGCCTTGTACCAGACCGGCGGCAGGCCGAGCACGGACCAGGGATAACAGGAGCAGAGCGTGCAGACGACGAGGTTATGGGTCTCGGCCGTATTGAACACGGCGCGCATATGCTCGCCCTGCCGGCCGGTATAGCCGAGGCTGGCGATCGCTTCGGTCGCATCGCGCTTCAGCCACTCGGCAAAATCGGGATCGACCCAGGCCTTGGCCACCACGCGGGCACCGTTGCGCGGGCCGATCTTCGTCTCATAGGTCTCGACGATCGCGTCGATCGCCGCCGGATCGATCAGCCCCTTCTCGGTCAGCACCGTTTCCAGCGCCTTCACCCGCGCTTCCATGTCGGTGAAATGGTTGTCATGGTGATGATGGTCGTGATCGTGACCATGATGGTGTTCGGACATTGCCTGGCTCCTCGCAACGGCGCACCCCTCGGGCGCAGACGGCGCTGCCTCCTCACTCGCGCGATAGTGGTAGCTGATGAGATCCGGATTCGAAATCGAATTCATCAGCGACCGGCGACCAGAATTGTCACCGTAACAAGTCCGGTTCCATGCGAACCGGCAGCATTGAAAAATGCGCTATTATGTAGGATCCACCAACGCGCGAGGCTAAAGCCAGCAAGAGCGCCGTTTTCCACGTATGTTGCAGTAACGTAATTGCTATTTCACGGCCTCGTGAAAGGGTTCACGCTGTCCGATTTGCAGACCCGCTGACTCAAACTCTCATGAAGACAAACTTGTCCAAAAGGTACTCGCGGAGCATGCTCGGGAGTCGGGAAACGTGCATCGCGCCATAGACATCCGGCAACGTGGTGTTGTCCGCGCCAATCCAGAGTCTTACTCAACAAATGGAGGGCAGCATGAAACCTATTAGAAGCAAGCTTCCACTATTTGCAGCTCTTGTCGCCGCAACCATCGTCAACGGCGGAAATCCAGCTTTTGGCCAGACGGCGACCGAAATCCCACCGATTCTGGTTACCCCGGATAAAGTAGAGTCTCGCATCGGTACGCTCAATTTCAAGGATGGCGCGCCGAGTGCAGACACCGTCGACAAGGTTTATGACACGCTTGATTTCACTCGCGCCCTTGACGCGTTCCTCAACAGCTATGGCGGCGCATCGGCCTATGCGATCCGCAAGGGTCTTCTCAGCATCGGCGCAGAGGACAACACGGTCACCCTTTACCCTGAACTGATGGATTCGAAGTCGCTGTTCCTCACGGCCAATGCCGATACCGTCTACTATTTCAGCATCGTGGATCTGACGAAGGGGCCGACCGTGGTCGAGCAGCCTCCTATGGGGGTAGGCACGATCAACGACATGTGGTTTGGCTGGATCATCGATGTCGGGTTCCCCGGTCCCGACCGCGGCGAAGGCGGAAGATACCTGCTGCTGCCACCCGGTTATGACGGTCCGGTTCCGGAAGGTGGTTTCTATGTTGCGCGGTCGAAGACGAACCGGGTCATCTATGCATCTCGCGGTTACCTTGTAGACAACGATCCGAAGCCGACCGTCGAGAACATCAAGAAAAATATGAAGATCTATCCCTACACGCCGGGCGGTGTCGGCACGAGCATCGCAACGGCGCTCGAAGGCAAAGTCAGGCTTGAAGTGAATCCGCCGGTTCCTGAAACCAAGTTCCTCGAGGCGAGCGGCAAGGCGTTCAATACGATCCCCCCAAGCGACTATTCGTTCTTCGAGATGATCAACGCCAATGTTCAGGCCGAGCCGGCCGATTCCTACGATCCGGAACTTGCAGGCCAGTTGGCAGCCATCGGTATCGTCAAGGGCAAGGAATTCAACCCGGACGACCGGATGAAGAAGATTCTGACCGATGCAGCAGCGGTGGGAAACGCGGCCAGCCGTGTGTTGAACTGGCGTTTCAGCGGGCCCCATCCTGATTGGTCGTACTATCCAGACTCAATGTGGGGAAACATGCTGTGGCAGGGTGGCGCAAATTTCGAAACGCCGCCGCCGATGATCACAAAGGATGGCCTGTTCGACCCGCTACCGCCGACTGGCGCGCGTACCCTCGATTCCAAGACGGCCTTCTACTTCGGCTACACGCTCGACTCGCCCGGCATGATCATGCGGCTCCCCAAGGTCGGGTCGCAATATCTCATGGGTTTCCTGGACGCCAACAAGAACGACCTCGACGGCGGCAAGACCTACAAGGTGACGCTGCCGAAGGACATTCCGGCGGCCGCGTTCTGGTCCTTCACGCTCTACGACAACCAGTCGCGCTCGATGCTACAGACGCCGCAAGGCTACCCGCGCGCCGGCAGCCAGAGCTATCCATCGCCTGCCGCGGAAGCGGAACCGGATGGCTCGACGACGATCTATTTCGGCCCAACCCAACCCGAGGGGGTGAAACGCGGCAACTGGATCCAGACCATGCCCGGCAAAGGCTGGTTTACGCTCCTGCGTCTCTACAGTCCGCTGGAATCGTTCTTCACGAAGGAATGGCGGCCGAGCGAGATCGAACTCGTGCCCTGATGGTGGGAATGTGGGAGCAATGCTGACAAATCGCGGGGGAAGTAGCCTCCCGCGAGGTGCGACGTGATCGCGAGAATTCACACCACCGCTGCGCCTTGCCCATGTGATCGGCGCCGCCGTGCTTTTCGGCACCGGCGCACCCCTCGGGCGCAGACGGCGCTGCCTCCTCACTCGGGCGATAGTGGTAGCTGATGAAATCCGCATTCGAAATCGATTTCATCAGCGACCGGCAACCAGAATTGTCACTGTAACAAGTCCGGCCGCGACTAAACTTTGACGATACATGATGCTTTCGCGCGCAACCGCCTCCGCTATTCTAGCCGCATGAAGGTTCTGATTCTCGGCGCCACCGGCTTCATCGGCTCGACCCTACTCGATCGTCTTGTCAGCGACGGACACATGGTAACCGGCCTCGGCCGCCATGTCGCGAGCGCGCGGCTGAAACGGCCGCAGGCGCAATGGTTCACGGCCGACCTCGCCGACATGCGCGCTGCCAGCAACTGGCGAGGGTTGGTCGAGGCCCATGACGTCATCGTCAACTGCGCCGGCGCGTTGCAGGATGGTTTGGCCGATGATGTCGGTGCGACCCAGGAGACGGCGATGCTGGCGCTTTATGCGGCTGCGAAGGCATCGCCGGTGCGGATCGTCCAGATCTCCGCACCCCAGATCTCAGCGTCATTGGGCGCCGCCGGCAGCGACAGCGCCTTCCTCGCCACCAAGTTCCGTGCCGACACGGCGCTCGCGGCAAGCGGCATCGCGCATGTCATCCTTCGCCCGGCGCTGGTGCTTGGCCGCAACGCCCATGGCGGTTCGGCCCTGCTGCGTGCCCTTGCCGCCCTGCCCTTCGCCATCCCGCTCGTGCATGTGGGGTCACGCGTCGAAACGGTCGCCATGAGCGATGTTGCGGAGGCCGTCAGCGCGGCTGTTGCCGGGCTGATGCCCGAGGGAAGCGATCTCGTGCTTGGCGACGAGACACCGCCGACGCTTGGCGAACTCGTGGCACTGCACCGTGAGTGGCTTGGCCTGCCCGCCGCCAGAACCGTCTCGTTGCCCGCAGCACTTGCAGCACCCGTCGGTTTCCTTGCCGATATCGCCGGCAGGCTTGGCTGGCGTTCGCCGCTGCGCTCGACAGCACTTTCGGTGATGGCCGGCGGCGTTTCTGCCGCGGGTTGGCCCCGAGCCCCTGGCCCGTTCCTGTCCGCCCGCCAGAGTCTTTCAGCCAATCCATCGGGCGTTCAGGATCTCTGGTTCGCCCGGCTCTACCTGCTGAAGCCGCTGATGGTCGTCGGGCTTTCGCTCTTCTGGCTGCTGTCCGGACTGATACCGCTTTTTGCCTTCGACGCTGCTCGGCAGCATTTCCTGCGGTTTCTCACCGATGGCCCGGCCACGGCGATGACGCTTGCAACCTGCCTTGCCGATATCGCCCTTGGCATTTCCGTCCTCGTCCGCCCCTTGGCGAAGCGTGCGCTGCTGGGCATGCTCGCGCTGACTTTCGGTTATCTCGCCACAGCAAGCCTCGTCGAACCCGCACTCTGGGCCGAACCGCTCGGACCGCTCGTCAAGGTCCTGCCTTCGATCCTCGCCACACTTGCGACGCTTGCCATTCTGGATGAACGCTGATGCTGCTCGAAGATGTGCTGCGCCTTGCCCATGGGATCGGCGCCGCCGTGCTCTTCGGCACCGGCGCAGGCATCGCCTTCTTCATGCTGATGGCCCGGCGCACCCGCGATGCACGATTGATCGCCCATGTCGCCGGAACGGTGGTCATCGCCGATACGGTCTTCACCGCCACGGCCGTGCTGACACAGCCAATCACCGGCTATCTGCTGGCGACGAGCATCGGCTGGTCGCTGACGGAAGGCTGGATCGTGTTGTCGCTGATCCTCTATGTGGTCACCGGTCTCTTCTGGCTCCCGGTCGTCTGGATCCAGTTGCGGCTGCGCGATCTTGCCCGTCTTGCAACGGCAAACGGTGCGTCGCTGCCACAGGAATTCGACCGGCTCTACGCCATCTGGTTTGCCTGCGGTTTCCCGGCCTTCCTGGCCGTGACCGGCATCTTCTGGCTGATGCTCACCAAGCCGCAATTCGCACTATTTTAGCATCGGCCAGAGGCTGACGACGAGCAGTACCGCCATGGTGATGTTGAACCACTTGAGCCGCGACGGCTCCGACAGCCATTGGCGGAGCGCCGAGCCGAAGCCTGCCCAGGTGGAAACGCTCGGCACATTGACCAGCGCGAAGACCAGACCGACGACCAGCACGCTGAAGAGGTAGCTGTCGCTGCTGGTATAGGTCGCCATCGCCGAGACCGCCATGACCCAGGCCTTGGGGTTGACCCATTGGAAGGCGGCAGCAGAAAGGAAGGTCATCGGCTTGGCGCCGGCCTTGCCTTCGCCGAGCGAACGCGAGGTGCCGATCTTCCAGGCGATCCAGACGAGATAGGCGCCGCCTGCGAATTTCAACGCCGTGTAGAGCAGCGGCACGGAGTGGAGCAGCGCGCCGAGACCGAAGCCGACGGCGATCAAGAGCAGGAAGAAGCCGGCACCGATGCCCAGCATATGCGGAACGGTACGCACGAAGCCGAAGTTCACGCCCGATGCGAACAGCATCATGTTGTTCGGTCCCGGCGTGATCGATGTGGTGAACGCAAACAAAAACAACGCCAGAAGCGTATCGGCCTGCATGGTTTCCTCCGGCTCAATTGGGTCAACATAATTGACCTATTGACCGGCACCAGTCGCGAACTTGTCACCATGACAAATTGACGACGGCCATCTCATCGACCTTTACGCGAAATTAGCCGGCCGCAGCGCGATACTGCTTTGCCCGACGGCGTGGGCTCGAAAGCGCGATGCTTTGCGCTAGATTGCCGATCGGACAGAACAACCGCCCGTCCAACACATACGCCTGCGAGGAGAGCCCGATGCATGATCCGATCCCGACAACCACGCTACCCGATGGCCGCCGCGTGCCCGTGCTCGGGCAAGGCACCTGGCGCATGGGCGACGCGCCGTCGCGCAAGAACGATGAAGTGAAGAGCCTGCAGCTTGGCCTCGATCTCGGCATGACGCTGATCGACACCGCGGAGATGTACGGCAATGGCGCCTCGGAGCGGGTCGTTGGCGAAGCGGTCAGCGGCCGGCGCGACGAAGCCTTCATCGTCAGTAAGGTGCTGCCATCGAATGCCAGTCGGATCGGCACCGAAGCCGCATGCGAACGCAGCCTGAAGCATCTCGGTATCGACCATATCGACCTCTATCTCCTGCACTGGCGCGGCGGCTATCCGCTCGCCGAAACCGTCGCCGCCTTCGAGGCGCTGAAAAAGGCCGGCAAGATCGGCGCCTGGGGTGTGTCGAATTTCGACGTCGACGACATGGAGGAATTGCTTGCGGTGCCGGACGGAAAGAACGTCGCAGTCAACCAGGTGCTCTACAACCTCTCACGCCGCGGCATCGAATTCGACCTTTTGCCCTGGTGTCAAAAGCGTGGCATCGCGATCATGGCCTATTCGCCGCTCGACGAAGGCCGGCTGCTCCGCCATCCGGATCTCATCCACATCGCCAAGGCGCATCAGGCGACGCCATCGCAGATCGCGCTTGCCTTCCTCAAAACCCGTCCCGGCGTGATCTCGATCCCCAAGACCGGTTCGGCGGACCGCGCCCGAGAAAACCGCGACGCGATGGACATTCACCTGACGGCGGAAGACCTCGGCGACCTCGACCGCGCCTTCCCGCCGCCGAAGCGCAAGCGATCATTGGAGATGATCTAAACCAGCCGCCAGCTTAAGCATTACCGCAGCAACGCGCGCAGGACCGGACAGGCCTTTCTCTGGCCGGTCAGTCCTTCCGGACTTGCAACGATGCGTCTGAGACCGGCGCGTCGTCGCGTATTGGACGGCAGCTTGATCGCCGAAGCCAGCCCCAGGCGCGAAAGCAGGCGGATGAACCACCAGCCCAGATCGATCTGCCCGTCCTCGATCCCGAGCCGGGCGGATTCCGGAAAGGCGTGGTGGTTGCCGTGATAGGCTTCGCCGAAGGTCACCAGACCGAAACGCGGCAGGTTGTAGCCCTGCACGGCGACGCCATCGACGCGCCCCACCTGCTCGCCGCCGCGATGGGCGAAGTGACCGACCAGCCAATGCCCTATGAGCGAGACGGAAACACGGACCGCCACACCCCAGATCACCCAGGAAATGCCACCGAAGACGAAAAGCACCAGCGCCAGCGGCACTTGCTGCAGCATCCAAGTCGCTTCAAGGAAGCGATAGAACCGATCCTGCGCGACACGGTCTTCAATGACAAATCGCGGCGGATGATCGAGCGCGACCACGCAATGCATCTGCCAGAAGGCGTCCTGAAGGAAAGGTCGGCGGTGCGCGAAGAGATCGTGGCAGGCCTGCTGGCGCTGCGCCCAATCGCGAATGTCATGGGCGTAGATCATGCCGAACGGCCCGGCCATGCCGACAAGCACACCGAAGGTGACGAGGATGCGCTCGAGCCAGAGCGGCGCTTCAAAGGAGCGGTGGATCAGCAGCCGGTGCATGCCAACCGAATGGCCGAGGCAGATGGTAAGGGCCGTCAGAACGATGAAGACCACAAGGGCGTCCACCGAAAACGTCATTGGCGCACCGATGACGGCCACGAGCGTCATTCCGGAGATCCAGAGCGACTTGCCCGGAACCCAGACGACCCGGCCATTCACCGGGTCGCTGCCGGGTTGCGCGATCATTCTGCCAGTCGACACGACATCCATGGCACCCTCCGTAGCGAAGTCACGACCAGTTTTTCAGGCAACACTGAAGGACCCGGTTGAAAACAACCGGCGCAGAAGTTATTTAGGAAATAAACTAATTACATATTTACCTACCAATAGGTATTTAGGCAATATCCTAATTACCTATTGGCCGACCTGCCGGCGACAAAGGAGATCTTGTGAACGACGACACGCTCAACCCTGATGCAGGCGGATCGGCGCAACGTGTGTTCAACGCCTTGTCGTCGCTGCACCGGCGCAAGATACTGGCCTATCTCTCAGCCTCCAGCCTGACGGCGGGCGAGATCGCCGAGCGCTTCAACATGAGCAAGCCCTCGGTGTCGCAACATCTGACCGTGCTGGAGAACGCCGGCTTGATTGCCAAGGAAAAGCGCGGCCAGTTCATTCACTACACCATTGTGACCAACAATCTGATCAACACGCTGAACGGCTTTGCCCAGGAGGTCTGCCCGGTCAACCGTCCTCTCAAGCGGGAGAGCGAAGCCAAGGCGAAGTCAAAGTAGGACAGCCCTCATCCGGCCTGACGGCCACCTTCTCCCCGCCTGCGGGGAGAAGGAAATCGCCGCGCCCGCTCGCCCCAACAAAACCGTTGGCGTCCTGCTCGTCCCTGAAAGAACTCCGGGCGGTCAGCGCACAACCGCGTCCCTCTCCCCGCCTGCGGGGAGAGGGCTAGGGTGAGGGGCTGTCAGGGGGCGGCAGCCCGCGTAACCCACGCTGGAAATCATAGTCCCTACGGGCCGCGGTTCATGGCGGCGATGCCGTTGCGGCAGACTTGGGTCAGCCGGAGCGACTCCCGATCTCCACCACCACCTTGCCCTTGGCGTGGCCGGATTCCAGATAGGCAAAGGCTTGCGCTACATCCTTGAGCGGAAACACACGGTCGATGACGGGCCTGATCGCCTTGGTCTCGATGAGGTCGGCGAGCTCGGCAAGATCGGCACCATCAGGATGCATGAAAAGATAACGGTAGGAGACGCCATGTTTCCTGGCGACGGCGCGGATCCGGTAGGATGCAAGCCAGAAAAGCGACCTCAGGAACAGGCCGCGGCCGAGGTCCTTTCGCGCGGTCTCAGGCTCGGGCATGCCGGCGATGGAAACCACTTTGCCGCCGCGCTTGACGACGCCGAACGACTTCATGAGCGTTTCGCCGCCAAGCAGATCGAAGACGCCGTCCATGTCGCGCAACTGCTCCTCGAACCGTTCCGTCGTGTAGTCGATCACCACGTCCGCGCCGAGTTCCTCGACAAGCGCACGGCCACGGGGCGACGCCGTGGTCGTCACCTCTGCGCCGAGCCACTTCGCCAGCTGGATGGCGAAGGTGCCAACGCCACCGGCGCCACCGGGTATGAAGATCCGGCTGCCTTGGTCCACATGAAGCTCGTCGCGCAGCGCCTGTAAGGCCGTGAGGCCGGCAAGCGGCACGCCGGCTGCCGTGTTGAAATCGATCGATGCGGGCATCTTTGCCAGAAACTGTTCAGGCACGACCGCATACTCGGCCAAACCGCCCATTGCCTCCTTGGGCATACGCGCAAAGACCCGGTCTCCCGGCTTGAACGACGTGACGTCTTCTCCGAGCGCCTCGACGACGCCGGCAAGTTCGTTGCCCATGACAACAGGCAACGGATATCGCTGGACGACCTTGAGCATCCCTTCGCGCGTCTTGTAGTCGACAGGATTAAGTCCTGCCGCATGCACCCGGACAAGCACCTCGCCGCGCGCCGGCCGCGGACGCGGTACGTCGCGCAGCTCGGCAGCGTCGGGACCGCCGTATCGCGTCAGAACAAACGCCTGCATCGTCGTGGAGCTCATCCGGCACCTGATATCTTCGGATTTCCTGTCCGGGATTAGTCGGCGAAAAATGCCGGCGAAGTCAACAGAACGAATAGCGCCCGACAGCTTCGCCCGCCCCTCATCCGGCCTGCCGGCCACCTTCTCCACGCCTGCGGGGAGAAGGAAACGCGTGGCGACCGCCAGGCACAAACGCACGACGTCGATGTAGAGACGCTGGTTTTTTGGAAAGTCTGGAAGGGAGAGGCACGCTCGGCGCCAGTCCCCTCTCCCCGCCCGCGGGGAGAGGGCTAGGGTGAGGGGCATTCCCAGCCTAAGCGCTTGAGCGGCCCCTCGCCCGCTGCGACTATCACATGCCCTGCGGGCCGCGGTTCATCGCCGCAATACCCGTGCGGCAGACTTCGATGAGGCCGAGTGGCTTCATGATGGCGATGAATTGCTCGATCTTCGACGGCTTGCCGGTGATCTCGAAGACGAAGTGATCGATGTTGGCGTCGATGACCGAGGCGCGGAAGGCGTCGGCCAGCCGCAGCGCCTCGACGCGGTGGTCGCCCGAGCCATGCACCTTGACGAGCGCCAGTTCCCGCTCGATCGGCCGGTCGTGGCCGAGGCTTGCGGCGCGGACCGTCAGGTCGACGACGCGGTGGACCGGCACCAGCCGCTCGAGCTGGTTCTTGATCTGGTCGAGCACATGCGGCGTGCCGCGCGTCACGATGGTGATGCGCGACAGGTGCGCCTCGTGTTCCGTTTCCGAAACCGTGAGGCTTTCGATGTTGTAGCCGCGGCCGGAGAACAGGCCGATGACGCGGGCAAGGACGCCCGGCTCGTTGTCGACGAGAACCGAAAGCGTGTGGGTTTCGGCGACCTCGGTCTCCTTGGCGATGAAGTAGGCGGAGCCGGTCGGTTGAAGGTGTGCGTTCATGTCAGTTGGTTCCTCTACCTATCTCAGACGAGCTGACGGCCCTTGGCGTCGATCGCGTTGGCGACCGCTTCGTCCGTGGCTTCGTCGGGCAACAGCATCTCGTTATGAGCCTTACCCGAGGGGATCATCGGGAAGCAGTTGGCGAGATTGGCAACGCGGCAATCGAAGATGACGGGCGCCGGCGTGTCGATCATGCGGCGGATCGCATCGTCGAGTTCGCCGGGCTTGTCGCAACGGATGCCGACGCCGCCATAGGCTTCCGCCAGCTTGACGAAATCAGGCATCGCCTCGGTGTAGGAGTGCGACAGGCGGTTGCCGTGCAAGAGCTGCTGCCACTGGCGAACCATGCCCATGTACTGGTTGTTGAGGATGAAGATCTTGACCGGCAGGCCGTACTGGACCGCGCAGGACATTTCCTGGATGCACATCTGGATCGAGGCGTCGCCGGCGATATCGACGACGAGGCTGTTCGGATGCGCGACCTGGACGCCGATGGCGGCCGGGAAGCCGTAGCCCATGGTGCCGAGACCGCCCGAGGTCATCCAGCGGTTCGGCTGCTCGAAGCCGAAGAACTGCGCTGCCCACATCTGGTGCTGGCCGACTTCCGTGGTGATGTAGGTGTCGCGGCCCTTGCTCAGCTCATAGAGTCGCTGGATCGCATATTGCGGCATGATGACGTCGTCGTTCGGCGCATAGGCGAGCGAGTTGCGGGCGCGCCACTTGGTGATCATCTCCCACCAGTCGGAAAGCCGCGCCTTGTCGGCGCTCTTGGACGCGGCGCGCCACAGGCGAACCATGTCTTCCAGAACCGTGCCGACATCGCCGAGGATCGGCACGTCGACGCGCACGTTCTTGTTGATCGACGACGGGTCGATGTCGATGTGGATCTTCTTGGAGTTCGGCGAGAACGCGTTGAGGCGGCCGGTGATGCGGTCGTCGAAGCGGGCGCCGATGCAGATCATGACGTCGCAGTCATGCATCGCCATGTTGGCTTCGTAGGTGCCATGCATGCCGAGCATGCCGAGCCAGGCCTTGCCGGAGGCCGGATAGGCGCCGAGGCCCATCAGCGTCGAGGTGATCGGGAAGCCCGTCAATTCGACCAGCTCGCGCAGGAGATGCGAGGCTTCCGGACCGGAATTGATGACGCCGCCGCCGGAATAGATGATCGGCTGGCGCGCATTGCGCATCAGTTCGACCGCTTCCTCGATCTTCTTCAGATCGCCCTGCTTCTTCGGCTGGTAGCTTTTCTGGGTCGGAACGGCTGATGGAGGCGTGTAGGTGCCGGTCGCAAACTGGATGTCCTTCGGGATATCGACGACGACGGGACCCGGGCGGCCGGACTGGGCAACGCGGAAAGCCTCATGGATGATGCGGGCGAGATCGTTGACGTCCTTGACCAGCCAGTTGTGCTTGGTGCACGGCCGGGTGATGCCGACGGTGTCGCATTCCTGAAAGGCGTCGGAACCGATCAGCGAGGTCGGAACCTGGCCGGAGATGCAGACGAGCGGGATGGAATCCATCAGCGCGTCCTGCAGCGGCGTCACCGCATTGGTGGCGCCGGGACCGGAGGTGACCAGCATGACACCGACCTTGCCGGTCGAGCGGGCATAGCCTTCGGCCATGTGGCCGGCGCCCTGCTCGTGGCGAACGAGGATGTGCTGGATATCGTCCTGCTGGTGGATCTCGTCGTAGATCGGAAGCACGGCGCCGCCCGGATAGCCGAAGATATGCTCGACGCCGTTGTCTCTCAGTGCCTGGAGAACGATCTCCGCGCCTGTCATCTGGTTTTCTGTACCGCTCATTGACTTGCTTCCGTCCCTTTTCCCAGTTGGGTGCTTAGCTTGTTTGAAGGCATAAAAAAAGGCCCCGTCAGGAGCCTCGTTCAGCGCATGGGTGGCTACCGCCGGATGGTTACACCATCCTGCCCATGCGCCGTCCCACCACAAGAATAACCGCGAAATTTTTCATGGGCCGAGTTGATAACCACAAAAGCCCAAGGCGTCAACGGCTTTTAGTTACACGATCGGGCTTCCGCGCGGAACATTGTTGCGCAAGCAGGGGCGCCCGACCCGTGGCCGGTTGAGAAAACCGGGCGGCAAGGTGCCGAAGCGGCTCATTCCGGCACCAGATCATGTCAGCCTGTCGCGTGCCGATCAGAACGCCGGCGCAGCGGCCCTGCAATCGCGTCGACACTATTTGATTAACCTGCTAGTATCCGTGACTTCCGATTGCAAGCGTACGTTTCGGCGCGAGGTATCCATCTCAAGCGCGCGAGGTGGATCTCCGTGCGATCATTTGTCTGCCATTGATCGCCACCCTCGGAGCGCTCGCTGCCGGGAGGCGACCTCATGTAAGCCAAGTGCGGCATAGAGGGAGAACAATCAGATGGTGAAGCTTGTGCAGAAAGCGGTGGTGCGTTCCACCGCGACGGTGTCGGCTGCGGTATTGGCATTAATCGTTGGCATGGGAACACCTTCAGGCGCGAAGGCCGGGGATGCTGAGGCCAAGAGCCTGCTCAAGGCCATGTCCGACTATTTGGCGGCGCAGAAGACCATATCTTTTGGTTATGATACTAATCTCGAGGTTGTTACCAAGGATCACCAGAAGCTCCAACTGGCGAGTTCTGGAACGATCGATCTCACCCGGCCCGACAAGATTCGTGCGACGCGCACTGGCGGCTTCGCCAATGTCGAGATGATCTTCGACGGCAAGACTCTCACGGTTGTCGGCAAGGACGCCAATCTCTATACCGAGGTCGAGAAGACCGGCACGCTGGACCAGCTCGTCGACGAGTTGCGGGAAAAGCTCCAGAAGCCCATGCCTGGCGCCGATTTGCTTCTGTCGAATGTCTACGATGTGCTGATGACCGACGTTGTTGACGTAAAGGACCTCGGCAGCGGCGTAATCGGCGGCACCGAATGCGATCATCTGGCATTTCGCACCAAGGAGATCGATTGGCAGATCTGGATCGCTCAGGGCGAGCGCCCCTATCCCTGCCGGTATGTCATCACCAGCAATCAGCTTGACCAGGCACCGCAATACAGCGTCCAGACCAGGGACTGGAAGACCGGCAGTGAGGTTGCTGCGGACGATTTCGGCTTCAAGAACGAGACCAACGCAAAGAAGGTCGATCCGAAGGAACTCACCGATATTGATGAACTGCCCGGCCATCTGGCCATAGGAGGCGGCCAATGACCGTGTCAAAGAAATTGAGAATGGTGCTGCTCGCCGGCATCGTCGGCTTTCCAGGACTGCAAGCGGCGGAGCGCATTCCAGCGTTGAGTTCGTACAGTTTCGTCTCGATAGCCGAGGCCAGGGTCGGGCGTCCGCTTACGCCGGTCAGCGTGGCCGGAGTGGCGCGGCGCACCGTGCGCCGCTGCGCAGTTGGCGTCTACTACTGCTAAATCGCAGCCGAGAAGCTCAATGCGCTCCTATGGTCGGGTGATCAAGACGTGCAGCTACTGCATGTTTCCTTTAATCGTAGCCGGTTAAAGGACAAAAACATGCAGTAGGCTCCCACTTCAGGCGGTAGCGGCGAGCGCCGGGTAGTCGACGTAGCCCTTCCCGGTGCCGCCGAAATAGGTCATGCGGTCAGCATCGTTCATAGGCGCCTCGGCTTTCAGCCGGTGAACGAAATCCGGATTGGCCAGCACCATCTGGCCATAAGCCTCCAGATCGGCGAGCCCGGATGCGAGATCGGAACCGATCGCGTCGCGTCCGCGGCCGGGCCTGTTCAGGATCAAGGGCTGCGTCCAGAGCTTGCGGATCGAGGCGAGCAATGGCTCGTCGCCCGCATGCATGATGTGCAGATAGGCAAGGCCCAGCCTGTCGAGTTCGGCAACCAGATAACGATAAAGATCAGGCCCTTCGGCGCCCTCGTCGATGCCCCACATCGCAAGGCCGGGAGAAAGCCGGATGGCGGTGCGGTCCGCGCCGATCTCCTCGGCGATGGCCGCGGCTACCTCGATCGCAAACCGCGCCCGGTTCTCGATTGATCCGCCATATTCGTCGGTGCGGATGTTGGCGCTCGGCGCCAGGAACTGATGGACCAGATAGGCGTTCGCGCCATGGATTTCGACGCCATCGGCACCGGCCTCGATCGCGCGACGGGCCGCATGGCGGAAGTCGGCGACGGTCCGGCGCACTTCCTCTGACGTCAGCGCCCGCGGCGTCGGGATGTCCTGCATGCCCGTTGCCGTGAACATGCCACTCCCCGGCGCAATCGCCGAGGGCGCTACGCCCTGGCGGTGATGCGGCGTGTTGTCCGGATGCGACATGCGCCCGGCATGCATGAGCTGGACGAAAATATGACCGCCCCTCTCGTGCACGGCAGCAGTGATCTTCTTCCAGCCGGCGACATGCGCATCGGTGTAGATGCCGGGTGTCGTGAGATAGCCCTGGCCGTCGTCAGAAGGCTGGGTGCCTTCGGTCACGATCAGGCCGACGCTGGCGCGCTGGGCGTAATATTCCGCGGCGAGTGCGCCGGGCGTACCGTCATATTCGGCGCGGCTGCGGGTCATCGGCGCCATGGCCAACCGGTTGGCAAGCGTGTAGCGACCGATGCGGACACGGTTGAATAGCAGGCTCATCAGGATCTCCTTCGAGGCTTGTCCTTAAGTTGGAGTCCTTGTCCACTATTCCGTTTCCGGGATAAATATAGCCATACTGAATTTACTATTCCACTGATGGAGCAAAGATGACCCATTTGAACGACATGGCACTGTTCGTCGAAGTCGCGAAAGCCAGAAGCTTTCGCAAAGCCGCCGAAATCGTCGGCATGCCCAACTCCACCCTGTCGCGGCGGATCAGCGAATTGGAGAAGGCGATCGGGCTGCGGCTGCTTCACCGCACGACGCGAAAGATCGAACTCACCGAAGCGGGCCAGCTCTATTTCGAGCGCAGCAAACGCATCGTCGACGAAGCGCGCCTCGCCCACGAGCAGCTCGGCGCGATGCTGGAGCAGCCGAGCGGCCTCCTGCGCGTGTCGATGCCGGTCGATTTCGCAACCATCTACATGACGCCGCTGATCGCGGAATTCGCCCGGCGCTATCCCGGCATCACCTTCGATTTCGACCTGACACCACGGCGCGTCGATCTGGTGGCGGAGCCCTTCGACGTGGTGATCCGTGCCGGCGAACTGCAGGATTCGCGCCTGATTGCACGGCTGCTCGGCCGCCACGCACGCTATCTCTACGCTTCCCCTGCCTATCTGGCGGCGTCTGGGGAGCCGCAGGATCCGGCGGATCTGGCCCGTCACGACTGCATCTCTATGCCGAGGGCAACGGACTGGACGCTGCATGATGGCCGCAACAACAAGATCGAGGTATCGGTCGGCGGCCGCTTCACGGTCAACAATGTCGGCATGATGAGCGCGCTTGCCGTCAACGGCCAGGGCATCGCCTTGCTGGCCGAGCGCATTGCCGGCGACGATTTCGCCGAGGGCCGGTTGAAGCGTGTGCTGCCCGCCTGGGAAGGCACCTCCGTCGCAATCCACGCCATCACCGAAACACGGCTGCTGCCGGCCAAGACCCAACGCTTCATCGAGTTTCTGCAGGAACAGATGGGACGCAGGTAGAGTAAGTCGCGCAGAAGTACGCAGCGGTTTTGCGAAACGACATTCGAAAAAAATCGAAAAAACGCAAGGAGCGAATCTGAAAGATCGCAACGCGCTTTGACCGCGAACGCCTTCATCTTCCGGCCCTAGTGAGAACACGCTAAAATATAGACAGCATGCGGAGAGCAGGATGGCAAACGGGCGCGTCGAGCGGCGACTTGCGGTCATCATGGCCACCGACATTGTCGGCTACTCCCGTCTAACGGAGGCCGACGAAATTCGCACGCTCGGCACTATGAAGCGGCTGCAGACGTCCATCCTTGCTCCCAGCATCGCCGCCTGCGGCGGGCGGATCGTCAAGCTGATGGGTGACGGCACGCTGGTCGTCTTCGACTCCGCCGTCAACGCGGTGGATTGCGCCCTATCGCTGCAGGAGGCGCTCGCTTCCGATCAGCTGGAGCAGCCTCCCGACGACCGCATCCTCGTCAGGATCGGCATCAATCTCGCCGACGTCGTCATTGAAGGAGACGATCTCCTTGGCGACGGCGTCAACGTCGCCGCGCGCCTGCAGGCCTCGGCGTCCCCGGTGGCATATGCATCGCCGATGTCGTCCATCGGCAACTCAGCGCCAAGAACCGATCGGCCTTCCTCGACGGCGGCGAGATCGCGCTGAAGAACATCACGCGCCCCATCCGCGTCTGGCACTGGACGGACGCACCGACAATGGGACCGGCGGCCTCGCAAGCCTGCGCGCACACGTCGATCGCGGTCCTGCCATTCGAGAACCTCGGCGGCGCGACGGAGCAGACCTTCTTCAGCGACGGCGTCAGCGAGGACGTCATCGGCGGGCTCGCGCGGTTCCGCTCGCTTTCCGTCACATCAGCCAGTTCATCCTTCAGCTTCCGCGATCGAAGTGTCGATAGAAGGGAGATCGGCCGCCGGCTCGGCGTCACCTACCTCGTCGAGGGCAGCGTCCGCCGCGCCGGCGAGCGGATCCGCGTCACCGCGCAGCTGGTCGAGGCAGCGAGCGGCGCGCACCTCTGGTCGGAGCATTACGACCGAAGCCTGACGGATATTTTCGCGGTGCAGGATGAGGTGACCCGGACGATCGTCTCCACCCTCGTCGGGCAGATCGAGAGCGCCGGCATGCGGCAGGCGCTCCGCAAGCCGCCGACGAGCCTTGCGGCCTATGAATTCTACCTGCGTGGGCTCGCGCATATTCGCGGCTACGAGCCGGAAGACAACCGGCAGGCATGCGCCATGTTCCAGGCGGCGGTCGACCGCGACCCGCATTTTGCCTTGGCTTACGCCCATCTGGCACTCGCGACCACCGCCGCGCAAGGCTACGCCAATGCCCCGCAGGACGTTCTCGACTGTGCCCTGGCCATGGCGCGCAAGGCGGTCTCGCTCGACGAGACCGAAGGCGGTTGCCAGCGGCTGCTGGCGCTCATTCACGTCAATCGCCGCGAATTCGAGTTGGCCGAGCGGCACTATCGGCGCGCCTATCTGCTGAACCCCAATGATGCCAGTACGCTGGTGCAGATGGGAGGCCTCTTTGCGCGACGCGGCAAGCTTGATGAAGCAATGGAGTGGATCAACGAAGGCTTCCGGCTGAACCCATTTCCGCCGCCCTGGTATAGCGCTGCACTCGGCAACGCCCTTTATATCCTCGGCCGCTATGAAGAGGCGGCCGCGGCGCTCAAGGAGTTGCCCAATCCCGGCCCCTTCACGCTCGCGCGCCTTGTCGCCTGCCATGCGCAGGCCGGCAGCAGCGCCGCCGCCGAGGAGACGAAGGCCCGCCTTCTGCAGGTGCGCCCGGACTTCTCCACGGAAGACTTCATCCGGCGCGGCCTCCTGCTTGAGCTGGACGAACACCGCGACCTGTTCCGCCAGGGCCTGCTGAAGGCAGGACTGCCGGCGTGACGCAATCGGCTGGCCCGATCATGGATCCGTTTCACACCGGAATTGGTTTCAGAACCGCGAAAAGCCCGTGAGCGGCGGCATGATGAAACCGCGCCCATCACCGATGAACGGCGCAAGCCCCTTGGCCACCGCCTCGCTCGGATTGCCGTAAACTTCGAGCCGCTCCACCGTGCAATGGGCAGACACATCCTGGATATGCGCGTCCGACATCTGCCAGTGCCGGAGCACGTCCTGCGAATTACGATAGAGCTGTATGCTCACCGCCTGCATCGCCTTCTCGTCGATGAAGGTCTGCACCATCAGCTGCGGCGCGTGCCTTTCGACGAATGCGATTGCGCCCAGCACCGCCTCGCGGAACGGATCGAGATGGCCGGGGGCGATCCTCATCAGGTTTCGAAAAAGCAATTGCTCGGTCATGCCCGTCCTCCATGTCGCTTGTCGTTTGGCTCCCCGGGCCGGGCTGGAACCGGGAATGACGCTCCGACGCGTTGTCATGGAAGGGTTTGTAGAAGCTCAACTATAGTTGAGGTCAAGCCTGATAAAACGACAAAGTTTTAGGGGCGAACGCTGTTCGTGCACCCCGCATTAACACTTGCCGTGGAAGATTCGCATTGCTGCATGATGCAGCTTCAAACCAAGGGCAATGATATGCTTGACCTCCCTGTGTTGATGCCGCTCGTCATCAGCTTTGCTGCGATCTACCTGTTCTTCCGCTGGGTCGTATTCGACATGAACTCCCCCAAATAGCCGGCAGCCGCGCGCCACCTCGATCCCCGCCATCCCGCCCGAAGATCCCTTGATATCGTCGACCAGACGGAAGCCGCGTCTCACGGCTGTTGTGGTGGCAGCAGGAACAGGGTCATGCCGAAGATCACGTAGACCGTCAGCGCCAGCACGCCCATGTACCAGGCAGAACGGCCGGCATTCGACAGCAGCGTCGCCGCCATCGTCGCGACCAGCATCATCACGATGGCCCCCGGCCAGAACTGCAGGTCCATCGGCTGCGGCCCGAGCACATAGCTCAAGAGCACCAGCAGCGGCGCGACAAAGAGAGCGATCTGCACCGCGCTGCCGAGCGCGATGCCGACGCTCAGGTCGAGCCGGTCCTTGCGCGCTGCGGAAAAGGCGGTCGCCATCTCGGCGGCGGCCCCGACCAGCGCCACGACGACGAAGCCGACGAAGGCCGGCGTCATGCCAAGCTCTTCCGCCGCCACCTGCACCGAGCCGACGAAAACCTCGCTGACGAGCGCCACCAGCACGGTCACCGCCAGAAGCACGCCGATACCGGTCGCCAGCGGCCAATGCGCCTCCTCTCCGCCATGCCCGGAGCCGGCGGAGATGAAAAGTTCGCGATGGGTCCTGAGCGAAAACAGCATCCAGAGCCCGTAGACGACGATCAGGACAACAGACAGGCCGGCGCTCAATTGCTGGGTGAAGGGCGTCTGCGGCTGTCCGTCGGCTGCGCCGATGAGCGACGGCACGAGAACCGCGACCGTCGCCATGAACAGAAGGCTCGCCAGGAAGCGCGCATTCACCCGGTTGAACTCCTGCAGGTGATAGCGCAGTCCGCCGAAGAGGAACGAGCCTCCGAGCATGAAGAGCGTATTGGTGACGATGGCGCCGGCGATCGAGGCCTTGACCAGCAGGTATTGACCGGCGGCGAGCGCCATCAGCGCGATGACGAGTTCCGTCAGGTTGCCGAGCGTCGCGTTGAGCAACGCGCCGATCGTATCGCCGGTTCGTGCCGCGACGGACTCCGTCGCCTGGCTGAGCAGGGCCGCAAGCGGCACGATGGCAGCCACCGAAAGGAGGAACAGCAAAGTGTGTGCCCCCGGCCAGATGTGCTCGCCCGCGATCGCCAGGGGGACGAAAACGAGAAGCCAGAGAATGGGTGTCCGGCGCACGTAATCAAATGCACTGCCCATGGCCGCCTCCCCACGCCAACCGGCAAGCCTAACCGGATGCCATGTCCGGCTGGATGCTGTTGGTCAGGGCATAGGATTATTCCGCTTCAGGCAAAGGCGCATTGACTTTTATCAAGTCGCACGCGCCACGGCCCTACCGTCGACCCGCCGCGCCACGAGATCGCCGAGCAGGCGCTGCCGACCGTGCTGATCGGCGCCGCCTCGGCCGGCATCCTGCGCCACCTCCTGGGCTGAGCGTCGGGCAAATCCGCGAAACCACTTGTTAAATCCCCCCGGCTAACATGAGCGACCGTGATGCCGGGGTTTTTGCGTTGCTGAACAATGATCTTCATTCCTCAATCCGCGCGGGAGAGCAGGATCGCCGTGACGGCCTGAAGCCCGGCAACCGGTTCCTGGGGCGTGTCGTCGCGTGCAGCGGCGCGCGCGCCACGATCGCTGCCGTCGCCGAAAACGGCGAAACGTCGCTGACCGAACTCTGGTCGGTCGGGCGACTGATCTCGATCTCCGTCGGCAGAAACCGCGTCGTGGCGCTGGTCTATTCCATGCAGACCGCCTCGGCCGAATGGGGCGAGGAAGCCAACAACACCTTCCGCATCGAAGTCGAACTGATGGGCGAGGTCCACAAGGGGGCCGATGGGCGCGAGGCGTTTTCCGCCGGCATCAGCCAATATCCCTATCTCGGCGCCATCGTGCACCGCATTCGCGCGGCCGACCTTGCCCGCATCTACGATTCCG
>Ga0209025_1002140_pt1 | contig 22142 bp, 18 predicted proteins | sample AraplaMF_Col_mLB_FD_184256 | JGI IMG/M metagenome (GOLD analysis project Ga0209025, IMG submission 184256) | Arabidopsis root microbial communities from the University of North Carolina, USA - plate scrape MF_Col_mLB (SPAdes) (version 2) | ecosystem: Host-associated > Plants > Roots > Endosphere... | reverse complement strand
CGGCGCCCTCCATCAGGTGCGGCACCATGCGGTTGGCGGCCACCAGGTTCCAGTGCCTGTCCACCGCCAGGGCCGGGTAGGGCTCATGGCTTTTGAGCAGCAGCTCCACGGCCTGCCGGGCCGAGGCCAGGGCAGGGTCGTCCAGTGGGCGTTCGCGGTACATGGGCGCGTAACCGGCAGCCACCAGCAGCGCATTGCGCTCGCGCAGCGGAATGTCCAGTCGCTCCGACAGCCGCAGCACCATTTCGCGGCTGGGCACCGAGCGGCCGGTTTCCACAAAACTCAGGTGGCGCGTCGAGATGTCGGCTTCATGGGCCAGGTCCAGCTGGCTCAGGCGCCGGTGCTGGCGCCAGTGGCGCAGGTGGTCGCCGAAGGGCTGGGGCGCGCTGCGCGGCGCCGGGCGGCTGGGGTGATGGGTGCTGGCGGTCATGGCGCCATCGTAAAGCCACGTGAACAGGTTTCCATTACCTGCCAGGTTATCGACGGTCGGCCGGAGCCCGGGAATGATGGCTTCCATGCGCGCCGACCCGGCGGCCCGGCGCGCTGATCCGCATCACCGGCCGACCGCACTTTCAGGAGTTTTGCCATGTCTTCGAGTTCCATCCTGTCCTCCCCCAACTTCCTGCGCAACGTGCTGCGCGCGGATGCGCTGTCCTGCATTGCCTGCGGGGTATTGCAAGTGGCTTTCCCGGCCGCAATGGCCCGCTTCTTGAACCTGCCTGAGGGGCTGGTTGCCTACACGGGCGAGTTCCTGCTGGTCTATGCGGCAGTCGTTGGGTTTGTTTCAACGCGTAATCCTTTGCCGCGATCTGTGGTGTGGGCCTTGGTGGCGGGCAATATCGGCTGGGCGCTGGCTTGCGTACTGTTGCTGGTCAGCGCTAGCGTGTCGCCTTCCGTGCTGGGCGTGGCCTATGTGGTGGTGCAGGCGCTGACGGTCGCGGTACTGGCCGAACTGCAGTACTTCGGCCTGCGCCGCGCGGCGCCGCAGCCGGCCTGGTGACAAGGCCCAAGACTCGGTAGGCGGGCAGGGTATGCGGGCCCAGGCTCCCACGGGGCCCTGGGGCCTGCCAGAATGGGGGCTGCCGTCAATAAAAAAGGAGTCCGCAATGGCCAAACCGCCTCCCCACGCTTTTCCCTCCACGCTCAAAAGCTTCAAGACCGCCTCAGGCAAAACCGGCAAGTTCTACTCCCTGCCGGAACTGGCCAAACAATTTCCCAAAGTCGCTCGCCTGCCGGTGTCCATGCGCATCGTGCTCGAGTCGGTGCTGCGCAACTGCGACGGCAAAAAGGTCACGGCCGAACATGTCAGCCAGCTGGCCAACTGGCTGCCCCGGGCCGAGCGCAGCGAGGAAATCCCCTTTGTGGTCTCGCGCGTGGTGCTGCAGGACTTCACCGGTGTGCCGCTGCTGGCCGACTTGGCCGCCATGCGCAGCGTGGCGCTCAAACTCGGCAAGAACCCGAAAGCCATCGAGCCGCTGGTGCCGGTGGACCTGGTGGTGGACCACTCCATCATGGTCGATTACTACGGCAAGAAAAATTCGCTGGACCTCAACATGAAGCTCGAGTTCCAGCGCAACCGCGAGCGCTATGAATTCATGAAGTGGGGCATGCAGGCCTTCGACACCTTCGGCGTCGTACCGCCGGGCTTTGGCATCGTGCACCAGGTCAACCTTGAATACCTGGCGCGCGGCGTGCATAAGACGGCGGGCGGCGTCTATTACCCCGACTCGCTGGTGGGAACCGACAGCCACACCACCATGATCAACGGCATTGGCGTGGTCGCCTGGGGCGTGGGCGGCATCGAAGCCGAAGCCGCCATGCTGGGCCAGCCGGTCTACTTCCTCACGCCCGACGTGGTCGGCTTTGAGCTGACCGGCCGCCTGCGGGAGGGCGTCACCGCCACCGACCTGGTGTTGCGCGTGACAGAGCAGCTGCGCAAGGAAAAGGTGGTCGGCAAGTTTGTTGAATTCTTCGGCGAAGGCACACGCACGCTGGCCTTGCCCGACCGCGCCACCATAGGCAATATGGCGCCCGAATACGGCGCCACCATGGGCTTCTTCCCGGTTGATGAAAAAACCATTGACTACTTCAAGGGCACGGGCCGCACCAAGGAAGAGATCGAAGCCTTCGAAGCCTACTTCAAGGCCCAGGGCCTGTTCGGCGTGGCGAAAGCCGGCGAGATCGATTATTCGCATGTGGTCAAGCTGGACCTGGGCGACGTCACGCCCAGCCTGGCCGGTCCCAAGCGCCCGCAGGACCGCATTGAACTGGGCAATGTCGCCGGCCAGTTCAAGTCGCTGTTCAGCAAGCCGATTGCCGAGAACGGGTTTAACCAGCCCGCCGGCATGCTCAACACCCGCCACCTGGTGCGCCGCACCGACGAGGGCCGGCTGGACACCCTGCCCTCCGCGCCGCCCACCCCGGCGGGCGCCGCGCGCCCCGTCATGGAAATGGAAGGCAACCGCCCGACGCTGGCGCACGCACGCGCCAGCAACACCACCGATGCACCCGCCACCGCGCAGACCGAGGTCGTGCATTCCGCACCCGGCATCACGGTGGGCAACGGCGACGTGCTGATCGCCGCCATCACCAGCTGTACCAACACCTCCAACCCCAGCGTGCTGCTGGCCGCCGGCCTGCTGGCCAAGAAGGCGGTGGAGGCGGGCCTGAAAGTGCAGCCGCACATCAAGACCTCGCTGGCGCCCGGCTCGCGCATCGTGACCGAGTACCTGACCGAAACCGGTTTGCTTCCCTACCTTGAAAAGCTGGGCTTTGCGCTGGCCGGTTACGGCTGCACCACCTGCATCGGCAATGCCGGCGACCTGACACCCGAGCTCAACGAAGCCATCAGCAAGAGCGATCTTGTGTGTGCGGCCGTGCTCTCAGGCAACCGCAACTTCGAGGCGCGTATCCACCCCAACCTCAAGGCCAACTTCCTGGCCAGCCCGCCGCTGGTGGTGGCTTACGCGATCGCCGGCACGGTGATGCGCGACCTGATGACCGAGCCCGTCGGCAAGGGAAAGGGTGGCAAGGATGTCTATCTCGGCGACATCTGGCCGAGCAGCGATGAAATCTACAAGCTCATGAAGTACGCGATGAACGGCAAGGCCTTCCGCGCCAACTACGCCAAGGTCAAGACGGAGCCGGGCAAGCTCTGGGAAAACATCAAGGGCGTCAAGGGCAACGCGTACACCTGGCCCGCGAGCACCTACATTGCCGAGCCGCCCTTCTTCAAGGACTTCGCGATGGACGCCGGTCAGGCCGGCAGCGTGTCGGTCAAGGGCGCGCGCATCATGGCGCTGTTCGGTGACTCCATCACTACCGACCACATCTCGCCGGCCGGCTCCATCAAGGCGAGCTCGCCCGCGGGCCTGTGGCTGCAGGAAAACAGCGTGCAGAAGGCCGACTTCAACAGCTACGGCGCGCGGCGCGGCAACCACGACGTGATGATGCGCGGCACTTTCGCCAATGTGCGCATCAAGAACCTCATGATCCCGCCCGGCGCAGACGGCTCGCGCGAAGAGGGCGGCGTGACGCTGTTCCAGCCAGGTGGCGAGAAGATGTTCATCTACGACGCCGCCATGAAGTACATCGAGCAAGGCACGCCCACGGTGATTTTTGCCGGCGAGGAATACGGCACCGGCTCCTCGCGCGACTGGGCCGCCAAGGGCACACAGCTGCTGGGCATCAAGGCCGTGGTTGCGCGCAGCTTTGAGCGCATTCACCGCAGCAACCTGGTCGGCATGGGCGTGCTGCCCCTGCAGTTCAAACCCGGCGACTCCTGGCAAGGCCTCAAGCTCACCGGCACCGAAGTCATAGACGTGATTCCGCACCCCGAGCTCAAGCCGCAAAGCGAGGCCAAGCTGGTCATCACGCGCGCCGACGGTTCGCGCGAGGAAGTCACCGTGATCCTTCGTGTGGACACGCCCATCGAGGTCGACTACTACCGCAACGGCGGAATTTTGCCTTTTGTGCTCAGGCAACTGTTGGCTGCATGAGCACGAAAGGCATTCCATTGGAAATCGCCACGCGGCCGCGTGGCGAGGTGCTCAGGCAACTGCTCGCTTGATGTTCAAGCAAGCCCTGATAGCCGGCGGCGGCATCGGCGGATTGGCGGCGGCGCTCGCGGCCTCGCGTGCCGGTTGGGACGTCCGCCTGTTTGAACGCGCCAGCGCCTTCAGCGAGGTCGGCGCCGGGATCCAGCTCGGCCCCAACGTCGTCAAGGTGTTGCATGGCTGGGGTCTGGCCGACGCGCTGCAGGCCGTCGCCGCTTTTCCCGAACGTTTACAGGTGCGCAGTGCCGTGTCGGGACAGACGCTGGGTGAGTTGCCTTTGGGCGACGCCATGGCCCAGCGTTACGGCGCACCCTACCTCAGCATCCATCGCGCGGACCTTCATGCCGTGTTGCTGCGGGCTGCGCAGCAGCACGCCGACCTCAAGCTGCACTTGAGCCGGCCGCTGCAATCCTTCAGCCAGACTGCCCAGGCCGTTACGGTGCGGGCCGGCGATGGGCCCGGCATCGAAGGCGATGCCCTCATAGGCGCCGACGGCGTGTGGAGCACTGTGCGCCAGGAGTTGCTGGGCGACGGCCTGCCGCGCCGCACCGGTCACCTGGCTTACCGTGCCCTGATGCCGCAGGCAAAGCTGCCCGAACGACTCAGGAGCCAGCAGGTCACCGCCTGGCTGGGGCCGCGCATGCACGTGGTGCAGTACCCGGTGCGCGGCGGGGAGTCGCTCAACATCGTAGCCATCGTGCATGGTGAAGTTGCGGCCGAGGCCGACCTCTGGGACCACAGCGCCAATGCCGCCGACCTGGCCGCGGCCACGGCCGGGTGCTGCTCCACGCTGCGCGAGACACTGGACGCGATTGATGGCTGGCGCCTCTGGGTGCTCCATGACCGTGTGCCCATGCAAGGCGCCCATCAGCATGCAGTGGGCCGCGTGGCCCTGCTGGGCGACGCCGCCCATCCCATGCGGCCATACCTGGCCCAAGGCGCCGGCATGGCAATCGAAGACGCCGCCGAGCTCGGCCGCGCCCTGGCCCAGGCCCTGGACCCGGCCCTGGACGTACCCACCATGCTGCAGCGCTATGCGCTCAACCGCTGGCAGCGCAATGCTCGCGTGCAGGCGAGGGCGTTGCGCAATGGGCAGATATTCCATGCGGATGGAATTGTTCGGTGGGGCAGGGACTTTGCGATGAAGGTGCTGGGGGAGAAGGTGCTGGATTTGCCTTGGCTGTACGGCGAAACTCCTTCGCCATAATCACCCCCGACCCCGCCTGGTCGCAGGGTCGAGCGTCAGGCCGGTGGTGAGCCGGCTTGCAAGAGCAGCCAGGCGCGGAAGATTTTCAGCGCTTCGAGCTTGGAAGATTCCTCTGGATACACCAGGTAGTAAGCCTTGTCTGAAGTCCAACTCTTGCGGGAGAGTCGACGCAGGCGTCCATGGGCAACCGCATCGCTAGCCATGAACTCCGGGAGCAGCACGGCGCCAAGCCCTGCGATGGCCGCATTGAGCGCCATTGACATCAATTCATACCGCGGGCCTTTTTCTGCGTCGGGCATGCGCAGGCCGCCATTGTTGAACCATTGCTCCCATGCTTGCGGCACAGTGCTGTGGTGCACCAGGGCAAATGAGGGTGTCCGGGCGGACAGGGTCTTGCCGTTTTTGTCGATCCATGCGGGGGAGGCGTAAGGCAGCATGGTCAAGGGCAAAACAAAATCATTGCGCAGGCCCGCTCGCTTTCCATCGCCGAACTCCAGCGATGCATCGACAGCCATGCTTTTGAAGTCCACTGATCCCACGCGAGTCGCGAAATTCAAGGTGATCTCTGTGTGCGCCCGGGTGAAGTCGGGCAGTCGCGGAATCAACCAGTAACTTCCAAGGGAAGCGCCCACCGACAGGGTCAGGGAGCCGCCGCGCCCCTTGAGTGCCATGACGTTGGCCGTAGCGCGTTCAAGCTTTTGCAATATCGCGGCGATTTCCTCTACATAAAAGCGACCGGCTTCGGTCAGCACCACGGCGTCGCGACGGCGTACAAACAGCGTGAGATTCAGGCGTTGTTCAAGGGCAATGATCTGCCGGCTGACAGCGCCCTGCGTCAGGTGCAACTCCTGCGCGGCAGCAGTGAAAGAGCGCAATCGCGCACTCGCTTCCAGGCACATCAGGGACATAGTTGATGGGGGACGCAGCATAGACGTACATGAGTAAATATCATGAAAGACGGAGAAATTGTCGTTTGTAGCTTTGGGCGTGTCAAAGCATCATTTGTTTATCTCATTGATCAACGCCAAGGCGGCTTTATGACTGAATTGAAAACCACGCGACGCAACGTCCTCAAGCTTGGCGCCATTGCCATGGCCTCGTCACCCCTGCTTGCCCGCGCGGCCTGGCCCGACCGGCCGATTCGGCTGGTGGTGCCCTCCGCCGCAGGCGGGTCCCCCGACAACATCTGCCGCATCCTCACTGCCGAGCTGCAGAAAACGCTGGGCCAGGCTTTTGTCATTGACAACAAGCCCGGCGCCAGCGGCAACATCGGCATGCAGGAAGTGGTTCGTGCCGCGCCCGACGGCTATACGCTGGGCTACGGCAACGTGGGAACCCTGGCTATCAATAAATCGCTTTTCGCCAAGCTGCCCTATGACCCGGACAAGCAACTGATGCCCGTGGCGCTGATCGGTTATGTGCAGAATGCCCTGGTTGTGCGCCCGGACCTCGGGGTGAACAGCGTCGGCGAACTGATCAAGCTTGCCAAATCCCGCCCTGGCCAGCTCACCATGGCTTCGCCTGGCAACGGCACCACAGGCCACCTCGGCGGCGAACTGTTCAAAAGCATGACCGGCACTTTCATGACCCACGTGCCTTACCGCGGCAGCCCGCAGGCGATTCAGGACCTGATGGGCGGCCAGGTCGACCTGATGTTTGACAATCTTTCATCCATCGGGCCGCATATCAAGAACGGCCGCGTCAAGGTGCTGGGTGTATCGGGCCGCGCGCGCAGCCCGCTTTTCCCCGAGGTCCCGACCATCGGGGACTCCGTCAAGGGCTATGAAACCACGGCCTGGGGCGGCATCGTCGCGCCGGCCGGCACGCCCCGCGATATCGTCAATCGCCTGAACACCGAGATCAACAAGGTGCTGGGCAACGCGCTCGTCAATGAACGGTATGCAGCCATTTCTTTTGAAACCACCATCGGCCCGCCCGACCGGCTTTTTGATCGCGCCATGCGCGAGACCCGTCTCTGGGCGGAAGTCGTCAAACGCGCCGGTGTGAAGGTGGATTGATGCCGGCATACGATCTCATCATCGAAGGCGGCGACCTTGTCGACGGCACGGGCGCGGCGCGGCGGCGGGCGGACATCGGCGTGGCCGCCGGGCGCATTGCCGCCATCGGCGACCTTTCGGCGCAGCCTGCCGGGCAGCGGGTGGACGCTCGCGACCGTATCGTCGCGCCGGGGTTTATCGACGTGCATACCCACGATGACAGGCTGCTGCTCATGCCCACTGTCGGCGCGCACCCCAAACTCTCACAAGGGGTAACGACGGTCGTCGCCGGCAATTGCGGCGTCAGCCTGGCCCCGCTTCAAACCCGAAATCCGCCTGCGCCGCTGGATATCCTGGGCAGCGACGGCTGGCACTACGCGACCTTTGGTGCATACATGGACGCATTGGCCGGCAGCGAGCTGGCCGTCAATGTGGCCTGCCTGGTCGGCCACTCGACCCTTCGCGTCAGGCGCATGGATAACCTTGAGAGGCCCGCTACGCCGTTGGAGTCCGCTGCAATGGCGGAGGATCTCGCAGAGGCGCTGGCCTCCGGCGCCATCGGCTTGTCCACCGGCCTTTACTATCCCCCCGCGCGAGCCGCCACGGCGCAGGAAGTCATCACCGTGGGCGCCCCGCTCAAGGCGGTCGGCGGTATCGTGGCCATGCATATCCGGGACGAGGGCGATGCCATTGACGAGGCCCTGCGCGAAGCTCTGTACATCGGCGGGCAGCTGGGCGTGGATACGGTCCTGTCCCATCACAAGCTGGTCGGGACGGCCAACCACGGCCGGTCTGTGCAGACGCTCAGGATGCTGGAGGAGGCTGCCCTGAATCAACCTGTGTGCTTCGACTGCTACCCTTACAGCGCATCGTCCACCATGCTGCTGCCGTCCCGCGTCAGGCAGTCCAGCGATGTGCTGGTGACGTGGTCGCAGGCTGAACCCGCAGCTGCCGGTAGATTCCTGAGGGAGCTGGCTCGCGAGCGCGGCCAGTCTGAAGAGGACGTGGCGCGCGCTTTGCAGCCCGCCGGTGCAATCTACTTCGCCATGAGTGAGGACGATGTAAGCCGCATCCTCAGCCATCCTATGGCCATGGTCGGCTCGGACGGCCTGGCGCACGATGTGCGTCCGCACCCTCGTTTGTGGGGAACGTTTCCCCGCGTGCTGGGGCACTACGTGCGCGACAGGAAATTGTTTTCCCTGGAGACGGCCATCCACAAGATGACCGGCCTCAGCGCGCGCCGCTTCGGCCTGGCAGGCCGGGGAACGCTGGCAGTGGGCCATCACGCCGACATCGTCGTCTTTGACGAGCACCGCATTACGGCCAATGCCAGCTATTCGCATCCCACGGAAGTGAGTTCAGGCATCGACGCCGTCTTCGTCAATGGACGGCTGGCATGCCGGGACGGGCACACCGTGAGCGCCGGCGCGGGGTCCGTGTTGTATGGCCCTGGCGCCGCACCGACATTGTGAACGGCGTCTTGCGGCCCTAGTCCGCATAGGCCCCCGCCGCCTTGATCACCGGCGTCCAGCGCGCAATTTCGCTGTGCAGGTATTCGCGATGGCCCGCGGGTGTGTTGCGTGCGTCTCGAACCACGTCGATCCCTGAGGCGAGTTGTGCCTGTTTGAATGCGTCCGTCTGGATTGCGGCCAGCAGTGCACTGTTGACCCTGGTTTGTACTTCCGCAGGCGTATTCTTCGGCGCGTACAGCCCGTACCAGACGCCGAGCTGCACGGATGGGATGCCGAATTTCTCGAGCGTCGGGATCGCCGCGGCGCCGGGGACGCTGAGCGGCTTGCGTGATGTCACGCCGATGGGCTTGGTTTTCCCGCTGAATACCTGGGGAAGCACATTGGCGGTCAAATCGCACATCAGGTCTACATGGCCTCCCAGCAAATCCGCCAATGCCGGAGCGGTACCGCGATAGGGAACGGTGGTCATGCCGATGCCCAGCGAAGACTGCAGCAGCAGGCCGCACAGGTGCGATGCCGACCCGATGCCGCCATTGGCAAGCTTGACCTGTGGTTGCTTGGCGATCCATCGCACCAGCTCAACCGCTGAGCCAGCGCTTATCTGTGGACGTGTCACCAGCATCAGCGGTGATTCGGCCATGATGCCCAAAGGTTCGAAATCCGTTTCCGGGTTGAACCCGAGGCGGCGATACAGGGCAGGGGCTGTCGCCATGCTGATATGGTTCAGCAGCAAGGTATAGCCGTCTGGAGCCGCACGCAAGGCGATGGCACTGCCCAGGTTGCCTCCAGCGCCTGACAGGTTCTGGATGACGATGGGTTGCCCTAGCTGCTTTGCCAGGGGCAAGGCAAGCTCCCGCGCGAGCTTGTCCATGGGGCCTCCTGCCGGATAGGGAACAATCAATGTCAACGGTTTGGAGGGGTAAACACCTTGCGCCTGGGTGCCCATGCCGCATGCCAGAAAAGCCCACAAAACCAGTAAAAACAGTTTTTTGCTCATAAGGTTCTCCAGGGTTAGCGGTACTTTTCAAGCCGGCATGCGAAGGGCTGCGTGTCCGACGGCCGAAGCCCGAAGGGCCCGCCGGGCTTGCGTCGCCGCCAGGCATTTTTCAACGATGGCCGGCTCCGATGTCAAAGGTGTACCACCTGGAAAGGGCGGCTTGGGGTCGTATTCGATCTGGAGCTGGATCTGCTTGGCGGCTTCGTCTCCCTTCAGCATGGCGACGACCTTCAAGGCCATGTCGATGCCGGATGTCACGCCGCCCGCCGTGAAGATATTTCCGTCCACACACATGCGCTCTTTGGTGACGATGGCGCCGAATGCCGGAAGAAAGTCGATGGCCTGCCAGTGGCAGGTGCTGCGCCGGCCCTTGAGGAGACCTGCGGCACCGAGCAGCAGCGAGCCCGTGCAGATGCCGAAGATGTACTTCGCGGACTTTGCTTGCCTGCGGGTGAAACCGACCCACTCGGCATCCAGTATGGCGTCGTCGGTTCCAGGTCCCCCTGGCACCACCAGCAGGTCGCAGGGCGGCGCGTTGGCGATGGTCGTGGTGGGTATCAGTGTGAGGCCGCGGTCCGAGCGGACGGGCTCCAGTGATTTACCGACGAGCTCGACATGCACGCCCGGCACCCGCGCCAGGACTTCAAAAGGCCCCGTCAAATCGAGTTGTGTCAGGGCATTGAAGAGAATAATATTGACTTTCATGAACCCGCTCCTTAATACACGCAAGGTAAGGCCAGGTGCCGCAGGGACAGTGCCAAAAGCGGGCGAATCTGCGCCAAAGTTGGTGGCATTCCTGGTGTTCGACGGGTTCCAGCCGATTGACCTCGCCGGGCCGTGGCAGGCATTTGCCACGGCCAACGAAGAGGTGGGCTTTCCGGTGTATCGCCAGGTCACCGTGGCACAGAAGGACGCTGTGACGAGCGCCGATGGCGCACTTAAGATTCATGTGGACCACGGCCTGGAGGCCGCCGCCGCATTGACTATCGATGCGTTGGTGGTACCGGGCGGTGGCGGTGTGTATGCGGCATGCGCCGATCTTCAACTGGTCAACTGGCTGAGGGAAAGAGACCCCGCCACCCGCAGAACCTGCAGCGTTTGCACGGGGGCCTTCCTGCTCGCCGCCACCGGGCTGTTGAGTGGCCGGGAGGTCACCACCCACTGGCGATCCGCCGGCAGGTTGCAGCGGGACTTTCCGGACCTTCAGGTCAACGATGACAAGATCTACTGCGAAAGCGGCAAGTACTGGAGCACGGCGGGTGTTACGGCCGGTATCGACCTCGCGCTGGCCCTTATCGAGCGTGACCATGGCGCCGACATCTCGCAGCGTGTGGCGCGGCGGCTGGTTGTCCATTTGCGCAGGGACGGCGACCAGCGCCAGTACAGCCAGGCCCTGAGGATCCAGGACAGGGCCGCTGCGCCATTTCGCCAGTTGATCGAGTTATTGCAGGCCCGGCTCGACCACGAATGGTCCGTCGACGCGATGGCGGACATGTGCAATATGTCCCGGCGTACTTTTCAGCGCAAGTTTGCCGAGCACTTCGGCATGGGCCCCATCGCCGCACTCAACAGCTTGCGGCGTGAACAGGCGGACATCCTCGCCAGCTCGGGGCGCCTGTCGGAGAAGGAGGTCCAGAGGCATACCCGATCGACCCGGGGTATCTCCAGCGCCAGGACAGCGGCCGCAACGCGTGGTGCCGGTGGCGCTTGCTGATCACCAAAGCCCCTTAGCCCGTCGCCCACACTCTGGGCGTCTATATGGGCGTCTATAAGTCCGTGCGCAGTTTCCAGATCTCGGGAAACAACACCACATCCAGCATCTTGCGCAGGTAGCTCACACCGCCAGTGCCTCCAGTGCCGCGCTTGAAACCGATCACGCGCTCAACAGTGGTCACATGCCGGAAGCGCCAGAGGCGGAAAGCGTCTTCCAGGTCGGTGAGTTCTTCGCCGAGCTGGTACAGGTCCCAATACTTCTTCGGGTCGCGATACACCACCAGCCAGGCCTGCTCGACGGCCTCGCTTTCGACATAGCCCTGGGTCCAGTCACGCTGCGTGTGACTGGCCGGCACGGCCAGGCCGCGGCGGGCCAGCAGGCGCAAGGCTTCGTCATAGAGCGATGGTGCCTCGTACGCGGCCTGCACTTGCGCCAGCAGGTCGGGCCTGTGCGCATGGGGTTTGAGCATGGCGGCGTTTTTGTTGCCGAGTGCGAATTCGATGCAGCGGTATTGCGCGCTTTGAAAGCCGCTGGAGTTGGCGAGGTAGGGGCGAATCGCGCTGTACTCGGGCGGGGTCATGGTGGCCAGCACGTCCCAGGCGTGCACCAGCTGCTCCATGATGCGGCTCACACGGGCCAGCATCTTGAAGGCGCCGCCCAGCTCGTCGTTGGCGACGTTGGCGATTGCGGCGCGCAGCTCGTGCAGCATCAGCTTCATCCAGAGTTCGCTGGTCTGGTGCTGGATGATGAACAGCATCTCGTTGTGGTCGGGCGAGAGCGGCTTTTGCGCGCCCAGGATCGCGTCGAGTTGCAGATAGTCGCCGTAGCTCATGGACTTGCTGAAGTCGAGCTGCGCTTTTTCGTCGCGCACGATGTCTTCGGGGGCTTGTGGTTTGTTGTGGTTCATCACGTCACCGCGTGCTTTTGGTTGAATTCGGCTTTTCGCCATTCGCTGGTTTCAAGGACCTGCTTGAGGTGTTCGACGGCGTTCCACACGTCTTCAAAGCCGATGTAGAGCGGGGTGAAACCAAAGCGCAGGATGTCAGGCATCTCCGTGCGTCCTGAGCCTGTCGAAGGATCGCCCGCGCGGAAGTCGCCGATCACGCCGCGTGCGATCAGCGCCTGCACGATGGCATACGCGCCTTCGGTCCTTGTGAGGCAGACTTGCGAGCCGCGTTGTGCATGTTCGCGCGGCGTGGCCAGGCCCAGGCCGTGGCCTGCGCAGCGTTCTTCGACGAGCCGGATAAACAGGTCGGTGAGCGCCAGCGATTTTTTGCGCAAGGCCTGCATGCCACCCAGCGCTTCGGCGGCGAGCACGGTGTCCAGGCCGCATTCCAGCGCGGTCATGCTCAGGATGGGCTGGGTGCCGCAGAGATAGCGCGAGATGCCTGCCGCAGGCCGGTAATCGGGCGTGAATTCAAACGGCGCGGCATGGCCCCACCAGCCGGCCAGCGGCTGCCAGAAACGGTCGGCGTGCTTGGGATTGACCCAGACGAAGGCCGGTGCGCCGGGGCCGCCGTTGAGGTATTTGTAGCCGCAGCCTATCGAGAAGTCGGCTTTCGCCGCCGTCAGGTCCACCGGCACGGCGCCCGCGCTGTGCGCCAGGTCCCAGACGGTGAGCGCGCCGGCGGCATGGGCCGCGGCGGTAACAGCGGCCATGTCGTGCATGGCGCCGGTGCGGTAGTTCACATGGGTCAGCATCAGCACGGCCACTTCGCGGGTGAGTGCGGCGGTGATTTCTTCGGGCTCCACCAGTTGCAGGCGAAAGCCTCGTTCACGGCACAGCGCCTCGGCGATATAAAGGTCGGTCGGGAAGTTGCTGCGCTCGCTCACGATCACTTTGCGTGTGGGCGCGTCCTGGGCCGCGATGTGCAGCGCGGCGCTAAGCACCTTGTAGAGATTGATGGAGGTGCTGTCGGTGGCCACGACCTCGCCGGGAGCCGCGCCTATCAGCCGCGCGATCTTGTTGCCCAGGCGCTGCGGCAGCTCGAACCAGCCGGCGCTGTTCCAGGAGCGGATCAAGCCCTGGCCCCATTCGGCCGTGACGGCCTCGGCGACGCGGGCGGCGGCTGTGGTGGGCAGCACGCCCAGCGAGTTGCCGTCAAGGTAGATCACGCCTTCGGGCAGCGTGAATTGCTGGCGCAGCGTGCGCAGCGGGTCTTGCGCGTCAAGGGCGCGGCAGTCCTGGAGTGTGGTCATGGCTAAAGTTTTTGGGTTTCAGGAGAGTTCGCGCAGCACGGCGCGCACGGGAGAGGCATCGGCCCGGGTCAGCTTGAGCGGCAGGGCAATCAGTTCGTAATCGCCTTCGGCCACCTCGTCGAGCACCAGGTTTTCCAGCACGCGCAGGCCGTGTGCCAGCAACTGGTGGTGGCTGGGCAGGTCCTGGCTGGTGGCCGGGTCCACGCTGGGCGTGTCTATGCCGATCAGGCAGATGTTTTTGCTTGCCAGCAGCGCCAGCGTGTCAGGCGCGATGGCGGTGAAGGCGTCCCAGGCCTGGCTGGCCTTGTGCGACGTGCGCAGCAGCACGCGCGCCGGCAGGTCTTGCAGCGCGTGGGCGATGTGCTGGGGCAGCACCAGCGGGCCGCAGTCCAGGCAGTGGATCACGCGGCAGGGCCCGAGGTAGGGGGCGAGGTCCAGCTCACCGGCGCTGGCCGCGCCGTTGGCATAGTGCAGCGGCGCATCGGCATGGGCGCCGGTGTGGGGCGACAGCGTGATGCTGTTGACATTGACCGGGCAACCCGGCTCCAGGGAGAAATGCAGCGTCTGGGAGTAAGTCGTGTCACCGGGAAACACGGCGGCATTTTCATCCACCGGTGGCGAGATGTCCCAGAGTTTGCGCGGTGCTGATGGGGTGGAGGCAGGCATGGATCCAAAGGTAGCACCGGCAAAAAAGCCGTGGTGTCGGTTATTTCCAACAATTTCAAAAATAGTTGAGGCTTAAAGCATTGAAGAATGACGGCCTGTTCAGGGCCATGCGGGCAGGACGAGGCTGGGGCACAATCCAGACCTGTGGCGCATCGCTGCATCGATTTACCAATGCATCCCTCCAACCCTTCAAGAGAGACAAAGGCAGACCATGAATTCCGAGAACAAGTCCAATGGCAAAGTCGCACTCGTCACCGGCGCGGGCACAGGTATCGGCAAGGCCGTGGCCCTGGCCCTGCTGCGTGAGGGCTACAGCGTGGCGCTGGTGGGGCGCCGCGTGGAACCGCTCAATGAGGTCGCCAAGGAGTCCGGCACGGACCGCGCACTGGCGCTGCCCACCGACGTGAGCAAGCCCGAATCGGTTGCGGCTGCATTCGGTGCCGTCAAAGAAAAGTTCGGCCGTCTCGACTTGCTGTTCAACAACGCCGGCGTGGGTGCACCGCCCGTCAACCTTGAAGACATCACGTTCGAGCAGTGGACCAATGTGGTCAACATCAACCTCACCGGTTCTTTCCTCTGCGCGCAAGCCGCCATCAGGCTGATGAAAGACCAATCGCCCCAAGGCGGCCGCATCATCAACAACGGCTCGATCTCGGCCCACGCGCCGCGTCCGAATTCGGCGCCCTACACATCGACCAAACACGCCATCACAGGCCTGACCAAATCCATCTCGCTGGACGGCCGCAAGTACAACATCGCCTGCGGCCAGATCGACATCGGCAACGCCATGACCGAACTCGCGGCCCGCATGGCCAAGGGCGTGCCCCAGGCCAACGGCGAAATCGCCATTGAACCCATGATGGATGCCAAGGAAGTGGCCGATGCCGTGGTGCACATGGCCTCGCTGCCGCTGTCGACCAATGTGCAGTTCATGACCATCATGGCCACGAAGATGCCGTTTGTGGGCCGCGGCTAACGGGCAAACACGGTTCGTATAACCGTTCGCCCTGAGCTTGTCGAAGGGTCGTCACAGTGCAAACAGGCTTCGACAAGCTCAGCCCGAACGGGGTTAGAGCGCTTAAATGAACAGTATTGCGGTTAAGGGCCTTGTTCCTGCCGCTGGCGCTGCGCGCCGAGCCCGCGTGTCCCGCCTTGCAGGTGGCGGGCGCCAATGAAATGTGTTGTATTGTATGTATATGAACAATACAGCCTCCGACCTGGAACAGTACCTGGACGAGCTTGCAAACAATGCCCGTCCCGGCGATCGCCTGCCACCGATACGTGATTTGATGCGCCGCTTCGGTGTATCGCAAATGCTGGTCCAGCGCGCCTTTCAAGGCCTCAAAACCAAAGGACTGATCGATTCACAGGTGGGGCGTGGGACCTACTTTCGGGGGGATGGCGAGCTGGCCCCGGCCAACACCGGCCCCCGCTTGCAGGCAAACAGATCGGTGCTGCTGCTGAGGCGCTCCATCAGCATCACCCGCGGCCGCGTATTGGTGGAAGGCCTGCAGCGCCGGTTCACCGCGGACGGGCATCGGGTGCTGGAGGTTTCATACACCGACCCGGCCCATGCACGCACCGTATTGAAAGGTTCGCCGCGCTTTGACGCCTGCGTGGTCCAGTCGACGTACAAAACCATCACCATCGATCTGCTGGCCGCGCTGCGGGATAAATGTGATGTGCTGGCGGTGGATGGCGCGACGCTCGCCGGCACGGACGTCGAGGCGGTCGGCATGGAGTGGGGTGAACCCCTGGCCAAGGCGATTGCCCTTTTGCGGCAGCAAGGCCATGGCCGCATCGCGTACGCGGCAACGTCGTCCCCCGTTCTGGCAACGCAGATGGGCCACCGGCGGTTTGAATACCTGCAGAGCACCCTGGCGGACACCGAGTTCCACGAGATCACTGTGCCGCACCTGCCTGACGACAATTACGAAGCGGCGCTTGCAGGCCTGATCAAGGCCAGCCTTGATGCCTCAGGGCGGCTGCCGTTCACGGCCCTGGTGGCATGGGGCGTTGAAGATGGCGCCAAATTCCGGCAACTGCTGTCGGATGCCGGTGTCGGCATTCCTTCATTGCTGAGCGTGGTGTTGCTGGGGCGTACGGATCTGGCGAACGAACACGCCAACTTCTTTGACACCATCGGGTGCAGCGTTGCCGACCAGATCGAGTTCCTGTACCAGGCAATCAACGCGCGCTGGGCCGACCCCTCCTTGCCCTACGGCGTGCGCCTGATCCCGGTGACGAACAAGGCCGGTCAGTCCATCGCGCCGCCGCTGCCGGCCACGCGTTCCACGGTTTCGCGCGTGAGCGCCACCGATTCGCCGACATAGCTGCTGGCAACGAGCGCCTGCACCAGGTCGGGCGGAAGCTCGCGTTGTGCAAACAAGGGATGCTCGCCGATCGTCGTCATGAAAGGCACGCCCTCGGACTGGGACCGCTGCGCCGCTTCATAGAGCAATTGATGCGCTTCATGCCGCCCCATCAGCTTGGTCAACCGCATCATCACGGCTTCCGACGCGATCAGGCCGTTTGACAAATCGAGGTTGCGGCGCATCGCCTCGGGGTGGACGACGAGGCCTTGAGCGAGGGTGGAAAGGGTTTCGGCAATCGACGCCGCGATGATGGCGATTTCCGGCAACAGCGTATCGGTCACATTGGTCGCGGACGAATCGCCCTCATCCATGCGAACCATCGCTTCGAGCGCCGCCGGCACCCGGGCCCGCATCATGCGCGCCAGGCTTGCCAGCAACAGCGCGGTCGACGGGTTGCGCTTTTGCGCCATGGTCGAGCTGCCCACCTTTCCCATGTGAAATGCCTCTGCAACCTCGCCGATCTCGGTGCGCTGCATGAACACGACATCCTGCGCGATCTTTTGCACAGTGCCGGCCAAGAGTCCCAGCGCAGAGATGTAGTCGCAGACGCGGTCGTAGGACGAACGCATGGGCAGTCCCGCCGGCTCAAGTCCCAACTGCGCGGCCATCCGCACCTCAACCTCTCGCCCCGCGTTGCCCATGGCCGCGAAAGTGCCTATGGCCCCACCCAGGCTTGCCACGAATGACGATGGCAATCGCTGCTTGAGCCGATCGCGGTCCCGGTCGAGTTCGTCCAGCCAGCCGGCGAGCTTGAAGCCAAAGGTCATGGGCAATGCGTGCTGGCCGTGCGTACGGCCCGGCATCACGGTGGCCTGGTGCGCCAGCGCAAGTTGGCCGAAGGTGGCGATGGCCGCATCCAGATGGTTCGCCAGCAGCTGATGCGTTTCGAACATCTGCAGTGAGCTCGCGGTATCGAAGATGTTCTGCGTGGTCGCACCCCAATGGATGAAACCGGCGGCAGGCTCGCCGCACAGCTCTTCGAACTGGTACAGCACGGGAACGAGCGGGTGCTGCGCGAAGGCTATGTCGCTCGAAAGGCGCTCCAGGTTGAACAGCCGGGCATCTGCTTTCTGCGCAATGGTGGTTGCGGCCTCCGCAGGAATGACACCCAGTTCAGCCTGGGCGCTGGCCAGGGCGGCTTCGACGGTGAGCCAGGCCTGCAGCGTGGCGACATCGCTCCAGATGCGTTTGGCCTCAGCGCTGAACCAGTGGCCGGTGATGAAGGATTCAAACATTCCGATGTTCATGGGGTTCCCGTCAGGAGGAAACGCTTTGCGCGGGGGCCGGCAGTGGCGGAGAAAAACCCGATAAGCGGAGTCGTTCTTGCATATTGTATGAATTGCATTGAATTGTGAAATTGGCGAAATTTTGAGGCTAGGCACGCGCACTTAGCTTCAGAGTGTGCAACAGGAATTTTGATCGATACAATATTAATTGTACTGCAATACAATAAATACATATATACTGCCCCCGCCGGCTGATGGAGCCGGCGCATAACAAGGAGACAAGCTTGAAGACATTCCTCTTTCCACCTATGGGCCACTGCAGAGCCCGGAGCGCTGCCGTGCGCAGCGCATTGCTGGCCGCAAGCGCACTGGCCCCGGCTTTTTCAGTACACGCCCAGTCATCACTGACGATTTACGGCATCGTTGACCAAGGGCTGACAAAAGCGACCAGCGGCACCACGCCGGCCGGGATGCTGCCCGGCAGGGCTCCCAATGACGACTGGAACGTGAAAGCCGGCAACACCTCCCGCCTGGGCTTTCGCGGCGAGGAAGACATGGGCGGCGGCATGTACACGCGCTTTCAGATCGAGACCCGCTTTGCCACCGACACGGGGGCGCTGAGCAACGCCAATGTTTTCTGGCTGGGCCGTTCGGTGTTGGCCATAGGCAGCAGGGACTGGGGCGAAATTTATTCCGGCCGTGAATACTCTGCGGCGTACACGGTTGCGCTCAACACCGATCCCACGCTCTGGAGCTATGTCAGCCAGACCGGGTCCACTTACACCTACGCGAATTACCTCCCGGTCGCTGCGACTGTCGAGGCCTCCAACATTCGCTGGAGCAACACCATAGGCTACAAATCGCCGGCGCTGGGCGCCGTGAGCTTCGAGCTGGCAACCGGCCTGGGAGAAGGCACGCGCCAGCGGAGCACCTCCGCCAACGTCCAGTACAAGGACGGCCCGGTCTGGCTCGGTGCAGCTTACGATGGCCTGGACAACAGGACCAACCTCAAGCTCATTGCCGGTGGATATGACTTCGGCGTGGTCCGCCCCACCGCCAGTTATTCACGCGCCAAGGGCGGCCTCAACGGTGACGCCACTTCGTTCACCGTGTCTGCGCTGGTGCCCCTGAGTTTTGGGCGCACCTATGTCTCTTACGGCAACCTGCGCCCGGCAACCCATCTCAATTCGAAAATGGTGGGGGCGGGGATTCAGTACGACCTGAGCAAGCGCACCTTGTTGTATACGAATGTAGGCTCCGCCAAGCAGGTCGGCCAGAGCCGCACGACGGCGTTCGACCTTGGCATCAAACACACCTTCTGAAAGGAGCCCGGCATGAAACGCAGATTGTTGAATCAACTTGCCTTGTTGGGCGCCGGCGCGCTGTTGTCGGGTGTTGTCCATGCGCAATCCGACAAGCCCATCTCGCTGGTGGTCGGCTACTCCGCGGGCGGCAGTGCCGACCTGGTCGCGCGTGTTGTCGGCACCGAGCTGTCCAGGCGCCTGGGGCGACAGGTCATTGTCGAGAACGTGGCTGGCGCCAGCGGCATGATCGCCGCGCAGAAAGTGCTCAATGCGCCGGCCGATGGCAACCTCGTCTACATGGGTGGCACCGATACGGTGCTTGTGCCCATGGTCAATCCCAAGACCCGCCTTGACTGGGATAAAGATCTTTTGCCCGTGGGGCGCATGACCACGGTGCCGATGGTTTTTGCCGTTGCCGCGGGTTCCCCTTATGCAACGCTGTCCGACCTGGTCGTTGCGCAGCGCAAAAGCGGCAAGGCTGGCTTCAATTACGCCACCCCCGGCATTGGGACGATGCAGCATCTCTATGGCGCGCTTATCAACAAGCAGGCGAAGGTGGACATGCTGCACATCCCCTACCGCGGCGGTGCCCAGATCGTGAATGACCTCGTCGGCGGCCAGGTGGACAGCGCGATGCTGGTGCTGTCGACGGCCATGCCTTTTCTCAAGGACGGCAAGATCAAGGCTTTGTCGGTGTCGGATGGCGCGCGTGTCGCCCAGTTGCCGAATGTCAGGCGCATTGGCGAGGAAGAGGGGTTCAACGGCGTTTCGCTGCCGCTGTGGCAAGGCTTGTTCCTGAAGGCCGGAACGCCTCCCGCCATCGTGGCCGCGTATGAGAAGGCCTTGCTCGAAGCCCTTGCTCAGCCCGAGGTGCGCAGCAAGCTGGCGGAGGCCGGCATCACGGTCGCTCCAATGCCAGGGCGTGAGCTGCGCGCGTTTGTCGCGCCTCAAGCCGCGCTGTACCGCGATATTGTGAAGACCGCAAAAATCACCATGGAGTGATGGCGCTGTCTTGCTGTCCTGAGGTGGTGACGGGTGGCGATGCGCGGCTTCTGGCCGACGTCGGTGGAACCAACGCGCGCTTCGCCTGGCAGAACGGCGCGGGGGAGCCCATAGCCGATGTGATGACCTTGCCCTGCGCCGGATACGCAAGGCTTGCGGATGCGATGCGGCATTACCTCGCGATCCTGGGACGAAGGGCGTCTGCGCACTGCGCCATTGCCATCGCCAACCCCGTGCGAGGCGATGAAGTGCGAATGACCAACCATCACTGGACTTTCTCGATTCGCGCATTGAAAGCGGAGTTCGGATTCGCGAAATTGCGCGTGTTGAATGATTTCACCGCCCTGGCGATGGCCTTGCCTGCCCTGGATTGCGCGGAGCTGCGGCAGGTTCGAGGCGGCCAGGCGCTTCCCCTCGCGGCGATGGGGCTGATTGGCCCCGGCACCGGCTTGGGCGTGTCCGGCTTGCTGCCCGATGGGCGGGGCGGCTGGATAGCCATCGAAGGTGAAGGAGGCCATGCCACCCTTGCGGCCTGCACGCCGCGAGAGCAATCCGTGATGCAGTGGCTCAGTTCCCGGTATGGCCATGTTTCGGCCGAGCGCGCGGTGTGCGGCAGGGGACTGGCGGACATTCACCGCGCCGTGCAGGAGATCGATGGCGTGAAGGAGGTTGTCCGGCTCGATGCGGCGGGCGTGGTTTCTTCGGCTCTTGAGCGTGAGGACCCGCAGGCGCTCGAGGCCCTCGATCTGTTCTGCGCATTTCTCGGGACGGTCGCGGGCAACCTGGCGCTCACGCTCGGCGCCTATGGCGGCATATACATCGGCGGCGGTATTGTTCCCCGCCTCGGTGATGCTTTCAGGCGCTCGTCATTTGGGCAACGCTTCGAGTCCAAGGGCCGCTTCGCGCAAGGCCTGGCGGAAATACCTGTTTATGTGATTCAGGCAGGGCAGTCACCGGCGCTTCGTGGCGCTGCGGCGGCGCTGGAAATTGACCGTCCGCAGTAATCCATGCTTTCTGGAAAGGCTGCTGGCTATGCCGGTTCGACCTTCTCGCCCTTAGCTAAGCTGTCCAAGTAAAAGGAACTCCATGAGTGCCTTTTGCGCGTGCATCCTGTTTTGGTTTCGGCACGCGGCCTGCGGCCGCTTCACGTGCGCGATGCGCACATGAGCCTGCACCGAAACAGGCTGCCGGCGCTGCGCGCCGACGCTCGCGTGTTACGCGAGCTGCCCGAGCAAAAGGAACTCCATGAGTGCCTTCTGCGCGTGCATCCTGTTTTGGTTTCGGCACGCGGCCTGCGGCCGCTTCACGTGCGCGATGCGCACATGAGCCTGCACCGAAACAGGTTGCCGGCGCTGCGCGCCGACGCTCGCGTGTTACGCGAGCTGCCCGAGCAAAAGGAACTCCATGAGTGCCTTTTGCGCGTGCATCCTGTTTTCAGCCTCGTCCCAGACGACGGATTGCGGGCCGTCTATGACTTCGGCTTCGACTTCCTCGCCGCGGTGGGCGGGCAGGCAGTGCATGAAGAGTGCGTCGGGCTTGGCCGCGCGCATCATTTCGGTGTCCACGCACCAGTCGGCGAAGGCCTTTTTGCGCGCCTCGTTCTCGGCCTCATAGCCCATGCTGGTCCATACGTCGGTGGTGACCAGGTCGGCGCCGGCGCAGGCCTGCATCGGGTCCTTGAAGACCTTGTAGCTTTCGGCCGAGCGTATGCCGGCGATGGACTGGTCCACCTCGTAGCCGCCCGGCGTGCTGACGTGCACCTTGAAGCCCAGGATTTCGCTGGCCTGCAGCCAGGTGTTGGCCATGTTGTTGCCGTCGCCCACCCAGGCCACCGTCTTGCCCTTGATGGAGCCGCGGTGCTCGATGTAGGTGAAGATGTCGGCCAGGATCTGGCAGGGATGGAATTCGTTGGTCAGGCCGTTGATGAC
>Ga0209025_1002128_pt1 | contig 22285 bp, 18 predicted proteins | sample AraplaMF_Col_mLB_FD_184256 | JGI IMG/M metagenome (GOLD analysis project Ga0209025, IMG submission 184256) | Arabidopsis root microbial communities from the University of North Carolina, USA - plate scrape MF_Col_mLB (SPAdes) (version 2) | ecosystem: Host-associated > Plants > Roots > Endosphere... | reverse complement strand
AAGTTAATTTTTTCCAACAACTTTCTTTAACAATGTGACCATTTCTTTAAAAACAAATATGCCTAACTTTTTTCACAGGCGGAGTTTGATAACTTCCGTTTAAAATACGAAAATTCGGTTGATAGTAACGCATAACTAAATTGAAATTCCCTTTTGGAACTGGTAACCAATTTGATTCTTTCCCCTTTGGCATTTCATGTTGCATATAAATATCTAAAGAACCATTTTCATTATAAGTTAATCCTTTTGTCCGATCTCCGATTGCATAACGGTGGAGAATATTTTTAATTAAATAAAAATCCGCATTATATACGGTTACTGACCAAAACGCATCCACTTCTGGAAGATTGTCTTTTTCAAAATGTAAAATATATTTCTGTTTCCCGGTTAATTCTTCTCCCATATCATCTATAAATGATCTTTGATAAATGGACTCTTCCTTTACATTCGCCCCAAGACCCGAATAAGCAACAACAGCTCTTACTAAAAAATCTGCACCATATACACCAATTTTATTTGAGTATAGCCAGCCATTTCTTGCTTTTACAAGTTGATTACTAGATTTAATAATATTCGCTGCGTCCTTTATCGCATGGTTCACTCCTTTTAAAATATCTAAATTTATGTTTTGAAATGTAGTTGATTCAAAAGGATTAATTCTAATATATTTAAAAGTCTGAAACAACATTTGCTCTTCCAGTGGAGGAGGATTCTTTCGTATCTCTCTATTTAGTATTTCAATAAATTCAATAGCTGATAAATCTTCTATCGCAGTTGTAGATAATATTTTGTCTTTATGTTCTTTTACTATAGGACTATTTCCACTTAAAGTTGTAAAAATAAACTGTTTCTGCAGCTCTCGAACTCTAGAAATGTCTTCATCACCTCTCACTAATATACGTCCTAAAGCCCATACAGTGTTTGTTGGAGCTGTAATTCTTATTATTTCAGAAGGTAATATTCCTTTCCAATAAGGACCAACTATAGCAAAACGTCCTTTTGCTGTACCTGTTTTTCTTCTTCCTATATTCGCGAATGTGTTCGTCCAAGCATCTAATAACTGCACTGTATAATACCGATCATGCGTATTCGGAACGTGTAATATTACAGGTTGCTCTGAAACATCTAACCAAGCGTACATATACAAAGTATCTACATTAGGAGACACGATGAATTTTTCAGCTGGATTCGCTAATTCTTCTTTGTATACAAATTGATTGAGTACTAATCCATTTTCTATGGGGGCGGTGAGTTGTCTCGTTCTATTTACTACTAACAAGGGATATCCATAAATATAAGCTTGCAGCCCGATACTATAAGCTAAATTTTCGATTGAGGACATGGTCCCCCTCCTCATTTTTTACAAATATGTCCTCCTAAACGAGTTTGCTTTGCATCCTTTCTATCCTTCTCATTCCATACCTACAAAAATATATTGCTTGCGATGCAAAAATAATCATGTCAAAGCTGGTTTTTCTAAAAAGCATTTATAACCGAATAGTAAATAAGAAAAGGCTAGCAATAAGCCAACCTTTTCTTATTTATTAGATTCTGATTTCCCAGAAATTCCAAGATGATCATTCAATTGTTTCGATATTCCTTTTACATTTTGCTCGTCTGGTTGATAATAATAAATACCTTTAATACGTTTGTCTGTTCCTTGTACTTGTATCTTTTCTAATTTTAAGTCTGTTCCTGCCATATTTTTTGTAATTGCTAGCATATCATTGAATGTTAAGTTTGTTTTCAAGTTTTGATCCACTGCATCTAATAATGAACTAAGCTTTGTAATGGAATTAACTGATACTGCTTTTTTGATAATTGTTTCAATTACAAGTTGTTGTCTTTGACCACGCATTGCATCGCTATCGATTTTCCGTGTTCTAGCTAGCGCAAGCGATTGTTCTCCATTTAAATGTTGGTACCCTTTTTCAAGATGGATGGCACCAGCTTGGTCTTTACTATTTTGTTCTGTAAAAGTAACCGGCACATCCAAATCAATTCCACCAAGTGAATCTACTATTTTGATGAACGATTCAAAATTAAATTTCACATAATAATCAACAGGTACATTTAAAAAACGTTCCACCGTTTCGCGCGTACTTTCCACTCCACCAAATACGTGCGCATGTGTAATTTTATCTACTTTCTTTCGAGACGGTATATATACGCGCGAATCACGAGGAATGCTCACTAATTTTACCGATTTATCATTTTTATTAATCGTTGCCAATAATAACGCATCCGTACGAACCGCTTCACCATATTGGCTTTTTCTTTTCTCACTTTCATCAACACCCATTATTAAAATAGAAATATTATCTTTTACAGGTGCCACCTCTGTATCACGTTTATCAGATTTATTTATTTCTGCATAAGAATTACTTACAACCGCTTTTGCTTTACTATATATAAAGAAACTGTAACCTATTCCTCCTGTGACGAGAAACAGCACAGAAATTATCAAAAGCCATAAAAAAACTCTTTTTTTAGAGCGTTTTTTTTTCAATTCACTTCTACTTGTTGCTTCCATGTCTGCTTTCATTTCACTTCTCCTTTCAGAACATCTTCTTTTAGTTTAATTGAAATGTAACATTTTTTGTATCGAATTATATTTCAGCAACCTTACGTTTTTGTAAGGTTTTATCATTTGCCATTCATAATTTTTTGCTACAGAAAAATGACATCAACTGAATTTAAAAACAAATATTTTAGAATCGCAAGTAGTCTTTTTCTTATGGGTATAATTCTCAACAGTCTTTTATGAATTTATTTCTACCTTATAGATAAATGAAATTTTTACTATCCAAACAAAAAAGATCTAGCCTTCAATCATTTGAAGGCTAGATCTTTTAACTTGCTTTAAAGCCACCACCTAATACATCTCGTACATCATGAATAACGACAAAGGCATTTTGATCTTTTCGGCTCACTACTTGTTTTAATTGAACGAGTTCTTGTTTATTAATAACAACATATAACACTTCCTTATTATTTCCTGTGTAACCGCCTCGTCCTTCCAGTACTGTTACACCACGTGTCATATTTTGCATAACGGCTTCTCGAATTATATCTGGATAATTTGAAATAATAGTCACTGCTGTTTTTGTATTTAACCCTTCCACAATAAAATCAATAACCTTTGCACCGATAAAGACCGCTACAAGTGTATACATAGCTTTCTCTTGCCCAATAATAAATACTGAGCCAGCAATAACAACGATATCGATAATGAGTACACCTTTTCCAACACTCCAGCCTAAATATTGATTTGCCAATCTAGCTATGATAGCTGAACCGCCTGATGTACCACCCGCACGGAACATACATCCTAAACCAATACCAACAAACACACCTGCAAATAGAGCTGCTAATAATGTATCATTATTTACCGGAGTTGCCACACCTTCTGTAATATATAAAAAGAAAGATGTAGATATAATCCCAAGAATTGTATACACCATCGTTTTCTTATCAAAAAATTTGTAACCAATTGCAAGTAAAACAGCATTCATTATTAAGTTTACAGTACCAGGAGACCAGTCAAATAAATAGTAAGTAATTACCGTAAGACCGATAATTCCTCCTTCTGATAATCGGTTTGGAATTGCAAAATAGTTAATTCCAATCGCGAATAATAACGATCCAACTACAACAAGTATAATTTCTTTCATACGTTCATTCATTACGTTTTCCTCCCGTCTATTCTTAGGTGTTTCTTTTCTTCTAATCTCTATACACCTTAGGAAACTAAATTGTCTCTCTCCAGTTCTCTGCATGTTTCTCAATCATTTCTATTAGTTTCTTCATCGCTGGAGTTAACCATTTATTTTTATGATATGCCAGTTCAGTTGTCACAAAATCCTCACTGTACTTCCATGGCAGCGCGATTAACTTTCCACGCTCAATCTCTTCCTTAACTGTAATAAACGGTAGATACGATAACCCTAACCCGCACATTACAGTTTGTTTAATTGCCTCTATACTCCAAAAATGAATACGCGAACAGTTAACCCCTTCTTCTTTTATCCATTTTTCTAGTAAGTCTCGATAACTTCCTGGCTCAGTAAGCAATAACATTTCTCCTTCTAAATCAGAAGGAGTAACATCTTTTTGCTTCGTTAACGGATGCCCCGGCGGAGCAACAAGCACAATCGCTTCTCTAACAAGTGAATGAGTGACAATATCTACACCTAGTTTTTCTGGATTTGTAAATAAAGCAAAATCAAATTTCCCTGACTTTAATTCATTATGCAACTCCTGGCTCTCTGATGGTTGTAAAATGATATGGACATGCGGATACTTCTTTTTAAATTCATATAAAATAACAGGTAATCGATATATCATTAAAGACTCATTTGCCCCAATACGTATCGTTCCCGATGGTTTGCCGTTTAATTGAGATGATTCTAGTGCCTCATTTGATAATGCCAATATTTTTTGTGCGTAAGAAAGCATATGCTTTCCTACTTCAGTTAAAACGACCTTTTTTCCGAGGCGATCAAACAACGGGCTTCCAATTTCTTCTTCCAAAGATTGAATATGATTAGTGATTGTTGATTGTGTATACCCGAGTCTTTCTCCAGCCCGTGTAAATCCACCGCTCTCCGCTACAATAATAAAAGTTTTCAAATGGCGTAACTCCATAATAATGCCTCCTGTTGTACAATCATTATTTCATCCTCAATAGCATAAATTACGGTTTATGTATGTATAAAGATTACAAGATTTTTGTATCATCAATTTATTGTTATAACTACATATCCATCATAATGAAAAATGGTATTAGAAAATATATAAAGTAAAACCTTTTCTCAAACACCTATGAAGCTAACTATTCTCATAGAAATAGTTAGCTTCATAGGTAAACTTTATACATTCTTAATCTTTCACATCTAAATTAAAAACGAAAGATATTAAATAATAATCCTATACACTCACCTAATCGCTATTATATATTTATATTGGAAATAAATAAAATGAATTATTTTAATTAAAACCATTAATAAAAATGATGGATGGATTAATCAAAAAACATGTAATTATATTCACACACTTCTCTTCACTATCATTTTATAAAATGATAGCTATAGTGAATAACCACTTCTTCATGTTCTCTCCATCAGCAATTACTAAATCGAAGTATATTTTAGTTTCCAATATATCTAACATTAAGTTTCCTTTACAAACCACACAACCATCTGCTATTATTACCTGGTACTTAAAACTAGTTATACCCAATCTATTAAACATCAAAAAAACTTAACTTATATAAATTTATATTCATCATCTATTTCAATTTTCCAAGCATAATCGGTGCCTTAGCTTACTAGTAATAACAACATTTTAGTAGAACATATTTTTTCTACAATAGAATTGAAAGGGGCATACTTTTGCAAACAAAAAAAGATTTTGAGAAAAAAACTATTATATTCATTCATGGATTAGTTGGAAATCGTCGTGCATTTAAAAAGGAGTGTAAATTATTTTCCTCTTCTTATAACATCATCACGTACGATTTACTTGGTCATGGTGATGACAAAGGACAAGCCATTGATTTTTCTTTAGATCGATTAGTAGATCAATTGTCAGATTTATATGAAAAAGAAGGAATCCAACAAGCTCACATTTGTGCCCTAAGCTACGGATGCTATATTGCTACTATATTTGCACATAAGTATCCAGAAAAAGTATTGAGTCTATGTCATATTGGAGGTCATTACAATAACCCCTCTAAGTTATTTAATGTCTTTAAAAAGTTTTGGGACAAACGAAATAATGAGTACTCTTCTTGGCTTAATCAGTATGCTAGTACTATATTTCCAAGTGGCATTCTAAAAGCAAACCCATTTGCGATCGTTTCCAAAAATATTTACTATCGATTTGGATTACAATTACACAGATCTATTATTCGAGAGTCACTACGGCATCGTTTAGAATTCGATTTAAAATCCCGATTACGAGAACTCACGCAACCAATTTTATGGGTAATGGGAGAACATGATCATCTCTATAAATCTTGTTTATTTGATTTGAAATCCATTCTTCCAAATGTTTCATATAAAGAAATTCCATTAGCTGGTCATGCTGCAAATATTTTTCGCCCAAATTATTTTTACGATTTGTACTCTCAATTTTTACAACGTACATCATCATAATATATGAAAGAGAGTCGCAAACTAACGCGACTCTCTTCTCATATGTAAATTATATTTATTTACAGTCTCACTTTTCTATACTTATCTAGTCCATATTTTTAAAATTTGTATACATATAGAAATATATTAAAAAATAATGTTCTTCACATCAAAGTGAAATCAAGTGAAAAGTTATTCATTCGCTATTACTCTACTTTTTAATACTCTTCACTACAAGCGAGGTATATGCATCTTCCCCTGCTTTCGTCAAATGGACCCCATCTGGTTCAAAATATTCCTTCTTCCCAGCACTTGCTGAATTCCAATCAACTAGCGTAATATTTGAGAATTTTGACGCTGTTTCTTTTAACTTGTTATTCACCACTGATTCCCATGGACGCGGCACTCTTGTATTCACCAATATAACTTTACGCTCATTACCTATTGATTGCATTAATGATGATATTTGCTCAGTCGTAAATGCTCCGTTTGTACCCAATCCAATAATAATACACTGACCTAAAGAACCCTCTTTTTTCATTCTATTAACCGCAGCAGTCGCTTCAGACATTTGCCTTCCAATCTTCGCATCAATCTTAATATTAGGAAAAACATTTTTTAAATTGGAAGAGACATCGATCATAATTGAATCTCCAATAGCTGTAATCGATGCAGATTCTTTAGACCCCGTAGAATTCACTTCTTCTTTGCTTTGCGATGGTTTATCAGCTGGTTCTTCCCAAACTACGTTTGGATGTTTAGGCTGATCTTTTTGCTCTGTTTGTACCGACTCTACTTTGTTTTTAGAACTCTCTTTTGCTTTGCTTGCAGTCGTTAAGCCAAAACTTGCTGTCACAGTAACAAAGATCGCAAATGCTAAAACTAACTTACCAGCTAGCTCCAAATTTCTTATTCTAAAGTTGCGCCAATGAAAGTTCTTCAACGCGCCTTTGCGAATTGGATTTTCGATAAATTTCCATGAAAGTTGCGCCATAAATATAATAAGAAAAAATTGAAAAATTGCTCTTGTAAGTTGAAATTCTCCAGCACTTCCTTGAGGACTTGTCAATGTGATTATCGGATAATGCCAAAGATAAATCCCATAAGATCGAACACCAATCCAGCGTAAAGGTCTAAACCTTAAAAAGACACTAATACGGCTAGCTGGATGGGCAAGATTTGCTACTAATATTGCAGTAGCAATCGATAAAAGGAACATTCCTCCGCGGTATAAGAATGGATCGTATTGATTCGTCTTCCAAAACATACCAAGAACAACAATAAGAGCTATTCCTCCAATTATATCAAGAACAAGACGAGCCTTTGGAATAATTTTTTCAGCCAATCTACTGCTCGGCCAAATGAAAGCAAGTGCTGCACCAATCAGTAAGGCAAACGCTCTTGTATCGGTACCATAATAAACTCTACTTGGATCATCTCCTGGTACATAGATTATCGCCATCGCGACAGCTGAAGCAATCGCTCCGAGAAAAATAAATAATGTTAGACGTGATTGTTTTTTTACATAAGAAAGGCCAAAACCAATGATAAGCGGCCAAACTACATAAAACTGTTCCTCAACAGCTAACGACCAAAAATGATTTAGTGGAGAAACTGTACCGAAGCTATCAAAATATGATAATTTGTGATAAATGTACCACCAGTTACTAAAATAAAATATAGCAGCTACAGAATCTCCACGCATTTTCCAAAGTATCGAGCTATGGAAAATTGTAATCCACGCTAATGTTATAACAAGCATGACAAGCATCCCTGGAAGCAATCTCCTTGCCCGGCGCAACCAGAAATCCTTTAAGTCAATTCTCCCTTTTTCCTTCCATTCAACAGCAAGAATATCCGTAATTAAATAACCCGAAAGTACAAAAAACACAGTAACACCTAAAAATCCTCCAGGCAACCAATTAAAATTAATATGATACAAAATAACACCTAGTATGGCTAGGCCCCTTAAACTGTCTAATCCAACCATATAACGACTATTCTTCTTTACTGGTGTGGGCATTCACAGTCACCCCCATCTTTCTCTAAAAACTATGTAAGTGTTTACAAACTCCTGCCGATCACACTAAAAAAGTATAAACGAAATTCAAAATAAAAGGTTTACAAAAATAGTACATTATCATAAAGAACATACTTATCTTGTATAATAATGCACACAATACATAAAATTTTACCATATCATTCATTATAATAAAATTGTTTGTGCAAATAAAATTAGATATTTTATTACTTTTCTTTTCCGAAATTGAAGTGTAAAAAGAATGGAATATCATACTAGACTCTTTAAATTCTCTTTAACAAATAAAGCGGGTTTCCATATTAAAGAAGAAATTCCACTTGTTAGTTCTTAATTAAGAACATATAATTAACATAAAATTAAATGGGAATTATATGAAAATTAAATATATTAAAATAAAGGAGATAGCTATGATTGAACATATACACAAAGAAAAAATATCAGTTATTATTCCTATTTACAATGTAGAGGATTATCTTGAAAGATGTTTAAATACAGTGTGTGGACAATTATATAAAAACCTTGAAATTATTCTTATTGATGATGGCTCAACAGATAATTCCTTACAAATTTGCAAGGAATCCGCAAAAAGAGAGGACAGGATTAAAGTTATCCACCAAAGCAATCAGGGTGTAAGTTCGGCAAGGAATATGGGTCTTGATGTAGCAACAGGTAATTATATTGCATTTGTTGACCCTGACGATTATATTCACCTTGATATGTATGAACGTTTATATTCATTACTTAAAAAGTACAATGCAGATATGTCAGCTTGCTTTAGTAGAGGGTGCTGGGACAGTAATTACGCCGAACCTCCAAGAGATGATATTGAAATCAGCGTTTATGATAAAGTTGGTGCAATCAAGACAGTGTTTGATCCAAAATATGAAATAAATGGCGTAGGAGTTGTTGTTTCTAACAAACTGTTTAAGAAAAATCTATTTAATAATCTTCGTTTCAACACTCAGTATAGACGTGCGGAAGATGAGCAAATTATTTGTTTTTTGTTGAAAAGGGTCAATAAATACGTGATTACTGATGAAAGGTTATATTACTATTTTAATCGTCCAAACAGCATACTTCATAGCAAATCAACCGACGTTCAGAATATTAAAGAACATTTGGATATGCTGAATATATACGTCGAGAGGCTAGCATTGTTCAGAGAGGACGAGTTCGATGATATTTATAATATCTGTTTACTTAATATGATGAATTTGACTATTACATCTTTTTTTAATATGAATGACAATAAAATTAAAAAATCACTAGTCAAAAGCTATCGCGATCAGTTCAATGAATTTAGAAAAAGAATTTTCAGTGAATTAACTACAAAAGACAAAATTCGCTTTTTTACATTTAAAATCTTCCCGCAAATGTATATATTGATACTTTTTGCCTCAAGAAAAAATCAGTCAAGTAACGTTTGACATTATAAAAACTGTGATTGCTACTCTTACTCATAAATAACCAGTAAAAAAAGCGAACACATAGACAATTTGAAGCGGAGAATCAAAAAATACCACAAAATATCATTATGTCTGGCTATCTGAATAATGCACCCTTTTTCATACTTTCTACGTTTCCTATATTCCCAGAAAAAATATTATAAAGTGAAACTTCCATCAATGGGGGGTTTTTCACCCACCACTTCTTTCGCGCTTGAGCTGGAGGTCTTCTCGCCATATATGATATAGTCCAGTCAAGTACACTTTTAATGGAACACATTTATATATTTTCAGTTCCGTTTATATTCACTTTTGTTTCATTTGTTTCACCAATAATTGTTTTACTTCGTTATAAGTTAAACCAGAGTTCTTATTTAGCTCCTTCACTTCATCAATATCAGTACCAACAACAGTGTACTTTTTCTTTTTGTTCATATTGCACATCCTTTTTCACAAAATTAACACATGCTATGTTTTTTAAAATACAATTGAATTTTTTATGAATAGTTGTAAATGAAACATTGTTTTTTCGTATTTATTCCCTACAGTTAGAACTCTTATCCATTTACCACATTTCTAATTTCTATCTCGATTTAAAGAAGGTGTTACATAAAAAAAATTCTTTACTAACAAATAGCATAATCAGCACATTTATGAATTAGTAAAGAATTTTTTTCTTCATTGGAAAGTTCCTTAAGTAGGGTAAGAACCCAGTGCCTTTCCTTATTTCTAATCATCCACATCAATTACGGCATAGTTTTGCGACTCAATTGATTAGCAACGGAGCACTTCTTGAAGTAATCCGTTGTTAATCATAAAAAGAGTGAAACCACAAAAATATATGCGCAGCTAAGTGGATTGTTAGAATAAAAAATAGCTAAATAATATAGAATCTAAAAATATACTACTTAACTAGTGTATATTTTTATAGATTTATCAATATAGTTGACTAAAGAAGTCTAAAGCTACTGAAAAGTACCCCACTGTGACAAGGAATGACAGTATTAAAAATACATTTCTTTTTGTTTTATAAAAAGTATTCTTATCCATTTTATAGTTTAACTCAAATGAGAAAAATAATAAAAGAACAATGTTTGTTACAAAACTCACATACATAGGTGTTACTTGAGATAACCCGTACATAAAGCTTAAAATCAATGTAACTGTTACTTGAATAATAATACCTTTAAATAATAAGTATCTTACTGCATTTAAAAGACCTATATCCTCTATCTTAATGTCTTTCTTTATCATCTTCTTAATTATAGCTATTAATAAGTCTTTCTTAATAAAGTAAAGAACGACCATTAGAAAAATAGCTAGTTATAATGCAATTATTATATAGTTCATCAGTGAAGCATAAGAAGTCATATCGTTATCAATAAGTCTCCCCCTAAATACTTTTAATAAGCTTTATTTCCTCAATAAAGAATAATACTAAGTGCATAGCGTTTATTACAAACCATAGCATGAAATTTGAGTTCTTTACAGTCTTCAACTGATTTGACTTTGTATCAGACAATTCTATCTTTAAAGACGTTAATATAATAGTGTTAGACATAAAACCTAACAATATAAATCCGAATAAAGGTAAGTTTGTTATAGCTCCTATTACCATAATTCCTATGTATACTATAGTTAACTTCTTAATATACTGTTTATCTTCTTTTAACTTCTCTATATCTTTACTTTTAAACCGGTCTCTTACTATTCTTCCAAAGACAATACTTTGAAATACTAGTACAATTATACTTACAAAGATAAGAAACAAAGTCTCAACATGATTTTCAATTAAGTTCGCTATACCGTTCATTTCGTCTGTACCCCTTTTATTTATGTAATATTGACTTTAGTACTTGAAAGTAAAAGTATGCTCTTCTGAAATAAGTCCACCGCTATACAGAAAGAACAATAGGTTTCGAAAAGACTTCGCCCAAACTGACTTCTTAAATTTAGGTGTACCTTTAAACTTAAACCTGTGAATAGTAAGAAGTAATATTTAACCGCAAAATAGATGAGTGAGATGCTGATAAATAATACGTTTACTATATAAACAGTTAAACTTTATTTAAAAGCCACCTTTGTGTTTATTTACGTCTTTCTGCTGTTATTGTATTCCCTTTACCATCTATCATTTTCAAAGAACCTGCTCTGAAAAACTCAACATTATAGTCTCTACCGCATTCATTTGTTTCTCTTCTAGCTTTTTACCGTCTTTAACAAACTCTTTAGGGATGAATGTAATTTGCTTTTGTCTGCACTGTAGAACCATGTTCCTGTCATATGGTTGTCTTCATACGATGTTTTACCTGTATCATCATATGCGGTATATGTACCATCTTCTTTGAATTCTAAACCTACATAGAACTTAGAACCTTTATAACTACCCCATTCTCCTAACAATTCATTACCGTTTTTTGATATTTGTACCGTTTCATTATCAAAAACAGAGGTTTCAAAACAATATTCTTTTGAATTGACTCATTAAATTCCCCCCTTATAATTATAAAAAAAGGACATACCTAAGCATATAATTGCTAGAAAGGTATATCTTTTTTCATATTTTCGGTTAAATTTGGTTATCTGAATATTATTTTATGGTAAAAAAAGTAATGCGTCAAAATAATTATAAGAATATTATAGAAAAAAGGCATAAATCATCGATTGCTCGACAATTTATGCTCTGGTGCAAAGATAAAATAATAGAGAATATAGCGTATATATTTCTAGCAGAATTGTATTTTATGCTGTTAGCTCAAACAATTGATGGCTGAATTCTTTCTGATTTTGAACAGACTGATCTTGTAAATCAATCTGTTCTTTTTTAATCATATGCATGACTTCCGCACCACTCAATATAGCGATTACTGTTTAAAATGATTTGGACCCCATATCAGCCCTTCTTCATTCCAAAATTAATACAGAACTTTTTTATTTATTGACAACTTTCATTTCTCAAACACAAAATTAATCTTATTATCTTTCCATTCTAACTTCGCATCAAACGTTTTATCGTTCTTTTTAAACCCTTTCATTAACTCCGTTTGTTCACCTTTTAGTAACTTCATCATATTTTTTTGTGAAATCGTTTTCCCTAATATTTTCTTTGAAATTGTAAAATCGCAGTTCGTTGTATTGTAGTTCGAACATCCGTAAAATGTTGATTTATCAATGATATCTCCATCACATTTTTTACACTTTCCTACCTTTTTACCAACTGTAAATTTTGAATTGGAGCGTTCAATCGATTCTACATGTAATCCTGTAAAATCCCATTTATCAGACATTTCAATTGCATCTTCAATAATTTTTGCTGAGAGCTTTTTCGTTTGTTCCATAAATGCAGCAGGCGAAGCTGTTCCTTCTCCTATTTCTGCAAGCCGCTGCTCCCATTTTGCTGTCATTTCTGGCGAAGCTAATATTTTATCACCAATTGCAGTTATAAGTACTTTTCCTTTATCAGTCGCGTACACTTGGTTTTTCTTTACGTCAATATACTTTCTGTCCTTTAGCATTGTAATAATACCAGCACGCGTTGCTTCAGTACCTAACCCCTCTGTCTTCTTCAATACCTTTTCCAACTCTTCGTTCTCTAAATATTTCCCTGCTGTTTTCATTAACGTAATAAGCTGACCTTCAGTATATCGTTTTGGCGGCTGTGTTTTTCCTTCTTTCACTTTCACCTTTACAACTTTACCTTGTTCACCTTCTTTTACAATCGGAAGAATCGCTTCTTCATCTTTATCATCTTGAAAAATGACCTTGCGCCATCCTTCTTGAATTTGTTGCTTTCCTTTGGAAACAAATTCAGCACGGCCATCAACAAGCGTTGTAATTGTAGTGTAGTCAAAAATCGCCGCTTCATAATGCGCTGCAATTAAACGTCTTACAATCATATCGTAAATTTTTCTTTCATCACCTGATACTTTATTTGGATTCGTTACTTGTTCAGTTGGAATAATTGCATAGTGATCTGTAACCTTTTTTTCATTTACGTAACGCTTATTATTCATAATAGAAGGAATCGGTACTGGCAATACATCTTTATATTCTTCAAACTGACTTAATTTCTGTAAAATATCAGGAAACGTTGCAGCTTCGCCTTCTGTTACATAGTTAGAATCCGAACGTGGATACGAGACAATTCCTTTTTGATATAAAGCTTGTGTTATATCAAGTGTTTTTTTCGGTGAAAACTTAAATGCTTTATTCGCCGTTGCTTGTAAAGATGACAAGTTAAATAAAAATGGTGGCTGAAACTCTTTCCGCTCTGTTTTCATTTCTTTCACTTCAGCCGGTTTATTTTGACAAAATGCCGCAATTTTATTTGCCATATTTGGATCTTTTAGGCGCGACTCATTATCTTGTTCCCACTTACCTTCATATTTTTTTTCATCTATATTAAAGGTTGCGAACACTTCCCAAAATGGCTCCGATTTAAAGTTTTCGATTTCTTTCTCGCGTTTCACAATTAATGCAAGTGTTGGTGTTTGCACACGCCCAGCGGAGAAAACATCATTCATTCCTTTTTTCTTTAGTAAAATGCTAAAAACACGGGATGCATTCATTCCAACTACCCAGTCCGCACATGACCGTGTGTATGCTTCATAATAAGTATTCACCGTATCCGCTTCATCAAGTAAATTTTTAAAGCCTTGATAGATTGCTTGCTTCGTTAAAGAAGAAATCCAAAGACGTTTCATCGGTTTTTGCACATTACAAAGATGAATGATATTCCGTACAATTAATTCCCCTTCGCGCCCAGCATCTCCCGCATGAATAATTTCCGTCACTTGCGGATTATGTAGCAGCTGTTTCACAACATTAAATTGCTTATACTTTGACTTCGTTACTTCAAACTGAAACCGTTCTGGAATCATTGGCAACGTGTTTAATGACCATTTTTTCCACTCCGCATGATAATGTTCCGGGTTACATAACTGCGTTAAATGACCAATTGCCCACGTACAGTACGCCCCGTTTGGAAACAGTTCATTCGCCTCTACTTCTAAATAGCCATCTTTCCGCCTGTATTTAAATTGAGAAACAAGCGCCAAACCTTGATCTGGTTTCTCGGCAATAATTAATTTCATTTTAAAACTCCCTATCTGAATGCCAGTGTTACTTACATTTTATCATTCACAATTCCTCTTATATATTTTAGACCTATAATATTATACGCTTAATTTTAGTCCCTTCACAATAGAAAGTCATTATATTACGCACTACTAAAAATGCTAAAACAACATGAAAAAGACGCCAAACATTAGGCGCCTTCGTTCTTCTTATTTTACAACGATCTGTCTATCCTTCACATTTGGATTATGTGCTCTCATGAAATCTTCAATCTCTTCAACTGTTCGGATTATGTCCTTTGACAGATTTTCATATCCATTTTCGGTAACAAGAATATCATCTTCAATCCGAATTCCAATTGCTTCTTCTTCAATATACAAACCAGGTTCCACTGTAATGACCATGCCAGCTTCGAGCACTCGATCTTTGTATGAACCTACATCATGAGTATCTAAGCCAAGGAAATGGCTCACTCCATGATAATAATAATTGGAGAGTTCTGAGTCTTCTTGGATTAAACCAATTTTCTTACATTCTTCTGCAAGTACCTTTTTCGTATGCTCATTTAGTGCAGAAAATTTTAATCCCGGTCTCATAAGCTCAATTGTTTCCCTCAATGCTTTTAGTACAATATTGTAAATCTGTTTTTGGCGATTCGAAAATGTTCCGCTCACTGGGAACGTAAAGCTGATATCAGCATTGTAGTAATCTTTTTGAGCTCCAAGATCAAGCAACACTAAATCACCTTTATTAATTTTAGAATCATTGTTTTCATAATGCAGCACGGTTGCATTTTTCCCACTTGCCAAAATCGTATTGAATGCATGATTCTTTATACCAGATGATTTTAGTGTAAAATCAAAATGAGCTTCTAATTCATATTCCATCATGCCCTCTTTCGCATGTTTGAGCACATTGTAAATACCTTCTTTTGTAACCATAATTGCTTCTCGTATCTTTTCAATTTCTTTATCCGTTTTAAATACGCGCAATTCAGTAATATTTGGATAAACGTTACCGATTGTAAGGTGTGGATAACGTTCCTTTACATGTTTAGCGAATGTTAATGTCCGTGTCTCTGTCCCCGCCCACTCACGACGTTCTAAATCTAAATACACGTGCTCTACATGTTCTGTAAAAAACGTTCTCGCTATTGATTGTTCAAAACTTTCTAAGTACACAACCGTTTTTATCCCTGTAATAGCTTGTGCTTCTTCTTTTGAAATTGTTTTACCTACCCATTTTTCAAGAACTGGATCTGCCTTCTCAATAAAGAGCATTTCTTCTACTATTTCGCCTACTTTTTTTAACACCAAAATAACATTCGGCTCATCAATACCAGTCATATAATAGAAGTTTCGGTTTGGCACAAATTTATAATGGTCATCGGCTGACTTATAAGGCGCCTGTCCAGCAAATAAAATGGTAACAGATTCATCCGGCAATGTTTCTGCTAATTTTTTTCGATTGCGAGTAAAAAATGATTGCTTCATAACAATCCCCCCCTTAAGTTCTATAAAGCCCTTTAAAACTGACTATCCATTCTATTTCATTGTATTATTGTTATAATTTTCCGTCAATTAATTCGAAACATTACAACTCCCTATGAAAATATCGTTATTTACTCTTGAAAAAATGGAGCGATTTCATTTGCCATACTTGGCTCTTTTAGGCTCCACTTACTTTTAGCATAAATACAAGCATCGGCTATATCACACAAACAACGTATGGTGAAATTCACAGGTTATCAGTGATATATATCACTACATAAACTGAAATTTATTGCTATTTTTAATCTAGATATAAAATTAAAATTTAATGGAGGCATTCATATGGAACATGTATTTACTGAGACTTCTGTGATTGGTGATATTGTTACGAAATTCCCAAAAGCAAGCGACCTTTTCAAATCATATAGAATAGATTTTTGTTGTGGAGGTAACAGACCACTTATCGATGCAATTCATGAGAGAAATTTATCAGTAGAAGAAGTTATAACAAACTTAAATACTCTTTATCATGAAACAAAAGTATTAAATGAATCAAAAATTGACTGGACAACCGCGAATTATAGTGAATTAATTGACTATATTGTGAATAAACATCATCGCTATTTAAATGAAGAATTGCCACAGTTAAGTCCATATGTGACAAAAGTATTCCGCGTTCATGGATCAAATCAGCCTCATTTAGCTCAAATTCATAAGCTATTCCATGAACTAAAAACAGAATTAGAACAGCATATAATTAAAGAAGAAACAGTAGATTTTCCGTTAATTTTAGCATTTGAGCAAAATCCAACTGATGAAAATTATGCGAAATTACGCAAAGTGGTAGAACAACTGGAAAGTGAGCATAGTCATGCTGGTGATATTATAAAAGAACTTCGAAACATTACGAATGACTTTACTCCTCCAGAAGGAGCTTGCGGTACTTATCGTCTTGTCTATCAACGACTTGCAACTCTTGAATCCGATCTATTCCAGCACATTCATTTAGAAAATAATATTTTGTTTCCGCGTGCAATTGCAAAGGCTTAAGTACAATCTATAGATATCAAATTAAGGTTCAAAAACAACATTTTTTGATCTTAAATAAATAAAAAATTTCTTAAATAGATACCGCTTATACGTAAAAAATAGAACATAAGCACTTTTTGCTTATGTTCTATTTCTTATGTACTTTTTCTGTTACTGATAAAAGTTTCACTTTCTCACAAATATGATTTTTATCACTGCTTCATTTAAAAAATTGATATAAATTTATTATAAGAAAATATCTTGAATTATTAAGGAGTTGTATATATGAAAGCAAAAATGATAAAAAAACATTTACAGGAAGTGCCTCTCTTTAAAGAACTTTCAGAGGAAGAACTTCAGCCTATTGTAGATATTTCACAATTACGAATGTATAAGGAAAAATCGTTTGTATTTATGCAGGGCGACATACTTGATCGCGTGTTTTTTATCCACTCAGGTAAAGTAAAAATTCAAAAAACAGACGCAACTGGAAAAGAACAAATTGTTTCTGTACTTCAATCTGGAGAAATGTTTCCTCATGCTGGCTTTTTTCAAAAAGGTACCTTCCCAGCACATGCTGAAATACTTGAGGCTGCACAATTGATCGTTACTCCAATCGCTGATTTCGAGAAAATTTTAATTCAGCATCCTGAATTATGTATTAAAATGTTTAAAGTTCTTGGAGAAAAAATTGTGGATCTTCAGAACAGATTAGAAGAACAAATTCTTCACGATACTTACGAACAAATTATTATGTTATTGCTTCGTTTATGTAAGTCAAATGGTGTAGAAATGAATGGTACATATACTTTAACGACCCAGTTTACGAATCGAGAACTCGCCAATATGATTGGAACATCAAGAGAAACAATTAGTCGCACAATTAATCAGTTAAAAAGAAGAAAATTGATCACTATTGATGAAAATGGTTATTTCATTATCATTCCAGAAAAATTAAAAGCAGAAATCATTTAATCACATAGGACACATCGCACCCTATCCGTTTTCTCTATGTTGCATTGTTATTTTTCCAGGGTGAAAATGATAACAAAAAACGATTGACTTTAGGAAAAAGATCTAGAATTAAAAGGAAATCCCTCTAATTCTCTGGCCCTAATTTGATACTAATAAAACAGTTCTAATCATATTCTTATAAAAGAAAACAATTAGAAGGAGTGTCAAATTAGTTGATAAAAGTTAAGGTTAGTTTACGACCGATTGTAAGTAAGATAAATTTACCCACTGTTTTGAAAACAGCTATACTTCCGGGTGACTCAATTGAAAGATTATTTATTGTAACTCAGGTAGGAGAGATCTTTTACATAGGAAACGGAGTTATAAGGACTTTTTTAGATATTCGCTCGCGAATTATAAAGTTAGGTAGTTCTGAACAAGGTGTTTCAGGTAGTGGATATGATGAACGGGGATTGCTAGGGCTAGCGTTTCATCCAGAATTTTATTATAACGGTCTGTTTTATCTTCATTATTCAGTAGCTGGAACACAAGGTCCAGGGGCTCTTTCTGAACATTTTAAGCCTAACCCGTGTGATTCCAATACTTTAAATCTAAGGTGGATAAATAGAGAAACTCAATATGATCATATTGATACAGTTGAAGAATGGATTTTACAATCGAACGGTCAACCTCAAAAACGACGGACATTACTTAACATAAGAAGACCATTTTTTAATCATAATGGTGTCAATAGCTTAAACTTTTCACCTGAAACCAGAAAACTTATTTTAACAACTGGAGATGGCGGAGCAGGCTATGACCCATTTAATTTAAGCCAGGATGATATGGAAATAGCAGGTAAAATAATTGAAATTGATGTAGATAAGAATACATTTAATTATAATCCACCTGTAGTCACACGTTTTAATGAACTTCCCGCACCTATTCAGGAAACACTTACGGTAATTGCCAAAGGGGTTCGTAATATAACAGGCATTTCATTTCAAAGGTTTAATAACCAATATATCAAATATGCGGGAAATGTCGGACAGGACCTGGTAGAGTCAATTTTTTCATTCGTTCATTATAAACCAATACCGGTTACTCAGCTTATTCAAGCTTCTTTAACTGATCAAGAAGGATTTATTAACTTTGGCTGGCGAGGGTGGGAAGGTGCTTTTCCTACTTCGTTTATAAGGCACTGTTCCGTAAATCCGACTTTAGATGAGAACACAATTGCTTATTACAATGAAGCAATAAAAACTTTAGTAGGGCGTCTTCAGCCTTTAACTAGTTATTTTCATAAGGATCCTAGACCCGATAAATTTGGAGGAACTGCACTTACAGGAGTTCAGCCATATATGGGGAATGGAATCCCAAATTTAACAGGAAGCGTTGTGTTTACCGATTTTGCCCAGAAAGAAGAATCTCGATCTCCAGTTAGAGGGGTTTTAGCTTATACCAGAGTAAGGACAGATTGTAAACTAAATGATTTTAGTGTTATTGAAACTGATTATAATTTTGAGTCTCAATCAGCCTATTATGTTACTTTGGGAACGAATCTGGATCAAACCAAACTATATTTAGGGGTTTATGGTTCTATGAAGGTGACTGATTTTAACCAAGGTACTGTATTTGAAATTGTTCCGTGATTTATGACGATAAAGACAAAGAAGGAGAAAATTTCAAAACAGAGCGAATTGTAGCTTTAAAATAAAGTTTGTTCAAAAACACCTCGCAAATCCACATTTTATGATAAATAAAAAGAAAACATTTTGAAAAATGATTAATCAAAATGTTTTCTTCTTCAGCAGACTTTAGTTTGGTTTTTATAAAAAAGCATTCCCGATTTCAAGATAATCTTAACAGACATTAATACCAATCTTCAGTTACTGCCCCTTATATGTCCTAGTGACGAAGTTCTTACCATAGACCACAAAGTACCATGCTGTCAATGATTCTCCTAATTCTCTTCTTTTATGATTTAAATATAATAAATTATAGTATTTCTATATACCCTTCTGCTCCATTCACCCTGATCCTTTGTCCATCCTTGATCAGCTTCGTAGCATTCTCCACACCTACAACTGCTGGAAGACCGTATTCTCGAGCAATGACAGAACCATGGGTCATCAAACCACCTACTTCCGTAACCAAGCCTTTGATAGCTACAAACAGCGGTGTCCAGCTAGGATCGGTAAAGGCGGTAACCAATATATCTCCCTCTTCTAAATTCGCATTTTCCATATTTAAGATGACACGTGCTCTTCCTTCGATAACACCGGAAGAAACAGGTAGACCAGCAATAGCATTAGATGGGAGATGTTCCCGTTTGTATTTACCTACAATGATTTCGCCATCAGACGTGATAACACGAGGGGGATTTAGTTTTTCATATAGTTTGTACTCTTCCTTTCGTTTGCTGATGGTCTGGTAATTCAATTTTTTTGTATCTACAACTTCACGAAGTTCCTCAAAAGTAAGATAGTATATGTCTTCTTTTTTACGAATAACTTTGGCTTGTACAAGCTGTTCGGCTTCTTTCATCAAAGCCTGCTTATAAACGAAGTAGCGATTAATCATGCCGTATTTTGGATATTCCCGATAACTGATGAAATTCCGGATCAGGCTGATCATTCGTTTTGTCTTTTCGGCTTTTTGTTTACCACACGGTAATTGATTCACTCGGTCTAATAACTCTTGTTCTTTTTTCAAAGCGGCCTGTCGCCCTTGCTCAAATTTTCGCTCGCTAGCATTAGGCTCAAAGTTTTTGATGTTACTGAGAATCATGGGGATAATTGTAGTTGGTTTTTCGCTCCAACGAGTTTTAGTAATATCGATTTCTCCGGGACATCGCATTCCGTATTTGTTGAGATAAGCATTGATAGCGTCTTGGATTTCCTGCCCACCATCAAACTTAACCAGTTCATCCAAAAAGTTATCATCTTTTACTTGTTGTAAATAATCAATTACTTCTGGATAAGGACGAATCACATCTGCGACATCCAATAGCGCCAGACCCATTTCCGAAGTAATATTGTTTGGTACAGATTGAGAAAGCGTGTCTGCTACGTTTTTTTCACCTAACCACTTCTCCATTTTTTTATTGATCCATGATGAAGCATCTATAGCTGCCATAATTACCCCCAAACTCTGTGGGTCAAATAATATCTTCTTTAATTGCTGGATATCTTCTAGAATAAAATTAAATACATTCGATCCTGATTTCGTTTGGATGTTTTGTTTTAACTCTTCTATCGATGTTTGACTACTCTTGATCAAATCAGTAACGATTGTCGGATCGTTTTCGATTTGTGTTAGAAAATCCACAGATTTACCATTATTACTTTGACTGGAACTTTGTATTTCCCCATCATCTGGTAAAAATTTTATAAAATTTTCTCGTTCGACTACGGTCATAAGTGCGTCTTTGATAAGCGGATCGGATTGTCCCAATGCATCTATTATCGTTTTTCTGCTGACAGGTAAAGCCAGATTATTCGTGATATCAACAAATAACCTCCCACCAGCTTTAAACCTAGGTCCAAAAGATATTAACTGGAATAAAGACATTCCCAATGGTTTCATGGGATCGGTCATCATTTGTTGATGACCGACAGATACATAAACACGATTCTCCTGATCATCTGCTTCAGGGACAGGGTATAAAGTAGTAATCGGACGACTTTGCACGATATAAAATGTCTCGTCAACCAGACACCATTCGATATCTTGCGGGCAAGCAAAATAAGCTTCTACCTGTTTTCCTATGCGTGCTAATTGTAGAATTTGTTGGTCAGTAAGTGTTTGACTTTTTTGGTGATTGGGTTCTATTTGCTGTGTTTCTGTGCCTCCTTCTTTTAGAGCATAGATTGCTAGTTTTTTGGTTGCAATCATTTTATCGATGATCTTTTCTTCTTGCACCTTATAGCAATCGGCAGACACCAAGCCAGAGACAAGGGTCTCACCCAGTCCAAAGCTAGCATCGATAGATAGTAGCTTTCGATTGGAAGTAATCGGATCAGCAGTAAATAAAATTCCTGAAGCCTGCGGGAACACCATCCGTTGAATGATAACGGATAAATACACTTGGCTGTGATCAAACCCGTTTTG
>Ga0209025_1002127_pt1 | contig 22285 bp, 17 predicted proteins | sample AraplaMF_Col_mLB_FD_184256 | JGI IMG/M metagenome (GOLD analysis project Ga0209025, IMG submission 184256) | Arabidopsis root microbial communities from the University of North Carolina, USA - plate scrape MF_Col_mLB (SPAdes) (version 2) | ecosystem: Host-associated > Plants > Roots > Endosphere... | reverse complement strand
GCTTTCGCGTCAGTTCATGCTCGACGAGCAGGCGGCGAAACTTCAGCAGCGTGGTCGCGTCTGGCACCGCCTCGACTGCCAGGTCGATCCCGGCAAACGCCCGCATCGCCATGCTGTCGTACAGCGCGTCTTCCAGTGCCTCGTCCGACAGCCCGTACCACTGCTGGAGGAAGTAAATGCGCAGCATCCGCTCAAGGCCGATCGGCGGCCGGCCACGTTTGCCCTTGGGGTAGTACGGCTCGACCGCTGTTGCAGATCGTTATTTCCGCCAATAGCGGTCACAATTTCCGCCAATATCGAAATCTGACCGCTTTTACCTACCTCTTGCGCTGACGCTTGCTGATCGCACGGAGCACCGCAGTGAGGTTGCGGCAGATGCGTAGCGTGAATGGCGGGAGCGTATTCAGTCTATGGCCAGGGACTTGGCAGACAACCGTGTGCGGATCCAGCCAATCCCGCTTCCAGCGAGGCGAGGAAACGTCGACGGGATTCAGAACAAGGCAGTCGAAGCAGTATGGGAGCTGATCTCGGTCTGACACCCACGCCATAGGTGTTTGAAGTGCCGCAAGCCTTGGGATATCAATATGAGTCAGCAGCGCAAGGCGGCACAGCGCCTGCTCGTCCATCGGGGGGAATAGAAGCCAGCCACTATTGGTCAACGCTGGAAACGCACCAAGGTCGCCAATCTGCCACAACTGGTCAACACTGATCTGATACCTTGCGGCCAGTCGACCGAGCCAACCGCCAAACGCTTCATCATCGAATGGGCGCGGAGCAACAGGCCAAGGCCTGACACCCTCAGGAGAGCAAGGTTTGTGCTGCATTCTCTATGTGACCAAGGTCGATGGCCTCCTGCCCATCGCGGATCGCGAGTTCTGCGGAAACAGTCAAGAGGCGCGACACTTCCCCGGTTAACCCTCCACTTGCAGTCAGAATGGCATGTACCATTTCTCGGCGTGCGAGATTCGACGGACGTCGAAGCGGTAAAATCATTTCGAAGGCTGCAAGAAGAGAACGAAATGCCTCCGTCTCCTGCCATCTCGGCACCTCGAGACGGGCGAATCGACTGACCATCTGGGGATCCGTTTGGAGCGCCATGACGGCGTCTTGAGTGCCAACGAGGACAACAGCGATTTTCAAATCATTGGCTAGGAACTTCAGCAGATTCAAGGATGCACGTTGCTCTCGGTAGTTGCCGGCCAGCAAGTGATGAACCTCGTCAACGATCAGCATGCGCGCCGAAACTTTTCGAAGCAGTGCGCGACTCAGGTTCTCAAGCGCAGATAGCCTTGCCGCCGCGTTGAAGGGAGCGCCCAGTTCGAAAAGCAATGAGGAATAGAACCGGGGCTGCTCAGGTGTCGGTGGCATCTGCATGGCAACAATACTTCGCAACTCGACGCCCTTCCCTTCGTCATACTCGGGTGGATGACGACGCTGGAATTTGGAGACAATCTGCGTCTTACCGATGTTGGAATCTCCGTGCAGCAGTAGACATGGCATACGCTCCCGCTGAGGTGTTTGCAGGAGACGCTCGAGAATCTCCAGCGCCTGGGTTGCGCGCGGGTAGTCTATCCAATGGCTACGTGCCAAGCCTTTAATTCTGACACCATCGTCGCACATAGCCAGTTCTCTCGCGGCCGGGAGCAGATGTGTTAGCAGCGGGCGCATTGCAATTACAGCGGCTCGACATTGAACACTGGGGGCGGCTTGTTGTAATCCACTGGCGGCTCAGATTGCTTGTCCAACGCGTTTGCACGTACCGAGTTTGGCGCCTCGCCAAGGATCTGTGGCGCCAGTTCCTTCAGAGCTTCGCCTTGACGATTTGCCCCCAACGTTTGCGATCTAGCGCGGGAAACAATCCGACGTTGCTCATCAATCGCGTCAAATACCTTCGCTTCTGTGACATATTCTTTGCCTTGGGATCGTAAGCGCCGTAACGCACTGCGCTGTTCCCACAATGACACTCGGCCACGACGCAAGTCCGCAAATGTTGCTTCAACGTAGTGCTTCCCGTCGACACTGACAAAGATTCTGGAGAGATCCTCAGGGTGGTACCTTGCAATAATTTTCTGCTTTGTCGCCCGCCAGGCTGCAAATATTGGATGCCAGTATCGAAGGTAGAACAGCGTCAGCCCATCCGATTGCACGGTCCGATAAGTCATCGGCAAGAACTGGATTAGAAAGCGCAGGGGTTCAGGCGCCGCATTGGGAAGTAAGCGTGGAGGCGTCTTCTTACCCGCCGTCGCCCACTCCGAAAACGGAGTGGCGCCCTGCAGCCCGCGGTGAGCGTTGTGGTGATAGCGTTCGGCAATCTCGAGGACTAGCCACCGCTCAAACTCCCGGATCGTCAAGGAAGCTTCTTTCTCCGGCGGTCTGGCCTTGCGGCCCTTGGGTGACGAGCCAGTCGACCCTGGCAGACTGTGGACACGTTCCATGATGGTCCTCATCAAACGTTCGATATGGCCCCCGAAGTACGGTCTCCCCGCAGGTCGGTACATGAGTTCGACACCGTACTCCCGACACCCCGCTCGCAATGCCCTGCTCTTGAATTCCGCCGCATTATCGAGATGAAGTAGCTGTGGAATGCCGTGCATAGGCCAATCAACGCTAACATCGAGGCTGGCGAGCCAGCCATCCTTTGGCAAGACAACACGGGTCAATAGCAACGCAACAGTTGCCGCGTTGGGGCGGTCCATCCCGACGTATACGCCGACGACGCATCTTGTCGAAACGTCGAGAGCGATGCTTAGCCATGGCCGGCCAATGGGGCGTCGGCTCGCATCATCCACCAGCATCAAATCGGCCAGCGTGTGATCAATCTGCACAATGTCCATCGGACAGCGCGCCACAAGATGGCCTGGGGGAATCTCAGAACCCGGCAGCGTTGCGAGCCGAAGGGCCTCTTCTTCCCGATGTGCGCGCCAGCGTCGCGAAATGGTAGATCTGCTTGGCGGACTAATACTTGCCGCTGCGCATCGCTTCCGGATTTCGACGACGAGCTCGAAGAGCGGATGAGCAAGATGAGGCTGTCGCGGCAGCCAATCGGTAAGTACCTCCCTCACAATTTCCTCGACAGTCGCCGCTAGACGCGTATCTCCCACTTTGGGACCTCGTTCATACGGTATCAACGCGCTCGCTACAGGATCCGCGAGGAAGCGCCGGCGCAAGTGATAAACCGTCGCCCAATGGATTCCAAGCAATTTGCCAGCATTCTCGGCTTGCTTACGCGAGAGAGGAGCCCTCCCAAGAGGACGTAAGACCCTCGCAATCGCCAGCTCGCGCTTCGTTGCAATCCTCATCGCGTGTCCAAGACAGTGGTCTTCGCTCGCACACCTAAAGTTGTGACTCTGGTCAGTCGACACCGAGAATCGAGAAGTCCCATCAAATCAGGGCGCTGCTAGGCTCTACCTCGCTAGGTGTGTTGCCATTCCCACGGAAAGTTGTGTTCCGGGGAAGCGATTTCACCTAATGTTGTGTCTAGTTGGAGCGGGATGGAGGGCCGTAGAGTGCGCGCCAGATTACGTCTGCGAGCCCGAACCGTTGCTGCCGATGCATCAGACGTCGAGATCAACTTGGCGACGTGGCCCGCGGTCGACGACCAAGCCTTGCCCGAGGCTCAGCGTGCCAACTTCCGCGCACGCGTTTGCGCGGTGCGGCTTTATTTGGATGGCGCTAGCGGCAGGGACATAAGGACCAATGCGGGAATCGGCCGCGGCCAGGTGTACCGCCTGATCACTGAGCGTTGCCTTGCACCGCATCCTGACGGACAAATCTACGGCTGGCGCGGATTGCTGCCGCACGCACGCATCCGGCCTTACACGCGTACTGCTCCAATTGCAGTGAATCCCTGGGGCGGCGGTGCAGCCGGAGCGCTTCAAGCCGTGTTCCGAAGCGCTGCAGGTCAAGGCCTGGAAGCTGAGTTTCGCCAGCAGATCCTTGGTCATCGAAAGACGCTCGAGTCGACCCGCCAACCTCGGGCAGTGCTCTACCGCTGGTTTCTTAACGCGTTGCGGGAAAGAGGCTTCGAGCAGCGCGGTGAATGGCCGTTCAACGTTGCGAAGCAAGGTTACAAGGCCATATGCCGTTTCATTGCCGACGTCATTGCGGCCGCGCCGCTACGGACCCGTAGCGCATTACTTGGAGGCCCGGAGGCCCAGCGCAAGACACGCACGGGCGATGGGACACGCCGTCCAGCATTGCGGCTGTTCGAGCGAGTTGAATGCGATGCGCACAAGCTCGACGCGCGGATGGTAATCCTCGTCCCTTCACCGCACGGCGGTCACGAGCCGCGTGTCATTCACCGTCTCTGGGTCGTCGTGCTGATCGAAGTGGCTTCACGCGCAGTTCTCGGTTACAGCTTGTCCCTGCGGCGCGAGTGCAGTGCGGAGGATGTTTTGCGTGCCATACGCTGCGCATTGACACTGTGGACACCGCGAGACATTCTGTTCAGCAACAACGCCTATGCCAAGGGCGCCGGCCTGCCTTCATATCGCGCTCCACGGTTCGTGGGAGCTTGCTGGGAAGAATTCAGCGTCGATGGGGCGCTGGCGAACATTTGCAATCGGGTTGAAGCCGCCCTGCAAGACGTCGTAGGTGCGCGAATAGTGAAGCCTCAGGATCCCGGCAGCTTTAGCCACCGGCGCAGCAAAGACGACCGACCCTTCATCGAGGCATTCTTCCGCTGCCTGGCTGCGGGTGGCCTTCATCGCCTGGCGACCACCACCGGCAACTCACCAGATCAGAAGCGTGGCACCGACCCGGAGCAGACGGCGAAGGACACTCACTTCCAATTGGAGTTTGCGCAGGAATTGCTCGACGTCCTGATCGCGAACTACAACGCCACACCACATTCCGGCCTTGGGTATCGCAGTCCGCTTGACCAGCTTGAATTATTGGCCGATCAGGAAGATCGACCGTTACCCACGGCGGATCCGATTGCTGTAAGCAAAATGGTGGGTGTGCGCAAACTCTGTGCGCTACTGGGCGGCAGCCGTACAGGTAGACGACCCCATTTTCACTTCGCCAATGCCCGTTACTCCGCGGAGTGGCTTTGCCTGCGCGGGGATCTGCTCGGCAAGAAATTATGGCTGACGATAGAAAACGAGGACGATGCCCGTTTCGCCGCAGTGTCAACGCAAGCAGGACATTTTCTCGGCGTCGTTCGTGCGTCACCTCCGTGGCACCGCACCCCGCACTCCCTCTATGTCAGACAGGCCATTCGCTCCCTCGAACGCAGGCGATTGCTATTCCTGTCCAGCGGCTGCGACGCGGTCGAGGCTTTGCTGCAATATGCAGAAGGCTCGCCCGGCAGGCGGCTCCCTCCTCATCCGGCTTATCTGGAGGCACGGCGGATCCTTCAGCAGTATGCCGAACTGGTTGCGGGAGAATCCATGGTCACCTTGGCACGTCAAGCGCTGCCGAGTGAAGTTGCCGCCGATCCCACGCCAGCCGGACCGGCGTCGCCTCTATGTCTGCCTCCGATGCGAAAGGCCCAGCTATGGTAGCGACCACATACCATCCCCCGCCTCCCCTGGCACCTAGTCATGTGCCACGCGACCATCCTATTGTGACAGGTGATTACTCCCTTTATACCGTCGCGATTGAGGAGATGGTGAACACAGTGGCCGGCTGGATCGATGACCAAGTCGATGGTGCCACCATTTATGGCCCCTCGCGTTTTGGCAAGTCCAGCGGCGTCAATCACTGGCTGCAGCGATTGCTGTCGGAGCGCTGCGGTGGCTATGTGCCGATGGTGGTTTGGAGCCACACCGACCCCGGCGGTCCGTATTCAGTCGGCAGCTTCTATGCAGAACTGCTACAAGCCAGTTTCCATTCGCTGGCGCGATTGGTGAGAGGTCCGCTTGCGCGCCACCATATGTTGCTGGAACGCTGGATCGAACTGGCCAGCCAAGGCGGTGGGCGCTTTCTGGTCCTAGTTATCGACGAAGCCCAGGGTATGTCGCAGCGAGAGTGGTTGTGGCTCGTGGAGTTGCACAGTCAGCTCGAGCGGCAACGAATTCGATTATGCGTAATCTCGGTGGCCTCGCTCCAGTTTTTTGACGAAGCAATCACCATGGCCCTGTCCGGCGGCGCGCATGTTGCGGCTCGCTTCATGCTGGCCACAAAGGCGTTCGATGGCATTCGTAGTGAGCAGGAACTCGCTTATGTCATGGCCGGCTATGACAGCGGCAGTGAATGACCTCCGGGGTCAGACCTGTCATTCACTGCGGGCCTGGTGCCCAATGCCTGGACTCAGGGATTCCGGCTCGCCGACTTCGCGGCTACGCTGATGCAGGCCATGACCGATTGCCTGCCCGCGCGGTACGCAGGCCCCATCAACTTTCCGATGAAGACGGTAACCCACGCGTGCCGCCACGTCTTGTTGCGACTGGCTGGTGGCGCGGACGTCGAGAAGGCGACTTCGTCGACGTCTTGGCGCCAGGTAGTAGAGGCAGCAGGGCATAGAAGGCTAATGGCAGTGGTATCAGCCACCGCAGCGCGACAACGCAACGATCGCAGTCCGATACAGACATGACTGAGCCACCGCGTCTGACTTGGTATCGCGGTAGCGTCCTTCCCTACGCGTCCTTGTATCACACGCTGCTCCGCGCATGTGAGCTCAATGGGCTCCTGCCGCGCGAGCTTGCCGTCATGGCCCGACCCCGAGATCGGCACGAGGCGCCCCGGCCATTCGGGGGGATTGACCGAGAACGGCTCGCGACGTTGCTGGGCGAGCCGGCGATAAAGTTTCGGTGGGCAACCGTTGACGATGCACCGGCGTGGCTGCGGTCTGCGCTTTTCAGCTACGACACCAGGATCTGTCCACTTTGTTTGGCGGAGGGTTATCACACCGATTTGTTTGCACTCCGCTTCCTGCAGACCTGCCCTGTCCACGCCGTCCCACTGCGGTCGCACTGTCGCTGCGGCCGCGCGTTCATGATGATCTTGTCGGATCCGGACGGCCCGCCCGGTAGCTGTCCGTGCGACCGGCTTCGGTTCTTTACCCCAGAGTTGTGTCGCCGCCCGCGAATGACTTCAGCCAACCTACAAGCCATGGATCAATTGGTCGCGTGGCTCGACGGCATGACATGTCTCGCCCATTCAGAAGCCGTTGCATACCAGTGCTTTTGGACGCAAGAACTCGAGCCGGAAGAATTTCTGGCCCTGAGTGAAGCAATGGGAAGCCCTTGTCCACCGGGCTTACAGCCACATCCTACGAAAAACGCACTGCGCGTCGTGCATGGGCCGAACACAATTTTTCACAATGACGTTTGCCATCAGCAGGCGTTTGCAGACTTGGATCTAAGAGAAAAAGCGTCGTCCTACTGGTCCGATGCGCCAGCTTTCTCGGTCTACCGAGCCATGGCGCGGCACTTTCGGCGTCATGTGGCCCCGCGGGCCACCACTTGGTTGGAGGCTCCGACCGCCGCGGTCGCCGCAGAGACGCTGGCGCACCATCCCCAGGCAGCGCTGGTGATCACAGAGGGCCTGTGGGCACGAAGCGTGGAACCTTATGTGCGCCTTCGCCGTTGGCCTTATCGTGCACCACCGGCTGGCGTGTTTGGGGAGTTGAGCGAGCAGGTAATGCTACATGCCTCCATCAGCCCCCCGAGTCGGGAATTCTCCGCGACCCACACGTGGATCGCATACCATGCGGCGGCCACCGCGTTGCTCCAGGTGTGGGCATACGCGGACAAGGCTGTCCAGGAGTTTCTCCTTGGCCGCGGGAATGCGCTGAGGCATGTCGAAATTGCGAGTTGCCCGCTTCGTCCGTGGTGGGGTGCGAAGCGACGTTGTGACATCACCCGCTTTGTCGAACCGGTTATTGATTGCGGCGAGGCGTGGGGGATCATGTCGAGGACCAGCAAAGCGGCGCGCCTTTTCGGCGTCGCTCGTCGTCGCCACCGTCGCAGGCGAGCTATCGTTGCGCAATGGCATAGCCAAGGCCCCGGATTGACGTTCTCACGAGAGAGGGGCTGGACAGTCGCAACCGCCTTCACCCCCGCCAACGCCGATATTCGCAAGCGACGCCTGCTCGGCCAGCAGGATGCCGGCGCGATGTTCTGGATTTACCGGGAAACGGGCGGGGCGTTGGTGGCGCGTCTATGCGACGGACGCGTACAGGCGATAGGCGAGACGCCGCGGACAGCCATCAAGGCGCTGCGAATGGCCCTTCTTCGATTGAGGTTCCTTGCCCCTCCCTATTAGCAAGCCACAAATTTAGGTGAAAGTAGATACAACTTCAGGTATGCAAGCGGTCTTAGTCACATTAGGCGATTAACTGAACGGCTGACCCAGGCTGGCGGAATTAGTGGACCCGACGCCCCAAAACGCGTTGCCCACCAGCAACAGTGGTAGACGTCACAGCGGATGAGAAATCCATTACGGATCAACCAGTTGGATCGAGGTGAATGCTAGCGGATATAGCGGCTACCACTGGCGGTATTGGCGATCGGCAACAGCATCCTCCGATCCCAGTGTCTGTGGGCGACCCACTGGCAGCATCTCAACGACGCGAGAGAACTCGAACACTTCGCAAACGTGCGCTTCCGCAATTGATCAAGCGGGGACGTCTAGAGCCGGTACTCAAACGGTCTCGCAAGGACGAGGAGCGTCTGAGCGATCCGCGACGCGCCACGCGGCTGGCGTTGTACAAGCAGGTGATGGCGCTACGCGCCCAGGGCGGATCGATGAAAGGAATCGCGCGCGAGCTTTCAATCAGCAACGTAACCGTGCGCAGGTTCGTCACTGGGGGGGATTATTCCCCGAGCGCACACCCAAGGCGCGGGGTCCGACGCCTTTGGATCCCTATCGCGACTACATCGAGAAACGAATCGTCCAGGGCTGTCGCTTTCCTGAACTGATCTGGCAAGAACTCAAGCAGCGAGGTTACTTGGGAAGTCGCGGCTCCGTGCAGAGTTGCGTGACCCGCCTCCTCTATCCGCTGGGCAAGACGCCGCTTGTCCTGGAGCCCGTGCGAACGATGCCGATTCCGTCGGCCCGGCGCGTGTTCGGATGGCTTGTCGGATGGAGGAACCTCGCCATCGAAGAGCCAAGGAGCGCGGACCACGAGCGGTTCGTGAAGGCGCTGTGCAAGATCGAACCCGTGGTGGGCGAGGTCCGCAGTCTCGCGCGGGAGTTTCTGGGGCTCATGCACCGGCGAAGTGTGCGACATTTCGATCGATGGTTGAAACGTTTGTCGTGTTGCGACGCCGCGGAAATGCGTCGTTTCGCGCAAAGCCTGCGCGCCGACTTACCGGCTGTGCGGGCGGCCTTCAAGCTGCCATGGAGCAATGGCCAGACCGAGGGTCACGTCAACCGGCTCAAGCTCCTCAAGCGCCAGATGTATGGCCGCGCAAACGTCGAGCTTCTGCGGCTGCGGGTATTGAAGCCGAACTGAACGACTGGCCTGCCTTGTCCTGCGGGACATGCAAGCCCCGATCGCCATCACAGGCGCGTGAGCTCGTGCGGACAGGACGAGGCTGGCGGGCTCGTTTACGTTAGTCAATAAGAAGAATGGTGGTAGTGGGGGCGGGAAAGACGACGACAAGGGGCCTCGACGCGAATTCGCCGTCGTCACACAGATTGCGGAAGACCCAGTTTTACTACACTTCACGGGAGCAGAGCTCGAGAAGCGGATGCGCGAGACGACCCTGTCGCGGCAGCCAATCCGTCAGCACCTCACTCACGATTTCCTCGACAGTCTCTGCTAGACGCGGCTTTCCCACTTTGGGACCTCGGTCATAAGGTATCAACGCGCTCGCCACAGGATCCGCGAGGAAGCGCCGGCGCAAGTGATAAACCGTAGCCCAATGGAGTCCAAGCAATTTGCCCGCGTTCTCAGCTTGCTTACGCGAGAGAGGAGCCCTCCCAAGCGGACGTAAGACTCTCGCAATCGCCAGTTCGCGCTTCCTTGCAATCCGCATGGCGTGTCCAAGACAGTGGTCTTACACACACTAGGCGATTTACTGAACGGCCCGAAGCGCATGGTCCTCGTGGGCAATTGGTGCGCCGAACAGGGCGAGGATTCCGTCGCCGAGGGATTTGGCCACGTACCCCTCATAGTGATGCACGGCTTCCATCATCAGCGCCACAACCGGATCGATGACTGCCCTGAACCAAACTAGGACGGCCCGCGGTACGTCAGCCGAATAGGCATAGCGTCCGATACGAAAATAATTTACATTGCGCTTTAGTCAGCATTTTCCCTCGACTGGGGACGGCGTTTGCTGAAAATTGTTATAGATCAAGCACTTAGCGCTGCCTATGGCTCAGGATCCCAATACTCACGCGGTCACCAAACTCACCCGCACCGAATTTGCCGTAGTCCGGGCCTACGCGCAAGGCATGCGGCCGGTGGACATCGCCAACCGCTACTTGGTGGACCCGGATGAGGACGAGCACCTGAGCGAGGCCCAGGCGATCCAGCGCATCCTGGCCTTGCGCGACCGCCTGGTGCAGTTCGCCCTGCAGCATGGCCAGCCCGAGATCGCCAGCATGTTCGAAGCGCTACGCGCGCGTTCCGATGTTGGCATGACCCGGCGGGTAGACGCCGTGTCGGCGCTTGAGCAGCTTGGGCAGAGCTACCCCCAGCCACAGCACGAGGTGTCGCTTTGGTTCAAGCCGAGTCTGGCACGCCGGCTGGTAGCCGCCAATATCCGGCGGATTGAGGACCTGACGTCCTTGGCGAATCGGCGCGGCAGCAGTTGGTGGCGCGCGGTGCCACGCATCGGCGCGCAGTCGGCCGAGGTCATCACGCACTGGCTGGTGCGCCAGCGCCCGGCCATGGGCGCCGCGGCGGTCAATGCTTATGTGCTGCCGCCTGCCGCCCATGCCCACCGCGACGCGCTGGTGCCGTTGACCTTGGCCCCTGGGATGCCGTATCCGGTGCCACTCGAGCATATGCTGGTGCCAGCCTCAGATACCGCGGCAGGGCCGGCGCTCGCCGCCGATCTGGCGTTCGTACGCGCCTGGCTAGAGGACCGGGCGCCACATACCCGCAACAGCTATCGGCGCGAGGCCGAGCGGCTGCTGTTGTGGAATGCGGCGCGCAAGAAGGGGTTGAAGGCGTTGGAGGCCTGCGATCTTGAGTCATATGAGGAATTTCTAGCGGATCCTCAGCCGGCGGCGTTCTGGTGCGGCCCGAGCGGGGCGCGCGACAGAATGCACTGGCGGCCTTTCGAAGGCCCGCTGGGGACCAGTTCGGTGGCGGCCGCCCTACGGGTTGTTCGGGCGCTGCTTCGCGCATTGGTCAAGGCCGGTCATCTGGCGAGCGCCCCGCTCGTCCCAAGGCAAGCCGCCGCCGCTGCGCCGTCTGCGCTGCGCGCACCGTCCAGCCAACCCGACGTGGAGGCCTTCCTTGCCTGGTTGGGGGAAGCACGGCACGGTCCGCGACATCGTGCTGCGCTGGTTGCAGCCCAACTAATGCGCAGCGCAGGCTTGCCACTGAGCGAGCTGGCGGTGCTGCGCTGTGCCAGCTTGCAATCCAGCGCCGGCGGCACGGTATTGCAACGACAAGGTTCGCGCCAGCAGGTGGTGACCCTTGATACCGCCGTCCAACAGGCCTTACAGGCGCATTGGGCCGACCGCGGTTGGCCAAACATGATGCCGCCGGCACACGCAGCGCTATTAGCCCCGACGGCACAGCCTGCCACCTTGCGCGGGCGTAATAAGCAGCTTGCGGGCGTGGCGGCCGGCTATTCCGCCAGCGGCCTGGATCAGCTGCTGCGTGCCTTGTGGCGGCGCTTCTGCGATCAGCGGGGGCGGCCATCGGACGGCTTTGCCCCCGGACAGCTTCGCACCCGCGCCAGCCAGGCCTGAGCTGCTAACGCCGGGACGCCAACGCCAACCGACCTTAGCCTTGCGCGAAGCGGGGGCGTTCCTCCCTCTCGCTCGGCCGGGACCTTGAGGGAAGGCCCTTGAGTTCGACACCACGGTTTCCTCAGAGAAGCCGCCCAATCGCGCTGATAATCGCCCCCGGCGCCAATCCGGATTCTGCTTCATCCTCGGCTGTAGCGGAGACTCTCCGACCACTACCTAGTGAACGGACGGCTGCAATTCCAAGCCCCCTCCCGAAGTGTTTTTTCTGCTTTCGCGCATTCAGCTCCGCAGCCCTTCGTCATCCGAATGCGGCTTCGCCGAGTATGTCGAGATGGCCAATGTCACCAATATTGGCCGAACGTCAAGCCTGCGCCAAGGGCAAAGTCACCGAGATTGTACGAACGTCAGTTTTGCCTGCGACCACCGAAAAGGTGGCCTTGTAGCCTGCCCTCATTGCCCATTCTCGCTGTGGTTAGGTCACCAAATTGTATGCAGCACGATAGGCGGCCTCTCGTAAGGTCACCAATATTGTTCCGTTCCGATGCTCCCCAACAGGCAAAGTCACCGTCAATTGTCCGTTAGCGGCAGAGTCCGGCGCTAAACATGCCGCGCACAGGTCTTACGGAAGCCTTGCCACTAGGATTCGTACAATCTTTGTGTCCTTTCTGTTGGCCTTGCGCCATCGCGTCGCGGGATCCCACGAAGGTATGTGTCTAATCGGCGAGACGAAGCCGGGGGCATGCACGCTCTGTGTGAAGTGAGGCAACTCATTTAGAGGTGTGGCCGCGGATGGCATAGTTCGATTCCGCAGCTTGCGGCACTCGCGTTCGATCGGTGGTTCGCTGCCAATCAGGCTACGCAGGGTACCCCTGCAAGGGTAGCCCGAGAATGCTCCAGCAAATCGTGTCCCTCTAAGCCCCGACGCGTCGTTGTCACGGTGCCATTTGTATCGATAGCGACCGTCGTTCTGTCTCGAGGTGGCAGCCCGCGCGGATAGGAGCGTGTTAGCGAGCGTACGCGCAAAAGATTGCTAGGACTACAAGAGCCTTCCGGCAGCGCCGTTGCCCCGCTGGATCAAGTCAAGATTTGTGCGTAGTTCGCGGCGGTTGCGCCCAGCTCGAAGGGCCGCTGTCTCTCCAGTCCTGGACGGGCGCCATTCCGATCAAGTGCTCCGTCTTAGAGTGGCCGTCCACGTGTGATACCTGGGAAAGATTCATGGGCGACTGCCACGGACCAGCACTTGGCAGTAAAGGAATTCGAAATGGCAATGGACAAGGCAAACTCCCTGCTCTGGGTTTTGGAGATTGAGGCGCCAAGCGCATCGAGCAATGGACTCAAGCCATCATGGAGCAGGAGAGACCATCTGGTATCTGTTGGCGCGGGGCACGCGAAAGCTGTGGCGTACCGCTTGCAGCCAATGAGGTAATTGACGGCAACCTGTCCAGTTGGGAAGGCCGCACCCACAACTTCGAATCCCCCTATGAGGGCCGGCGGTCGGCGTCCGCCTTAATCATGTCGCATTCTTTCTGGCGACGTGTTCCCGGCCATCAGCGCGATCTTGCGCCGCAAAGCTATTGCTGCTGTCGTTTTGCAGTGCTTGCCCGACAAGGGTCCCTGTGAGCGACCTCCATCGACGCCCATAATGCGCTCGCCCGAGGTATCGACGGGACGAGCTCAGTTGCGTTCCAAGTCAGAACGCGGCCCCCCACGACCCGCCTTTGTCGGGTGATGCTGCGTCAGAGCTTTGAGTTCGTGTTCCGAGTCGGAACACGAAGCCTTCGAGAGGACTTAGTCGGAAGCGTTAAACATCTGGGGGTTCTCCTGTTGGCGGCCCTTCGTAGCCGGGAGTCGCTTGGGCAGGCGATAATGCTTTTGTTGATATCGCGGCGTTCCGAGCCGATCTCCACCAGGAACGGAACGGTCAGGTTGCTCACCTCAGAAAGTCAGGCGAGTGCGCAATCGGATCGGCGTCAACGTTTTTCCTACGATGGCGTCTAGTTGGCGTGCGTTTGCTCCGAGGCTCCGATTGCATCCAGATGCTGCGTGAGCGTCGGGCAGTTGTCGTGATCGGTAATGCGTCCGCTCAGTTCCTCACGAAATTCGGCGCTCTACCTTCTGGCGGTTGCCTTTGGCCAGAGCGGCAAGCGGCAGCTGTACTGGGAGATGTCGCACATGAGCTGCCTGCGGGTACGCGGATTGCGCAGCTTCTGAATGGCCGCCGGCGGCACGAAGCTCGACCGGATCAAGCTATGGGGGGGCAGATCAGCAATCCGCGTCGCGCGTTGACGTCGCTCTTGCGCCCAGGCACGCAATGTATGTGCAGGTTTAACGTCAATTCGGAGCTGGCTTCGACGATGGGGTGCGCCGGCTGCCAGTGCACCCAGAGGCTTCGTTGACCGCATCGGTGCAGCCGTTCGCATCCTTTGGGATCGTGTGCTTGATGACGTCGTGTTCCGACTCGGAACACGATGGCACGGGTTGTCGATGGATCCACTTGCACCGTTCGCGCCGACAAACTCCGCTTCTGACAGGGCCACGCGGAATTCAGACCGCGTCTGTATAAGAACGAGACTCGTGTTCCGACTCGGAACACAAAAAAACCCCTCAATGAGGGGTTCGAATAGTTTGGAAACGACAACTGCTAGCGTTGCGGTCCTCCGTCAAAAAGTTCGTTTATAACCGTCCGTATCCGCTCCTCTTGAGCGGCAGTCAGGACAGCACTCTTGAGCTTTACGGTAAAGCTCACGGAGTCCTTGGTTATGCTGCCGGCCTGAGTCTTACCGGCATAGACCTTGTGAATGTCACGCTGGGAAGTTACGGGCGTCGCTTCGCGACGGAGTAGCGAAGCCTCCAGCAGCTTGGCGAACTTCGACTGCTCAAGGCTACCGTCTACAAGTTGCTTCCACACCTCGCGAGCCACCGCTAAAGCTGGCTCGCCATGCTTCTTGAGTACGCCGTAGGTGTCACTTGCCGCAGTACCGCTGAAAAGCGAAGGGTTCTTCTCCAGATCTACACGGATGAATTCGGGTAGATTGTCGAAGGCAAAATAGCGATAGAGTGTGCTCCGGCTCATCCCCATGGATTCAGCCATCCGCTTCCTGTCTGGAAATTCCTTCTCGACACGGCGCATCGCCTTGCCAATTTCGTAGTCGGTGAGGTCTTCTCGGCTGACATTCTCGGCCAAAGCGAGGACGGCCATATCTGCATCTGACGCATCCGTGATGAGCGCCTTGATTTCTTGCAGACCCAGCACCTGGTGAGCGCGCCAACGGCGTTCGCCGGCAATCAGCTCGAAATAGGATTCTTCGTTCTCCGGCGTGACTCGTCGAACGAGAATGGGCTGCATTAGGCCCAGTTCCTTAATACTCTCCGCAAGCTCAGTGAGACTGCTCTCATCAAACTTTAACCGCGGCTGCCAGGGATTCGGCCGAATCTTCTCGACCGGAACGGTGCTTGCAGCCCCTTGGGACTCCAATTCTTGAATCCGAAGCTGTGCCGCACTCAAGGCCGCCATCATCCCTGGTGCAGTCTTCGGACGGTCTGCAACTTGGGGGGCGATCTCCACTTTGATTTCATTAGCAGGAGTCAAATTTGCGGTTTGCTCCAGCATGCGCTTGCGCATATTCATTTAAGCGTCCTCCCACTTTCCGGCGTAAAACTCATCCACCCAACGGCAATATTCGTCGAACGGAATCCGCACACGCTGGAATGTCTTGTTGCTGCCCTCGAACTTACTAATGTCGAAGACCGTCGCAAGTGCGAGAGCCCCGTTACTCATCACGGAGCTCGCCGGCACTTCAATTGGGCTCATCCAATCGCCATAGGCCCGTTGTACCCAGGAGCGAACTATCGGAGCCGAAGACGCTACGCCATAGTCAACCTTCGAAAGCAGAATGCTCACAAAGTCGTAGGTCTTGTTTCCTTCGATGTTCTTGAAGCTGTCCGCCATGTCGGAGAACAGACTCCAGAACGATACCGAGCTAATGAAGTCGAGACTCTCCGGCACCAAAGGCATCACCATGGCGTCAGCAGCCATCAGGCCGTTGATAGTCAGGTAGGATAGCGAAGGCGCCGAATCCAACACGATATAGTCGTATTTTTTTCGAAGCGGCTCCAAGCCCTTACGTAAAAGCGTCCAGAAGCGATAATTCGCCGACTTGCTTGCCATCGCCGGGATATGAAACTCGGCGGAGAACAAAGATGGATGCGCAGGGATGACATCAACCCCATCCCAATACGTCTCCTGAATGACGCTCTCAAGTGTAAAGTCTTCAGGGCTGTAGATGTACGGCAGAACGGTGCTTTCCTCGACAATCATCTTCTCGGCATACAGGCCGCACAATTCAGTCAGCGATGCCTGAGGGTCCAAGTCAACCAGCAGCACCTTGCGGCCGCGCAAACTCAATCCCTGCGCCAGGCACATACTCGAAGTCGTCTTGCAGCTACCACCCTTGAAATTGGCAGAAATCAGAACGCGGCCATCCGCTTCGCCTTTTCTTAGTAGCGGGGACGGCTTCACCTGTGAAGCTTGTTGAACCCACTTCCGAGTCTCACCAAGCGTAAATTGGCGTACGCGCCCATGAAGCTCACCCGCCGGAAGTGTGCTCCCGTCTTTCGTTGCCAGATAATGAAGCCGCGCACGGTCGATGCCGCACATTTCGGCCACCTGGGTGGAGGTGAACGTGGGCGGACTCTTCCGAGGGCGAGGTGCCAGGATATGTTCGCGAAGTTCCTCAGTAAGTTTTTGAAGCTTCTTCGAAAAGTCACTCATTGAACCAATCGTGACAGTCCGGTCAATCTCGGTTAATTCGCTCTTCACCACCATATTCAACGTTCCATGTGAAATTCAGGATGAAACGTAGAATACTCGACCAACGGGGAAACTTCACGTATTTGTACGCACTTTTGGCGAAAAAGTGACGCCTGGAGGGGCTCTATGTGCGCGGTTCGCTGTATCTGATGAGGCCTGGCCCACCCAGAGCGTAATTCGCGTTGGACGAAAATATTGCCTTAAGCCGTCCCCTCCATAAAGACCGGCACGCGGGAGAGATCGAACGGCGCACCACGGCCGGTAAATCGATGGCTAATAGGCAAAGTCACCATCAATTGTACGAATTAACTGTTTTGTGGTTCTGCAGATTGGTGTCGGGCCGACAGCGGGGTTCTTTCCTACCCGGCAAAGTCACCAAAATTGTACGCATCGCCGTGCGGTAAAGGTCACCATGCTCCTCCGGGCGTTGCTCTCCCTTAGAACAACTGATGAAGACCGGCGACATCGGACACTACGGGACTACTTATCATCGGCAACTGGCAAAAAAAGGCCGGCACCTGTTGACAACTCCCTAGGTGACTGCGGCGCAATGTTCCATCAGCCAGTAACCAGTGGGAAACTCGTACAATTCTGGTGACCTTGCCCGACAGTTAGAGGCTCAGGTCGTACAAATCTTGTGACCTTGGCTCCCACACCGGTAACCGGACAGACAATTCTGATGACCTTGTTGCCCGTACAAGGGTCAATCCAGCGGTCTCGCGGCCTGTTGTTGCTGCAATTATGGACAATCTTGGTGACCTTGCTCCGTCAGCGGTTCCGTATCAAGCCCTTGCCCGCAGAAATACAATTCCTGTGACCGTGCGTCGTGCAAACCGCTCGCACATCCTTGTTGGGCTTGGCTTAGGCCCGACTCGAACAATTCTTGTGACCTTAAGGACAATTTCGGTGACCTTGTCAGAGCCAAGAGTCCATCGACCTGAGAGGCCCGGCCAAATCCGGTGTCCTTTCGACCACATCTAGTAACCTTGCCAAACAAAATCGTCGACCTTTGGAACAAGAAAAGTGACCTTTCCAAACTAAGTCGTTGATTTTATGGGGAAGCCTGCTGCCTCTAGTAAGTGGTGTTCTGTTTAATAAAAAAAACAAACTACCCACCCCACGCTCCTATAGACACCTCGCAAAGCGCGACACGTCGAACAACCCCACGGCAGGACCAAGTAACCGAGCCCAGGAAACCTCACCACAATTGTCCCGAACCGCGACGCAGACAAATTCCTCTTGCTGACCAAACTCGCCCACACCATCGCTATGACGCAAACCAGACGACAGGAAGGCAAAGTCACAAGAAATGTTTTGACTTTTCGACCTTTCACCTGCAACCTCCTGCTCGAAGGAGGGAAGTGGTATGGAAAGCGCATCGCAACAATTAGCCTTGGCATTGTTCGAGGACTTCGCTCCTCGAGGCCAGAGCGTCACGGAAGCACCCAAGGATTTGGGGTTCCGTCGCAGCAATGCCTTCGTCAAAATCATCGACCTCAGTCTGGCAGGCCGCCGTCTCATCGATGTTGCCTACTTTCTTGTAGCTGAAGACCAAGAAGTCCAGCGCGAATACCGGGTCGACGTCGGATTGTTCAAGTGGCTTCTGGCCACAACCAGCAACAACCGACGCCACCTTAGCAAGCTTGTTCGCGAAGCCCAGAAAGCAGCCATCGAGCTTAACGAGATCGACGTCGAAGACCCTTCCAAAGATCGCTGGGGTGCAGTGCCCCTAATGGGCTCAGCATTCATCGAAAAAGGGGAGTTCATCTTCGAGCTTCCTGAACGGCTACAGCGCGCCATCAAGAACCCAAAATCTTCCCACTTTCTTAGCCTGCGCTACGTATTCAAGTCGGTGCACTCTAAGGTCCTCTACGACCGACTACAACAATTCATGGTTGAGGGAATCACGCCTTGGTTCGAAGTTCAAGCCCTACGAGCTTGGTTAGAGTGTGAGAAGAAAACCTACGACCTCTTCAAGCACTTCCGAAGTAAAGTCCTTGAGGTAGCCATCTCGGAAATTCGCCAAGTGACCGGACTCCACATTGAGATGCTTACACTTAATGTGCCCGGTTCAAAGAAAATCGGCCAAGTCCGATTCCGATTGAACGCTACCGAGCAGCCCAACGAGCAAAAGACCGCGTTCATCGTGCTTCGCAACGTCTATGAGACGTTGCGCAAAGAGTTCGCACTCAACCAGTCCGAGTTCAACGAGATTATTACCAACCGCGACCTGTACAACGATGAGCGAATCCACCAGGCCATGGAGTACACCCGGCACAACGTGAAAGTTGGCAAGGTGAAGGTGCGAGCAGGTGGTTATTTCATGAAGGCCCTTCGCGAGGGCTACTTGCTTGGGGAACTCGACCGGCAGATTCATCATCAGTCGGCCATTGCGGAATCAACACGTAAGGCCGCTGACCAGGAGATGGCTGAGCGCGAGGCTCGCGTGAAGGCCGCTGGCGCGGAGCGCGACCAACGAGAAGCTGATTTCGGTTGGGAAGCTTACAACAAGCTGTCCACTGAGCAGCAATCGGACATGATCTCCGAATTTTGTCAGTCTCAGGCTGCCAGGCTTCTCGCGCGAAGACTTAACGTGGCGACCCTGAACGTCAATGAGCACATCAATGACCCTAATGTTCGAAGCATGTTTGGAGGCTTCGTCGCCAGTCGTGTGCACAAGGCGGCGAAGGCCGCCAAGCGAGTAGGTGGACCGGCCTCAGCAAGTCTGATTTGAGCACACCAGCGCTACTTCACCACAACTCAACGCCTGCTACCGCCCCGCGCGGCGGCATGCTTACAATCGCCGCACCTTGTGGTGCAGGGGCGCAATACTCAGGACAGGACGCCGTGCAGGGTGCAGGCAGCGGACTCATAATCCGCCACCGAGACAACACCGACCGTGTTGGAGGCAGGTCTCCCATCGAGGATGCTGCGAAGTTGCCCAATAGCTGCTTGTGCCACTGCCGGCGATGACCTTGCCGCTGAAGGGGGCTCGACGAGGGCACGCGTGAGCCCACGCGCTGCTTTGTCCATCTCGATAAGCCAGGCGCGCGCCTGGCCATGGCCTAATGAACTTCGGCGGCCGCTGGCCTCGGTTATTACGATCGAGGCCGAGTCCACCTCATAGATGCGCCCGTCGGGTGCTGGCACCCGTCTACCGCGGTACCGCTCAACGAGTTGGAAAACTTCCTGCCGGTCCTGATCGGCACGAGCGTCGGCTGCGTGTCTCTCATCTTCTTGGACCTTCTGAGTTCGGACGACATGGCCAAAATCAATAGGCTTTCCGATGAGCGACTTGAGGTAGGCGAACAGTTCCCGCCCCCGGAGCGCCCCGAGAGCATGGCCGGACGCCGAGACGACGTCCGAAAGTCGGTGGCCAGCTTCTCTCGCAAGACGCATAAGCATGAAGAGGGCTGACGTCTTCAGCTCTTGATCGCGGACGAGAGGCGCCAGATCAATGGGGACTGCCCGATCGTTAATTTGCACGAAAGCTCCCCGCCCGGGATGTTTCTTCGTAGAAGACTGCTGGTGATTGTTTACGCCACTCACCTGTGCGAGAGATGCAGCGCCGGACTGGGGCTCATCGTGGCCGGTCGGAGGTTCAGCGGCCCCAAGTTGCACGCCAGTAATTCCAATGCAATGGAGCAACTTTGCGGTGAACCGGATCCGACCAACGACCTCGAGTTGCGCTCTGGTGCGCTGCCGTTCACGCTCAATAAGCCCGGCATCTTCGAGTGCTCCGAGCGCCCGATAGACAGTGGCCTCGCTAATCGCAAGGTGCTGCGCAATCGTTGACTTCTTGATGAAGGCTAGCGCGTTAGGATTTTTTTGGTTCAGTGCGAAGCGGATGAGCGTGGCGAGAACTTGGCGACTAGTGATGTGCAAAGCCCGGAGCCCATCGGACTCGTAGACCAATGCGATCGCTCTGAGTATCCGAGCAGGCAGCCGCCCTGCATCGCACCTGGCTGACTTGGATTGCCGGCCATCGATAACAATCGAGGCTGCAGCATGCGACGCACCGTCGCGTGCTGTTGTTCTTTGGGCAATAGGAAGCCCCTCGAAGCCAAAATTCATCTTCGATCAACATGCTAATTTGTGGAGGGAGCATTGACAGCGAAGGGCGAGGCTTCGTAGACTCGAACTGTGTTAGAGGTCGGGTCAAGTGGGTTGAGAAGCCTGCCACCCTTTGGTCTATGCGGATGAAAAGCCTGGAGCGCCAACTCCAGGCTTTTTTTTGTTGGGGCGTGCCTACGGGCTCAACGACAACTCCTTAAGAATGCAATTGGTCGCGCTAGCTCCAGAAGGGTCCGCGCGAATAATATTGGACGCCTGCATGGCGCCGCAGGCATCGGCGACTCGATCGGCGGGCTCCATTCGCCGTGCGCCAACATTCGCCGGCGGCGTAATGCGGGGTAGCGTGCAGTACCTTCTTGTTTTCGACATCGGCGGCTGCAATTGCTCATCTCGTCGAGCAGTCTCTACTCAACCGCAAGACACGTACCAAGTCACCCAAGCTCGGCTTCAAGGATGAACCTGGAAGTCGGGTTCTTCTTGGTCATGGATACCCGTAGATCCTGCCGGGCACGCGTCACTGCTACGTAGAAGAGGCGGCGCTCCTCAGCCTCGGTGCTCTTCTCGTCGGGGACCACCGTCTCCTCCGCCCTGATAATCCAGACGCGGTCCCATTCGAGGCCTTTCGAGCTATGCATCGTCGTCAGCACCAGCGCATCAGGCGCCGGCTTGTTGTTGTCTCGCCGCAGGAATTCCAAGCGATCGGAGAAGGGACCGTTCAACCGCGACAGCACGTCATACGTCGTCGTGATGGCGCGGCGGGCCTGATCAGCACCTACGTGCTGCATCATCCACTCGTGCACACCCTCCAAAACTAACGAGTAGAACTGCCGGTCGCAGAGCGCGCGCCATTCAGCCAAACGCTTCATTAGCTCCCGATACTTGTCGGCCGAATTCTCGGAGAGACCCAATTCGACCAGGTCCTTCCTCTGATGCTGCCCGCCGGTGGTCTTGCCACTGTTGTGGAGTAGTCGCAGTTCATGCGTTCCGACACCCACGAACGAGAGCAATGCGTCGATCCCGGCCTTCCTAGTCTTCTGGACGAGTTCCAGAAGGTTGCACATCAGGGCACCCTCAGGGCGGCTGAGAATAGACTTTCCCGATGCCCTGAAGTATTTGATGCCGTGGGAGCGACAGACTGCCTCGACCGGATCGAGGATGCGATTCGTACGGGCCAGTATTGCCGCAGACTGGCTTTGGGAGAGCGCAGGCGCGAGGTGTTCCATTGCGGCGACTGCCTCGGCGTATTCGTCCGCAAACCTTTGGAAGGCTACATCGCCGCCTGGGCCTTTGTGAGCGACGAGGACTTTCGGAATCCGATCGCGGTTGTTGCGGATGATCTTGTCGGCAGCGCCAAGAATCTCAGCATGACAGCGATAGTTGTTGCCCAGCACCACAGGTTGCGCATCAAACTGCCGAATGAAGGACTCCATGCCACGGAAGCCAAGGGCCGACCGGAAGCCATAAATACTCTGATCGTCGTCACCTACGACGGTCACAATTGAGCCTGCGTGAGCATGGAGCGCGATCCACTGGTACTGCAGCGGATCGGTGTCCTGAAATTCGTCAACGAGCAGATAGGTG
>Ga0209025_1002126_pt1 | contig 22286 bp, 33 predicted proteins | sample AraplaMF_Col_mLB_FD_184256 | JGI IMG/M metagenome (GOLD analysis project Ga0209025, IMG submission 184256) | Arabidopsis root microbial communities from the University of North Carolina, USA - plate scrape MF_Col_mLB (SPAdes) (version 2) | ecosystem: Host-associated > Plants > Roots > Endosphere... | reverse complement strand
TTTTCAATTTTTATGAGCAGAATTATGAGACTTTAATTTCAGAAGAGAGGAAAGCTTTCACTGAATGGTTTAGTCAATGTTGGAAAAATGCTTCCGGAGATGATTTAAATTTACCATCGTACTTTGACTTCCACGATGATTATAGTTCATTTGATTTGAAGAATAGCAAATGGATTGATGACGAAGAAAAATGGTCATAAATTTTTATTGATCCCTTGTACAACTAACTGGCGCGTTAGTTGAAGAACACCCAGGGCTGCTTAGCAGCCTTTTTATTTTGCAATCTGGCAGTTTAGTTTTAAAAGAGATGTTAATTTTTTAAATTAAATAATAAGAAGATTATGATAAAATACAATCGAATAGAAACTTCTAAGGAGAACTACATGAGAACTTTGTATAATGAAGTACTGCACTATTTTTTAAAAGACAGATTAAATCCTTTTGCAATAATACAAGCAGTTCTAATATTACCTATTTTGGTTTACTTAATTTTTGCGTTTAGTCCAAATGATACAGTAAATTATTTTTATTGCAAGCTTGTTTTTTTCAATTTAGCACTAATCATTTTAATAAGAAGTATTGAAAAATTTATTTTGAAGCAAAATGGTTACATATTTTTAAGTTCGCCTTTTTTATTTAGTATTTTATTTTTTATAGTATTTTTACCATTTTCAATTGAAACCGTTTTTGTTATCAGTTTTTATTCAATTTATACTTTTGGAGTACCATTATTTTTAGTATGTCTGCCATACGCACTAATTTTTAAAAGTATTAAGAAGCGATTAAATATTTCAGGTATTATAACAACTTTTGCTTGTCTTTTAACGATTTTATCATTAGCGGTATTCATAGCTCTTGCGGGAAAATACTATAGACCAGTTGAGAAACGTATGTATTTCACCAACCAAACGACGGAAAAGCTAAAAAAACAATCGCTAGACATTTTTAAACAGGAATATGGAATTGAAGGGAAAATAAAAAGTTACGATAAGATAAGTCATTTAGACCAACCGGAAGAAAGCGAGCTTCCATATAAAGTTAGAGCATATGTAATTGCAGTTATTCCAAAGGATCCAACAAGTGAGAAAGCTGGTTATGTTTTGGATAGTAATCATTATACTTTTATCTATAAGTTTGGTAGATGGGTTTTAAAAGAGGGATTATAAAAATGGCTTAGCGAAAATTAAAATAATAATAAATTCAATTATTCAGATGAAAGTACTTATTTTGTGAAGTTGAAACTAGGTAAAATTGATCTTTAATTTATTTCCTTGCTCAACTAACTGGCGCTTTAGTTGAATTGGAAAATCTTAGTGGGGAATGATATCCTATAAAACTTATAGGAGGAAAAATTCGTGCTAAGAGTAAGATGTACAGTCATCATTTTTACGCTTTTCCTTCTTATGATCTTAACTAGTTCTGTTCAAGCACAAAAAAAGAACGAACCGTTTAATGTTGTTAAACAATATATAAACGATATCGATAAACATAAATGGTATGCGATTCCTAACTTGTGGGTAAAAGATTCAGAGTTGCTTGGTTTTATTCAAAGTAAGCATAATCAAAAATACAAGTACGGTCTATTTGGTAGACAGCGAGCGAAGTTGAAACTATGGAAAGAGTTACCTTATTCGTATGCTTCACAATATTTACCGTCTGTTTATATAGAAAAATATAAGAATCCTAAAGTGTTTTATGTAGGTGTTGATTACAAAGTTTATAAAGAAAATGAGTATCAACTTAATGGAGTTAACTATATTTTTATTACCACTGTTCTGGAAAATGGTAAATGGAAAATCGTGACGGAAACCCTACCACCTATTAATTCGTTAATCAATGATGGTTATGGATTCGGAACTGTCGATGAAAAAACATTTGATGAAAGAAGAATGAGGTATTAATTGATCTGTTAAATTTAATTAATCCTTAAAAAACTAACTGGCGCGTTAGTTCAAGATCAAGAGTCACAGATGTGGCTCTTTTTTTGTTTCACATAAAGATAGTTTACATAAACAAGGTATTTGTAAAAAAGTATAGAATCTAAAATATAATAGTTAAAAATATAGGAGATTTCTTGTGGAACCAATAAAATTAAACGAAATTCCAAATGGCATTAGAAATATAGTTGGAGAAATTAAAGAAATAATATTTCCTCGACAAGGACACACATCAAGCGTTGGTATTATACATTCAACTAATGGTTGCTATGTACTAAAAAGAACAAAAGGAGAACAGTACTCCTCATTACTGACTAAGGAAGTACAAATACTAAACCAGTTGTCTAAAACGGAATTGTCCATTCCAAAAGTTTACAATTATACAGAGGATGTAAATGAATATTACTTTTGGACGTTAATGGAGTATATCGAAGGTGAGACATTAAGAAGTTATTTGTCCACTGAGAATAAACCTATAACAAGGCACGAGGCTATATATAATTTTGGTAAAACTTTATCAAAGATACATTCAACTATATGTCCAAGTGAATTAATAAATAATACTCTTTGGCTTGACGATATGTTAAACCAAGCAGATTATAATTTAAAAAATTACCATGTAGATGGCTCATTAAATTTATTGGATAAATTGAAAGAAAATAAGCCGAGATACTTTAATCAGACTTTGATTCATGGTGATTTTACTATTGATAATGTATTAGTTAAAGATGGAGAAATCACTGGAATTATTGATTGGAGTGGCGGAGCTTACGGGGATCCAAGGTATGATGTTTCTTTGGCAATACGTCCTAAACCAAATATTTTTGAAAATAAATTTGATATAACTATCTTCTTCGAAGGATACGGAAATAGAATTATTACTGATGAAGAATATAAATATTTTGTTGGGATTTACGAATTCTTTTAAAGTTAGCTTCTTCAACTAACTGGCGCGTTAGTTGAAGATCATGAGTCACAGAAGTGGCTCATTTTTTATTAATTTCAAGGAATTTCCTATTTTCAATCGAATATATGAAATATAAATATTTACTAATATGTTGCGATTGGTGGTAACGTCATGAATTTTTTTCGAATTTATGGAATTTGGTTATTTAAAAGTTCTAAGAAAGATTTAATTAATTTTTTGCTTTCAATATTTTTTATACCAATGCTATTGATAATTGAAACAAAGTTAATAAATAATAGGCTGTATTTTACGGTAATAATGATGCTTATAGCTTTAAATCTCTTTAGAATACTTGAAGATATCCTAAAAAAAGTGTTTAAAGAAATTAATAAAGAAATTTCTCAATTTTATTTTTTCATTTTAGCAATGATTGCTGTCATATCAGTGTGTATTATTTATTTCTTATTCAACTAACTGGCGCGTTAGTTGAACAACTTCAGGCTACTTCGGTAGCTTTTTTCTTGTTAAAGTGAATGGCAGTTTAGTTCAATAAGTAATAGTTAATATTATCCAAATCAACATTGATATAGTTGCTGCTTTTATAAAAATGTTACATTAGAAGTAATTATGTTTCGATCAGAAGTGGAAAATGAAGAACACTTATAAGGTTTCCAATATTAAAGCATATCGGATGATCTAATTATTAATCACCGATTTTGTATTGATTAATATTAAAATTTAAAGAAAAGGTAGATAGATATGGTTATTAACGAAGATATTTTATATTTTCTATTCTTTTTTCTATTTGGATACTTCCAAATTCACATGGTGATTTTTGTTAAAAAGAAAGATTTTTTATATGGCGAAAAATATAAGGGTTTAAGAGATATGTTCTATCCACTACCTGATATAGTTTCCTATTGGTTTTCTAAAATTTGCTTATTTATACTGGGAAGCTTTCTAATATTCTTTAGTTTCTATTCATATTAGATTACTACTGTTAATTAGGTTCCTTATGCAACTAACTGGCGCGTTAGTTGAAAATCGTGAGTCACAATTGTGGCTCTTTTTTTTGTATGTTAACTCGTAGATTAATTAAAGAATGAACTGGAATAAAATGTTAAAATGGATATAAAATTTAACAAATATGCTACGGAGAGGGGAAACATTTTGAAGCTTATAGAGATTGCAGACCTTTTTATGGTTAAGCGTACTGTAGGTAGTATGGAAGTTGAAATTACAGGCTTACATATGGACTCCCGAAAAATTGAAAAAGGGAATCTATTTATTTGTGTTCCAGGTATTAATGGGTTTCTTGCGGATAGGCATTCTTTTGCGAAAGACGCAGTTAAAAATGGTGCAATTGCGCTTGTGCTCGAGCGTGATGTAGATATTGATGTTCCAAAAATATTTGTTAAGGATGCAAGGCGGGCAATGGCTGTTATCGCTTCACATTTTTACAACTACCCATCTAATAATTTGAAATTGGTTGGAATTACAGGTACTAATGGAAAAACTACAACGTCTTTTATTATTGAGAAGATTTTCGCTGACTATGGCTTTAAAACAGGATTAATGGGTAATAACGGGATCAAGATAAACGGAGCAATGTTTTCAACCGATATTAATACACAAGAACCACCTGTACTTCAAAACAATCTTAGGAAAATGTGTGATCACAATACAGAAATTTGTGTAATGGAAGTGTCGTCTCAAGGGTTGGATATGAAGCGTGTTATGGGTTGTAATTTCAGAACAACAGTATTTACAAACCTTACGCAAGATCATCTGGATTACCATGGCACTTTCGAAGAGTATAAAAATACAAAAAGTTTATTGTTCTCAAGACTAGGTAATACATTTGATCAAAGTGACAGTAAGTATGTTGTTTTAAATGCAGATGACGCAGTCGTTAATGACATGCGGAAAGTAACTTCAGCTGAAGTAATTACATACGGCATAAACAATGAATCAGATGTTTCTGCTAAAAGTATCCGAATGACAGCTAAAGGAATTGGATTCTTGCTTTCTTCTTTTAAAGGTGAGATTGAAATTGAACTGCAATTAGTCGGTCGTTTTAATGTGTACAACGCATTAGCTGGTATCACAGTTGCATTAATCGAAGGCATTCCACTGGAAAATATTAAAAATAGTTTATCCCGATTATCGAATGTAGGTGGAAGAATGGAAATAGTTGATGAAAAACAAGATTTTCTTGTTTTAGTTGACTATGCGCATACTCCAGATGCATTAGAAAATGTACTTAAATCAATCAAGGAGTTTTCAAAAGGCAAAGTTATTACTGTCTTTGGTTGTGGCGGAGATCGTGACAGAGGAAAAAGACCAATTATGGGCGAAATTGCTAGCCACTACAGTGATATTGTTTTGATTACATCCGATAACCCTCGAACTGAAGATCCAAATAAAATCTTAGATGAGATTGAAAATGGTATTAAGAAAACGGATTTACTACATGTCGAATCAATAATTGACCGAAAAGAAGCTATCAATAAAGCGATAAAAATGGCTTCTACAAACGATGTTGTCATTATTGCTGGAAAAGGCCATGAAACTTATCAAACTCTGAAAGATAAAACCATTCTATTCGACGATAAAGAAATTGCTAAAATGGCTATTTCCGAAAATAGAATTTGATTTTCCTTCTTCAACTAACTGGCGCGTTTGTTCAATAACGATCGGAAACTAATGATTTTCTTTTTATAGAAGAAAGGTAAGATATACGTAATGATAACAGTAGGTCAATCGTTTAAACAGTATATGTTAACATTAAGCCAGTGTAGTTTTGACACTTTAAAGTTGTCTGATGAACTGATACAGTACATTATCCTTGAAGAGTTTATAATAGGGAGTACGTCTTTTTTTAGTAAGTTCACTTTGGATAGATTAAAAAATGAAGGTATTATTGATGATAACATTTATAATAAAAGTTCTTTATTACAGGGAATGGTAATGAATTTAGATAATTCTAACCTAGAGAATATAGAATCCATAAGGAGTGCGTTTGAGTGGAAGGATGTATTAATTTTATCTGAAGATATTATAAAATTGATTAATAATAAATGGACTAAAGATGAAATTGAATATCTTTATACAGTGTAATTAATAGGACAGGAGTATCTTTCTGTATCTTTTAAAAGTTTAGTAATTCGAAAAAGTACTAACCTTATTAAACTAACTGGCGCGTTAGTTGAATAGCAAAAGCAGCCATTGGCTGCTTTTTTATTTATGTATTTGGCAGTTTAGTTAGACATGGAAATACGTTAAAATTAATTAAACGAAAATATATTTTAATTTATGCTCTATAAAATGATTGGAGACACAAGCTATGTTTTTAGAGAAACATGAACCATCTACTATTGAAGAATATAATTGGTTTGATGAAAGTGGAACTATTATAGATTCGGAAGCACCATTAACTAAAATGCAAATATCGAAAATAAATAGATACATTATAGAATTAGATGAGCACAGAGCATTTTCACAATTCATAAATTGGTTGTTTCATAACAAGTACAAGATTTATTGTCTCGATGATCTTAAATTTGAAGTAAGAAACATGACTAATATACAAAGAATACTCTTTGAAAAGGAGAAATCTAAGGAAAATTGGAAACAAATTGGTGATAAGAATATTTACTATATAGAACTTAAGTCAGAAGATGATGTAACGTATGGATGGGATAGTTTATTCTTCTTTTCAAAAGAAAGTTTTAACTGTAATGCTTTATGGAATCTATATAATGAGTTGAAACTAAATAAATCAAGATTTCCAAACTTAAGTTTTACCAAAATTTTGCCTAAAAATAAAGATTTTATTATTGGAAGAGTTTCTATGGGAGAATCATATTTTAAGCCAGGAACTAACGAAGAGACAGATGTATTAATATGTTATACAGCACAAAAAATTTAAGATTCTTATTGAACTAACTGGCGCTTTAGTTAAACAACCAAAAGAGGATGATCTTAATTTGATCATCCTCTTTTTTGCTAATTGGTGGTTAGAGGAATAGGGAATGTTATAATAAATTAAAAAAAGAAGGGATTATAGAGGAATCAGCGTGACTATTTTAATGATAATTTTTGCTATTTTTTCATTTTTTGGTTTGATATTTTTTTCTTTTAAAAATAAAGAGTTTTATCAAAATGAAAATTTCGATATTGGCTCTTCAGAAATTTTAGTGGAGATATTACTTTATATTATTAATTTATTTCCTTGGTACTTAATAAAGTTATTTATGATTCTACTTTTCTTAGGTTTATGCATATTTTGTTTATGTTATTTTATTTATTCGTAACGGAATGCTTAAGTATGTTATATAAAGAATTATGAACCTCACTCAAATAGAACTAACTGGCGCGTTAGTTCAATATGGATTAGCGACTTTTAGATATTAAATAGATAAAAGATTTCTTTGTAAATAAATAATAGGGGATAAAAAATGAATAGGTATGAAATCTTAGAATCAATAGTTACTAGTGTGGGTTTAATTATATTTTTAACTTGGCTTAAACTAGCTAATTCAACTTCAATAGAAATGTTGTTATTGGCTTTACTAATCTTCATTCTATTCGCAATACTAGTTAGTAGATTCTTTAAATACAATGCGAAGAAACAAAACATTGAACGAAATGAAAAGTGGTATATTTCTCTTTTTATATTTTTCATTGTAATTTTGTATACTGGACTGTTAAATAAATTTATATTAGGCTATACATTTTTTCACGATACATCATGGCTTGTTCCTGGATTTATTGGGGCATCAATTGGTTCATACTTCCGTAAAAAAAGATCTAGATAGTTAAATCATAGTTGGAAAAGAAAATTTACTAATTCAAAATCAAAAATTTTCTTCTTTAACTAACTGGCGCGTTAGTTTAATAGCACTATGGACTGTTTTTATCAGTCCTATTTTTTTTGAATTAAATCGCACTATAGTTGAATATGAGAAAAAGTATATCAAAACTAAATTATGACTGTTAAAAATGCAGCGGAAATTGTACGATGTTAATAGTATTCGGGGTACTTTATCTCGTTAAATGGAGGTTTAAATTAGAAAGGAAAGAAGTATGCAAAAAATAATAAATTTAATAATTTTGGCAACATTTATTACGGTTTCGTATATTACTAATTCAACTTTAATTGAAATAATGGCAAGTTTATTTGGCCTAATATGTGTTTACTTAGCTGCGAAAGAAAACATTTGGACCTATCCAACAGGAATTATAAATATAATTTTGTTTTTACTAATCTTCTACGATGCAAAATTATATGCAGATATGATGTTACAAGGAATGTTTTTCATATTAAGTTTGTACGGATGGGTATATTGGTTACGTAATCGTGGTGAAAAAAACGTTCGTCCAACAACAAGACTCAAATTAAGTGGATGGATCTTCGTAATAATTATGACACCTATTTTATCATTCGCATGGGGATATTTTTTAAATGAATTCACTGATGCGAGTGTGCCCTATTTAGATTCATTTATCGCAACAACAAGTATAGTTGCTCAAGTCCTACTTTCTTCAAAGAAATTTGAAAATTGGTATCTATGGATCCTAGTGGATATTTTATCAGTTGGACTATATGCATACAAAGGTCTTTATACGATAAGCTTTACATATTTTGTGTTTTTAATCATTTGTATTTTAGGTGTTATTAAATGGAGGAAAGAATATGACAAAGGGGTTTATTCTGGGTAAGTTTATGCCACTGCACCGCGGTCACTGTCACCTTATTCAAACAGCTGTTGATACATGTAATGAGGTCACTGTTCTCGTATGTAGTTTGCCAACCGAACCAATCGATGGGAACATTAGATATGAGTGGGTAAAAAATGCATTTCCAACCGTCAATGTTATCCATTTTAAAGAGGTTGTTCCACAAGAACCTTTAGAACATCCTCAGTTTTGGGATATTTGGACAGAAATTGTGAATCGCCATCATCCTGCGCAAATTGATTTTGTTTTTTCTTCTGAAGATTACGGATACAAATTAGCAGAATGTGTAGGTGCAAATCATATTCAAGTAGACAAAGAGAGAAGAGTATATCCAGTTTCAGGTACACTGGTACGAAATAACCCTTTTGAGGTATGGGACTATATTCCAAATCACGTAAAACCATATTTTGTTAAACGTATTCTTATTCATGGCGGTGAAAGTTGTGGCAAGAGTACGCTAACTAACCAACTTGCAAACCACTTTGGAACGATTGGAGTACAAGAGTTTGCTAGAGAATGGATCGAAAATAATAACAATGAATTTAACTATAATGATTTAATTCTTTTTGCTGAAGAGCAGCATAAACAAATTGAAGAAGGCGTTCAAATTGCCAATAAACTAATTTTTGCAGATACTGATAGTATGACGACTAAAATATATAGTGAAGAATATTTTGGTAAAGTACATCCAATTGTTGAACTATTGTCAGAGAAACCAAATTGGGACCTTGTTCTATTATTGAAACCTACAATTCCATATCAAGAAGAAATTCAACGAAACTTTGGTCATAAGCGTGAGTATATGCATGAACGGTTTCGAAATATATTAATTGAAAAAGGATTACGTTTTGTTGAAATTGATAAAGTAGGTGACGAGCGATTTAAGCAATCAATAGAGGTTATTGAAAATTTTTTTGATTTTAAAAGTTAAATTTATGGGATAACCTAAACAATTATTTTTACATTTTCCTTATCCACTCATTCAACTAACTGGCGCGTTAGTTCAATACGCTTGGGGTCAATTATTGGCTCCTATTTCTCTATTATGGGTATAACTCAATGTGATTAATTTAATGATATTATTGTAGTACTAGTTATAAAGGAGAAGTAAAATGTCATTTGATTTAACAATAAATTCTAAAAGAAGATATGAAAAATTTATAGAAAGAGTCTCTGAGAGTAAGATCGTTTGGGGGCTATCGAGTGAAGATAGTTGGGTAGTATGTGAATCAAATGAATATGAAGACACTGATATAATGCCATTTTGGTCAGATGAAGCTTATGCACGTCAATGTGCAATTAATGAATGGTCGCATAACAAACCTACACCTATACCATTAGATGTATTTATGAGTAATTGGCTATATGGTATGAATGAAGAAGGGTTAGTAGTAGGGGTGAATTGGAATGCGAAGTTAATTGGATTGGAAGTAGAACCTATTGACCTATTAGAAGAATTGGAAAATCAGCAAAAAAAATAGATTTATTCATGTCATAATAATCAAGTTCAACTAACTGGCGCGTTAGTTGAAGATTGAGCTACTTAGGCAACTCCTTTTTGAATTGAGGATTTGCTTATTCATTAACAAAATCGTTCAAAAAGAAAATAGATATAAAAACAACATTATGGAGTGAGTTCTATAGAGTATGTTTATTTTTTACAACATAGTTATGAGTATGAGTTTGAAGGGGAAGAATTTGACGAAATAAAAGCGATTGGTATCTTTTCAACAAGAGAAAAGGCAGAGAAAGTAATTAATCAACTTAAGACATTGCCTGGTTTTAAAGACTATCCATTAGACTGTTTTCATATAGATAAATATAAAATTGATGAAATCGGTGGTTGGGAAGAAGGATTTATTAAGTGGCAAGATGCTTATTAAACTAACTGGCGCGTTAGTTCAATAAGAGAAAGAGTCGCATTTGCGGCTCTTTTATTATTAGCTGAGAGTTTTGTTGTTGAAGGTTATTAAAATGAAAGAGGAGAATTAATAATTAACCGATTAAATAAGAAGGTCAAAAGTCTCTTTATGCTGAAAGATAATGTCTCTAATTTTTGAAAGGAAGTAGGTTATGAGTGAAGTATCAAGTACGATTTTAATAAATCAATCAAATCTAAAAACAGAAGAAATTGAAAAGATTATAACTAAAAAAGGATTTATATTTCCTGTTAACGATAAATGGACAGCATTAGTTATCCAAAAAGGTTTGAAATTCAATGAAGAGTGTTGTGAGAAGTTATCATCTTACCTAAATAACACTGGAATTGTATTTGAATATAACGCGGATTATTTCTGTCGAGTTAGTGTATATATTAAAGGCGTAATAAAAAGTTATTTTGAGATTCATTTTGAAGAAGACGAAATTTTGTATGAAAATTTGGAAGAACTAAGTAATTTAGCAACAAATCCATTGAAATTCCAGTTGTTTTATAAAGCAATTGAACAAGGAGAATATTATGAAGCACTGGATTTATTTAAAGAGGCATTTGAATTCAACAAAGCTGAATGGATCTCATATGAATATTTAAATGAATGGTCAAGTGATGAATACTTATCTTGGCACATAGAGATGATTAACCAGAAAAAAAGGAAAAAGAAAAGTTTAAGAGATTCAATTTATAGTGAGCTCAATGAATTGTTAGAAAATAATGGATTTAGGTTAGATAGCGAATCAGATCAGGAAAATGTTTCTTATTCTACAATGTACCGTAGTTTTATATATAAGCTTGTTTTTAGGAAAGAAAATAAAAATCAATTATATCTAGGCGTTAGTATGCCATTTAGGAATGAAGTAATTAATGATAAAATAAGGATTAAAAATAATGTTTTAATAACATTAGAATATAAAAATCAAAAGGAATTGAACACATTATTGAATTCTAAGGTAAAGGAATTTATCTTTCAAGCGTATGAATTCATAAAAAAATACGCGATTGATATACCAAAAGATAGTTTATATGGAGAGAAATCTGACCCACTTTTCAACGCAGTTAATTTAAAAAAATTACATGTAGATCAAGAGATAGAGCAAGGTGGTCGTGCTGTTTTTGAAAATGAATTGTATAAAGTAAGCTTTTATCATAACAAAGGTCGTGCAAGTATTGCTAGAGTTTATATAGTGAACAAAGAGAGTAACGAAGAAGTTGAATTAACAGATTTAGTATATTGTAACACTCGATACTTTGGATATTCAGACATTAGATATGTGACTTTTTCCTTTAGTAATTTTATGGAATTTCAATCCATTTTAGAAAAACTCTTAAGTTTTTATCAGCAATACATTAATGAAAAAGAATACATATTTAAAAGATGACTATATAATTATAAAGCTATTTTCTTCAATTAACTGGCGCGTTAGTTAAACAATGATGGACTACTTCGGTAGTTCATTTTTTATTGAGCTAACTGGCAAATAAGTTAAAGAAGGACTTTAAAAAAATGGTGAAGAATATACCTTTATAAAAGTAGGGGAGAATTTAAAATGAAAAATCTTGTAATTGGTGGTATTGGAATTTTATCAAGTATTCTTTTATTAGGAATGACTCTTATTTCAGCATCAGTCTATTCACTATATTTGACACAACCTGGTGCAGGATGGGACTCTCATTACGGTGTGTTCGGAACAGCTTTAACAAAGGTTGGAATCATACCTTTAATATTAAGTCTAATATTCTTTGTTATTGGTATTCGTTATATAATTAAAAGTATAAATGAGTAATATTGTTAAACTAACTGACGCTTTAGTTGAAGAAAGAAAGGCTGCCGATGCAGTCTATTTTTTTGGACTAAAATTCCAAGATTAGTTTCTTTAAAAAATGGTATACTTGCAAGATAAAATGAAATTAGAGGTATAGTATGAGTGGTTTAATAACAGCAATCTTGAGTTTAATAACAATAATATTGTTAGTGTTGATGTCTGATTTTACAAGAATTAGGAAGCAAAATGAAATTATGATCGAACAGAATAAAAAGGTGATTACTTTGTTAGAAAAAATTCAAAATAAATAACTACTTATGTGACTAACTGGCGCGATAGTTGTACGAAAATAGGGGCTGATTAATCAGCCTCTATTTCTATTCGGGAAGGATTTTTGTGCTTTCTCTAGAACTTTTTCTAGAAGGAGTTGAGTTATGAAAAGGTTAGTAATTATTACAGTGGGAAAAACCCATTCTGGAAAAACTACATTTGCAAATGCATTAGAAAAACAGTTAAATAACTCTTTTGTCATGGATCAAGATAACCATGCTGAATTTATAAATACTTACTATAAAAACTTACAACCAAAACAGGGACCTAATACACTTAAACATTCTTTGTCTAAGCTAATTGTCGATTATGCCAAGGTAAACACTGATTTTCACTTTATTATTTGCAACTCAAATAGAAGTCGAAAAGGACGATTGTATTTACTTGAAGAGTTGTTTAATACCGATGAGTTTGTCCGTATCTTGGTTCATTTTGACATTCCAGATGATATTCTTAAGGAAAGAGTTACTTATAGCCAAAGAAGTAAGAATATATTTAGAAGTGCATCAAATTTTGAGGAAGTGATTGTTAGACAACAGGCTGAATCCTTTCATGAAGATGTAGTTGATCCAATTGAAGGTGAAGGGGACCATTTATTTGTAATTAAAGATAACAAAGAGGTTAATTTAGTTATTCAAAAAATAGTTCATATTGCTGAAAGTTATTAAACTAACTGGCGCGATATTTGAACAACGATGGGCTGTTTCGGTAGTCCCTTTTTTATTACGATAACCAGCTGTTATGTTGAATTAGGAGTGGGTTTTTAATTTTATAATATGGAATACTAATTAATAGAAATGACTCACATTTGGACTATCTTTAATATGAGGTGAGGTGAAATTTATGAAAAAAACAATAATTCTTTTTATTGTAATAATTATTGGTTATTCAATTTATTACAATAACCAGTATCATGTAAAAAATAACAATAAGTCAATTAAAACTTATGTAGAGAAATTTATTAATATAGGTGAAGAAACTGAAATGGAACTTAAAATAATCGAAGTAGTTCAATTAGGAGATTCAGATACTTATTTGGCTTCATTTATTAGTGAAAAAACGATAGGATACGCTATTCTAAAAAAAGGTTTAAATAACAAAATGAAGATTGAAAGTGCAAGGTATGGTACTAATAAAATTAAGTACTCTGCTATTACGACAAATAAAGGTAATTATGGTGTTTTAACAGGTGTTAATCAAACGAATATAGATCATATTACTTCAAGTCTATTGAATGCAAAATTCACTTTCACTGTAAATGTTTCAAAGGAACGCTACTTTATCAAATATAAAAAATTGCCTAAAAAAATAGAAAAACCATTTCCTGCTGAGTTTAATTTCTATGATAAAAATAATAATGTTCTTTCTAAACGAAACTATTAACGTATGGATATGTTCATCTACACAAATAAAGGACTCAAAAATCAAATAATTAAATTTCTTATTCAACTAACGGGTGCGTTAGTTGAACTTAAAAGCAGCCTTAGCTGCTTTTTTAATTATGTATTTGACAGTTTAAATACATAAAGAAATACTAAAAAAACTGACAATTAATTGGAAAAACATGGTAATATAAAACCTTTGAAAAATAAATTTTAATATTTGGCAATTTGATTCTGGGGTGATACTGATGGCTCAATATACAGGGTTGTTTTTTAGTTTGGCTATAATTATTTTAGTTGTGTTGTTAAACAAAGTGTTATTTTGGTGGGCCAAATCTTTAATTGCAATGTACTATTTTGTCACATCTTTCGTTTTCATTAAAGTTAAAAATAATTTGGATGAACAGTATGTAGCTAACTTTTCTAAAGACAATGTAATACCTTCTGTATCAATTGATTACTGGGATAAAAATTCCGATTTGGTTGGTATAACAACTCTTTGCCTCTTCATTCAAGTTATAATTATAGTAAGCTTTGTTCATTTCAAACAATATAAAAAAGTAGAAAATAAGGGAGCAAAATTATTTGTTCTTTTAAGATTATTATTATCAGTTGCCTTATTTTTCATTTTAGGTTTTATGTTTAATTTAGCTTATGGAATGAGTCCATAAAATTCTGCTTATAAACGATTTTTTGTCTCATGTTAATATAATTAACAACTACAAGGTGAGATTCTAATTCAACTAACTGGCGCGTTAGTTCAATAATAATTGACTGTTTCGACAGTCTTTTTTTGTGCTAACTGGTGGTTTAGTTAAATTTTAAAAATTCAATAAATATTATGTTATTTATGTTAAAGTTACCTTAAATAGTTATAAAGGAGATTACAATGGGTGATTACATACAATATATTAGAAGTTTTGTAGGGAAAAATAAAATAATAATGGTGGCTTCTGGGGTATTTATTATTGATTCTGAAGAACGTGTTCTATTACAACTACGCTCTGATATTAATAAATGGGGATATCCAGGAGGATTCATGGAGCTTGGGGAAAAAGTAATTGATACAGTAAGAAGAGAAGCATTTGAAGAAACTGGATTAAAATTAGGTGATTTGGATTTATTGGGTATTTATTCAGGTACTGAACATGAGTGTACATTTCCGAATGGAGATCAAGCTGCAGTATTGAAAATAACTTTTATTTGCAAAGATTATGATGGTTCAATAGATCTTAGTAATGAAGAATCATTAAGTTTGAAATATTTCCCACTAAGCTCATTACCTGATATCTGGGAAAATCAGAAACCGGAATTTGAAGATTTATTATCAAGACATAACAATAAGCCATTTATTAGATAATTATTAACTATCTGGCGCGTTAGTTGAAAATCACGAGTAGCTTCTAAAGGAAATGTAATATATTTTAGCGAGGAAGATAGAATGAATGACATGTTATTAATAGAAAAATTATTAGATTTGGAAGAAAAACTATTAAAGCCAGATATTCGAACTTCACCAAAAGAACTTGATCAGTTACTTGCAGATGATTTCTTTGAATTTGGTACTTCAGGTAAAATCTTTACAAAAGAGGATTGTGTTGGATGTGGTAATGGTTTGACTGTAAGGAAGATGACACTAAGCGATTTTCAAATTAATGTATTAGCACCAGACGTTACCCACACAACATATCGTATTTTCGACGAAACAAGAAATCTACACACTTTGAGAAGTTCAATATGGAAATTCATCGATGGGCGTTGGCAAATGTTTTTCCATCAAGGGACAACGACAAACCTTTAATGTAGTCTTCTTCAACTAACTGGCGCGTTAGTTGAAGAGCAAAACAGCTGCTTCGGCAGTTTTTTTATTGAATTAGCCTTATAGTTTCATAAGAAATGATAAAATAATTCTAAATAAGTAATGGTAATTCCAAAGGAGATTATTAAATGCCTACCATAGAAATAGTTTCTATCAAAAGAGAAAAAAGGTTGAAAGTGCCAAAAGATAAATATCATTTTTGGGTTAGACAAAATTTAGATTTGAAAAGTCATAGAGATTTATTCCAACCCCATTTAGATCAGTTCCAAGGAGTGATACTTCACTTAGGAAATTTGGATATGAAAAATTTTAGCCCTTGGTTCTTCGGAAATGAATTAATTGATTGGGAATTTGAATTAGAAGATGAAAATCGATTTAAGTTTAAACCTAAACATTTTATTGGAATTCAAAGCTTGGTCAAACGTACTCTGTTAGGTTCTCCCGAAGGTAAAGTATTTTTCCTAACAGATATACAAGGTTCGGAAAATGGAAACATAGTAACTAATTACACTGTAAATCAGTTTATTAAAGAGCACGAGATTTCTGGTTTAGAATGGAATACTCTTTATGAAATTACAATTAAAGATTAGAAGAAACAATAAAAAATGTTACTAAACACGCTAATTATTAAGTTTTCCTTCTTCAACTAACTGGCGCGTTAGTTACATAACAGTTCGGCTGCCTTCGCAGTTTTCTTTTTTGTGTCTTTTGGATGGAAGTTTAATATATCAATCGAACAGAGGTATAAATTTCCAGTGTTTATCATGTAATAGATTCTTTATGATTGAAATACTGAATAGGTTAATTTTAAAATGGAGGAAAATCTGTAATGATAAAAAGAAGTAAATTATATATTATAGGAATTACTGCATTAATAATTCTATCAACATATATCTCACCTAGTTTATCAATAAGAAGTTACATGTTTATAAAGGGACACCCTATTGTTGCCTTTAGTAAACTGGAATATATAGATAATGATAAAATGTATGGTAAGGGTTATTACTCAGAGGGTTGGGAAGATAGACTTACTGGAAGTGGAGTAAGTTACTTTTATGCTAAGAGATCAATTATTGGAATGTACTGGGTTTCTTCTGGTTCAGGTCCATAATTAATCATTTATCAAATATGCAAAAGAATATACTAAAGAATCCTAATTAACTAACTGGCGCGTTAGTTGAAGATCATGAGTCACTGTAGTGGCTCATTTTTTATTGAGACAATGGGAGATAAGTCTTAAAGAAGGGTTTTTAATAGATTAATCGAAGTATTAGATAGCACATTAGAAAAGGATTTGAGGTCGGTTGAAGTCTTGTCCACAATGCCACAATCAAAATATAAAACAAACAAGTTCTACTTTAAGTAGAATATTATTATCAGTATATTTATTTTTAATCTTCCTTTTTTTTACAGGAGAGTTAGCGTTTTTTCATGTGTTCCTTGCTTTAATACCAATTGTAATACCCTATAAAAATAAATGTTTCAACTGCAATTATAAATATTTTAAAAAAGCACCTCAATCTAGTAAGGGAAGCCTAATTGGCGATCGTATCATATTAATTAAATATCTATTGGGTATCTTTCCTTCAATAGTTACAATTACAATATTAATCACTTTTTTTCCTTATACAGGATTAGGAAGAGTAGTAGCACTTCCTATAATATTTTTTATAAACACAGTAGCAATCATTTTTGTAATTTCTGTTACTCGTATTATGAAATCTGCTTCAAAAATTCTGATTTGGATTACAACTTTACTTTTAACAGTATTTATTACAATTTATTTTTTTCCGCAAGAATCAGGTCAATCAGTGTATAATCAAATATTTGAGGAAATTAAAAAAATCACAAAATAAGTGTGAAACCTGATAAAATGTATCGCATATCTTCACCTAGTTATTCAACTAACTGGCGCGTTAGTTGAATAGAGCAGCCATTGGCTGTTTTTTTTATTGAGTTAAATGGCAGATTGATAGCATAAAGTCAGAGGATAAACGAATTTTTTATAGAATAAGAAAGTAGATACAAATTGTTAAATTTTGGAAATTAAAATTTGTAACAGATAAAATAATAAGGGGGATTTTTATGAAAAATCAGATTAAGTTTTTTATAATAGGGATTTTTATAATTTTAGTAAGCACACCATTAGCCTATAAATCAGTACATATGATTTATTATAATAAAAACTTAACAGGTGAATATGTTCCAATATTAAATGGTTTTATTCATTCATATATGCTAATTGGTATTTTAATATTTAGTGTAGGATTGATAAATACATTAAGAAATAAGTAATTTTAATAAATAATTTATTAGAGCTTATTGAACTAACCAGTGTTAGTTCAATAAGTTCACGAGTCGCTAATGCGGCCTATATATTTGCTGGAATATATCGGTAGTAAATTAAATAATTTGGGTTTCAAATAACGAAACCCACTCTAGGAGATGAACAGTGATGGAAATACGAGTTAATCAAATTGAATTGAATGGTCTTACTTTTAAATATCGCGAGAGTGGAGAATCTTCTGCACCACCGATTGTTGCACTTCATGCACTTGGAAGAAGTTCAGATTCATGGGATCAAGTTGCTGCTCAATTAGGAGACAAATACCGCATTTTAGCTTTAGATCAACGTGGACATGGTGGCAGTCCAAGAACTAGTGAATACTCTTTTGAATTGATGTGTGATGATTTGCTTCATTTTGTGAATGCTATGAATTTGGAAAGGTTTACACTAATTGGACATTCCATGGGAGGGACAGTTTCCTATCTTTTCGCAGAATCATTTTCATCAAGAATAGATCGTTTGATAGTTGAAGATACGCCTCCGCCTTTCCATGATAAACCTATAAATATACCTTCAAAGCCATCAGAGCCTCTGCCGTTTGATTGGCCGGTTGTTCCTTCAATTTTAGAGCAACTTAATGAGCCAAATCCCGAATGGTGGACACGTCTGGGAGACATTAGTGTGCCAACTCTTATCATAGGTGGTGGTGGGTCTAGTCACATTCCACAAACCAAATTGCAGGAAGTTTCAGAGATTATTCCTAACTGCGAATTTGTGACGATAGAGGATGCAGGACATTTTGTGCATGATGCAAATCTACCAGCCTTTACAGGTGCCTTAAAAAGTTTTCTTAAATTTTGAGTTAATTTGAAGTTCGAGAAGGTCTGTATAGACAACAATAACTAGTGTTAAAAAAGTATAATAAACAAAAAATAGTTGGATTCGATAAGGAAGAATCTGACTTAATTTATATTTTATAATTATTTCGTTAACTGTAGCACTTTGAATATTATAAAGTTAATTTTATTGAACTAACTGGCGCGTTAGTTGAAGATTTCGAGTTACTTATAGTAACTCGTTTTTTTATAGTTCAATAAGGGATAATGTATTTCCATAAAATTCAAATAAATATTCAAGCTTGTTTTGATATAATACTTTTATGATTGTAATCAAACAGGAATGGAAGTAGTGATGAATGAACTGGGAATGGGTTGTAATTATTATTTTTCTAAGTGGTGGAGTTATAGGTGGTATAAATACCTTCTTTTATAATGAAGAAAAACATAAAAGTAATATTCCGAAATGGACATCAAGTTTAAATAACGGTACATATATAGATGAGTTTCTAAGAACATTCCTTCCTAAACTACCTTGGTGGGTTACAAAAATTGTTTATGCATTATTTACTATATTGCTGTTAACATTAGGGGTTATTGGATTATTAATTGAATTCGATTATGTATAAATAATAAGTTACAAGAAAAAAGTTATCAAAGTTATTTGTTACGTTGTTGAACTAACTGGCGCTATAGTTGAAGATCATAAAGGCTGCTTTAGCAGTCTTTTTTTTGTTGAGTGAATTAGCAGTCTAGTATTAAAAGAGATGATATAATTTACTTATCTTATCCTGCACATCTTGTTAGGATTAATAAATGTCTGGGTTTACAAAGGAATTTGTAAACAATACGTGGTTTTATGAAAAGAGAGGAATTGTTAAAAGTAATGAAGAAAAAAAGAATGATTGCACTAGTTTGTCTAATTATATGTGGTTTTTTTATATATTTAAATTTCCACTCACATAAAGGAGTTAATCTTGTAATCAAAAACCAAACTGATAATAAAACACATTCTTTTGTATTAAAAACAAAAAATATTGTTATAAACATACATCCAATTTCGATTGGAGAAGTGTATAAACGTAAAGAAATTCCAATCGACGAAGATTCTGATTATATATTATTAGAATACAAGGACTCCAAAGGAAAAAAACATGTGCTGCATGTAATTGGTAAATATAAGGGTGGCTATGATGGAAAAGCGGAAGTAATACTAAAATCAATTGATACTAACGGTGAGTATCTAACGGAAAGCTCTTATGAAATTAAAAATCACTAACGCTAACTTCAAAATTCACTTATGGAACACTATTGTTTAACTAACTGGCGCGTTAAAATTACGATTTAAGGGGAATCATATGAGGTGGATCAGCTTTATAATAGGATTGGTCGTCCGTTTATTTATTTTTATACCAATGCTGTGGCTTTCTTTAAAAATTTGCCAGCATTTTAATTTTGAATATTGGATTGGGTATTTTGTTGCAATTATAGTTTATTATCTAGGTGATAGGTATATGGATAAGAAGTTAAAAAAACAAGATAGTGCAAATCTATAAACTAAATCCAATTATTAATTCTTAATCAACTAACTGTCGCGTTAGTTGTTCAACGATAGACTGCTTCGGCAGTTTTTTTTGCACTTAATTAAAAACTTTTATTTTTTACCAATATTTACCTCTGAAAAATGTACAATGTAGGTAGGAGGTGATAATTTTGAAGTTGAATAGGATATTCTTTTGTCTAATTTCATTTTTTTAATCATAGCACCAGGATGCTCGAAAGAAAAAGAAACTGAAAAACAAAAGATTGTGGTTCAAAAACACATTAATCATGTATACGAGAACTATAGAGAGGTTACAAAAGACAAAGAAGTTTTAAAAGCACAAGAAATATTTAGAAATGCTGATTGGAAAGACATGGACGCTAATATGCCCCGTCCACCTGAATATGAATTGGTTTTTCAGTTTAAAAACCCTGATATTCAAGTAAAACAAATACTATACAGAGTATGGGTTAATTCTAGCAATGACAAGATGGAAGTTACAAAAAGTGGCGGATATGCTCAATTATCAAGAGAAGATTCAATAACTTTATTTGAAATTATTACTGGAGACAAATTAAAAAATAAATAAAAAAGAGCTAGTAATCCTATATTCATGGAAACAAGTTAGATTGGAAAATCATAAACTTATTTAACTAACTGGCGCGTTAGTTGCATACGAAAGCAGCCGATGGCTGCTTTTTTAATTTAAGTATTTGGCAGTATAACTGCTCAAGGAAAAGGATTTAGCAGGATAGTTGAGTAAGTAAAAGGACTTTGTTACTAGTATCTTGAATAATTTACTAACAACCTAATATTATGGGTAGGAGGTGTCTAGTGAAAAAGTTCCGAGGAAAGAAGCGTTATTTTCGTAATTTATGGAGGAAAGTATATACCTTAAATTTAGAATTAAATGAGGAGTCTTGGTTTGATTTTTGGCATATACACTTAGACTTTTATGGAGTAGGAAATAAAAGTTTGAAAGTTAGGAGAGAACATATAAAAGCCCACTTGTTATTATATGATAAATTGTTGAAGGAACTGGAATCTTATCAAAAACCTTATCAGTCATGGATATGTATACATCAAGAAGATACCGGTTCTGATGCTGTATATATTCATACTCCAAATCCCAATGATGATTATTTTCCACATTTTGTTGATGATATTGATTGGAATTGTATTATTCCTCGTTCATTTAAATACCTTATTGAAAATAATAAATACAACGTAGGTTATTGGAAATCGGAGCTTAATGAGGTTTATTATATACAATCTAAATATCACGGAACTGGACTATAAACTTATTGAACTAACTGGCGCGATAGTTTATTATCAATTGGTTATTACGAAAGTGTGAGGTGTACTTTATGGATGTAAAGTTTTCGTTTGTATTGGATACCGAGATACCCAGTGGACCAGCATATACTGCATATGAAGAAGGATACATAGAAGGTCAATTAACTATCTGTCTAAATGGAAGTATTTTTTTTGATGAACCATACATCAATCTTGCAGAGTTTGGAATCCAATTGGGAAAATGGCTACTAAAGATACAAAGTGGAAATAGAGAAAATATGGACTTCGAAACTATTGATCATGATGAGATCATAATTAATTTTAATTATACAGCTGATGAGTACTGGTTTATTTATTCAATTTGGCAAAACTTTGAATCGGATGAATACGTTGATACAAAGTCATTGGTTAAGGCAGTAAAAGAGTTTTTAAAAGAGTTAAATAAGGAACTTCACGACATTAATTATATGTTTACACTTGATGAGTTCATAGATTAATTTATTTTAAA
>Ga0209025_1002125_pt1 | contig 22289 bp, 22 predicted proteins | sample AraplaMF_Col_mLB_FD_184256 | JGI IMG/M metagenome (GOLD analysis project Ga0209025, IMG submission 184256) | Arabidopsis root microbial communities from the University of North Carolina, USA - plate scrape MF_Col_mLB (SPAdes) (version 2) | ecosystem: Host-associated > Plants > Roots > Endosphere... | reverse complement strand
GCGCCAATCAGGCCGTAGCGGTTGCCCTCGCCGAACTTGACCGAGATGTTCTCGAACAACGGCTTGGGGCCGAACTGCATGGTGATGTTTGCGGTAGAAAGCACGTCTGAACCTTGTCTGGAATGTGCGAGCGCCCCGGAGCAATGCTCCCTGGCGCCGCCTGCTGGCAGCCGGTTGTCTGGCGGCACGCACCCGATTGGCGTGCCCGGCGCAGCGGAAATGAGGAAATAACCCGCGATTTTACCACTCGCGGGGGTCTGCGTCAGCCGGGTGCGGCTACAGCGTCGGGTATCCGGACAGCGCCAGCGTGAAGCCGTCGCCACTCGACGCCAGCCGCGCCTGCCCGCCCACCGGCAGCGTCAGCTTGCGCGGGCAGTGCCCGAACGGCAGCCCGGTCAGCACCGGAATCCGCAGCTGCGCGCGGACGTAGTCGAACACGGCGGCCATGTCGTAACCGTTGTCGTAATCGGTGGTGCGGTAGTTCGAGAAATCGCCCAGCACGATGGCCTGCTGCCGGGCCAGTATGCCGGCCTGCAGCAGTTGCAGCAGCATGCGCTCCACCCTGTACGGCGGCTCGTTGATGTCTTCCAGGAACAGGATGCCGCCCTCGACGCGCGGCAGGTACGGCGTGCCCAGCAGGCTGCACAGCATCGCCATGTTGCCGCCCCACAGCGTGCCTTCGACGGTCATCGGCGCGCTCGCCTGCGGCGCCGCCACCTCGATGCGGTAAGCCGGATCGCGCAGGATGCCCTCAAAGTGCTTCCACATGAAGGCGTCGACATGTTCCTCGCCGAAATCGGCCAGCAGCATCGGGCCGGCAAAGCTCACGCCGCCCGTGGCCGCCAGGTAGGCCAGCTGGAAAGCCGTGAAATCGCTGTGCCCGACGATCGGCGTGCCGCTGGCGCGCGCCTGTTCGGCGATGCGCGGGAAGTCGATGCGGTCCAGCAGGCGGGCCAGCCCGTAGCCGCCCCGTACCGCCAGCGTCAGTTCGCGCGCGGCGCCCGTACCAATCGCGTGCAGATCAGCCAGGCGCTCCGCGTCGGTGCCGCCGAAACGCAGGTAGCGGCGCGCGAGAATGTCGGGGTTGCCTACGTGGTAGCCGTGATGCTTGAGCCAGGCGCAACCGCGCGCGGCAATGGCCACGTCATGCGGGTAACCCGAGGAGGCGATCAGACGGACTTCGATGGGCTGGGTCATGCTTCGGACGGTGTCGGAATGAGGCGGGATCAGGCCGGAAGCATCGATTGTCGTCTAATCGGCTGGCGATGGCGAGGGTGGCGTGCCCGGCTCTCCGCCCGTGCCCGCCTGGCCCGCGCCGGGCTCGGCCGGGGCGGCTTCCGGGGCTGCGGGTTGCGCCAGGTCCTGTGCCGCCTTCTGTGCTGCCTTCTGTGCCGCCTTTTGCGCAGCCTTCTGTGCCCGCCGCCGCGCGCCAAAGAAGTCGCGCAGCAGTTGGCCGCACTCGTCGGCCATCACGCCGCGCGCAAGCGTGGTCTGGTGGTTCAGCGTGGCCTGCGCGAACAGGTCCACCACGCTGCCGGCGGCCCCGGTCTTGGGGTCGGTGGCGCCGAACACCACGTGCTTGAGCCGCGCGTGCAGGATGGCGCCGCTGCACATCGCGCACGGCTCCAGCGTGACGTACAACTCGCACTCGGGCATGCGGTAATTGCCCAGCACCTTGGCCGCGGCGCGCAGCGCCTGCATTTCTGCATGCGCGGACGGATCGACCGAACGGATCGGCAGGTTGTGGCCGCGCGCGATGATGCGGTCGTTCCACACCACCACGGCGCCCACCGGCACCTCGCCCGCCGCTTCGGCCAGACGCGCCTCTTCCAGCGCAGCCGCCATGTAGAAGCGGTCGCGCGCGGCATCGTCGGCAAACCCCGGCGCAGCGGCTGGAGAAGCGGGCGCGTTGGACATCGGCGGCGTCAGTCCTGCGCCGGCAAGGCCAGCGGCGCGGTCACTTCGGCCCAGCAGTTCGGCGTTTCGAACAGCACCAGGCGCGTGAGCTGCAGATGGTGGCCGAAGCAGTCCTTGAACACCGGCGCCAGGATGTCGAAGGCCACCTGCGCCAGGTTTTCCACGGTGGGAATGCTGTCGATGACCACGGTCTTGTGGTTATCCATCGACTGCAGGAACGCCAGCAGCGCCGCGTCGCCACGATAGATCAGGAACGCGTGGTCCCACTTCGCCACCAGATGCTCGTTGGCCAGCGTCTTGATATCGCCGAAGTCCAGGATCATGCCGTCGTCGGGCGCGCCTTCCTGGTGCAGCACCTCGCCCGACAGCGTCAGGTCCAGCCGATAGCGATGCCCGTGGATGTTGCGGCACTGGCCGCCGTGGCTCGGAATGCGGTGGCCGGCATCGAATTCGAGGCGGCGCGTGATGGAAACTTGTTTGCTCATGTGTCAGCGAATGCCCAGCAGCTTGTGGGTCTGCAGCGACAGGCGCCAGCGCGGATGCCGCTGGCAGAAATCAACCGCGGCGGCCGTATTTTGCCGGGCCAGCGGGCCGTCCATGGCCTGCACCATGAAATAACGGAAATCCAGTTGCTCGTACGCCGCGAAATCCTGGCCGTCCTGCGGCATCACGACCTTGAGTTCGTCGCCCTTCGTGACCACCAGTTCCGCGCCCATCTTGGGGCTGACGCAGACCCAGTCGATGCCCTCGGGCACCGCGATCGTACCGTTGGTCTCGATGGCGATCTCGAACCCCTGCGCATGCAGCGCGGCAATCAGCGGCGCATCGAGCTGCAGCAGCGGCTCGCCGCCCGTGCACACCACCAGCGGCTGGCCGCCGGCGCCCTGCGGCCACTCCGACGCCACCACCGCCGCCAGTTCCTCGGCGGTCTTGTACTTGCCGCCGCGCGTGCCATCGGTGCCGACGAAGTCGGTATCGCAGAACTGGCAGACGGCCCTGGCGCGGTCCTCCTCGCGGCCGGTCCACAGGTTGCAACCCGCGAAACGGCAGAACACCGCGGCGCGACCGGCGTTGGCGCCCTCGCCTTGCAGCGTATAGAAGATTTCCTTGACGGCGTATGTCATGCGTGTGAGTACCGGACGTGTGGGACGGATATTGTCGTAGTGGCTCCTGCTCAAAAATTAGGCAAAAGCCGGCGTGTGAGCAACCGGCGATTGTATCAAGAACCTAGGGTTTCTGCTAAGCGCGCCGTGATGGCCGCCATCACGCGCCGATGACGTGATTCTTGATTTCGCATCAAATATCTTCTGCGCATCCACGAGTTTTTCTGCAACAACGGCGCTGGCACACTGCGCTCCATCGTGATTTTCCGAATCCTTGCTGGAGCTATTTCATGCCCATTGCCCTGCTGGCGCTCACAATCAGCGCCTTCGCCATCGGGACCACCGAATTCGTCATTGTCGGCCTGATTCCCACCATTGCGGCGGACCTGCATATCAGTGTGCCCTCTGCCGGGCTGCTGGTCAGCCTGTATGCGCTTGGTGTGGCCATTGGCGCACCTGTACTGACCGCCCTGACCGGCCGCTTGCCGCGCAAGGCGCTGCTGCTGTCACTGATGGCGCTGTTCACGGCCGGTAACCTGCTGGCCTGGCAGGCGCCAAGCTACCAGTCTCTGGTGGCGGCGCGCGTGCTCACCGGACTGGCGCACGGCGTGTTCTTCTCGATCGGCTCGACCATCGCCACGGGCCTGGTGCCAAGGGAAAAGGCGGCGAGCGCCATCGCCATCATGTTTACCGGCCTGACCGTGGCGCTGGTGACGGGCGTGCCGCTCGGCACGTTCATCGGCCAGCATTTCGGCTGGCGCGAAACCTTCCTGGCCGTTTCCGGCCTTGGCGTGATCGCGTTCGTTGGCAGCCTGCTGTTCGTGCCGGCCTCGATCCGGCACACGCCACCCGCCTCGCTGCTGGAACAGGCGCGCGTGCTGGCCGAACCGCGCCTGCTGCTGGTATATGCCAAGACCGCCATCGGCTATGGCGGGTCGTTCATCCCGTTCACGTTCCTGGCGCCGATTCTTCAGGATGTGTCCGGCTTCAGCGCTGGCGCGGTGAGCCTGGTGATGCTGGTTTACGGCGTTTCGGTGGCCGCGGGCAATATCTGGGGCGGCCGGCTGGCTGACCGGCATGGTCCGATCGCTGCGCTGCGCATCGTGTTTTTGCTGCTGGCCGTGGTGCTGTTCGTGCTGACGTTCACGGCCCCGCATCGCTTGCTGGTGGTGGCTACCGTGCTGGCCTGGGGCGCCGTGGCATTCGGCAACGTGCCTGGCCTGCAGGTGTACGTGGTCAAGCAGGCCGAACACCATACGCCGCACGCGGTGGACGTAGCTTCGGGCCTCAATATCGCCGCGTTCAACCTCGGCATTGCCGGCGCGGCCTGGGCCGGTGGACTGATCGTCGCGCACCTTGGCCTGATGCAGACGCCGTGGATTGGCGCGCTGGTGGTGCTGGTGGCGCTGGGGCTGACCGAACTCAGCGGCCGGCTCGATCGCGCCGCCGGGATCGACGTGCGGGCCGGCAGCCTGCCCGCCGGGGCGATCACGCATTGACCGGGCACGGTGGTGGCACGGCATCCGTGCCCGACCATCACCAGGATAAAAAAAACGGGCCCGATGGCCCGTTTATCGCTGCAGACGCTCGCTCAGCGCGGCGCGCCCAGGAAATCCATCTTGCCGATCTGCACGCCCTTGTGGCGCAGGATGTCGTAGGCCGTGGTCACGTGGAAGTAGAAGTTCGGCAGCGCGAATCCCAGCAGATAGCTCTTGCCATCGAACGTTACCGGGCCGCCGCGCAGCTTCAGTTCCACCACGCGCGTTTCGCTGCCTTCGAGCTGCTCCGGACGAATCGTCTTCAGGAACCCGACGGTCTTGGCGATACGCTCCTGCAGTTGCGGAAAGGTGGCTTCGTCGTCCGGATAGGAAGGGATGTCGATGCCGGCCAGCCGCGCCGCGCAGCCCTTGGCGGAGTCGCTGGCGCGCTGGATCTGCGCGGGCAGCGGGTCCATGTCGGCAACCAGACGCGTCTGGATCAGCTCCGCGGCGTCCATGCCCTGCGCCTGGGCGTGGGCGGCACCCTTCTCCAGGATCGCGGAAAGATTGGTCAGGGCCCGGATGAACACCGGGATCGATACGTCGTACATCGAGAGGGCCATGGTTGGAGGCTCCAGGCAGGGTTCGTGGGAGTGCTGCAGCCGACAGCATAGACCGAACCGCGCCGCGCCGCTTGGCACGGCTATGCCTGGAGACCGGCCAGCCAGGCATCGGCATCCTCGATCCTGAACTCGATCCACATCGGCAGGTGATCGCTCATGCGATAGGTGCGCCAGTCCTTGAAACTGCGGCCCGGCCGGGACTCGCGCTCGGCCGCGTAGGCCTCTGCGTCGGACAGCCGGTACACGTGCGCGTAGAAATCGAATACCCCTGCGCGGCCCGTGGGCTGCATGTTCGACAACTGGCGCAGGTACGCGATCTGGTCGTAGTGTCGGTTCCTGTTGACGTTGGTGCCAGGCACCGACTGCAGCGACGTGGGCACGACAAACCCGGCCTGCGTGATGGCTTCCATGGTCACGTCCCGGCGATTGAAAATATTGAAGTCGCCGAGCAGAATCAGGTTGCCCGGTTCTGGCTTGACGCCCGGCGACGGCTGCGGCGCCGCCGACAGCCTGGCAGCCGCGCCGGCGATGGTCTGGCTCAACGCCGTGATCTCGGCAAGGCGGCGCGGATCGACGGCCTTGCTGGTGCCGTAGTAGATATGCACCGTGGCCAGCGTCAGATACGCCCATCCCGCCTGAAAGCCCGCCAGATATGGCGAGCGCGCCAGCTGCACCGGCTCCGCCTGCGCATTGCGCGGCTTCGGCAGGACCAGTTCCGCAGCCAGCCCGGTGAAGCGAACCTTCCGACGGTCATACAGATAGGCCATGCGCTCGGCATTGCCCGAGACCCCCAGCGTCACGTCAGTCACCAGATAGCCCCACCACGGTCCCAATAGCCGCTGTACGCGCTGCAGCGCATACAGGCCATCCCTGACCTCCTGGACGGCAATCAGATCGAACCGGCTCAGGATTTCGACGATGTACACGTAGGCTTCGTCCGAACGATAACCGTATCGGCCGGCATCGAACTCGCGGATATTCCAGGTGGCCAGCAGCAAGGTATTGGTGGCCGTGCGCGCGGGAATGTCCTGCGCCAGCGCACCGCGCAGACGGGTCAGGCCGTCGATGGTACGGGTTCGGACCAGCGGGTCCGCAATCTGTGCAACGGCATCGTAGGGGTTCATGGAATCGGCGATACGCCTGCCAGGGGCGCTGTAGCTGGGCAAGGCCGCCATGGTCCGCGTTCCATCGGCAGACGCGCATTGGCGTGCATCAACCCGGCCACGCGCACGCTGCAATTCCAACGGACTACGAAGGCCACCCGCCCCCGTGATCGGCGTCAACGTTCGCGGCACGCCGTTTCCCTAGCATGGGCATGCGTTGACGACGCAACCATGAATGCCTCCACACAGCAGGCGTCATGGATGATGCCGGCGGCAAGCCGTGGCCGGCCATGCCTAGGGACTCTCGCCATGAAGAAGACCACCATCGATTCCACCATCACTCCGCCGGACGCCGATCCGTCACCCATACCAAAGGGAGCGCACAGCCCCGCCTTTACCGGCAACGACCGGATACTGGTTGGCATCGTGCTGGGCGTGCTCACGTTCTGGCTGTTCGCCCAGACCACACTCAACATCGCCCCGGCCATGGGCGACGAACTGGGCCTGGCGCCCAGCACCATGAACAGCGCCGTTGCCATTACGGCGCTGATCTCGGGGATTTTCATCGTGGTCATGGGCGGCGTGGCCGACCGCATCGGCCGGGTGCGCATCCTCCGCACCGGCTTCATGCTCAGCATCGCGGGCTCGCTGCTGGTGGCGCTGGCGCCAACCGGTACGCTGGCCGCGCCGTGCCTGCTGGCCGGCCGCGCACTGCAAGGGCTTTCGGCGGCGTGCATCATGCCGTCCAGCCTGGCACTGATCAAGACGTACTGGCACGACGCCGCACGCCAGCGCGCCGTGAGCCTGTGGTCGATCGGCTCGTGGGGTGGTTCGGGCCTGTGTGCGCTGTTCGGCGGCACGGTGACCGAGCATCTGGGCTGGCGCGCGATCTTTCTGGTGTCCGTAGTCGTCGCCGCCACCGGCCTGCTGCTGATTCGCGGCACCCCCGAAAGCCGGGCAAGCACCGATGGCCCGCACAAGACCGACAGCACCGGCATTCTCACCTTCATGATTGCGATGGTGTCGCTGCAGGTAGCCGTCACGCAGGGCAGCCGCCTGGGCTGGACGAGCGCGCCGACGCTGGCGCTGATTGGTGCGGCCCTGGTGTTCGGCGCCTGGTTCCTGCGCCACGAATCACGCACCGCATCGGCGTTTATTGATTTCCGGCTGTTCCGCAACAAGACCTACACGGGCGCCACGATCTCGAACTTCGCGCTCAACAGCGTGGCCGGCACCCTGATCGTCACCATGCAGCTGGTGCAGCTTGCCGGCAACCTCTCGGCCCAGCAGGCCGGCACGCTGACGCTGGGCTTCGCCATCACGCTGATCGTCTTTATCCGCCTCGGCGAGAAGATGCTGCAACGGTTCGGCGCCCGCAAGCCGATGCTGATGGGCTGCGCGCTGACGCTGGCATCGGTGCTGTTCCTCGCAACGACCACCGTCGAACTGGCACAGTACAAGATCCTGGTCACCATCGGCTTCGCGTTGCAAGGCATCGGGCTGGCGCTCTATGCCACCCCGTCCACCGATGCGGCCCTGTCGTCCCTGCCCGAGAACCAGGCCGGCGCCGGCGCCGGCATCTACAAGATGGCCTCGTCGCTGGGCACCGCCTTCGGCGTGGCGATCTCGGCAGCGATCTTCACGGCCCTGCGCAGCGATGGCAGCGGGAATGCGCTCGAAGCGCTGTTCACCTTCCATGGCAGCCAGGACAACATTTCGATCCGCGGCGCCGCGATGGTGGCGCTGACCTTCAATCAGATGATGATCATCGCCGGCATGGTGTCGATCATGTTGACCATCCCCGCCAGCAAGGGCGCCCGCGCGGCGCGATGAACGCTGGCGATTTCATCGCAGCAACCTGACCGGTAGAAACAAAAAGGCGCCCTCGGGCGCCTTTCTTCGTTCAGCTCAGCCGGTCACGGCTGTGCATCACTGACACTCATTCCCACTCGATGGTTGCCGGCGGCTTGCCCGAGACGTCGTAGACCACCCGGTTCAGGCCACGCACCTCGTTGATGATGCGGTTCGAGCAGCGGCCCAGCAGCGCGTACGGCAGGTGCGCCCAGTGTGCGGTCATGAAGTCGGTCGTCTGCACGGCGCGCAGCGCCACGACGTAGTCATACGTGCGGCCATCGCCCATCACACCCACCGACTTCACCGGCAGAAACACGGCGAACGCCTGGCTGGTCAGGTCATACCAGCTCTTGCCCACCTGATGCGGCTCGCACAGGCCGGCGGCGGCGTCCTGCTCGGTAGCGATCGTCTTGCGCAGCTCGTCGATGAAGATCGCATCGGCGCGGCGCAGCAGATCGGCGTAGTCGCGCTTGACCTCGCCCAGGATACGCACGCCCAGGCCCGGACCGGGGAACGGGTGACGGTAGACCATCTCGGGCGGCAGGCCCAACGCCACGCCCAGCTCGCGCACTTCGTCCTTGAACAGGTCGCGCAGCGGCTCCAGCAGCTTCAGACCCAGTGTTTCCGGCAGGCCGCCCACATTGTGGTGGCTCTTGATCGTGGTCGCCTTCTTGGTCTTCGTGCCGCCCGATTCCACCACGTCCGGGTAGATGGTGCCCTGGGCCAGCCACTTGGCGTTGGTCAGCTTCTTGGCTTCGGCCTGGAAGACTTCGACGAACTCGCGGCCGATGATCTTGCGCTTCTGCTCGGGGTCCGTCACACCGGCCAGATGGCCCAGGAACTGATCGGCAGCGTCGATGTGGACGACCTTCGCGTGCAGGCGGCCCGCGAACATGTCCATCACCATCTTGCCTTCGTCCAGGCGCAGCAGGCCGTGATCGACGAACACGCAGGTCAGCTGGTCGCCGATGGCACGGTGGATCAGGGCAGCGGCCACGGACGAATCGACGCCACCGGACAGGCCCAGGATCACCTCTTCATCGCCCACCTGTTCGCGAATCTTGGCGACGGCTTCGGCGATGTGGTCGCGCATCACCCAGTCGGCCTTGGTGCCGCAGATCTGCAGGACAAAGCGCTCCAGAATCTCGCGACCCTTCGACGTATGCGTGACTTCCGGGTGGAACTGCACGGCGTAGTAGCCGCGCGCCTCGTCGGCCATGCCGGCAATCGGGCAGCTCGGCGTGGACGCCAGCAGCTTGAAGCCATCGGGCAGCGCCGTGACCTTGTCGCCGTGGCTCATCCAGACCTTCAGCATGCCGTGCCCTTCCGGCGTGGCGAAGTCCTCGATGCCCTTGAGCAGGTTCGTGTGGCCATGGGCGCGCACCTCGGCATAGCCGAACTCGCGTGAATCGCTCCACTCCACCTTGCCGCCCAGTTGCACGGCCATGGTCTGCATGCCGTAGCAGATGCCAAGCACCGGCACGCCCAGGTCCCACACGGCCTGCGGCGCGCGCAGCTGGTGGTCTTCATACGTGCTGGCGTGGCTGCCGGAGAGGATGATGCCCTTCGGCGCGTACTCGCGAACGAACTCGTCGGTGACGTCGTTCGGATGGATCTCGCAGTAGACGTGCGCTTCGCGAACGCGGCGCGCGATCAGCTGCGTGACTTGCGAACCGAAATCAAGAATGAGGATTTTGTCGTGCATGATGGGCAGTTGGCAGTGCGTCCGGATCGGGTTCGGGCATCACCTCGGTACCCGGGCCATAGCCGGGCGGCGGCGTGATGACCGGCTCGCGCCGGTATTCGGGGGATGCGGAGTTCGCGGCCGGGCGCGCGGGTCGGCCCGCGCCGCGCTCGGCCACGTCTGTGACGTCCGTGACGTCGCTTACGTTGTTGGCGCTATTCGGATAGTAGACACCGGCCGCGCCGGCTTGCGCGTCAGCCTTTGCCTGGTCAGCCAGCGCGCGTTCGCGCAGCCTCACCTTCTTGGCCGACGGAATCTGCACGATGGCGAAAAACAGCAGCATCGCGGCCAGCGTCAGCAGCCAGATCTTGCCGGCAGGCTGCACGGGCATGTCCAGGAAGAGCGTCCAGGCAGCCACCAGCATCGCGCTGGCCAGATTGATGTAGCCGGCGGTACGGGCCACCGGCACCGTCATGTGGCCATTGAACGTGGCGGTGAACAGCAGCCAGGACATGCCAAGCGTGGCCACGCCCAGCAATTGCCCGAACAGGGCCGGCTGCGGCACCGGCAACTGCAGTGCGGCGTACAGCGTGGTGAACGGCGACATCAGCAGCAGCAGGCCAAGCAGCAAGTCGAGCACGGCGTCGAAAAACAACACGGCTCGCAGCAATACCTTCATGGACGCTCCTTATTGCGGCGCGGCCGCGCAAGCCCCGTCAACCTCGACAGAACCGGCGCGGCCGTGGTGCCCGACCATCGGGCAGGCCAGATCGAAATCAATCGATATGGTAGTTCGGCGCTTCCTTGGTGATCTGCACATCGTGCACGTGAGACTCGCGCATGCCGGCCGCCGTGATCTGCACGAACTCGGCCGTCTCGTGCCATTGCGGAATCGACTGCGCGCCGCAGTAGCCCATGGAGGCGCGGATACCACCGGTCAGCTGGTGGATGATTGCCTGCACCGGACCCTTGTACGCCACGCGGCCCTCGATGCCTTCCGGCACCAGCTTGTCGACGTTGGCGGTGTTGTCTTCCTGGAAGTAGCGGTCGGCCGCGCCATCCTTCATCGCGCCCACCGAACCCATGCCACGGTAGCTCTTGAACGAGCGGCCCTGGAACAGGAACACCTCGCCCGGCGCTTCCTCGGTACCCGAGAACATGCCGCCCATCATCACCGTGTGCGCGCCAGCCGCCAGGGCCTTGGCCACATCGCCGGAGTAGCGCACGCCACCATCGGCGATCAGCGGCACGCCAGTGCCCTTGAGCGCCTCGGCCACGTTCGACACGGCCGTGATCTGGGGCACGCCCACACCGGCCACGATACGCGTGGTGCAGATCGAGCCGGGGCCGATACCCACCTTGACGCCATCGGCGCCATGTTCCACCAGTGCCAGCGCAGCCGCGCCGGTGGCAATGTTGCCGCCGATCACCTGCACTTGCGGGAAGTTCTGCTTGACCCAGCGCACGCGGTCCAGCACGCCCTGGCTGTGGCCATGCGCCGTATCCACGACGATCACGTCAACGCCGGCCTTGACCAGCAGTTCCACACGTTCGTCGTTGTCCGGACCCACGCCCACCGCGGCGCCTACGCGCAGTTGGCCGTGTGCGTCCTTGCTGGCCAGCGGGTTGTCCACGGCCTTCTGGATATCCTTCACCGTGATCAGGCCGCGCAGTTCGAACGCGCCGTTGACCACCAGCACACGCTCCAGGCGGTGGCGGTTCATCAGGCGCTTGGCTTCTTCCAGCGGGGCGCCTTCGGCCACGGTCACGAGCTTCTCGCGCGGGGTCATCTTGGCGCGCACCGGGGCGTCAAGCTCTTCCTCGAAACGCAGGTCGCGGTTGGTGATGATGCCGACGACCGTCTTGCCTTCCAGCACCGGGAAGCCTGAAATGCCGTGCTGCTGCGACAGTGCGATCACATCGCGCACCTTCATGTCGGGCGAAATGGTGATCGGATCACGCAGCACACCCGACTCGTAGCGCTTCACGCGCGCCACTTCACGGGCCTGGTCGGCGGGCTTCAGGTTCTTGTGGACGATACCGATACCACCGGCCTGTGCCATGGCAATCGCCAGGCGCGCTTCCGTCACGGTGTCCATGGCGGCGGACAGCAGCGGAATATTCAGTTCGATCGAACGGGTCAGGCTGGTGCGGAGGGAAACATCCCGGGGCAGGACGGCCGAATAGGCCGGGACGAGCAGCACGTCATCGAATGTGAGTGCTTTCTGGACAAGACGCATAGCGAATCCTCTAGGCGCAAAAGCAGATTATACAGGAATGCAGGATTTGCTGATGCGTTATTGCAGGCCCTTTGCTATTCTCGGCCTCCCTTTTTAAGACAAGGCAGCGGGAGACCATGGGAATCGGCGTGTTGTGCGGCCTGCTGGCTGGTGCTTTCTGGGGCATGGTGTTCATTGCGCCCAAGCTGCTGCCGGCGTTCTCGCCATGGGAGCTCGCCATCGGCCGCTACCTGGCCTATGGGCTCGTGGCGTTCGTCGCGGCGCTGCCGATGATGCGTCGCATTGCGCGCAAGCTGACCCGGCCAGACTGCGTGGCCCTGCTGCGGCAGGCTTTCACCGGCAACCTGCTGTACTACGTGCTGCTGGCGTTTGGCGTGCAACTCGCGGGCGTGGGGCCCACCTCGCTGATCATCGGCATCCTTCCGATCTCCGTCACGCTGATGGGCCGGCGCGACCATGGCGCGGTGCCGCTGCGCCGCCTGGCGCTGCCGCTGCTGGTGGTGTCAGCCGGCATCGTCTGCATCAACATCGATCTGTTCAGTGGCGGGGGCGGCGCGCACGGCGCGGTCGCGGACGCCGTCATCCGCCCTGCGTGGCAGAAAATGGCCGGCGTGCTGTGCGCGGCCGGCGCGCTGGTGTGCTGGACGCTGTACGCCGTCGACAATGCCCGCTACCTGCAACGCCACCCCCATTTCAGCGGCAACGAATGGTCGGCCCTTTACGGGTTGTCCACCGGACTGGTTTCGCTGGTGCTGGCCGTCATCGGCTGGACGGCGTTCGGCGACACCCTCTCCGCACCCGGCAGCGGCCGCGACTGGCAGTGGTACTGGACGGTCAACGCGGCCGTGGCGCTCGGTGCGTCGCTTATTGGCAACAACCTCTGGAACACGGCAAGCCGGCGGCTACCGCTGACACTGTCCGGGCAGATGATCGTTTTCGAGACGCTGTTCGCGCTGGCATATGGGTTTGTGTTCGATCAGCGTTGGCCTCGGCCGCTTGAAATGGCCGCCATCGTGTTGCTCATGGCAGGCGTGGCGTGGTCGGTGCGCTTGCACGCGACGGACAAGTCTCAGTAGACTAGCGGGCAATGCCGCAGGGGTCACATGGAAAGTCAACCCCACTGGCGACTGATGCCCACACAACCGCTTCGACCTGTTCTCGCCTGCCATGAAACGATCGTCCGCGCTGTACCTGCTGATTGCCGCCACCCTGGCCATGCCGGGCGCCGTGTTCGCCCAATGGCAGTGGAAAGACGCCAACGGCCGCACGGTCTATAGCGACGTGCCGCCGTCGCCGTCCGTGCCCCTGAACGCCGTCATGGCCGCGCCGGGTCGGGCGGCCGGCGCGTACCGCCCGGTGGAAACCGAAGCACCGAAAGCCGATGCCAAGGCCCAGCCTGCCGGCGCGCCCCGCATGCAGGCAGTGAGCGCGAAATCCAAGGCAGAGAAGCCCGCCGATCCGGACGAAGCGTTCCGCGAGCGCCGCGAAGCGCGCATCAAGGCTGATCTGGAAGCCGCCACCAAAGAGCGCGAACAGCTGGCTCGCCAGGAAAAATGCCAGGAGATGCGCAACTATGCGACCGGCCTGAGCAGCGGCATGCGCGTCTCGCGCGCCAGCCCGGACGGCACCGCCGTTCGCCTGAACGACGACGAGCGGTCGGCGGAACTGAATCGCATGAACGATTCCATCAACCAGCACTGCAATAGCTGAGCGGCACGCCCCGCACGCGCCGGGGCGGATCAGCCGCCCTCCCCTCCAGCCTTGTTGCGCAGCCATTTCTGGCCTTCGCGCATGCCCGACTTGCGGTTGCTCTGCACGCGCTTGCGGCGCGCCGTCTTGGGGTCTGCCGTCAACACGCGATAGACCTCCACCCGATCACCTTCGCGCACCACCGTATCCAGCGTCTTCAGCTTGCCGTAAATGCCTACGCGCAGCGTGGAGGGGTCCACCTCGGGGTGCACCGCGGTCAGCCCGCTGGACGCAATGGCACCGATGATCGTGGTGCCGGCCGGCACCTCGGTTTCCTTCAGAAACACCGCATCGGCGCGCGCGTAGCAGACCGCCACGCGGACGCCGGGGCCGGATTCAGCCCTGGTTGGCATAAACCACCTCGGCGCGTTTGACAAAGGCATCGACGAACGTATTCGCAATGACGCTGAAAGCGGGTCCGATGATCTTCTCTAGAAGGACACTCGAAAACTCGTAGTGCAGGTGGAATTCGATCTTGCAGGCATCGGCACGCAGCGGCGTGAACCGCCAGGAGCCGTTGAAGGTCTTGAAAGGACCGTCCGCGAACGTCATATCGATGCGTGTCGGGCGCTCCTGCGTGTTGCGCGTATGGAAATACTGCTTGATGCCGCTGAAGTGGATGTGGATCTTGGCATCGAGCAGCGTATCGGTCTGCTCGAAGACTTCCACGCCGCCGCACCACGGCAGGAATTTTGGATAGTCCTCCACACGCGTGACCAGGTCGTACATCTGTTCGGCGGAAAAGCCGAGCAGGACGGATTTGTGGACGTCTGCCATGTATTCGGTTTGCGCGGCGCCGCGGGACTGGGCCGGGCCGTAGCGGTTTGCTAAAATCCCGATTTTAGCCGACCGCCGCCTGCACGGCATCCCCGGCTTCAGGCCATGCCCCGGCACCGCCCCGGGTTTCGGCAAACAAGTTTTAGGAAAATACCTCCCGCATGACAATCGCTGACAACAAGAAGGCCTTTTTCGACTACTTCATCGAAGAGCGCTACGAGGCCGGCATTGTCCTTGAAGGGTGGGAAGTCAAGGCTATCCGGGCTGGACGTGTCCAGATCAAGGAAGGCTATGTCGTGGTGCGCAATGCCGAAATGTTCCTGATCGGCGCCCACATCAGCCCATTGCAGAGCGCATCGACCCACGTCAATCCCGACCCCGTGCGTACGCGCAAGCTGCTGCTCAACGCTGACGAAATCAAGAAGCTGATCGGCAAGGTGGAGCAGCGCGGCTATACGCTGGTACCGCTGAACCTGCACTACACGCGCGGCCGCGTGAAATGCGAGATCGGCCTCGGCAAGGGCAAGAAGCAGTACGACAAGCGCGAAACGGAGAAGAATCGCGACTGGCAGCGCGAGAAAGCGCGCGTGATGAAGGGCGACACCAAGGAATAAGGCTGCGGAAGGCGCTGACCAGTCGCCCGCCGGAGCGCCTGCCAAGCGCCTGCCAAGCGCCTGCCAGGCGCCGCGGCGCCCTTACCTCACCTTCTCGACGCCCTGAGCTTTCACGATCTGCAAGGCAGACGCGATCATCGAGCTCATTTCGCCAAGATTGCCCGGCACGATCAACGTGTTGCCTTGCTTGGCCAGGTTACCGAAGGCGGCAACGTATTCCTCGGCCACCTTCAGGTTGACGGCCTCCACGCCGCCCTCGCTACGAATGGCGTGTCCGATTTTCGCAATGGCCTGGGCGTTGGCGTCCGCCACTGCCAGAATAGCTGCCGCCTCGCCCTGCGCCGTGTTGATGGCCGCCTGCTTCTCGCCTTCGGACTTCTGGATAGCCGCCTCGCGCGCGCCGGAGGCCAGGTTGATCTGCTCCTGCCGCTTGCCCTCCGACGCCGCGATCAACGCCCGCTTCTCACGCTCGGCGGTGATCTGCGCCTGCATCGCATGCAGAATTTCCTTGGGCGGCGTCAGGTCCTTGATTTCGTAGCGCAGCACCTTCACCCCCCAGTTGCCAGCCGCCTCGTCGAGGGCATTGACCACGCTGTGGTTGATGAACTCGCGCTCCTCGAACGTCTTGTCGAGTTCCAGCTTGCCGATCACCGAGCGCAGCGTGGTCTGCGACAACTGCGTGATGGCCACGATAAAGTTGCTCGACCCATACGAGGCCTTCATCGGATCTGTGACCTGGAAATACAGCACGCCATCCACCTGCAGTTGCGTGTTGTCCTTCGTAATGCAGATCTGGCTGGGCACATCGAGCGGAATTTCCTTGAGGATGTGCTTGTAGGCGATGCGGTCCACAAACGGCACGACGATCGACAGGCCAGGCGCCAGCGTGGCGTGATAGCGCCCAAGGCGCTCCAGCACCCAGGCATGTTGCTGAGGCACGATCTTGATGGCTTTGGCGATCAGCACGATCGCGGCGATGAGCAGAATCAGCGGCAACAGGCCAAGCTCATAGGCAAGCATGTACGACTCCCGTCAGTAGGAAAAAAGGCAAGACAACAACGCAGGCGCCGGCTAGCGCGGCGATACGATCAGGGTGGCACCGCGAACTTCGACAATCCGATAGCGGCCCGGCGCGGGCTCGCTGCCCGGCGACAGTTCGACAGTCCAGTCAGCGCCGCGGTATGGCACGCGGGCCCGGCGGAATGGGTCCCAGGCAGGCACTTCCACTTCCTGGCCAATGTCGAGATTCACATTGGGGTCGGTGGCGGCATTCGTACGGCGCAAGCGGCCGAAGCGTGAGCGGCGCAGCGCGGCGATGGCCACGACGGCTACCAGCGCGGCCGTGACGGTCTGAATCGGCACGTCCACGCCCAACCATGCGGCGATGCCGCCGGCCACCACGCCACAGGCCACCATCAGCAGATAGAACGTGCCAGTTGCCATCTCGGCGATCACCAGCACCACGGCAGCAGCAAACCAAAAATAGTACGACGTCATCCCCGTTCCCCTCCGGACGCCAGACTGCCGCCCGAAAAACAAAGCCCCCGTCAAACGCCATCGGCGTCTGCAGGGGCAGTTGGAACACCTGCCGCAGGGCCGGTGCCACACGGTGCGCCGGCCACTGGCCGGACACCGCTTTTAGGTAGCGTCGCTATTGTGACGCGTAATGCCTTACGAAGCCAGTTGCTGCCACGTCTCCACGACAGAATCAGGATTCAGCGAGATCGACTTGATGCCTTCCTTGGCCAGCCAGGCGGCAAAGTCCGGATGGTCCGAAGGACCCTGGCCGCAGATGCCAACGTACTTGTCCAGGCGCAGCGCGGTGGAAATGGCGCGTTGCAGCATGAACAGCACGGCCGGATCGCGTTCGTCGAAATCCTTGGCCAGCAGCTCCATGCCCGAGTCGCGGTCCAGGCCCAGCGTCAGCTGCGTCAGGTCGTTCGAGCCGATCGAGAAGCCGTCGAAGAATTGCAGGAATTCTTCGGCAAGAATCGCGTTCGACGGCACTTCGCACATCATGATGATGCGCAGGCCGTTCTCACCGCGCTTCAGACCGTGCTTGGCCAGCAGCTCGATCACGCGCTCGGCCTGGCCCAGCGTGCGCACGAACGGCACCATGATCTCGACGTTGGTCAGGCCCATTTCGTCGCGTACGCGCTTCATGGCCTTGCATTCCATCTCGAACGCCTCCGAGAAATCGTCGGCGATGTAGCGCGATGCACCGCGGAAACCCAGCATCGGGTTTTCTTCGTCCGGCTCGTAGCGCGAACCGCCGATCAGCTTCTTGTACTCGTTCGACTTGAAGTCCGACAGGCGCACGATCACGGGCTTCGGATAGAACGCCGCACCGATCGTGGCAATGCCTTCGGCCAGCTTGTCGACATAGAACGCGCGCGGGCTCGCGTGGCCACGGGCCACCGATTCCACGGCCTTCTTGAGGTCGGCATCGACCTGCGGATAGTCCAGGATCGCCTTCGGGTGGACGCCGATGTTGTTATTGATGATGAATTCCAGGCGGGCCAGGCCAACACCGTGGTTCGGAATCTGCGCAAAGTCGAAGGCCAGCTGCGGATTGCCGACGTTCATCATGATCTTGGTCTCGATGTCCGGCATCTCGCCGCGCATGACCTCGGTCACTTCCGTCTCGAGCAGGCCATCATAGATGCGGCCCTCGTCGCCCTCGGCGCACGACACCGTCACCAGCGTGCCGTCCTTGAGCAAGTCGGTGGCGTCGCCGCAGCCCACCACGGCCGGCACACCAAGTTCACGCGCGATGATGGCGGCGTGGCAGGTACGGCCGCCACGGTTCGTGACGATCGCCGAGGCACGCTTCATCACCGGCTCCCAGTTCGGGTCGGTCATGTCGGCCACCAGCACGTCGCCGGGCTGCACGCGTTCCATTTCGGCCGGATCGTTGATCACGCGCACCGGGCCCGTGCCGATCTTCTGACCAATGGCACGGCCGCTGGTCAGCACGGCCGAGGTGCCCTTCAGCTTGAAGCGCTGCTCCGCCTTGCCGGCCGACTGGCTCTTCACGGTTTCCGGACGTGCCTGCAGGATGTAGATCTTGCCGTCCTTGCCGTCCTTGCCCCACTCGATGTCCATCGGACGACCGTAGTGCTTCTCGATGATCATCGCGTAGCGCGCCAGCTCGTTCACGTCCTCATCGGTGATCGAGTAGCGGTTGCGCAGTTCGGGCGGCACGTCCACGGTCTTCACGCGGCCGGCTTCGCCCGGCTTCGTGAATTCCATCTTGATCAGCTTGGAGCCGATCGAACGGCGGATGATCGGGTACTTGCCGGCTTGCAGCGTCGGCTTGAAGACGTAGAACTCGTCCGGGTTCACGGCGCCCTGCACCACCGTTTCGCCCAGGCCGTAGCTCGACGTGATGAACACCACGTCCGGGAAGCCCGATTCGGTATCGATCGTGAACATCACGCCCGAGGCGGCCAGGTCCGAACGGACCATGCGCTGCACGCCGGCCGACAGCGCCACCACGTCATGGGCAAAGCCCTTGTGCACGCGGTACGAGATCGCACGGTCGTTATACAGCGAGGCGAAAACGTGCTTGATCTTGTCGAGGATGTCGTCGATGCCGCTGACGTTGAGGTACGACTCCTGCTGGCCCGCGAACGAGGCGTCGGGCAAGTCTTCGGCGGTGGCCGACGAACGTACCGCGAACGATGCCTCGGCACCTTCGCGCGCCGACACGCGTGCGTAGAATTCGCGGATGTCCGCTTCCAGGCGCGGCTGGAAAGGCGCGTTGGCAACCCACCCGCGGATCTCGGCACCAGCTTCTGCCAGGGCCTTCACGTCATCGACGTTGAGCGTCTTCAGACGTTCCGAAATACGGGCGGTCAGGTTGTTGTGGGCGAGGAAGTCGCGGAATGCCAGCGCGGTGGTGGCAAAACCGCCGGGAACGCGCACGCCGGCGCCGGCCAGTTGCGAGATCATTTCGCCGAGCGACGAGTTCTTGCCGCCGACGGTCTCCACGTCCTGCATGCGCAGTTCTTCGAACGGCTGCACGTAGGCGCCGTTGTCTACCTGGTTGGTCATAAAAGCCTCAAAACAAAGTAAGAAATCTTTTGCACCGACCGGTATGTTGTTGGTGTTCTGTCCCCGGCGGATCGCTTGGCTGAACCATCCCGCAGGTCATCGGAACGCGCCGATGCTGCAATGCACATTGTCGACAATCCGCCGGAAAATCGTTGTCCGGTCAGGATTGGCGGAATTGCTTAGCCAAAAGATCGCCGCTATTCTACCGTGCCGCACCGCACTTTCGCTCGGCGGCGGTCTCAAAAATATTGTTCAGACATGTCCCTGCCCGAAGCGCCTGACGCATCGCAGCAAGCTGCACCTGCCACAACTTCCCAGCCCAGCGCGGGCCAATCCGTCGCGCCGTCGCCTGCCCCGGCCGCCGATCGCCCTGCGGTGCGTACGGTCTTTATCGTCTCGGATGGTACCGGCATTACCGCCGAAACCTTCAGCCACTCGATCCTGGCGCAGTTCGAAATGCGCTTCCGGAAAGTGCGGATGCCGTTCGTCGATACGCCGGAAAAGGCACATGTCGCAGTCAGCAAGATCAACGAGGCGTTCTACAACGAAGGTGTGCCCCCGATCGTGTTCACCACGCTGGTGAACGCCGAGTCGAACAAGGCGCTACGCCGGGCCAAGGCAATGATCCTGGATATGTTCCAGACGTTCATAGAGCCGCTGGAAAAGGAACTGGGGCTCAAGTCGACGCATGCGATTGGCCGATTCCACCAGAACGCCGACACCGAAGCCTACAAGAACCGTATCGAGGCCATCAATTTCTCGCTGGCGCACGACGACGGGCAGTCACACAAGAATCTGGAAGAAGCGGACGTCATCCTCGTTGGCGTGTCGCGCAGCGGCAAGACGCCGACCAGCCTGTACCTGGCCATGCAATACGGGCTCAAGGCCGCCAACTACCCGCTGATCCCCGACGATTTCGAGCGCGGCCGCCTGCCGTCGGCACTCTATGCGTTCAAGGCCAAGATCTTCGGGCTGTCGATCGACCCGCAGCGCCTGACAGAAATTCGCAACGAACGCCGCCCCGGCAGCAAGTACGCAGCGGTGGAAAACTGTCGCTATGAGGTGAACGAGGCCGAGGCCATGATGCGCCGCGAAGGCATCAAGTGGCTGTCGTCCACGCACAAGTCCATCGAGGAGATCGCCACCACGATCCTCCAGGAAATCAAGGTCGACCGCGACAACTTCTAGGACGCGACGATTTTGAGAATCGTCTGCTAGGCAGGCAGTGGTTGGGGGTGAAAGATTACGTCATCGACGATCTTTCATCCCCCCTTTCATGCCCTATGAGCCACCGCACATCACGCCGAGCGGCGCTGCCTTACCGTTTCGAACAGACAGACGGCGGTGGCGGCTGCCACGTTCAGGGACTCCAGCCCCCCTGGCTGCGGAATGCCGACCGTGCGCGAAACGCGCGCCATCCATTCCGGGCTGACGCCCATCCCTTCGTTACCCACCACCCAGCCTACGGGCTGGCGCAGATCGGTGTCGAACACCGCGGCGTCGGCATGCGAAGAGGTCGCCAGCAACGGCACGGCCAGCCGGCTTTCCAGCATTTCCAGCGTGCAATGCTCGACGATGTTGAGGTGGAAGTTGGCGCCCATGCCGGCCCGCAGTGTCTTCACCGACCACGCAAACGCGCATCCCGTTGTCAGAAAGGCGTGGGGAATGCCCGCTGCCGCAGCGCTGCGCAGGATCGAGCCCACGTTGCCGGCGTCCTGGACACCGTCGAGGATGATGCAGTCGGTGCTGATTTCCGCCGGCAGGTGCCCCGCCGGGGTGTCGATCACGAACAGCAGATCGACGCCGTTCGCCACGTTGCTGATCTGCGCGAACAGCGCATCCGCCAGAACCACGACGCGCTCCGGCTCGACCTGGTCCAGCAGTTGCCGGACTTCGGCGTGGTCGTAGTGACGCTCCGCCACCACGCAGCTTGCCGGCTGACCGAGCGCGCCAAGATAGGCTTGCGCCAGATGTACGCCGTCGAGCACGGATTGGCCCGCCTTGCGGCGCTGATGGGTCGACCCCGTCAGGGCCTTCAGGTGCTTGAACAGCGCGTTGTCGCGCGAAGTGACGTGCTTCAAGGCGTGTCGCTTGTGGTGAGCTTAGAAAGGAGGCGCTTCCGGTGCCAGGCCGCTCAGTCGTTCCAGCGCCAGGCGGACTGGCGCGAACGAGCGACGATGATGCGGCGTGGGGCCGTGGCGATCGAGCGCTGCGAAATGCTGGGGCGTCGGATAGCCAAAATGGGAATCGAATCCGTACTCGGGGTACTGCGCATGCAACTCCAGAAGGTTGCGGTCCCGCGCCACCTTTGCCAGGATCGATGCCGCCGAGATGGCACGCACCTTGGCGTCGCCCTTGACGATGGCTTCCACGGGGAACGCCACCTGCGGGCAGCGGTTGCCGTCAACCTGCACGAGGTCTGGAATCACGCCGCTCGCAGCGAGCCCCTGAACCGCGCGCTGCATGGCCAGCATCGAGGCGTGGAGGATATTGATGGAATCGATTTCCTCTACCGTTGCGAATGCAATGTGCCAACCCAGCGCCCGCTCGCAGATGCGGTCGAACAGCACCTCGCGCTTGTCCGCGGTCAGGATCTTCGAATCGGCCAGTCCACGGATCTGACGCTCGGGGTTGAGGACGACGGCTGCCGCATACACGGGGCCAGCCAGCGGCCCGCGCCCCGCTTCGTCCACACCACAGAGGCGCTGGACGACCGCAACAGTCTGCGTCAATGCAAGACCAAGTTGGCCGACATCGGCGGCCTTGACGCGCGCCATCAGGCCACTCCCCGACTGTGCATCAGATCAGCCACCACCCCGGAAGCCAGCCTGGCGGTATCGCGTTTCAACGTCTCGTGCATGGTCGTGAAGTGGTCGCGCAGGAAGGCGATGTTGCCTTCATCGTTGAGCTGCAGCAGGGTTTCGCGGGCCAGTGCCTCGGGCGTGGCATCGTCCTGCAGCAACTCGGGCACGACAAAGCGCCCTGACAGAATATTAGGCAGTCCCACATACGGGAGATAGCCTTGGCGCTTCATGATTTGTGCCGTCAGCCAGGGCACCTTGTACGAAATCACCATTGGCTTCTTGTACAG
>Ga0209025_1002124_pt1 | contig 22300 bp, 23 predicted proteins | sample AraplaMF_Col_mLB_FD_184256 | JGI IMG/M metagenome (GOLD analysis project Ga0209025, IMG submission 184256) | Arabidopsis root microbial communities from the University of North Carolina, USA - plate scrape MF_Col_mLB (SPAdes) (version 2) | ecosystem: Host-associated > Plants > Roots > Endosphere... | reverse complement strand
ACAGCAACAGGGTTTCATTCTGTGCGAAAGCGTAGTGCAACGTAGCGACAGCAACAGCACCGATGTCGGTCACGAAGGCGTTATCACAGGACGCGATGGGTTTTAGCCTCCGTTCCTCTATCGCTGATTCCCAAGGAGGCCCAGCCTCCACTCCATTCAACTTTTATATGGTATAAATTTCAACAAATATCATGCACAACTTTTAGTAACGGGCCCGGTTTATGGGTAAATCACCACCGAATTGAAGTTTTACTTTATCCCGCTTTAACGGTCAGTAAATGTCTTTCCTCGCTCTAAATGAAGATTGTAGTCAACATAGTATACGATTAACTGACCATAAAAGCCCGATTGGTTCAACTAACAATCAGTGGGAAAATAACCCACTGATTGAAGTTTTACTTTATTGTATGTAAAAAAGGATGCTGCTACAACTAAAACATCTCGTCTTGTTGTTACAGCATCCATAACATTATTTCACTTTTTGTTTTTGTTTTTGTTTTTTAGGATTTTCCTCTAGCAATTCAAGGCTAGACGATTCAGCATCTTCTAAATGCTCTGTGTCTAATATATTAGTTAAATGTAGGCCACGTTTTTTTGCCTCACGTTCAATATGTGCTAGTGTTTCTTGCAGCACCTGTACACGAGCATATTTTTTATCGTCTCCTGGTATTAGAACCCATGGAGCACTTTTCTTATCGGTCTTCTCAAACATTTCATTGGCAGCTTCTATATACTGAGGTGTTTTTTCGCGGTTTCGCCAGTCTTCATCTGTTAGCTTCCAAGACTTATATGGATCCTCTTCACGTTCATTAAAACGGTTTAGCTGCTCCTCATCAGATACTTGAAGCCAGAACTTAATGACAATATAATCTCCTGCTGTTAAAATCTTTTCAAAATTATTAATTTCTTCGTATGCACGAGACCACTCTTCATTCGTTGCAAATCCTTCAATACGCTCAACTAATACACGACCATACCATGAGCGATCAAAAATAGCGATTTGCCCATGCTGTGGCAGCTTTCGCCAAAAACGTTGTAAATAATTGTAGCGTAGTTCATGAGGCTGAGGTGCTGAAATTGGGTGTACGACATAGCCACGTGGATCAGCACGTTCAATTAGACGCTTAATAGCGCCACCCTTACCTGCAGCGTCCATACCTTCAAATACTAGAATTAGCCCAATTTTATTGTTTAATAAAAACTGTTGAGCATTTAACATTTCATATTGGAGTACTTTTAACTTCTTTTTATACAACTTCTTATCCAGTTTAACTGATAAATCTAGATCGTTTAAATTTTGAGTCATTAAAACTTCACTCCTTACTTTGAATATTCTCATTGTACTAAAGAAATATATGACTGCCTATTCAAATGGTAAATTGTAGATATTTTTAACGAAACAACGCGATACATTGTAAGGAATTTCCGTTATAATGAAAAATATAATGTTACAGTCCTATACTTATTTGTCTTTTCCCTATACAATTTAACACGAAGGGAGAGGAAAACATGCCTCGATTTTTTTTGATGACAATAACTTTTATTGTCTCACTCATCCTAACCTTTTCATCCTATTTCATGAAAATTAACGATCATTCTTTTTTAGAGATCTTAAATCGTTTTCCAGTAATATTTGCACCGTTTAATGTTAGTTATATGATTTGGATTGTGGTTTACATGTTACTTGGTTATTGGTTAGTCATGAATCTAATAAAGACATCTATCAAACAGACTGTTCTCTTTAGTAGTATATGTATCATGCAGGCGTTAGCAATTGTTATTTGGCATCACGAACTATTTATCATGTCAATTATCAGTACGTTTGTTTTAGTACTGTATTTATTTAAGTTGTACAAAACGTACCCTCTCAGCAATAATTCACTCACAGGTCGTATGCCCTTCTCGGTTTATTTAGCATGGATTACATTTAGCCTGATGACAAATGTAAGCTTTACGCTAACATCTTATCAATGGAATGGTCTTGGACTTAGTGATCCACTTTGGGCGGTTATTTTACTGACAATGGGAGCAACTATAGCGCTACATATTCGATTCCATTATTTTGATATTATCTACCCAAGTGTATTTATCTGGTCCTATATTGGGGTCGCATTACATAATGGTTTTGATGAGCTACTTGTGTCAACTGCAGCCTTATTTTTATGTGGAGTGCTACTTGTCGGTATATTATTTATTAAAAAAAATCCTGCCAACCAAAAATAAATTGGTTAGCAGGATTTTTAGCTTTTTTTATTGTTCATCTAGTGAAGTTAAAATAATTGGTTTGTCTTTAGTGACGATAATTGAATGCTCGATTTGAGCAACTAATGATTTGTCTGGCGTAACGAATGTCCAGCCATCACCAGCCTCTACAATATGCTCCGCTTTCGCTGAGATAAATGGCTCGACTGCAAGCACCATGCCCTCTTTCATAATTGTCGAATCCCATGCATCATAGTAGTTTAAAATATGATTTGGCTCATCGTGTAAAGAACGACCTAAACCATGTCCTGTTAGGTTCATAATCACTGTTAAATCATTAGCATATGCTTCACGCTCAACAGCTTTACCGATTTGGTTTAATTTCGATCCAGCTTTTACTTTTGTCATCGCACGGTCGAAAGCACTTTTAGCTACGCGACAAAGCTTTTCTTTATCCTCATAGCCTTCACCAACTACAAATGAAATGCCAGTATCAGCAAAGTAGCCATTTAGTGACCCAGATACGTCTATATTTACGATATCGCCCTCTTCAATCACACGTGAACCTGGAATACCATGTGCAACTTCCTCATTTACACTAATACATGTGTATCCTGGGAAATCATATTCCCCTTTAGGTCCAGAAATAGCTCCTGCTTCAGCAAACATACTGCCTGCAATTTCATCTAGTTCAAGTGTTGTTACACCCGGTTTTGTAGCAGCTTTCATTGCCTCACGAATTTCAGCACAAATACGGCCGATTTTTTTAAAAGCTTCAATCTCTTCTTGCGTTTTTACAATCATTTTTAACGTCCCTTTCATCTAATGTCTACTATTTAATATAACATAACTTTCTATGCATAAAACGCCAAACGCTTTAAATATTATATGCCACCTTAAATTGCAAAGTGCTGAAAAACAAGCTACTCATCATAGCGTGAGGTTGATTTCCATTCCGACTGGGCGCTTTGCTTTCGCTACAGAAAACATTTGCCGCTGTCGCTTCGCTTTCGCGCAGTTTAAACATTTGCCGCTGTCGCTTCGATTCGCACAGAAAACATTCGCTACGCTGCAGGGTCTCGGGCCAACAGATGTTTTTGCGCGAAGCGTAGTGCTAACGCAGCGTCAGCAAAAGGGGTTCATTCTGTGCGAAAGCGTAGTCAACGTAGCGACAGCAACAGCACCGATGTTTTTTGCGCGAAAGCGTAGTGCTAACGCAGCGTCAGCAAAAGGGGTTCATTCTGTGCGAAAGCGTAGTGCAACGTAGCGACAGCAACAGCACCGATGTTGGTCACGAAGGCGTTATCACAGGATGTGATGGTTTTAGCCTTCGTTCCTCTTTTCGCTGATCCCCAAGGAATCGCCCAGCCTCAACTCCAATCAACTTATATACTACTTTTCAACAACTGTCATCCCTAATGATGGATGTTTTAGTTTCAATTTAATAATAATAATAATAATAAAACCCTCCACTCATGTGAAGGGCGTAATAGTTATGATTTTCGTTTCATTAATTGAGGTGCTGCCGTAAATAGCAGAACACCAACAATTGCTGTTAAAATCGTTGCTGGTAGCATATACGTTCCATTATAGATGATTGAATAAATCCACGCATTTTGATCGCCAGCATACTCTGAGAAAAATACAGCGCCTGCAATAGTATGAGCTGCATAACGTAAAAAGCCAGCTAATACCGTTCCTAAAATAATATAAAGCGCCATTTTCATTTTGTTTAAATCTTTGGCTGCATCGAGCACTGGTCGGCGAACAATGGCCGCCAAGCCTACGACTGTAAAGGCAACACCATAATCAAGTAATCCTTGTAGCCAATGTATAATATAGGCGCCAAACATTGTTTGCATAACACCAATAAGTAATCCCGTTGTCAGACCTGGAATAAGGCCCCAGCGGAATGCTATTAAAATTATTGGTACCATCACTAGACTAACAGAGCCACCTTGTGCCCATACTTTAAAGGAAACCTGATCTAGCACAAGACCAATCGCTGCGAATATCGCAATCTCCACAAGCATTAAAAGTCTTTTATTGTCCATAAATATTCTCTCTCTCCTTTGTTCCGATGTAGGATACAAGAGCAGGAATAGAAATCAGCTAGCAAATATGTCCTTATCTGTCATCAAGAAAGATAAAAACGATGCCAGGACAGAGCCTCACATCGTAAAAGTGTCGGTTTCTATCCACATCCCTACGCAAGTGTTAACTTACAGGTTCGAAGAGTCAAGGCATTACGTGCCCAGTCTCAGCTGACATCATCAGCTCCCCTTGTGGTCGTTACATCTTAATTTATTTGAACAACCTCATTGTACGCAAACATTGCCATGATTACAACCTCTTCCAAATTTTTTTTTGAAACTTTATCATTTTTCATGCGTAAATATTAAAAAAGGAGGTACTACTATGGAGAACCAAAAAATTTTATCTGCCTTTAGTTATCTCAGTATTTTATTCGCACCCTTTATTGTGCCATTAGTCGTTTACTTTGTTACAAAAGATAGCGACGTAAAGAGTCACTCTATTCGAGCACTTATTTCACATTTAATTCCAGTTGCATTCGGAATAATATTATTTGTAGTCTTTATTTTCTCAACTTTATCGTTCAACACCAATTTCGACCTAAATACAGGTAGTAATAATTTTCTTATCATTTGGTTTGCTTCATTCGCAATTTACATTCTCATTTCATTAGGAGTCGTTATTTGGAATATTATTCAAGCTGTTCGCGTGATCCGATAAGTTTCATCTCAACATCACCTTGAACAGATAGTCTAAGGAGCTGTTATTTGTGAAAGTATCTAAAGTTGTCAAAGTCGCCGTAAAATTAGCACCTATCGCTATCCCAATTGTAAAAAAAGTAATTGCTGCAAAAAAAGGAACTAATCCTAACGTAACTAAAAAATGACAAAGAGGCGTATTTCCATACAATAGAAATACGCCTCCTTTTTTATTTTACTTCAAAATATGTTTGACTATGACCGTTCATTGCTTTTTCGACATGCAACACAGCGGGCATTGTAGCTTTTAACTCTGCAACGTGTGAAATGACTCCAATCATACGTCCAGAATCTTGTAAATCAATAAGCGTATCAATCGCCTTATTTAACGCTTCTTCATCAAGAGAACCAAAGCCCTCATCAATAAACATCGTCTCAATGCGGATATTACCTTGATAGCTTTGAATGACATCAGCCATCCCAAGGGCAAGACTTAAAGACGCATTAAACTTTTCTCCCCCTGATAATGTTTTCACATCTCGTAATTGATCCGTATAGGCATCATATACATCTAGTCCAAGACCACTTTGCTTGGCATGCTTTTCTAAGCGATCTGAACGCCGTAGTTCAAACTGACCATTGGATAGATGATAAAGCCTGACATTTGCTGCCTCTGTAATTTTATCTAAATAATTGATTTGAATATAACGCTCAAAGGACAGCTTTTTCTCATTCTGTCCATTTAGCATTGCATAAAGTTCCTTCACCCGTCCTGCCTCTTTTTCAAGTAAACGAATCTCCTGTTCGGTCCCCTCAACTTTTTCTATAAATTCTGCACAAGCCTTCGCAAATCCTTCCATTTGTTGCAATACTTTAAAGGCTTCCTCATATGTGATACGAAGCATCTCTAACTTTTCTTCCATTGCCGTTAGATCTTGTTTCTCTTGACCTTTAAGATGTTTCTCCCCCTCAGTAATTTGTACCTGTAATGAGTGGATTTGTAGTGCATAATCATTGCAAGCATTCCGTAAAGCTACTATTTGCTGCATGCTCCGCTTCCCTTTAGCAAATTCCTCATAGCTTTCAAAGCCTGCTTCCGTCATACTTACTGAAAATTGCTCCCGCTTTTCATCCATTTTCAGCTTTAATTCCTCAAAAGTCTGTTTCGTAATTTCTACGGCCATTCTAGCATTATTTGCTGTTTCCTTGGCAGATTGCAGATTTTGTTGACTGAGATTCCATGCTGTTTGTAATGCAACCTTTTGTGAACCTATATCAGTAATCGCCTGCTTCAATGCTTGTAGCGTCGTAAGATTTTCTGGAATATGCTTTTGCTGCTCTTCCACAATTGCTTGTTGTTTAGTCAATTCCTTCGTCTTCTCAGCTAAATATTGCTCTAGTTTTATTTGCTTCTCTTGTAGCTGCTCCATTCGTGTACGATGTTCCTTTTGTTGCATACGTACATCAGACAATTGATTGCTCACTACTTTTAAGATTGTTATTTGTTGCTCTACGTTTTGTAAGGAAGCTACAATTTGTGCTTGATTCGATTGATCAATCTCATTCGTCTCTAACTGTTCTAGCCCTTCTTGTAGAAGATGCTTTGTAGAATTCAAGAAAGCCTCTTTCTCTAAAAACTTGCGCTCATCAGTAGTAGCCTTTCCTCGTAAAGCTTCCACCTGTGCTAATTCGATCATCTCTAATTGCTCACGATGTGTTTCGAGATGCGTTGTACTACCACACACTGGGCAAGGCTCTCCATCCTTAAGTTGCTGTGCCAAAATACTTGCCTGACTCGCAATCCATTGCTGCTCCAGCTTTTGAAGTGCTTGCTTACTTTCTTGATGATGAACATTAGTAGTGACTACATCCTGCTCGGCAGTTGCAACTGCTCTCGTGTATTTTTCGACTTGCGCTAGTAATGATACGTGTTCTTTTAGCTTCGGTAGCTGTTCTAAATAACTTTCATAAGGCTCAAGTTGTTTTTCATATTGTTCAATTGTTTTTGCTAATTGCTGGATTTGTATTTGTCCTGTTTCTACAATTTTACTATTATCGTCTACTGCTTGCTTTGCTGTTGCAACATACTGTTCAGCTATTTGCATTTGCTGCAGATTATTCTCATACGCCTCGAATGTCGGTAATAATGCTTGTAGCTGCAATTCCTGTTGTAGAACGTGTTGCCGTTCAGATTCTTTCGCTTCTTCAATGTTAAACTTTTCCTGCGCTATCTTTAACCGAGCTTCTGCGTTTTGCTGCTCCGCCATAGCTTGCTGGTAGGATTGTTCTTTACGATTTTGCTCAGCACGTAAATCGATACATTGTTGCTCAAGTATGACAAGACGCTCTGCTTTTTCTGCTAATGCAATTTCACGTTCTTTTGCGCTATATTTATCTTGTTCTTGTAACAATGCTTGTAGGCGATTCTGACGATTAGTTTGTTCATCAAATTGCTCATTTAGATTTTTTGCCATACTATAAAATTCTTGCTCTTTTTGATGATGCGTATAAGCCTCTTTATAGCGTAGCTGTTCCAATTGTATACATTCTGTATAATAGGTCTGCTCCTCTTCCAGAGCCTTCTTCAACTGATGCATATTTTCAGTATTAGTAGTAATGCAAGTAAATAAAGTTGATGAACGCTGTGGTAAAGCCCCTGCAATTTGGCCAAGAAGATGCTCCTTTAATTGTTTAGCACGTAGCAAATCACTTTCCGCTTCTTTTCGTTTCGCATCAAGTCTTTTTGTCATCACACCAAAGCGATCTGTTTTAAAAATTTTGCGCAAAATAACTTCTTTATTCGTAGAATCTGAGGTTAACAGTTTGCGAAATTCACCTTGTGGTAGCATAACAATTTGACTAAACTGATCCTTGGTGAGGCCGATAATATCCTGTAGCTTTTTATCTACTTCAAGCGTTTGCTGCTTTTCTACAATACTATAATCAAGGGTGTCTCCTTTGATTTCAGCCAGTTCAATTTTCTTGCCAGTAACACTTTTATTTTTTGCTTTAATATGACCTGGCTGACGTAAAATTTGATAGACCTTATCATGCATTTCAAAAACAAGTTCCACAGCAGTATAGACATCATCATCTGCAAACCCGCTTCGAAGCATAGCAGTATCCTGGCGATCTTCACCGCTACCCGATCCGTAAAGTGCATAGCAAATAGCATCAAAAATAGTCGTTTTCCCTGCACCTGTTTTTCCCGAAATCGCAAATAGACGATGTTCGCCAAGCTGTTGAAAATCAATAACCTCTGTATTTTTATATGGACCGAACGCAGTAATCGTTAACTTTAAAGGCTTCATTTTACTGTCTCCCGCTCCTCATCTAATAATTCTTGTAGCATCTCAGTGAATAGACGCTCTGTATCTTGATCAGGCTGTATGCCAATTATATCTGTAAAAAATGATCGGAATAAATCGATGTCTTCTATCTTCTCTGTCTCAACCGCCTGAATCTCATGTGGTACCTCTTGACGTATTGCTTTACGCTCAACATGCATCGCATGAGGAAATACTGTACGAATACGTTCCATCGGCGAAGTTACTGGTGTAGTATCTGTTAAGCGTACAAATACATAATCGTCACTTGGTGGTAATTGCAATAAATCATCCATTAATCCCTCTACCACTCGTAAATCTCGTCTAGCTATAAGCTTTCGTTTTGCGACAGTAACTTCTCCCTGCGCATCTAGCTCAATTATTAAAAAGCCCTTTTCATGTAAGTGTTCAGATAATGAATACTTCAATGGAGAGCCAGCATATCGAATCGTTTCATTCAACACAAAATGCGCTTTATGCAAATGTCCAAGTGCTGTGTAATTAAAAGGCTTAAACAATGCTGCATTTACACAATCCGAGCCTCCTATTGATAAAGGTCGTTCAGAATCACTCGTATTCGCTTCCTCTTCACCATACTTCGTCACAAAGGCATGTCCAACAAAAACATTGCGCTTTGTCGTATCTAAACTCTGCTCAATATGTTCGATAATTTTTCCCATCGCATCTTGATGAGATCTAATGGAATCATCCTCTAAAATAGTCCTTACTGAAGCCGGCTCTGCATAAGGAACGAGATGAAAATGTACTTCACCATACTCATCATGAAAAACTATCGGTGTATGATCTTTTGTAAATTGGCCTTTAATATGTAGTCCACTATCACTCATTAAACTACTACCAAAATTCAATCGACCTGCACTATCATGATTCCCGGCAACCGCTAACACAGGGATTTTTTTATCAAGTACAATCTCCGCGAAAATATCATTTAGTAAATTCACTGCCTCAATCGGGGGCATCGAACGGTCATATAAATCACCTGCTATAACGATAACATCTGGTTTTTCCTCATCAATGGCTAGCATAAATTGCTGTAAAATATATTGTTGATCCTCCGTCATATAGACGCCTTGTACAAGCTTCCCTAAATGCCAATCTGCTGTATGAAATATTTTCATTCTTTGCGCCTCCTGTCTATATCATTTTATCACGGCTGATGGATTGATTGTTTTTCCTTTTATTAGTTTGAAAATTATAATTAGGCTCCTCACCATAATGTGGGGAACTGAGGTGTCTGGGATTCGTCGCTCTGGGGGGTCTTTCCGAGAGTTCCTTCCGTCGCTCCGGGGGTTTCTTCCGTCGCTTCTGGGCTCTTTCCGTCACTTCGACATTTCTATCCGTCGCTTGGACGTTTCTTTCCGTCGCTCCGGGGGCTCTTTCCGTCACTTCGGCTTTTCTTTCCGTCGCTCCGAGGGTTTCTTCCGTCACTTCGGTTTTATCCGTCGCTCCGAGGGTTCCTTCCGTCGCTTCGATGTTTCTTTCCGTCGTTCCGGGGATTCTTTCCGTCAATTCGGCTTTTCTTTCCGTCACTTCGACGTTTCTTTCCGTCGCTTCGGTTCTATCCGTCGCTTCGGTTCTATCCGTCGCTTCGAAGGTTCCTTCCGTCGCTTCGATGTTTCTTTCCGTCGCTTCGGTTTTATTCGTCGCTCCGAGGGTTCCTTCCGTCGCTTCGATGTTTCTTTCCGTCGTTCCGGGGATTCTTTTCGTCACTTCGACGTTTCTTTCCGTCACTTCGACGTTTCTTTCCGTCGCTTCGGTTTTATCCGTCGCTCCGGGGGTTCCTTCCGTCGCTTCGATGTTTCTTTCCGTCGTTCCGGGGATTCTTTCCGTCGCTTCGACGTTTCTTTCCGTCACTTCGGCACTTCTTTCCGTCACTTCGGTGTTTCATTCCGTCGCTTCGGTTCTATCCGTCGCTTCGACGTTTCTTTCCGTCGCTCCGAGGGTTCCTTCCGTCGCTTTGACGTTACTTTCCGTCGCTTCGGTTCTTTCCGTCGCTCCGGCAATTTCATCCCTCTCTCAGAGGATTCTATCTTTCGCCTCGATGTAAACATAAAAAAGAGCATCACTGTCGATGCTCTGTTACAAATAGCTATGATTAAAAAAGTTCTTTAGCTCTTACCTTCTCCATAAAAGCAGCGTATCCTTTAAAACCACCTTGAATGGCACGCGCAGTAGGACTTGGCTTTTCTTTTTCTTTTTCTACTTGTTTCTGCTCTGCCTTCGCTACTTGTTCTAAAATCTGCTCGAATGAAATAGGGTTAGGCTTTGGCAGTTCGTTTGAAGAAATTGCTAGTGTTTTACTTCCGCTATATTCATGTAAAAATGAATTTGCCATTTGGCGATAGCCTTCAAAATTTGGATGTACATCAGAGATATTGGGTAAAAGGTTTGTAGCGTTTAATCCAAAAGAATCATATACGTCTATAAAAACTGCTCCAGCATGCTCTGCCTGTTGCTGTAAAATCTTATTTAGCTTTACAAGCTGTGCGTTTGTTCCTTCTTTTTGCGTAGCGTGAACACTTGGATATGCAAAATAATAGCCCATTACATAGACCTTTGCTTTAGGTGCTCGCACTTTCAACTCATCCAAAATCTCAGCCATATTTTTTCTAGCAAAGTTTAATGCATAATCTGTTTGTAGCTGCGCAAATGCTAATGTACCGGCAGTTGGATTAACCTGCACTAGACGCAGTAAATCGTTGGCACCTGCCGAAACAGTAATAAGTGTTGCATTTGCTAATAAGTCACTTGCTTCCTCTGATTTTACTCGTTTCAAGACGTCAGCTGTTGTATAGCCTGGAAAAGCGAGCTCCTTTGTATAGAAACTCAATTGCCCAGACATCCCCAATTTCATGGCGATTAAATCACTGTAGCCTGTATCAATCTGTTTATAAGGTGTTTGACCAGCAGCCAAGGAATCGCCAATTGACAGGTAGTTTTCAGTCTGAGCTAAAGCAGATGAAACACCTAATGCCATCGTGAGGATAGTTGCACCAATTATACTTAGTAATCGTTTCATCTGCCCAACTCCTTTCCGATTCCATGACATCCGCCGGAGGCTTTAGGCCAACAAATGTTTATTGCGCGAAAGCGTAGCGTCAGCGGCAACAACATGATGTTGGTCACTCAACCGTAGTCACAGGGCGTGGCGTTCTTAGACTGAGTTCCTCTATTTCAGCGGGCGTTTGGAAACCCGCTGAAATAGTTAAATCAAGAGCCTAAAATGCCCAGCTACCCTTGCGGAAAATTGGTTCTACAGTTCCATCTGGTAAAATACCGTCAATATCCATTTCACCGCTACCAATCATAAAGTCTTCATGTGTAACTGAAATATTTGCACCTAACGCTTCTAGCTGTCCGTTTTCTAAGTCTCTTCCACCTTCTAAGCAAGTTGGATAAGCTTCACCAATCGCTAAATGGTTCGATGCATTTTCATCAAACAATGTATTAAAATATAAAATCTCTGATGCTGAAATTGGTGATTCATGCGGTACAAGTGCAACCTCACCTAAATAACAAGAGCCTTCATCTACATTAATAAGCTCCTGTAATAAATCATGTCCTACCTGTGCTTCAGCCTTAATAATTTTTCCTTCTTCAAACGTTAGTTTAAAGCCATCAATAATATTCCCTTGATAAACTAACGGTTTTGTATTGCTTACATAGCCGTTTACCCCTTGTTTCATCGGTAACGTATAAACTTCTTCTGTCGGCATATTAGCAATAAAGATAGTATCATCTGGCGTTTTACTACCTCCAGTAAGCCATTTATGCTGTGGCGCTAAAGCAATTGTTAAATCAGTCCCTGGCGCTGTATAGTGAAGCTTCGCGTATTTTTTATTGTTCAGTAGGGCCGCACGAGATTCTAAATTTACTACGTGTTCACGCCAGTTTTCAACAGCATTGCCTTCACCGATACGAACAGTTTTAAAAATAGCTTCCCATAATGCTGGTACTTGTTCCTCAGCCGCTAAATTCGGGAATACCTTTGATGCCCACTTTGGTGAAGGGACAGCAACGATTGACCAAGCTATTAAGTCTTTCATTACGGCATTGCGATAATTTTTCAGAGCAGCTCCGGATACTTTTTGATGGGTAGCTAGACGATCTGCTGATATTCCTGCTAATTTGTCAGGGTCAGCAGCATCAATCCATAATAGTGCTCCTTTACGTTCGATTACCTCATCACGCATTTTAACTACCCATTCTGGGAAACGATTAAATTCTTCATCTGAGGCATGCTCAAAATAAGCACGATCCATTTCATCATCCGAAAAATTAACATGAACACGTCCTGCACCAGCCTTATAAGCCTCTTTCACGACTAAACGGGCGAAATCTAAAGCTTCTACTGATGTATTAACTAATAAGTATTGCCCAGGTTGAATATTGACACCGACTTTTACCGCAAGTTCTGCATATGCTTGTAATTTTTCTTCAAACGTCATATTATTTACCTCGCTTCTGTCCAATTGTTTTTGAATTGCCCTCCACTAGCTTACCTTCATGCCATACTTTCTGTACAGGTTTCGCAGAAATTTCTCTTGTCCATTTTTTATATGTTTTTTCATCACGATAAGATAATAACGTTAATACTTCACCATCTGCTCCAGCACGACCTGTACGACCAGAACGATGCAAATATTGCTCAATTGTTCTTGGGACATCGACATGAATAACATGTGTTAAACCTGCAATATCTAAACCACGTGCAGCAATGTCTGTAGCAATTAAAATACGCGCCTCTCCTTTACGGAATGCATCTAACGCCTTTTTACGTTCTTCCTTCTTCATGTCAGAATGTAATGTCACAATCGGTGCCGTACGATATTGTAATTTCGTTTCCTTCATCAGCAATTGATCTATATTGTTGACGAAAGCCAATCCACGTAATCCTTCTGTATGTGATAGTCTGCGTAGGAAATCAGTTTTATCTCGCTCCTCCACTTTCACGAAAGAGTGTACAACTTTACCAACCTTTAGCATATCTTCAGGTTTAATTTTAAAGCGTAATGGCTCGAACATCATACGACTAGCCACTAATTCAATTTCCTCCGTAATTGTTGCCGACACAACAACTACTTGTCGCCCAAAAGCTGAACCTTCGATAAAGGATTTTACTACAACGCGATATTCACGACTTAGTAACTGATCACACTCATCTAAAATAACTGTTTCAATTTCTTTAAGCTTTAATTTTCCAGCACGTGCTAACTCATTTAATCGGCCTGGTGTTCCTACAACAATTGTCGGTTTTTTCTTTAACTTTTCGATTTGACGTGCAGAGTTTGCGCCACCAATTAGTTGTTGAACCGTTATATCAGAACCTGCTGTCCATTCACGGATAACCTCTACAATTTGCATTGCTAGCTCCTGTGACGGTGCTACGATAAGTCCTTGTGTTTGTTTTTTTGAACCGTTTACTTTATTTAGTAAAGGAAGTACATACGCTAAAGTCTTCCCTGATCCTGTCGGAGATTCAGCTACAATATCTTTGCCCTCAAGCATTGCCGGAATCATTTCTTCTTGAATTTTCATCGGCTCTTCAAATTTCCATTTTGCTTGTACATCTTCATTTAATAAATTTATTACTGACATGTAATTTCCCACCTTCTATCTGCTTGACACTAGTTTAACACACTAATCATTTTCCTACTTCATATGTACGTAAACCTTTGTATAATCGTTTCAAAAAAGGCGCTTTCTTAATCTCCCCTAATGAATTTTGAGTATGCAGATAAAAAAATCTGCACGTCTCATCACGGGATTGGTCAGCCCTCAAGCCCTTATAGACACTTGAGCTTCTTTTGAAGGTTTACAACTTACCTGTGAAAAGCGAACAGATTTTTATTTTGTTCATTTAATTGTTAATCTACTATTTCATAGCCACATGCTAATATAGCACGTTCTGCTAACACGATTAATGAGTCAATATATTTGTCACTTAATTTTAAATCGCGATTGACGATTGATAATTCTGTACATCCTAGTACGATACGATCACAATTAAGTGCAAGCATTGCCTCTTCTATTGGCTGCCAATCCTCATGAGAGACATCTTTTCCAGCCTTTACATAATCATAAATAATAGACATGACTTTATCCTTCATGACATCGTCTGGAACAACTGGCGTGATACCAAATTCCTCTAACGCATCTTGATACATGCGTGAGGTTAATGTACCCGTTGTCGCTAAAATCCCTACACGCTTTGCCCCTAAGTCAGAGGCACGCTTTGCTGTTTCCCTGATCATATGTAAAACAGGAACTGGGGAACCTTCAACAATCTCATCATAAAAGGTATGTGCCGTATTACATGGAATAGCAATCACATTTGCTCCAACAGAAGCAAGCTTTTTAGCATCTGCGACTATTACTGGTACAGGGTTTTCCTTTGTACTATCTAAAATAAAGGCAGTACGATCAGGGATATTCGTATCATTATCAATGATTGTATGTAAATGCTCCTGATCCTTCGTTGCCTTCGTACGTCTTACAATCATTTCACCGATAAACATCGTTGCAAGTGGACCAACGCCACCAATTATACCTAAAGTTTGTTTTTTCATTAGTTTGACAGACCTTTGTTGTTAAAATATTTCTTATATTGGCGATAAAAGCTTAAATTATCTAGCGTTATATTCAACCAGCGCTTCGCATTCATATCCTTATAATTAAAGATGGAATCCGTAGCCATTCCTTGGCGAATAAGACTTTTCGCTTCAATCACAAGTTGTTCATTTTGTACATATTTAAAGAGGACACCATTCGGCACAATTGTCCAAAGATGCTTGTTCTGAACATATGTTAGCTGCTGCTTGCTTCCACGGATAAAATCATCCGCAACATATTGCATTAAATTATAGCCACTTGCTGTCACATAATAATTTGAAAGCTCATTATGTAATTCAATACTTAATAACTTATATTGACCATCACGTTCATCATACTTCATATCAAACGTGGCAAAGCCTTGGAATCGTATTTCCTCTAAAAACAATTTCACGCGATCCATTAAGTCTTTATCGTATGCTGTCATGATGGCTACATAGCGACCAATACCCTCTGGAGAATGCTCCTCTAAAATTGGATTACCTACAGAAAGCAGTTTTACCTTACTATCTTGACCAACATAAGCATTTACGACACACATATGAGCATCTTCGCCAGGAATATATTGCTGTACCATTAGGTCATCTCGGTATGCAGATTCCTTATAAATGGCATGGAAAATAGCATCCTTTTCGTCATTATCTTTTGCAATATACACTTTTTTCTTACCTGGAAAAATACATGTAGCATACTTTGTCATATTCAAAGGTTTAATGACAACTGGGTATTCAAAAGGGATGTCAAATTCCTCGTAATCATTTACGGTGCAAACATGCATTGCCGGATAGAGAAAACCGAATTTCGCACAAAGTTCATACATGCTCTCACGTGTTAATAGCTCATTAGCAAGGTTTGCATCCACATAAGGAATTGCAAAATAGTCTGCTAACTCCTCTTTATGTTGCACAATTTTTTTTACGTAAAATTCATCGCAGGCTAATAAAAGCAATTTTTTACCTGCAAATTCCTCTGCAATTGCCTTTAACGCAACGACAAAACGTTCTTCAACATGGAGTCTTGGAACTTCGCGAAATATTAATAAATCACTCTGCTGTATTTTCTCCATATTCGTATGATTTAATGCAAGTGGTTTAACGCCATAGGACTCGTAAAATGCTCTTGCCATGCCGTAAGCATTCATTTCATCTCCTAATAAAACCGGTAAAAAAGTGTGCTCAATGGCCATTCTACTCAACTCACTTTAGCTTTTATTAGGCTTATCACCATAACGTGGGGTTGATTTCCGTTCCGACTGGGCGCTTTTATCCCTGCCGCTTCGCTTTCGCACAGAAAACATCCGCTTCGCTCCAGGGTCTCGGGCCAACACGATGTTGGTCACGAAGGCGTTATCACAGGATGTGATGGTTTTAGCCTTCGTTCCTCTATTCGCTAATCCCCAAGGAGTCACCCAGCCTCCACTCCAATCAACTTATATACATGGCATTCGTTTTAAGAATGTCATCCTTAATATTTAGTGACGAGCCTTTTTTACAAGTGTAACATACTTTCATTGTACTCCTTATAACCTCTTCTTTGAATCATTTATGAACGGCTACAGCTTGTTCACCTAACTCACTATAGCTTTTAAAAAACTGATCCACATTATAAGTGACAAAGCCTTTTAATGGGTCCATGACAACTACTTTATCGCCTAGATGCCCAGTTAAAACAACAGCATGCAAGTTCATGTACGCTTCATGTGGCACTGTTTCACCTTCATAGATCCAGCCCTTACCTGAATTTATTTTTGGTATTGATAAATCCAATGTAACCCATGTCACAACAGGGACTCCTTCCCGAACAAGTTGTAGAATCTCGTCCTGCGAAGCACCACTCTTATTAGTCACTCGTAAGTCTGCCTGTTTATCTGTTATTACTGCCTCTGCTGCTTTGACAATCGGAGCTGCAAAGACATACATACCACTTGCTTTGTCACGAGGATTACCAGCAAAAGCCTGTGCTGGATTTGGACCAAATCGTTGTCCGTCTACAGTACTAATCTTTTGCTTCGGTAAATAGTTATCAGCCATTTCCAGCTTCGTAACATCTAATCCATAATAATTTAATACAGCCGTTAATGATGTTATTTCACAGCCATGTGGTAGTTCAGGATTTTGCATAACAACTGGGACACCCAGCTCTTGCTTGTCCCTTGAAAAATATGTCTCCAATCGATAATACGGCTTTGTCGAATCATATGTAAAATTTTCGATTGTCGTATAACCATCGTTTTTCGTACTATTTTCAAGCGTAGTTGCAGCTATAGCATATTTCCGTCCCTCTAGAAGTTTCGAAAATGCTGCTTCGCCCTCTTCTGAGCCAACTGCATCCTCCACTACCTCGCCTGTCTCTATATCTGTGGCAGTTATATAAAGGTTAGGTATGGGTGCACCACTATTAAACTCTACTGTTAACACAGTTAATTCTTTGTTTTGCATTTCTTGCTGCGAAATCTGATTGCAACTCGAAAGTAGCATAATTATCATAATACCTATTAGTAAAAGGCGTTTATTCCCCGTCCACAAGACAAATTCCGCTCCTATCTTGTTTGAAGACAAAAACTTCAATTCTATTATTTCAATTTGTCGCAGACTCTATTATACGCTAATTTCATAGACGTTCCTATTTTAACTTCTTTCGCGGTTGTCCAAACAGCCGCTGAAAGAAGTTAAAGCCTAGGACAGAATTATGCGGAAATCTAATGATTTTTATATACCCTTTATATATTAACATCTCTAAATTCAGCTTACGTCTGATCAAGGGATTACAAGATTTGCTACCTTCAAATTTCACCAAACCGTTTTACACGTTTTAGTTTATGGCGTACTTACTCTTGGTCGTAATGTATGCTTCAAAACTTTACCTGAAGCATTTCGTGGCAATTCAGTTAAAAATTCGATTTCATGTGGCACTTTATATTTTGCTAGCTGAGTTCGACAATAAGCCAAAATCGCTTCATCATCGGAAGGCTTCCCTTCCTTTAATACGACAAAAGCTTTCGGGACTTCGCCATATACTTCATGTGGTAAACCTACAACGGCTGCCTCCAAAATTTCTGGCAGTTGATATAAAACCTCTTCGATCTCGATAGGATAAATATTTTCGCCACCTCGAATAATCATATCCTTTTTACGATCTACAATATAGAGATAGCCTTCTTCATCAAAACGCCCTAAATCTCCTGAATAGAGCCAACCATCTTTAATTGCTCTAGCTGTTTCTTCAGGATTACGTAAATAACCTTTCATTACTTGTGGTCCTTTGACACAAATTTCCCCTACCTCACCTGCTGGAACAGTTTCACCAAAGCTATCAACAACACGGACTTCTGTTTGTGCTAATGGTTTTCCTACTGATCCAATCTTCGTCAATGCATCCGCATCTAAAAGAGAAGTGGCCGCAGGGGAATTTTCAGTTTGTCCATACAGGTTTTGTACTTTCACATTAGGGAATGCCTCTTTAACTTGCTTAACAAGCTCATAAGGCATCGGTGCCGCTCCGTAACATAATAAACGTAAATTTTTAAATGTATGTTCCTTAAAGTTAGGTGTGTTTAAAATAATTGTATACATTGACGGAACTCCAAAGAAAATTGTCGCATCTGTAGCAGCAAGCTGTTCTAATGTATTTGACGAAGAAAAAGCCTCTTCTATAACCAACGTACCGCCTTTATAAAACATCGGCATCGCAAATACATGAAGACCTGCACAATGAAATAAAGGCGTACAAACAAACATTTTATCCTCATTGGTCATATCCATTGATGACGACCATATATCTGCAGCTGATACAACATTTTGATGAGTCAACATTACTCCTTTTGGTTTTCCCGTCGTACCAGAAGTATACATAACAATAGCCGTATCATGAGGTTCCAATTTGGCAGCTTTTCTTTGACCTGGATAGTTTTTAATAACGTCTTTCATTTCTTGGAGCCCTACAATATGTTTAAACGGATATGCAATAGTTGCGAGTACATCCTCTAACCTTTCATCATAAATAAGTCCTTTAGCTTCTGAATGATTAAAAATGAATTCGACCTCTGGAGCTGCTAATTTTGTATTAATAGGCATGACAACATAGCCCGCTAGCTGAACACCGAAATAAGCGATTAAAAATAAATCAGAATTGAGCGTATATAATGCAATTACATCATCTTTTTCATACCCTTGCTCTTGTAAGTATGCTGCGAATATTTCTGCACTTTTATAAAATTCACTATAGGATAGCTTTGCCCCATCGTAAACCGTTGCGATCCCATTTGGTTGCTGCATAGCATAATTTTGTAGAATGTCTGTCATCAACATCGTCATCATTGCCCCCCAAATTTTTAATATTCATTACCCTCATACCACGCAAAATTACAGTAAAAAAATTCAGAAAATTACAATTACATTTTATCAATCTATTAAATAGATGGCAATTTTTCTATATAGAAAATTCAAGGCTCATTACCGAAAGTTAGAGAAGACATTTTGTTAAAGCATATGTCATGCGGAGAAGTTGATTGGAGTGGAGATTAGAGACCCTGCAGCGAAGCGGATGTTTTTTGTGCGAAAGCGAAGCGTCAGCGACATTGTTTTATCTGCGCGAAAGCGAAGCGTCAGCGACAAAGCTCTAATCGGAACGAAAATCAACTGGACGTTATGGTGATGAACCAAATATACTGATACATTTTACTTTTCTATCAATTTCTGTTAGGTGTATGATATTCATATAATGTTTAACTTCTTTCAGCAAATGTTTTATGTAGCGAAAGCGAAGCGTCAGCTACAAATGTTTTATGTAGCGAAAGGGAAGCGTCGGATACAGGTGTTTGGACACCCGCTGAAAGAAGTTAAAGCCTCCGGCGGATGTCACTGAATCGGTTTTGTGCAGACACAAAGCCGATTTCGGACGTAATTGCCGAGGCATAATTCATGAAAGGCCTGATTAATATGCTGTACGCACTTTTAGGAGATTTACATTCTAGTATAGAAGATACTAAGGCAGTTCTAGACCATATTCAGCAATCTGCGAAAGATGCAAAGGTATTGGGACTAGGTGATTTATATGAATGCACTGTAAGTAAGAAAAAGGCTCAAACAATGTCGGGTATACCGCTACAAAAAGCTGCGATAGTAGAAAACGATTTTGAAAACTTACTAACATTCCCCTCTATTCGTGGCAATCAGGAAGAGCGTATTACACGTGTAACTGGTATTGAACGTTTTACTGAGTTACCTGAAACAATGGAAATTGATGGAGCAACACTTATGCATGGACATCAATTTAAATGGAGTGTGACGTGGCAACCTACATTTCCGCCATTTAAAAAATCAATTCTTTTCTTCGGACATAGTCATGAATCAGGTCTTTATCATCGTAATAAAAAATTACCTATTCGTATTCGCTATGGCCAACCAATCGCATTACAAGAAAAACAATACGGCATTAATGTTGGGTCGGTTGTTGATCACCGAGAGTGGTGTCTTTACGATAGTAATAAACGAACAGTAACATTTATGTGCGCTCCTTCTGTTGAGAATGGTTGATTAGTTTTCATCAAGAGCAATCGTAGTCACACAAAAAACGCTAAAATCGACTTCGACTCTAGCGTTTTTTCACTTTATAAATGTTCCGTTCAAACTAGCAATTCTCGCAATCCTTTAAAGCATCCAGTAATTTTTCCATTTCACAAATACGATCGCACATAGTTTGAATCATATTTCGAAGGATTGGTATTAATTCTTGGCAAATACAGAACCTTAAAACGTTTTGTGCTAGTCGAACTCCTCCCTGATGGTGGACAATCATTTCTCGTAAAAAGTTTATATTAATATTATTAGAAACTGGCGGCAAACTCATTGCTTGGAACATAGCCCCGGTAATTTCTTTATAAGCACACATGTATTCGTACAATTCACATTCCGAATTTTGTACGATACAGCATCTATTTTGTATCGCTTCGAGGCATTCAACAGTCTCCGTACTTGTTGCTATTATTTCTAATGCGAGATTTTGTACAAATAAATTAGTGGTATATTGCAAAACATTTTCCGACATTCTAATAGCAGCTACTTGATGCGGTAATATTTGCTTAATAAAATTATCTGAAATACTACATGTAATTGTCACATAGGTCATGCCCTGCATCATTTTATCGAGGATCCTTTGGTAATCCTCTAAATATACCTTAGTTACATTACTGAGTACAATTGGTTTAGTCATTAGACACACTCCTTTCAGAGTAATATATGTCCGATAGGTTGATGTGTGGTAGACAATTGTACCAAATGATCTCTACAGCAATTGAAGTATTTTTAAGGCCTAACGATTAATCTTCATTATATGTATCTAAGCACTTTTGACAAATACATTGATCTTTAGGTGCCGCTTCAAGAATTTCTTTAGGAAAGCTTTCTGTCATACACCAACAATCCTTTTGCCCGTTTACTATCCCACAATGATTTTCTTGCCCACATAACGGACAACGTTTTTCCTCCATTCGTATACCTCCTTACCTTTACTTCTCATTGTAAAATAAAGCTCCGGCGGATGTCACGAAATCGGAAAGGAGTGCTAAAAGGATGTTAGCCTAAAATCATCGCATTCATGCGATAACGGCTAGCTGACCTGCATCGGTGCCGCTGTCACTACGCTTTCGCGCAAAAAACATCTGCAGGCCTAAGCACAAAGCCGATTTCGGACGCAATTATGCCGAGGCATAATTGATTCAGTGATTTTTTCATCCCAAGCGCACTTTTACAAAATAAAAATAGAGGAGTAATTAATTTCATACTCCTCCCAATCAGCCTATTGATTTTTCCCACGAATCTGTTGCTTTACTTCTTCAACATCTGTATCACTATATATTCCTGTACCAACCCCACCTCTTTGGGCTAGCAGTTTTTTCACTTCATTGTAAGATAAACCACCTTCTGCATTTTGTCTTTTCACTTCATTAATATCCGTTCCAGCAGAAGTAAACTGTGCTTCGTTATGGTCAGTCATGAAAATCCCTACCTCCTATAATTCATCAGGTTGTAATTCGATCAATTCATCGCCTTCACGTTCTACTCTTTTATTGAGTTCCCTTACCGGTATAGGATCAACCGTTTGCATATCTTCGTGTAAATCGAAAAGACTTATATTATCTGATTCAACCATGTCTGGCTTATCCTTACTTGCTAAGTTCATAAACATTTTTTTCTCATGCGGTATTATTTTTTCTATATCCATCATTGCTCACTCCTTTACTTATAGCATGTGCAATGTTGGTCAAATCATGTACCTTTCGTTTTCGCGCTTTTATCGATGCGATGATATTCAGATATTTGAATGACTCGAACATGTCTTGTATGCAGCTCATGATACATCCCTCTACTATCTGTAAAGGCTATATATTGATCTCGCTCGCTGCGAACT
>Ga0209025_1002123_pt1 | contig 22319 bp, 22 predicted proteins | sample AraplaMF_Col_mLB_FD_184256 | JGI IMG/M metagenome (GOLD analysis project Ga0209025, IMG submission 184256) | Arabidopsis root microbial communities from the University of North Carolina, USA - plate scrape MF_Col_mLB (SPAdes) (version 2) | ecosystem: Host-associated > Plants > Roots > Endosphere... | reverse complement strand
AATCTTCCATACTAGGTGTGGGCATGTTTTTCCTCCAGTTAAGTATTACAAATTAAATAATCCGTTACAAATAAACATCAAATAAAATGATACAACACAAAATACAAAAGTGCAATTAACTCGACTTTTTTCAATCTTTACATATATATCATACTGTCATAAAAAAGAAGTGTACCAATTTAGTACACTTTTTACTTATGTAAAATACTGTATCTCTCCATTTGGAAAGTAATATTTAATGTAAGCAGAGATCGTTTCTTCGATAGAAGCTGCTTGATCCGTTTGATACACATATTTACCTATTCCATATTTACCCCATTTGTATTTCCTTTTCTCTTCATCCATCTCTAATTTTGTATTCGGATATCGTTCAAGAATGACTTTTTTTGCTGGCTTTGTGAAACGATGCTGAATCAGTTCAAATGTCATCTTTTGATTCGCTAAATCACCAAGCGCTTCTTTTAACCTAATAAATAACTCCTCATAGCCCTCTTCCCAATCTTCATGCATATAAATTGGCGCGACAATAAATCCAAAAGGATATCCTGCATTTGCTACTTTTTTTGCAGCTTCTATCCTCTCATCAAATGAACCAGTGCCTGGTTCAAAATTTTTAATCACATATCTTGAATTAATACTAAACCTAAACGTTGTTTTCCCGTTATGTTTAGCATCCAATAAATGATCGACATGAGGAAATTTTGTTACGAAACGTAAGCGGCCATACTCAGTTTCCCCAATAAATTCGATTGTTTTTTTTAAAGAATGAGTCAGGTAATCAATACCAACAATATCAGAGGTACATGCAGCCTCGAATCTTGTAATCTCCGGCTTTCTCTCATTCATATATTTTTCTGCTTGCTCAAAAATTTCTTCTAAATTTACATACACCCTAATATATGGTTTGGATCCTAATGTTGTTTGTAAATAGCAATAATGACAATGTCCCATACATCCCGTTGCTAAAGGTATTGCATATTCAGCAGAAGGCTTTGACGTTTCAAATTTCAATGTTTTACGTAAACCAACTACTAAAGTCGATTTTGCAATCCGATATTTCTCTGCATCTGTATCACCTGGTAAATTTCGAATTTGATTATGTGACGTTGTTTCCCTAATTTCTAAACCCATTTTCTCAAACTTCTCTTTTAATTCTTTCCCTAAAGGATATTCCAATGATTGTGGCTCAAAATAAACGAGCCTAGGTATAAATGGTTTCATATCAGCTATTTCCCTTCTACATCTATCTATAGATAGTATGAACCTTACAAAAAAAACAAACAGTCCAAGTATTGGGAATACAGGTAAAGAAAGGAGACCATGCTTAACTATTCAATAATACCAGCTACCCTCACAGGAGTAGCGGCCCTTCCGTTCCATTCAATTTTTATTAATCGTTTAATCTATAAGTAATTCTATTCTATAAATTACTTCTTTAGAAAAATCAAAAAAAAGAAAGCTTGACCAGCTTTCTTTCCAACACATTCTTTATTTACGAAGATTCCATTCTTCAGTACTATATTTTGAAACAACTAATGCTTGTACTTCTTTTTCTTGATCCTCCGTTAATTCATAAGGAACCAATTCAATATCCAAACCAATTTCAAAACCTTCTTTAAATGCAATATATAATTCATCCATTGATTTTGGTGAATCACTTTCTGCATTAATCCATGTAGCGCGTTCTAAGAATCTTTTTTTCATTCTGTTTCTAACTTCTTCTGATGAAAAAATATATAGGTCATACAGCATAGTAACATCAATATTTAACGGGATAGAACCGTGCTGTAAAATTGAACCTTTTTGTCTTGTTTGTGCACTTCCAGCAATTTTTTTATCATTAACTACAACCTCATACCATGATGGCGCGTCAAAGCAAACTGCACTAGAAGGTTTTTTTAATTCATCTTTTTCTGCCGCTGTTTTTGGCACAGAGAATGAAGCGTCTAAACCTAATAATTTAAAGCCTTCTAATATTCCCATTGAAATGACTTTATAAGCTTCTGTTACTGTAACTGGCATATTTGGATAGTTTTCAGGAACAATTACACTATACGTTAATTCCTCATGATGAAGTACACTTCTTCCACCTGTTTGTCTTCTGACAAAATCACCATTATATTTTTTTAATTGTTCTAAACTAATTTCTTGATTTTTTTGGAAGTAACCAATTGATACAGTCGGATGTTCCCACTCATAAAAACGTAAAGTAGGTAAAAATCCTTCTTCGCTTTGCCACTTAATTAGACATTCGTCTAGAGCCATATTATAACTTCCTGATTTTTTTCCACTATTAATAAAGTACCACTTTGTCTTTGACATGTTGAAATCTCCTCATACAATACTGAAATTTTTTCTTTTTTTATTAAAGAATCTTGCACAATCTTATTAGAGAATTATAATAAGATAAGTAGGTAATTGAAAGGTGTTGAATAAAATGACTAATTGGTTATGGTTAATTTGGATTGTCCTAGGTATCATTGTATACACAACAATCATGTATTTCTACCAAAAACGCTTAATTAAAACATTAAACGAGGAAGAATTCCGCTCAGGTATTCGTAAAGCTCAATTAATTGACTTACGAGATCAAGAGGATTTTAAAAACGGACATATTTTAGGTGCACGTAATATTCCTTTTGCTCAATTAAAAATGCGATCAAAAGAAATTCGTAAAGATCAACCAGTTTATCTGTATGATCAAATGGGTGTTCGTCCTGGACAAGCTGCACGAATTTTACGTAAACAAGGTGTAACAAACCTATTCCAATTAAAAGGTGGATTTAAGGTTTGGTCTGGTAAAGTAAAAAAAGGTTTATAATTTATTTGATTTAAATGACAACGAACTACTACTATTTAAGTAGTAGTTTTTTCTTATTAAACTGTTTTATGAAATTTAGAAAAAATCCCTCAAAATTTCACAGAGGGATTCCATCATATTCATCTTATTCTTTATTCGTTTTAGGCTTAGGATATTTTACTCCCATCGTATCAACTTTAATAGATTCGATGATGATAGGCGTTTTTGGTTGCTCCTCAGGTGTCGTTTCAGCAGCTTCAACTTTCTTTACGATGTCCATTCCTTTCGTCACTTTACCAAAAGAAGCATAATTTCCATCAAGCTGTGAGGAATCATTTGTCATAATAAAAAATTGGCTACCGGCACTATTCGGATCATCCGTACGCGCCATTGATAATACTCCTGCAGTATGCAATAAGTTATTTTCAAATCCATTTGAAGTAAACTCTCCGTTAATTGTATATCCTGGTCCACCTGCTCCAGTTCCCTCTGGATCTCCACCTTGAATAACAAAGTCTTTCACTATTCTATGTATTTTAAGCCCGTCATAAAATCCTTTATTTGAAAGCGAAATAAAATTATAAACAGTATTTGGTGCGATATGTGGATACAGCTCCGCTTCAATTACCCCATAATCCTTAATTGTAATTGTTGCGATTGGTAATTTCTCAGGTTTCTTTGGTTTTGCAACTTGTGAAGATTTTGGATTATCATTTCCACAAGCAGTTAAAATAGTGAACATTAAGACAAAGCAGCATATCAAAACTGCTTTCATTGATTTTTTTAACATTTCGTGTCTCCCTTCTATTTGCTAGTATCATTTTACCAAATCATTGAGCTCTTTTACTAATCGAACTATCATTTATATTTCATTTTATTTTACACTAACAATCACTCAATTAAAAAACTGCTAAACCTTTTTCATGTTTAGCAGTTTAACAATTGTTTCTATCCTACTTTCTCTTTCGGTTCTTCAACTTTTCTATTCGCAAATGGGAACCACCAATTCCACTTTCCAAACAATTGCATTAAGCTCGGAACGAGTATTAACCGAACGATTGTAGCGTCTAAAAATATTGCAATCGCGATCCCAATCCCCATTTGTTTAACTGGAACCATATCAGTAAATGCAAATGCACCTGTAATAACAATCATAATCGAAGCTGCAGACGTGATGATTCGACTTGTTGAAACTAAACCTTCTCGTGTGGAATAAGTATTATCTCCTGTTTCTTCATATAGCTCTTGCATCCTAGACATTAAGAACACTTCATAATCCATACTCAGGCCAAATACTAAACCAAAGACGAATACTGGTAAAATCAGCATAATATCAGATTGCGGTAATCCAAAATTCCCACCTTGGAACAACCATGTAATAATGCCAAATGTTGCACTTAAGGAAAGGACGTTCATGATAATCGCTTTGATTGGAATAATAATCGATCTAAATGCGATCATTAAAATGATAAATGTACTTACCATAATCACAATTAATCCATATCGAATATTATCAGTAATTTCATCAAATAACTCTTGTTCAAATTTAACCTGCCCACCATTCGTCACTTGGAATCCTTCAATTTTACCTTTGTATTTCTTTTCGATATCCCTTACCCATTGCTTCCCTTTTTCAGACTTCGGATCAGAGTTTAGAAATACTTGCATGAAAGTTTTATCCTTTTGAATATAAGCATTAACAGCAGGCTGAAGCTTTGTAGCATTAGGTGATTTTAAAGCAGGTAAAAGTTGGGAAGCATCCATATTAACAGCATTGAACACACTTTTTACTTTTAAAACATCTGAATCATTTTCAAATTCCTGTTGAACTTTCTCTAATGATGTTAAATTATCATTCGTTAGTATATCTTTATCAGAATCTAATACGACTACAATTGACCCATGATTTAATGCATCAGGAAGAAATTCCTTTTGATACTTTTCGTAATTGATCCTAGATGATTCATGTTTTGGTAGCGCATCAATTGTAGGGATGTTTAAATGGACATCTCGAATTGGAATAACAAATATCCCTAATATGATTAATGAAGTAAGTGCCATGATGATCGGTCTCTTCATTACAAACTGGGCAAATTTTCTCCAAATTGCTTGTTGCTGATCTTGACTTCGGTTCGCAATCCACTTTAATGTACCTTTATTAATATTTCTTCCTAAAGCAGAAAGTACTGCAGGTAATAATGTTAACGATAAAAATAAACTAACTAGAACGACTACAGCACCACTAATTGCAACACTTCTAAATAAATCGATATGTATGAAATACAGTGCAGAAAGACCAATAAACACGCAAATACCTGAAAAGATAATCGCTCTTCCTGCGGTTGCAAAAGTGATACTGATTGCTTCTTTTACAGAAGCGTTTTTTTCTGAAAGCTCACTTTTGTATCGACTAACAAATAACAAAGCAAAATCGATTGATAAAGCCAAACCAATCATCGGTGCTACATTTAAGACAAAGATTGATAAATCAACATACTTACCGATAAATGCTAGAATACCAAAAGTTGTAAAAATACTAATTAACCCTATTAATATAGGGATTGCAGAAGCAACAAGACTTCCAAAGGCAAAGAATAAAACGATAAATGCTATTGGAACCCCAATCATTTCAGCTTTTTTCAAATCTTCTTGGCTCGTTTTATTCATTACATCACTAATAATCGTAAAGCCAGTTGTACCAACTTTCACTGATTCATCAGTGTAGGATTCAATTTTTTTTGCGAAATGATTGTTCCGATCTACTAATTTATCGTAATCTTTTTCATTAAATAGAAGAGAAATATAAGCAATATTTTCTTTTTTCATCGTTGGATCAAGCATTGGATTCATGAACTGCTTAATATTTTTTTCTTTTTCAATCACTTTTACGATTCTCTCAATATCTTCCTGAAATTCTTTAGCTGTAGCACCCTTTTTTCTTTCAAGAAGAATAATAAGTGAGTCAGGAGATTGTTCAAAATCTCGTTCTAAAATATTTTTAGCTTTTTCATAATCACCAGGTGTTCGAAATCCATCACCCTCTAAGATCCCGGGTAATTGCTTCGCATAAATACTTAGAAAGATTGATGTAACAGCGATTAGGCAAATTAATACATATCGAAAATGATAAATTCCTCGTCCGACTTTCTTCCAAGCACTATGTTCGTTTACAATACTTTTCATTTTTTCACTCCTTACATACAAATCCTAACAATATCTTATCAAACTTATTTATATAACTTCTATTATTTGCATTTAATGATTTATATTATGAAAATACGCTCAAGAATAAATCTTTTGATTTATACTTGAGCGTAAGTAAGATTAGGTAACAATGATTGCAACTATGATTCCAATGATCGCCCCTACCACTACTTCATATGAAGTATGTCCGACCAATTCGTTTAAAGCTTTGTAATTTTTTATTCTGCCGTGGAAAAAGTCATTCAGAATTTTTGCATGCTTACTAACTGCAAGACGCACGCCTGAAGCATCATACATTATAATCGTAGCAAAAATTGCTGCCATCGCGAAATCAACGCTTTCAAACCCCATCGTTAATCCCACACTTAAAGCTAAACCAGTAACCGTTGAAGAATGAGAACTTGGCATTCCACCTGAAGCAAAAAACTTAGATAAATCAAAATCCTTATGTTTCACTAAATGAATAATGACTTTTGAAAATTGAGCAATAAACCATGCTACTACAGCAGAAATCAATGGCTCGTTATGAATGATAGTCAAGACGAACCCCCTTAAATTTTATTAGGTTAACTACTAATTATTATCTTCTTTCAACAATTGTATATTCATAACGATTGTGAAAGAACGAAATAAATGTTGATTTTCTTCTAATAATTCTATTCATACAGATAAAATGAATGATCGAATCCGAAGGGGTTCTGTTTAGAATGATAATCGAATTAACATATTCATTTGAAGACAAACTCGGCATAAATTTCAATTGTTTAACTCTAAAATTAGCAATAAAAAAGAGCATTATAAAATAATAATGCCCTTTTTCATATTCATAAGCTAACAGCGATTGTAACTACTATACCGATTAGATCATCATAGAGTCATTCTCTTTCGGATTTTTTCCATATTTATTTTCTCCATCTTGACTATCGGTACAAGTCCATACCAACATTAATATCCCATACACAATACATAGCACAATTAATATAGTCAAACCTACCCCGAATCCCGTTGAAAGATCCATTAATGCAATCATACCCATCATACCTAATGATATTGGTATTAAAAGTAATGTAGGAAGCACTATCCAGCAACCACTTCTACCAATATCATGTAATCTTCTTGTAGCGACTGCTAAAGTAGGTAATAATGTGATCAGTCCATAGAAATTTGATCCTAAATCTGTGTTAAACGGTATCTCTATAATTGAAATACATATGGAGAACAGAAAGGTGATCAGTGTGAACATCCAATATTCTTTTCTCCTTGCTCTCCCTTTAAAGTTCACGTAATTCTTTAAAACTTTCAAATACCAATACATGAAATATCCACCTTTCTGTAAGTAGAATCTTTTATGAAACCATTTATGACCTTAAACAAAAAAACTCTCTCCATGTGGAGTGAGTTTTTTATTTGTTTCATTACCCTTGAAACAAATCCATCCGTTCAAAATGGAAAAGAACTACTAATATTATTATTGTATACTTTTTTTCACAATAGTCCAAGGTCGTTTTATGTAGGTATTCATACTAAAATAGGTGAAAAGAAAAAGGTAAATTCCCAAACGAATATTGAGACATCAACTTTGTATAAAATTGTGCATAATGAGAAAAATCATTCTGTATTTCAGGAACCTAATGGATGATCTGGTTTGTGATATTCCGATTAGAACCATTAGGTACACTTGTATTTCATGTATTACTCATGAATAAAACGCTTTCATTTCAAGTGTTTCTCCCCTTTTGTTATAATTTTCAAAATTTATTTTAAAAATGGAATTTTTGAAATTGACAATTCATACAATTCTGATAAACTTAGTTGTAATTAAATTCAGAGGATGATGCTCATGAGCCAAACCAACGACTTAAAACCGTTAATCGAGGTCGTGGAATCGTTACTAAATGGTTTAAAATTTGGAACGATTACTTTAGTCGTTCAAGATGGAAAAATTATTCAGGTAGAAAAACAAGAGAAAATACGATTAAAGTAAATGAGGTCCTGCTGACTAGAAAAACTAGAGGCAGCTTAAATCTATGTAATCTTTAGATTATAGATTTAAGCTGTCTTTTTCTATTTAAAGAGAATGTTTTAATACATTTCCATCTAGAAAGTATTTATATCGAACTTTCCATAAATTTATGACAGAGTATCCTGCTCTTTTTTTATTTTCTTTAATTCATTGGAGGAAAACAAATGAGATTTGAAACGTGGAACGAGGAAGAATTACCAAACTTTTCAATTGATAATGATACAAAAGGAGCTCTTGAAGTTCTCCAGTGGGCTTATTCAACTTATGGAGATGAATGTATCTACGCTTGTAGCTTTGGCGTTGAGGGAATTTTATTAATTGACTTAATCTCAAAAGTAAAACCTGATGCAAAAATTGTTTTTTTGGAGACAGGTTTACATTTTAAAGAAACTTACGAATGTATCGACCGAGTCCAAGCAAAGTATCCATTCTTACAGATTGAAAAAAAATTGCCTAGCCTTACGTTAGAAGAACAAGCAGACATTCATGGTGCTGAACTTTGGAAACGTGAACCAAATCAATGTTGTCAAATTCGCAAAATCATCCCATTACGAGAAGCATTAAAGGATGCTCCTGCTTGGATCTCAGGTTTACGAAGAGAGCAATCTGCATCTCGTCAAAAAACGAATTTTCTCAATCTAGATACAAAGTTTAAATCTATAAAGGTTTGTCCATTAATCCACTGGACATGGAAAGAAGTTTGGAGATATGTGTATTATCAAAACCTTCCATATAACCCGCTTCACGACGTAGGTTATCCAAGTATTGGTTGTGAGGTTTGTACTTTACCTTCTTCTAATTCGTCCGATGGTCGATCAGGCCGTTGGTCAGGTACGAGTAAAACTGAATGTGGCCTACACGATTAAATCATTTACCTATCACTATTTGCTTAATATTTTTTTCATTAATATATGAAACTATCACATTAGAAAATGTAAGGAGTGTCTAGAATATGAGTTTACTTGCACATGGTGGTACATTAATTAATCGATTTGATTCAATGGTTTTAACAAATGAAATTTCTCTTGAGATCCATTTAGATCTCATTGGAATTAGTGATTTAGAGTTAATTGGAAATGGTGCATATAGCCCTTTAACTGGTTTTCTAGGTAAAGATGATTATGAACAAGTTGTTAGTTCAATGAGATTAAAAAACGGTTCTGTCTGGAGTATCCCAATTACCTTTCCGATTTCGAAGCCATCAGCTAAAAATCTTCAAATCGGTGATGTAGCAAAGCTCATTTGGGAGAATGAAGTTTATGGAATCATTAAAATTGAAGATATATATACGCCAAATAAATTAGTTGAAGCACAGTTCGTTTATGGAACGACGGATCATGAACATCCAGGAGTGGCGAAATTGTATTCCCGCGGTGATGTTTATATCGGAGGAGAAGTTACAGTTACTAAACAGTTAAGCAGAACCGATTTTTCCGAACATTATTTAACTCCAATTGAAACTCGGGAAAAATTTGCAGCATTAAACTGGCAAAAGATTGTTGGCTTCCAAACACGAAATCCTGTTCATAGAGCACATGAATATATCCAAAAAAGCGCATTAGAAATCGTTGATGGTCTATTTTTGAATCCATTAGTTGGAGAAACAAAATCGGATGACATTCCTGCAGATGTGAGAATGAAGAGTTATAAGGTATTACTTGAAAACTATTATCCAACTAACCGTGTATTCTTAGCAGTTTTCCCTGCTGCTATGCGCTACGCAGGACCACGCGAGGCAATTTTCCATGCAATCGTCAGAAAAAATTATGGTTGCACACACTTTATTGTGGGGCGAGATCATGCAGGGGTAGGAAATTATTACGGAACTTATGATGCGCAAAAAATCTTCCAACGTTTTACAGCTGATGATTTAGGTATCAATCTCCTATTTTTTGAAAATAGTTTTTACTGCTCAAAATGTGAAAATATGGGTTCAACAAAAACTTGTCCTCATAGTAGCGAGCATCATATCACCCTTTCTGGAACGAAAGTACGGGAAATGCTAAAAAACGGTGAAATTCCCCCTACTGCCTTTAGCCGAAAAGAAGTAGTTGAAGTACTAATTGAAGGAATACGTGAAGCAGCATCTATAACAGTTGAATAGGAGAATAACAACATGTCTAAAAATATTGTTTGGCACCAAGCCAGTATCACGAAACAAGATCGACGTCAAAAAAATCAGCATCATAGCTGTATCCTTTGGTTTACCGGTTTATCGGCATCTGGAAAGTCAACGATTGCTAATGAAATAGCAAAAGCATTGTTTCTCCAAAACGTGCAGCAATATGTTTTAGATGGTGACAATATTCGCCACGGTTTAAATAATGATCTTGGATTTACAGATCGTGATCGAACCGAAAATATTCGTCGCATTGGAGAAGTAGCTAAGTTATTTGTCGATGATGGGCAAGTTGTTCTTACAGCCTTTATCTCCCCATTTCAAGCTGATCGAGATCTTGTTCGATCAATTGTTGAAAAAGATGAATTTATTGAAATTTATGTTGAGTGCTCAGTTGAAACTTGTGAAAACAGAGATCCTAAGGGACTTTATAAAAAAGCAAAAAGTGGTGAAATTCAACATTTCACTGGAATAAGCTCCCCTTATGAAGCACCAAATCGTCCGGAAATCACATTAAATACAGACACACTTTCGATTGATCAATGTGTTGAAACAGTACTTCAATATTTAAAAGTTCAAAATTATATCAAATAAGGAGCTGTGTTAATGAGTACTGAAAAAGTATGGAAAGACAACCCAAAGTTAAATGAAACTGAAAAAAAGAAGCTCGTAAAAGATGGTTTAAAAATTTATGACGACATCCCTTATTATGCAAAGAACGGTTTCGAATCGATTCCAAAAGATCAATGGGATTTATTTAAGTGGGCAGGCTGTTATCTACAAAAACCAAAAGAAGCTGGCTATTTTATGATGCGCGTGAATGTTCCATCTGGAATTTTAACGCATGATCAACTAGTCGTATTAGCTGAAATTGCCCGTGATTATGGTCGTGATGTTTATGATATTACGACCCGTCAAGCAATTCAGTTTCATTGGTTAACAATTGAACAGATTCCAGATATTTTATCGCGACTTGAAAAGGTTCATCTTTCAAGTGCAGGTGCTTGTGGAGATATAACACGTAATATTGTTGGTAATCCATTGGCTGGCATTGATCCGAATGAATTATTCGATACGACACCAATCGTAAAAGAAATTTATGAATTCTTCCAATTTAATGAAGATTTTTCGAATCTTCCAAGAAAATATAAAATGTCAATTAGTACAAATACAAGTAATGCTTCCAATGCTGAGATTAACTGTATTTCATTTGTACCAGCTATAAAAGAAATCGATGGTGTCAAAACATCTGGGTTTCATTTAAAAGTTGGCGGTGGATTATCTGCTGCACCTCATTTAGCCCAAACACTTGATGTATTTGTTTTACCACATCAAGTAAAAGAAGTAGCAATTGCTGTTACTACGATCTTTAGAGATTTTGGTTATCGTGAGAAACGTCATCACTCTCGTCTAAAGTTTTTAGTAGCAGATTGGGGCGTAGAAAAGTTCAAAGTTGTACTACAAGAATATACAGGTGAACTATTAACTAAAGGCACTGGATTTGATGAATCCTGGAATGCAGGTTACTTTTACGGTGTACATCCGCAAAAACAAGATGGTTTAAACTATGTCGGTTTAAGTATTCCAGTTGGAAGATTACATTCTGAGGAAGTTTTCGAGTTAGCTAGAATTGTTAAGAAATACGGAAATGGAGAAATCAGAAACTGTAATTCGCAAAATTTAATTTTACCTAATATTCCAACTGCAAATATCAATGAATTACTTGAAGAACCTTTACTAAAAAAATTCACTCCAATACCTCCAAAGTTCATTGGTTACTCTGTGGCGTGTACAGGGAATGAATATTGCAATCTTGCATTAGTTGAAACAAAAGCTCGTATGAAAGATACTGCTACTTACTTAGATGAAAAAGTTTCACTTGATGTTCCAGTTCGAATTCATATGGTCGGTTGCCCGAACTCATGTGGTCAAAGAGCAATCGCTGATATCGGTCTACAAGGTATCAAAGCTCGAAATGACAAAAAAGAATTAGTAGAAGCTTTTGAAATCTATGTAGGTGGAACTTTAGCAAATGGTGGAAAATTAAACGAAAAATTAAAAGGAAAAGTGGAATCCCCTTCACTTCATCTTGTTTTAGAAAAATTCTTGCAGCATTTTCAGGAGAATAAGTTACCTGCTGAACCATACTTAGATTATGTAGCTAGAGTCGGTATTGAGGAATTACAAAATCATTTAACGACAATTCTAGAAACAGTGAAAGCATCTTAAAGAAAGTCGGTGGGCTATGTTTTTATATCGTTTTGAGGCGCAAATAGAAAATCGAACTGTACCAGTAGTCATTCTAGCAAATGATGATGAAAAAGCATTTAAGCTAGTTGATACCGAGCTTGAGAAATTTTATGTAAAAAAACCAGACGTTCAAGATTTACGAATGTATGAAAAAAAGAGAGTGAGTCAAAGTGGTGGTTTCGTTTTAGATATTGAGGTTTTAAGTAAACGATGATGATGAGGTGTATGGAATGATTGGAAAAGTTTATTTAGTTGGCGCTGGACCAGGTGATGCTGATCTAATTACTGTAAAAGGTCTAAAATGTATTCAAAATGCTGATGTCATTTTATATGACCGTTTAGTGAATAAAGAACTGCTAGAATATGCAAATGAATCAGTAGAATTAATCTACGCAGGTAAACTACCAAACTACCATGCATTAAAGCAAGAAACAATTAATGCTTTCTTAGTTAAATATGCTAAAAAAGGTAAAAATGTTGTACGTTTAAAAGGTGGCGATCCTTTTATTTTTGGTCGAGGTGGTGAAGAAGCCGCTTATCTAGTTGAACGCGGAGTTCCATTCGAAATCGTTCCAGGGATTACATCTGGTATAGCAGCACCAGCTTATGCAGGAATCCCAGTAACACATCGTGATTATAGTAGTTCCTTTGCATTTGTGACTGGGCATTGTAAGGAAGACGACACGATTAAATGGGAAGCATTAGCCAAAGGCATCGACACACTTGCAATCTATATGGGTGTAAGCAATTTACCATATATTCGTCATCAGCTTTTATCAAACGGGAAACATCAGGATACGCCTGTTGCTCTCATCCACTATGGTACAACAGAACACCAAAAAACTGTGACATGTTCTTTAAAAGACGTACTATCAGTAGTTGAAAAAGAAAAAATAAGTAACCCAAGTATGATCGTCGTTGGTGAAGTAGTTAACTTGCATCACCAACTTAAATGGTTCGAATCTAAACAAGATTCAATTGTACAACCAAATCAAAAAAGTTACTCTAGTATTTAACGATTACATGTAAGGGGTGATTGAATGGATGCTATTTTATACATTTGTCACGGAAGCCGAGTACAATCTGCAGTCCATTCTGCCATAAGTTTTGTTAAAAAAGTACAAAAACAAATCGATTGTCTTATTCAAGAAATTAGTTTTATTGAATTAGCAACCCCCTCTATATACGAGGGCCTACATAATTGTGTGCAACAGGGAGCAACTTCAATCACGGTCCTCCCTGTTCTACTATTATCAGCCAATCATGCAAAAATTGATATTCCAGAAGAAATAGCAGCATTTCAAAAACAATTTCCAAAAGTTAGAATCACAATTGGCAATCCAATTGGTGTTCATCAAAATATGATTGAATTAGTGAAGAAACGCATTCAGGAAAAAACGATAATAGTGCACCCTAATGCTAAAATTTTATTAGTTGGACGTGGAAGTAGTGACCAACTTACGCAAAATGACTTTTTAAGCATTGCTACATTACTTGAATCGAAATTAAATAGAACTGTAATTCCTGCTTACATGGCCGTGACGAAGCCTTCTTTTCAAGAAGCTTATACACTTCTTCTTTCAGAAAAAAATTGTCCGATCATCGTCGTCCCGTATCTATTCTTTTCCGGTACGCTAATGAAAGAAATGACAGAGAAAATTAGCAGTCTACCTCATTCACTTCAACAAAATTGGATTCTATGTGAAACGCTAGGATATGATCATTTAATCGCTTCTATATTTCAAGAAAGATTAATAGAAACAAAGTCAGTTCATCCATTTATTCATGCATGAAAAAAGCTCTTGTCTATTCCATATGGAACACAAGAGCTTTTTATTTTATCAAACTATTTACTTTCGATTTTCGTTAAGTTTACTGGTCCAAAAGTCGGGAGAGTTTGTAAAAAACGCCCTATTCTTTTTGTTGCTTCAATTAACTGTTCAAGCGAAGTAGCATATGAACATCGGATAAATCCTTCTCCACAATCTCCAAAAACATTTCCCGGGACAACCGCAACTCTTTCTTTTAACAATAATTGCTCTGCAAATTCTTCAGATGTCAGTCCTGTATTTTGGATTGATGGGAAAACATAGAATGCTCCTCCAGGTAAATGGCAAGATAAACCGTGTTCTTGAAGCGAAGAAACAAGATAATTTCTTCGTTGCATATAACTTCTTCTCATTGCTTCTACATCATGTTCACCATTTCGAAGTGCTTCAACCGCAGCATGTTGTGACATTGTTGGAGCACACATAATTGCATACTGATGAACCTTTAACATATGAGAAATGATTTCTGAAGGTGCAGCAACAATCCCTAGGCGCCAACCAGTCATTGCAAACGTTTTAGAAAAACCAGATATTAAAATTGTATGATCTCTCATACCATCTATCTTGGCAAAACTAGTATATTCCCCATCATAAACAAGCTCTGCATAAATTTCATCAGAAATGACAATTAAATTATGTTTTTTAACAAATACAGCTAAATCCTCAAGTAATTCCTTTTCAAGTAAAGTACCAGTAGGATTATTTGGATTACAAAGTAAAATAGCTTTTGTCTTTGGTGTGATTTTTTTCTTTAAAGCTTGAAGATTAATTTTAAACTCTTCTTCACCAGTTGTTGCCAAATGAACAGGTACGCCGCCTGCTAATGAAACTAATGGTGCGTACGATACGAAACAAGGATCTATAACGATCACTTCATCACCGGGATTTAAAATCGTTCGTAACGCAATATCAATCCCTTGGCTTGCACCAACTGTGATGATTAGCTCCTCGTTTGGATCATAGTGGACATCAAATTTCTTAGAGAAATAGCGACTGACCTCATCTCGTAATTCAAATAAACCAGCATTTGAAGTATAAGCTGTATGCCCTGTTTCTAACGAATAAATACTTGCCTCACGAACATTCCAAGGCGTAACAAAATCAGGTTCCCCTACACCTAAAGAGATGACATTATCCATGCTTGCAGCTAAATCAAAAAATTTACGAATCCCCGAAGGTTGAAGTGTTGTGACTGTATTAGATAATGTAAATTTACTCATGGCGTGATCACCATACGCTTATCATTTTGTTTTTGTCCATATACAATGCTGTCATGTTTATATCGTTTTAGGATAAAGTGCGTTGTAGTGGATAAAATTGATTCTAAGGTTGATAGTTTTTGGGATACAAATGAAGCAATTGAAGTCATTGTTTTACCTTCAACAACAACAGATAGGTCATATGTACCCGACATTAAATAAACTGATTTAACTTCAGGATATAAATATATTTTTTCAGCAATCTCATCAAAGCCTACCCCTCTTTTTGGAGCTACTTTTACATCGATCATTGCCGTAATACTTTCTTGAACAGGAACTTTACCCCAATCAATCAGTGTAATATATTGTAAAATTACACGGTCGTTTTCAAACTTTTTTAAGATCTCAACGACTTCTTCTTCTGACACTTGAATCATTTTTGCTAATACGTCATTACTTAATCGACCATTTTGTTCAATACACTGAAGTAATTGAATTTCTTTATCTGTCATTTTCATAAGCTCCTTATGCATTCCATTTAAACATGGAATTTCTGCTGATGTTATACTCTTCATCTATATTTAAATATTTTACTTAGATGACACTTTTGGAAAGAATTCTTCATAAATGACTTGTACTGCTTTTTTCTCGTCACTAGCTTTAACACCAAACATCATACTAACTTCAGATGAACCTTGATTAATCATTTCGATATTGATGCTTGCATTTGCAAGGGCTTTACTGGCGCGTGCCGTAGTCCCTACATTATGACGCATACCTTCCCCAACTAACATAATTAAAGCAAGATCTCTTTCAATAACCACATGGTCAACCTGAAGTTCATCTTGTATACGGTTGATAATTTGATTTTCAATCGTAGACGTTAATTGATTTTGCCTAATAATAATTGAAATATCATCTATTCCACTTGGTTGGTGTTCATAAGAAATATGAAAGTCTTCTAAGATTTGTAAGATTTTACGTCCAAATCCAATTTCTCTATTCATTAAATACTTACTTATATATATACTACAAAATCCATTATCACTGGCTACACCAACTAATGGACCATTTGTTAACTTTCTTTCTTTTACAATAACAGTCCCGGGTGCCGTTGGATTATTTGTATTTTTTATATTAACTGGAATGCCCGCTTGAAAAGCAGGAATCAGTGCTTCGTCATGGAATACATTGAAACCAGCGTAAGACAATTCCCTCATTTCACGATACGTTAATTCTTTAATCTCTTTTGGTTCTTGAATAATGGAAGGATTAACTGAGTAAACTGCATCCACATCAGTGAAATTTTCATATAAGCTGGCTTTAACTCCATTCGCAATTACAGAACCAGTAATATCAGAGCCACTTCTTGAAAAAGTCACAATATCTCCATCTTCTGAATACCCGAAGAAACCAGGAAAAATAACTATCCCTTTTTTATTGCGAAGTTCATGTAACAAAAGATAACTTTTTGGTAATACTTGAGCATGACCAGGTTCGTTAGTAACGAATAAACCAGCATCTTTTGGATTAATATATTCTGCGTCAATTTCTTTTCTTTGAAAATAATTCGCTACTAACCTAGCACAATTATCCTCACCACATGCCATTACAGCATCCATATACTTTGCATGATTTTCCTTTGAACTAGATAGTGCAGCTTCTATAGTTAATGAAATCTCATCAATTATGTCAGATGTTAAACTCAAGCCATTTGCAATTTCAGAATATCTTTCAATGATTTGACTGTATTCCATCGAATAATTTTCGCCATTGATTGATTTTCTTCCACAAGTAATTAAGAGATCAGTTATTTTAATATCCTCTGGATACCTTTTTCCAGGTGCTGAAACCACAATAATTTTACGTTCTTTATCTGAAACCACAATCTGAAAAACTTTTTCAATTTGTTCCCAAGTGGCTAATGATGAACCACCAAATTTTGCGATTTTCATGCTTAACGTCTCCCAATTATGTTAATTTTCTGTTAAATAATGCTACAATTATCCCTCTAAAAACAGAAAAAATCAACTGGTTTTTGGAAGATTTTAGTATTTTAGGAAAGAAATTTTCTAGTAAAATTTACCTTACTTTCACATTGCTATCGTTCTAGAATTCTCTTTTTACTAAACTCTCTTACAAAAATTGGTTAGATTTTAGATTTCGAAAAAATACTTTTGTAATTTTCAGATAAATAAAATATAATAAATAAAATTGATTCAATCTTGAAAGGAATTAAGCTTATGAAAAAAGGAATGTTTCTGTTACTTAGTGTTGTACTGTGCTTGTCTGCTTGTAGTAAGGAGGAACAAACTGACTACGAAAAAGATCCTCAAGCTTTTGGTAAATCAAAATATAATGATATGCCTAGCTCATATAAAGAGGGGAAAATGGACGTTAAAATAAAATTCGATCAAACTTCATACGATATGAAAACTAAAAAAATATCATATAATATCATAAATTCTGGTGAAGATCTCCTATTTGGACAACCATATGAAATAGAACAATTTAAAAATGGTACTTGGAAAAAGCTTTCTTTTAAACAAGACACCGCTTTTACTTCAATAGGCATCATTTTACCAAAAGGAAAAACAATGAAAAAGACAATCAATTTTGACATAATCAACACCAAATTAAAGCCAGGCTATTATCGTGTGATTGATCATGTATATGTAGATCAAGACAAAAAGAAGGACGCAAATTTATCAGCAATTTTTCAAATAAAATAAAGACAGCTTTAATGGACAAGATAGCGAAAAGAAATTCAGGATGCTCCCTTTTTCATTGTGCTCTTAATGAAGCTCCTGGGTGAAGATCTTGTGGGATTACATACATACCCTTCCCACCGCTCTTTCAGGAGTCTGGCATCTTATCATGTCTTTATCCTGAAAATGTTTAAGGCAACAAATACGCAAAAAAAGTTCCCTTATATAAGGGAACTTTTTTATTTATGCTTTTTGATAACGTAATACAGGCTTACGAGCAGCTAATGTCTCATCAAGACGACTTACTACTGTTGTGTGTGGAGCCTCTTGAACGATTTCTGGATTTTCTTCGGCTTCTTTCGCAATTGCAATCATAGTATCAATGAATGAATCCAAAGTTTCTTTCGATTCAGTCTCAGTTGGTTCAATCATAATACATTCTTCCACGTTTAATGGGAAGTAGATTGTTGGTGGATGATATCCAAAGTCCAATAAGCGTTTAGCGATATCTAACGTACGAACGCCTAATTTTTTTTGACGTTTACCACTTAATACAAATTCATGCTTACAATGACGATCGAATGGAAGATCAAAGTGAGGCTCTAATCGACGCATCATGTAGTTTGCATTTAATACTGCATCTTCAGTCACTTGTTTTAATCCTTCTGGACCCATTGAACGAATATAAGTGTATGCTCTTACATTAATTCCAAAGTTACCGTAGAAAGGTTTAACTCGACCAATTGATTCTGGACGATCAGCATTTAAAACATACTCATCTCCAACTTTTTCAACGATTGGTGCAGGTAAATATGGAATTAAATCTGCTTTAACTCCAACAGGACCTGAACCAGGACCGCCACCACCGTGTGGACCTGTAAACGTTTTATGAAGATTTAAATGTACTACGTCAAATCCCATATCTCCAGGACGAGCTTTACTTAATACAGCATTTAAGTTTGCTCCATCATAGTAAACTTTACCGCCTGCAGCATGGATAATCTCAGAAATCTCATAAATATCTTCTTCAAATAGACCTAATGTATTTGGATTTGTAAGCATTAATGCTGCAACATTTTCATCAACTACACGACGTAAATCGTCTAAGTCTACTAAACCTTTTTCATTTGATTTAACTGTAATAGTTTCAAATCCCGCAACAGTTGCAGAAGCTGGATTTGTACCATGTGCTGAGTCAGGTACGATTACTTTCGTACGGTTGAAATCACCACGGCTTTCATGATAAGCACGGATAATCATTAATCCCGTCCACTCACCATGAGCACCAGCTGCTGGTTGTAATGTTACTTCATCCATACCAGTGATTTCTTTTAATTCTTGTTGAAGCTCATGCATTAACTCAAGTGCGCCTTGAACAGTATACGTATCTTGTAATGGATGGATATGAGCGAAACCTGGAAAGCGGGCTACAGCTTCATTAATTTTTGGATTGTATTTCATTGTACAAGATCCAAGTGGATAGAAACCAGAGTCTAATCCATGATTACGTTTAGATAGTGCAGTATAATGACGCATTAAATCTAATTCAGATACTTCTGGTAAATTTGCTTTTTCTTTTCGAATATAAGTCGCTGGAATAACATCTTCAATATTAATGTCTTCAATATCCATTACTGGAAGACTATAAGCAATACGACCTTCTTTACTCATCTCAAAAACTAACGGTTGATCCTTCAGCATGTTGCATCCCCTTTCCGTCTACTAATAATGCTAGCTCTTCTACAAACGTATCAATATGTTGTTTAGAACGTAGTTCAGTTACAGCGATTAACATATGATTTTCCATAGCAGGTTCAACTTTTGCTAAATCGTAACCACCGATTATTTTCTTCGCAAATAATTCTTTATTAATTTCTGACACATTATGTTTTACATCAATTACTAGCTCGTTAAATGCAGCACCTTCGAACACAACAGAAATGCCACTTAGCGCTAATTTCTTTTTCATATATTGAGTGCGTTGAATGTTTTGTGTTGCCATTTCAACTGCACCATATTTACCAAGTGCTGTCATTGCAACTGAAGCTGCTAATGCATTCAAAGCTTGGTTTGAACAAATATTTGAAGTCGCTTTATCACGACGGATATGTTGCTCACGTGCTTGAAGTGTTAATACAAAACCACGACGTCCTTCACCATCAACTGTCTGACCAACTAAACGACCAGGCATTTTGCGCATTAGTTTTGATGTCGTAGCAAAATAACCACAATGTGGTCCACCAAATTGAGTAGGGATCCCAAAAGTTTGAGCATCTCCTGCAACAATATCTGCACCAAATTCACCAGGAGGAGTTAATGCAGCTAATGCTAATGGATTACTTGATACTACAAATAAGCTTTTTCCAGTATGAGCGACTGGTTCAATTTCATCTAATGGTTCAATTTGTCCATAGAAGTTAGGGTATTGAACAACAACACACGCAACATTATCGTTCATTTCATTTTTTAGCTCTTCGATATCAGTTTTTCCATCTTTCAAACCAATTTCAACAACCTCTAAGTGTTGACCTTTAGCATAAGATAAAATAACTTCACGTGACTGCGGATGAACAGCTTTTGAAACTAAAATTCGTTTTTTACCAGTATGACCAGCTGCTAAAGTAGTCGCTTCTGCAAGAGAAGTTCCACCATCATACATTGAAGAGTTTGCAACATCCATTCCAGTTAATTCACAAATCATTGTTTGGAACTCAAAAATCGCTTGAAGCTCACCTTGTGAGATTTCAGGTTGATATGGAGTGTATGCAGTATAAAACTCAGAACGAGAAATAACATGATCAACAACAGTAGGTAAGTAGTGATCGTATACGCCTGCGCCCAAGAATGAAACATACTCTTTTAAATTCGCATTTTTATTAGCTAATCCACTAAGTTCTTGTAATAAATCAGATTCAGATTTTGCTTTTTTAATATTTAATAATCCGTTAAAACGAACATTTTCAGGAATATCACTAAATAGTTCATCAACTGAAGAAACACCAACTGTTTTTAACATCTCTTGACGGTCTTGCTCTGTCATTGGTAAATAACGATGCATTAAGGTAATCCCCTTTCTCCCCTAGTTACTAGTTACTTCTTCTCTCTTTTATAAAATGGTGTAGATACTACTACCGCTTTTAATTTTTTATTTCTAATTTCAACTTCAATCTCAGTACCTAAGCTTGAACACTCTGTTTTAAGTAACGCAAGTCCAATATTACGTTTTAATGTTGGAGATTGAGTACCACTTGTTACTTCTCCAATATATTCGCCATCCTTATAGACAGGATAATGAGATCTTGGAATTCCTTTATCAATCATTTCGATTCCTACTAATTTACGAGGAACGCCTTGTTCTTTTTGATTTTTCAGAACTTCTTTACCAAAGAAATCCTCTTCTTTATTTAACTTCACAGCAAAGCCAATTCCAGCTTCTAGTGGAGTGATGTCTTTTGACAGTTCTTGTCCATAAAGTGCTAACGTTGCTTCAAAGCGTAGCGTATCACGTGAACCTAATCCACAAGCTTTTAATCCATCTTCTTTACCAGCTTCAAGTAGAATATTCCAAAGCTTAGCAGCATCAACAGCTGCACAATAAAGTTCAAAACCATCTTCACCTGTGTATCCAGTACGAGAAACTAATGCTTCTACACCACTAATTTGGACATTATTTTTAAAAGTAAAATATTTAATTTCGGAAACATTAATTGATGTAAGACGTTGTAAAATTTCAACTGCCTTTGGACCTTGAAGTGCCAATTGTGCAATTTCATCACTTTTGTTTACAACTTTTACATCACCTTCAACGTGTGAGTGTAACCATTCAAAATCTTTTTCGATATTAGACGCATTGACAACTAATAAATAATGATCATCGCTAAATTTATAGATTAGTAAATCATCTACAGTTCCAGCATCTTCATAGCACATTGCACTATATAATGCACCTTCTTCTTTTAGCTTTGAAACATCGTTTGTCATCATTTTTTGTAAATATTTAAGACTATCTTTACCAGTTACTTCAATTTCTCCCATGTGAGAAACATCGAATAAACCAGCAGCTGTACGAACAGCTTCATGTTCTTCTTTAATGCTCGAGAATTGCACTGGTAGCTCCCAGCCACCAAAATCAATTGTTTTACCACCTAAAACTTTGTACTCTTCGAACAAAGGTGTACGTAATAAAG